>Ga0265338_10011415_pt1 | contig 10260 bp, 7 predicted proteins | sample 42126metaG_FD_193579 | JGI IMG/M metagenome (GOLD analysis project Ga0265338, IMG submission 193579) | Rhizosphere microbial communities from Carex aquatilis grown in University of Washington, Seatle, WA, United States - 4-21-26 metaG | ecosystem: Host-associated > Plants > Roots > Rhizosphere >... | reverse complement strand
TACCATCCAGGGCTTTGGTCTTGGCATCAAAGCTGCCCCTTTTTGACCCCATATGAGAGGCCAAAGCCGAATGGATTATTGGAAAGGGTCATTTGCCGGGTTAGCCAGTCTGGTTCTGTTGCTTGGTGTTTTCAATCCCGGAGCATCCGTGTCCGGCGCCGAAGCTTCCTCGCGGGAGGATCAGATTGCCGCCCTGAAAGCGGAGCGGCGAGATGCCATTTTTCAGGTGCAACACATCGTCAACCAGCCGGTGACCTGCCTGAAACGCACCCCGGAAATGTTGGTGTCGACGTTCAGTCCCGGGTGGTTTCACGCCGGCGCCATGGAGCCGGATTACAACACGGTGGATGTCCGCACCAGCCAACACTTCGACTATGACGGCCGGGTTTACGTCACCTCGGATTTGAATCACGGCGTGGTCTTTATCGGCCGCGAACTGGAATTCAATCCCATGACCAAATATTTCTACGCGGACCGGTCCATTCCAAAAAAGAAGCTGACCGAGGCGGAGATGGTGGAAATCAACCGGCAGTATCGCATCATCGGACACTGTAATCAGCAACTGGACGAGTTGCAGAAACCCAGGACCGTCTTTCTTGGCCTGGATCTCACCCAGGCGCATGACACGGTCGCCAACTGGCTGCAATCCAAAACCGGTTCTTCCATCCTGGGTTTGATTTCGAGGTACAGCTACCTTTTCGTTGCGCTCACTCTTCTGCTATTGATAGTCCTTGTTGGGGTCCGCAGCAGGCGCCACGCGGGCTGATTTCGAAGCTTCGAGATTTATCACTGAGCACAACGCTCCGGAAGCGGGTGCTGGTTTCGCACTGGGTCAGTTTGGTGGGGCGAGCGTCCTCGCGAGCCGGCTTCGGTGCGCCGAATCGGAGTGGAGGCGGCTCGCGAAGTCTCGCCCCACCGGGTTGGCGAAGAGGGGTTAAACAGAAGGCAACGGCCGCCGTCGCGCCGAAGCGGCGCGCTTTGGCGCGCCGCGAAGGCGGAAGTTAACGAAGAACGCCGGAGCACAAAACTGGAAGGCAGAGGAATGATCGGCAGGGGAATGAAGACCGGGAGGCATAGCGGGATCATCAACCGCAAAAGAGCGCAGAGAGCACAAAGAATTTATACAGCGCTGTTTCCCTTTCAGCGCTCTTTGTGTTCTTTGCGATTACGCTTGCCTTATTCCTCTGCCGAACATTCCCCTGCCTATTCCGGTTCCTGGCCGGGCAGGGCCGGCACACGCCTTCGCGGCGACGAAGCGGCTACGGCGCGGTGCAGGCGCCGGAGTCTCGCTCCACCGAAGAAGCAACCTGACCCACTACCCTGGTTTTGCAGACTTGCCGGCCATAGTTCCGTTGCTTCAATCGTATATTCCCCATAAGCTGGTTCCGCATGGAACCGAAAGGCACGGTTTATCTCGTCGGCGCCGGGCCGGGCGATGCGGGTCTGCTCACGCTGCGCGGAGCGGAATTGCTGCGGCGCGCCGACGTGGTGCTGTACGATATGCTCGTCAATCCGGAGTTGCTGCGCCTGGCTCCGCCGGAAGCCGAATTGATCTCGCGCGGCAGCCAAGGCACAGCGGCAGCCCTGTCCCAGGAAGCCCTGGTCGCGTTGATGATTGCCAAGGCGCGCGAGGGCAAATGCGTCGTGCGCTTGAAGGGAGGCGACCCGTATATTTTCGGCCGCGGCGGTGAAGAAGCCGAAGCGCTGGCCGCAGCCAAAATTCATTTTGAAGTCGTGCCCGGAGTTTCCTCGGTCATCGCCGTGCCGAGTTATGCCGGCATTCCGCTCACGCATCGCGGCTATTGTTCCACCTTCACCGTCCTGACGGGGCATGAAGATCCCGACAAAGAAGACTCCGACCTGGATTTCGAGCAGATCGCGCGCATTCCCGGGACGAAAGTGATTCTGATGGGTTTAAAACGCCTCGGGGAACTGACCCGAACACTGATCGAGCGCGGCGTGCCGCCGGAAACACCGGTGGCCATCATCCGCCAGGGCACCACCGGACGTCAGCAAACCATCGCCGGCACGCTGGCAACCATCGCGGGGATCGCGGCTGAGAAGAAATTCACGGCGCCCGCCATCACGATCATCGGCAAGGTGGTTGGACTGCAATCCAAGTTGAACTGGTTCGAGAAACTGCCCTTGTTCGGCCAAACCATTGTTGTGACCCGGGCGCGGGAACAAGCCCGGCCTCTGAGCCGGCGGCTCGCGGGGCTGGGCGCAGACGTGATCGGGATTCCGGCGATCAAGATTGTGCCGCCGGAGCGCAAGCAGGACATTGTGGACGCGCTGCTCGAATTGAACTCCTACGACTGGCTGGTGTTCACCAGTCCCAACGGAGTCACCGCGTTTTTTGACATGTTCTTCAAGCGCTTCCAGGACCTGCGGGACATCGGCGGCGTGCGCATCGCCGCCATTGGCCCGGGCACGGCGGAAAAGCTCAAAGAACTGCATCTCCAGGTGGATTTAACCCCCGATGAAGCCCTCGGGTCCAAAATTGTCGAGGCCTTCAACAAATATGAGAGCGTCGAGAACCTGAAAATCTGTCTGCTCCGAGCCGAGGTCGCGAACCCGGACTTGCCCCAAGCGCTGGACGAGGAGGGAGCGATTGTCGACGACATCGCGGTTTACCGGACCGTTGCTGAGACCGCGGATCCCGGCGGTGAAGCGGCCAGGCTGCTCGAAAGCGGCGCGGATTGGGTCCTGTTCACCAGCGCTTCGACGGTGGAACATTTTCACGCGCGTTTTGATTTGCCGAAATTGCGCGGGCGTTTTCCGCACATGAAGCTGGCCAGCATCGGCCCGGAAACCACCAAGGCGTTGCGCGAACTGGGACTGGATCCGGCGCTCGAAGCCAAAGAACATACGATCGACGGATTGGTCAAGGCACTGGTGTCTGCCCAAAGCCAAGGGCCGCGGCGATCGCGTCCGGTGTAGAGTCCACCCCACTCAGGGTAGGGCGCGTGACTCCGTGCGCGCCGTCTTCAAACGCTGAAGTGGCCAATGTTACCAAAGCCTTAAACCAACTGCGGCGCTGCCGGAGTGCGCCCTCTACCAAGCTCCATTTGTGAGATGGCTTCGAGTCCCCTGCCCTGAGCCGATACGGGGCAACCCGCCTGCCAGACGGGTCACGGCAAGTTTTTCCAGCAGTCTATCTTCGACGTTTTTCTCCGAACAGATCGGCGCCTTAATTGTCCATAAAGTCGATGAAGTGAAACTTGCCCCGCGGGAATCCGCGGGCAACAATGGTCGGAAGCAAAAATGGAAAACGGATCGACGCTGGCAGGATGTTTGGCGAGAAACCGGAGCCGCCACAGGCTCGGGTTCGGTCTTGCCATTGTCTCAGCGCTGGCGGGTCTGATCCCGTCCGCCGCTCCGGCGGCCAGCTTTACCGCCAGCCTGGATCGCGACACCGTGGTGGCGGGCGAAAGCGCGGTTCTGACGCTGACTTTTGAAGGCGGCCAGCCCAAGTCCTTTCCGGCGCTGCCCTCCATTCCCAATCTGCAAATCGCCGACCATGGCACTTCGCAAAACATCAGCGGCGTCAATGGACGGTGGACCTCCACGATTTCCGAAACCTTGGAGTTGACCCCGGTGCAGCCCGGCGATTACGTCATCCCCGCGCTCAAGGCGGATGTGGACGGACAACTGCTGACGAGCCGGGCGCTGACGCTGAAGGCGGTGAAACCGGAGGCATCGGCCTCTGCTCAATCCGGCGAGCAGCTCGCTTTTCTAAGAATGCTTGTTCCCAAGAAGGAGGTTTATCTCGGCGAGGCGATCCAGGTCCAACTGCAACTGTACATCCGCGACGGAGTGGCCAACGGCGATGGCATCCTGCGAGGTTTTGAAGGCCTCGGCTCATCGCCCTTGAAAGCGGATGGATTCAGCATCCTGAAAGCCGCCTATGCCCAACGGCAGCGCACAGCCATCGGCGCCGGCATCTACGATGTCGCCACCCTCGTGACGTTATTGTCGCCAGTGAAAACCGGCCCGCTGACGATTGATTCCATAAATACCTCCCTGATATTGCAAGTGCCGGCAACCAACCAGCGGCGCGATAATTTCGACCCATTCGGCATGTTTCAACGATTCCAGGAAAAGCGCGCCGTCCTCGCCACCGATGCGGAAACGGTGACGGTGCTTCCCCTGCCCCCGGGCGCTCCCGCGAATTTCAACGGTGCGGTGGGCAGTTACCATCTGGCCCTGACCGCCGGCCCGACCAATGTGGCGGCGGGCGACCCGATCACGGTTCGGATTCAGCTTTCCGGGAGCGGCGTGCTCGATTCGCTCGCGCTGCCCGAGCAAACCGCATGGCACGACTTTAAAGTATCTTCGCCCACCTACAAAATCGAGCCGGCGGATCCCCTCGGGGCAACCGGCACCAAGACCTTTGAAACGGTTGTTGTGCCGCAAAGCCCGGACATCCGGGATCTGCCGCCGGTTTCGTTCAGTTACTTCGACTCCACGAAGCGGAGTTATGAAACGCTCACCGGCTCATCCATTGCTCTCTCGATCCGTCCGGGCGGGGCAGCCGTGGTGCCGGCGGGCGCGGCGGCGAATCGCGCGGTATCGGACAATCCGCCGCCGTCCCCGGACCTGGTTTATATCAAGCAACGGCTTGGAGAGGTCGCGCCCTTCGGTCCACCGCTCGTGCAGCAACCCTGGTTTCTGGCGCTGCAAGGCACGCCGGTGTTCGCCTGGCTTTCCGTCATGGTCTGGCGCAAACGCAGCGACCGGCTGGCGAACAACCCGCGTTTGCGCCGCCAGCGGCGGGTGGCGCAAATCCTCCGAGACGGGCTGATGGATCTGCGGAAAGCCGCGGCGGAAAATAACCCCGACGAATTCTTCGCTGCGCTCTTCCGGCTCTTGCAGGAACAGCTGGGCGAGCGCCTCGATCTGCCGGCCTCCGCCATCACCGAAGCTGTGATTGAAGAACACCTGCGTCCCTCCGGCGTTCCGGAGCCGGCGCTTTCCGCGCTGCATGAGCTGTTCCAGACCTGCAACCTGGCGCGCTACGCTCCCGTTAAGACCAGCCAGGAACTGGCCGCCATGATACCGAAATTCGAGGCTGTGCTGCGCGAATTGCGCGATTTGAAACGATGAACCGTACGCCGACATTTTCCATTCCAGCGACACCTGGCAGAGCGCCGTTGAAATCGGCGCCGGCTTGCCGCAGGCCGCTGCTCCTTTTGTGGCGCCGGAGCACGCTGCTCATCGCCGGGGCTGCCTGCTTCGCGGCGACTTTGACGTTCGCCGCCGCGTCGCCCGCCTCCACGGCCGGGTTCGATTCGGCCAACAAACTTTACGAACAGGGTCAATTCATCGAGGCGGTTTCAGCCTACGAACGGCTGCTTCACTCCGGAACGGTGTCCGCGGCGGTCTATTTCAACCTGGGGAACGCCTGTTACAAATCCGGCCAGGTCGGGCGCGCTGTTGCGGCGTATCGCCAGGCCGGTCAACTCGCGCCACGCGACCCGGACCTGGGGGTCAACCTTCAATTTGTGCGCAATCAAATTGCCGCTCCGACGGCGCGACCTGGCCGCTGGGAGCTTGGGCTGGCGAAATTGACGCTGGACGAATGGACGTGGCTCGCGACGGGCGCACTGTGGGCATGGTTTGCATTGCTCATCCTTTTGCAATGGCGCCCCGGGCTGAAACCGGCTTTGCGCGGCTATCGGTTCGCCTCCGGAATTGCCGCCGGGATATTGTGTCTTTGCCTGGGCGCGGTCCTTTATGCGCGGCAGGCGACGCGGACGGCCGTGGTCACCGCCGCCGAACTGGTGGCGCACAATGGCCCGCTCGATGAATCACCCGGCGCGTTCACGCTCCATGACGGAGCCGAACTGAACGTGCTGGACGAGAAGAATCAGTGGCTGCAGGTCTCCGCCGGAACACGCCAGGCGGGTTGGATTCACCGCAACCAGGTGATACTTCTGCCGCGGAATTGAAGGTAAACATTTTCGACGGCGACCGTTCGGGACAAGATTCAGCACAGGATTTCATTGGCCGCAATCCTGAAAGGGAATAGGATTTGCAACGGGTTAAACGAGCCCAACCTGTGCACCCATGAACCCGGACAGCACCTGGACGCTTGTGAATGTTTAGTGGGGAAAACACCCCGGGCCAATTCGCAACTGCGCCGGAATCCGGATCGTTGTCAGGTCCTTGTCTTCCCGGCTTGGCCGGCACTTCAAGCCATGGAGAACCTTTGGGGTGAACACCCCATAGCGGGCGCAGCGCTGCCCAGCCTATTCTCCCCTTATGAAACATCCTACATTCTCGGGGAACCAAAACCAAAGACCGGCCGGTGCATCACGGCCAACTGCGGTTGCGGACTTGAACCAAGGCGGAATCGATTTTGCGCCGTCAGCGGACGAAGTAGCCACCAGGGCGGACTTCAATCAGGTGAACCAGGGTTCGCAGCAAGGGCACGAAGTGCGGAATTGGCTGGCGGCCGAGGCGGAATTGATTGCGGAACACAACTTCACGCAGGTTCATGAGTTTCACTCCCGGGCCTGAAACCCATTTTATCGTCAACGCGCGGAGAAAGTGGAGAATATTAGTCCTATGAACACCCCCATCATCACCCGGGACCTGACCAAACAAGCCCCGCACAGCCCGCGCGAACGCCTCGCCGGATTCGTGATCGCCAGCCGTGCCGTGGACAAATGCCGCGCCAGCCTGGCGGGAACGCTGGGCGAATATCATTATGATTGTCCCCTGGACAACCTGCTTTTCAGTTTCAAGGGCATCACCGGCGAGCAATTCAAGGCCGCCGTCCAAGCCTCGAACAATTATGAAGACGTCGGCGCCTGGTTGCAGGCGAACGGCACGGCGAAAACGGCGGCTGAAATCAAGGCCTGGTCGGATGAAATGGAAGCCGGCAGCCTGATGAAAGATCCGGAAAAGCGTGCTTACTTCATGGAGAACTGCTCCCGGCTCGGACTGAATCCTCAAATGAACACCACGTTCGACTGGCTCGAAGCAGATGACCGTGAAACCGTGAGGCGCCAGTCCGTGTAACACTTTTCCGCCGTCCACCCAACCTCACCGCATTGCCGATGAATCGCGGAAGTGGGCGGCTATCTCCGAACCGGCAAACTGATCAACAAGGAAACCGTGCTGACAGGAATTGACCCGGCGGTGGACGCGTTCCCTGGCCTCTTCGCAGGAAAGAATATTGGCAAGATGGTGGTCAAGCTGACCTGAGTCTTCCCGCTTCGAATTTTTCCGTGGGGTGAACACCCCATAGCGCCAGCCAGGGATCTCGACTTACAGTTGTGACCTGATAAGAAATAAAGAGTTGATCACATTTTACCAATGTTTGGATGAAGTCATTGTTTAAAATCGCTGTTTTGCTGTGTGTATTCGCCGGCACGGCTATGTCCGCGCGGGCACAAACGGCGGTTCCGCCGCCGATAGCTGCCTATCAACCGATGGCCGCCGCGCAGCTTGACCAGTTGCTGGGGCCAATTGCGCTTTATCCCGACCCGCTGATCGCCCAGATCCTGCCGGCGTCGTCTTTCCCAACGCAAATCGTGCTGGCCGACCGTTATGTCACCGGCGGCGGCGACCCCAACCAGATTGACCAGCAGCAGTGGGATCCCAGCGTCCAGGCTCTGGCTCGCTACCCAGGTGTTTTGAAATGGATGGATGACAACTTGAATTGGACGACGGATCTGGGACAGGCTTTTATCAATCAACAGCCGGATGTGATGGTTTCCATCCAACGGCTGCGCACGTCAGCTTCCAACGTCGGCAACCTGCAATCCACACCGCAGCAACAGGTGGTAAATGACGGCGGCTACATTCAAATTGTTCCGGCTGACCCGCAGGTGATATATGTGCCGGTTTATCAACCGGACCAGGTTTATTATCAAACTGCGTATGGCTCGCCCTATGTTACCTTCGGCATCGGCTTTCCGATTGGGCTGTGGTTGGACTATGATTTTGATTGGGGACACCACAATATCATTGCCTGGGGTCACGACCATCCGCGCCCGTCCAATTGGTGGCGTGAGCCGCCACGTCAGCGGGACATGGGGCACACGACAGTCTGGCGGTCTAACAATCATCCGGGCGCAGTCGCGGTGAATCATGGCGACCGGGGCTATGGTGGTCCCAAAAACCGACCCGCGGCAGTCACTACCAGCCGGTCCGTGTCTGATTCAGCGGCTGAGCGACGGACGCCGGCCCCAGCCGACCGCACAAAAGCGCCACCAACCCGATCCGCGCCGCCCGCCCCCCGGCCCACGCCGGCTCCAGTTCAACATTCTCAACCTGTCAGCCGGCCGGCATCAGGCGGCGCGCTCACCGGCATCCAGAGTTCGCACGACACCAAAACTTATAGCAATCGCGGCCAGCAAAGCATTCAGACGATCCCCCATTCCGCACCGGCCCCGCGGCAAGCACCGGTTTCGCATCCGGCCCCGGCGCGGTCCTCGGGCGGTGGTGGCGGCGGTGGCCACAGTCCCAATTCCCAGCCGAGGCGTTAGCCCTTTCATCCAAATGATTGCCAACAAAACATTGCCGCTGATGAAACCCAGCCTTCTTTCATGGTTGCGGAGAATTTTGCCCCTGGCGTCCGGTCCCTGCCTGGCATTCCTGGCGCTGACGCTGCCGGTGTGCGCATCGGCTGCGGAGGAACAGTCTTTCGCCGCACCACAGGATGCCGTCAACGCCCTGGTGGCAGCGGCCCGGAACCATGACACGAATGCCCTGCACACAATTTTCGGACCGGAAGGACATGCTTTGATTTCACCTGATGTTGTCCAGGCGACTGAGGAATACAAAATATTTGTCCAGCGTCTCGCGGAAAAAACACAGTGGGTCACCAATTCGGATTCCAACGTCACGCTGGAAATTGGCGCGGACGGCTGGCCGTTTCCGATTCCGCTGGTGAAACAGGACGGGCAATGGTTCTTCGATACCGCCGCCGGCCGGCAGGAAATTCTCTCGCGCCGCATCGGCATGGATGAAACAGGCGCGATGAATGTCTGCAACGCGTATGTGGAGGCGCAGCGTGAATATGCCAGCCAGGACCGCCTGGGGGACGGAGTGCCCGCCTACGCGCAGTTCCTGCGCAGCACGCCCGGAGCACAAGACGGTCTTTTCTGGCCGGCGAAACCGGGCGAGGAATTGAGTCCATTGGGACCGCTCGTCGCGCAGGCGCGCGTGGAAGGTTATCATCGGACCGCCAAAATACTGAACGACGAGTTGGCTCCTTATCACGGCTACTATTTCAAAATCCTGACCCGCCAGGGAAAATACGCGCCGGGCGGCAGGTATGATTACATCATCAACGGCCGCATGATTGCCGGATTTGCCCTCGTCGCCTGGCCCTCCGAATGGGGCGACACGGGTGTGATGACCTTCATCGTCAATCAGCAGGGCAAGGTCTATCAAAAGAACCTCGGTCCGAAGACGGTGAAAATCGCCAGGGCCATCACCACTTATGACCCTGACGACACCTGGGCTCCGGCACAGTAAGACTTGAATCGAGCGTCACGCCGGATAGGGGCCACTGGATGAATGCCCGCTGACGACCTCAAGGTTGAAATCTATCGTGTCATGCCTATGAGCGCCGACAGCACAAAACCCATGGAGAATCAGGCGATCGTCGCAACGGGTCTGACCAAATGGTTTGGCGAAGGCGAGGCCAGGATGACGGCCGTGAAGGATGTCGCATTGGTCGCTCACTTTGGGGAGATGCTGTTCATCGTCGGCCCTTCCGGCAGCGGCAAGACCACGATGCTCAGCATGCTTTCCGGCATCCTGCGTCCCAATGCCGGCAAGGTGGTTGTCAAAGGGGACGATATCTGGACGTTAAACAACGATCAGTTGGCTGATTTCCGGCTGAACTCAATCGGTTTCGTCTTTCAGGACTACCATCTTTTTCCGCGGCTGACCACGGCCGAGAATGTCGCGATCCCGCTGATCCTGAAACAGCGCAACTGGAATGAATCCATCGCCGAGGCCACCGAATACCTCGAGATCGTCGGCTTGAAAGGCCGGGGCGGGATTCTGCCCGTGAAGCTTTCGGGCGGCGAGCAACAGCGCGTGGCCATCGCGCGCGCGATCATCAGCCGTCCGGAAATCCTGATTCTCGACGAACCGACCGCCTCCCTGGACGGTGACACCGGGAGGATGATCATCGCGTTCGTCAAAGAGAAAATTCTCAACGAAAAACGCTGCATCCTGATTGTCACCCATGATGCGCGCATCAACGAATATGCGGACCGGATCATGCATATGGAA
>Ga0265338_10011413_pt1 | contig 10261 bp, 8 predicted proteins | sample 42126metaG_FD_193579 | JGI IMG/M metagenome (GOLD analysis project Ga0265338, IMG submission 193579) | Rhizosphere microbial communities from Carex aquatilis grown in University of Washington, Seatle, WA, United States - 4-21-26 metaG | ecosystem: Host-associated > Plants > Roots > Rhizosphere >... | reverse complement strand
GGTCGAAAAGACGAATTGAACTTTGCCTTCTGGCGTTAAAATAGATTGTCGGATTTCCGGCGCGGCGGACAATAAAGGATAAATGCGCCAGTGGAATGATACGGACCTGTTGTCCGCCTACGCAGACCGGCAATCCGAAGAAGCCTTTGGAGTGCTGGTGGAGCGGTATGTTGCGCTCGTTTATTCAGCCGCCCTGCGCCAGGTGCAAAAATCACACCTGGCCGAGGAGGTTGCCCAGGCGACATTCATAATTCTGGCGCAAAAGGCGCGGCGACTGGATGGGCGGACAATTCTTTCCGGCTGGCTTTGCCGCACCGCGCATTTTGTGGCACGCAACACATTGAAAGCGGAATTTCGCCGGCACTACCGCGAGCAAGAGGCACACATGCAATCACTCATTAACGAACCAGCGCCGGAAGCCTGGCGACAACTCGCACCCTTGCTGGATGAAGCCGTGGCTCAACTCAATGAGGCCGACCGCAATGCCGTGGTCCTCCGTTTCTACGAACGGAAACCGTTGAGTGAAGTGGGCGAAATTCTGGGAATTGATCCCGACGCCGCGCAAAAGCGCGTGTCGCGCGCTCTGGACAAATTGCGGAAAATATTTGCCCGCCATGGCGTAAATTCCACAACGGCAACCATCGCCGAGACGATTTCCGCCAATTCCATCCAGCCCGTGCCGGTGGCGCTGGCCAAGGCCGTGGCCGCCATGGCGATTGCCAAAGGCGCGACGGCTTCAATTTCAACCTTAACCCTCATCAAAGGAGCATTGAAAATTATGGCATGGACAAATGCGAAGACGGCTATCGTAGTTGGGGTGGGCCTGCTGCTGGCAACCGGGACCGGAACCGTGCTCATTGAGAAACAAATCAAGGCCCGTCAATTCACCCCGGCCCAGGTGCCGTGGTCGGATGCTGGCGCCGCGACGCCCAAGGCGGCATTACAAAGCCTCGCCTGGGCCTTGACGCACGGAAAAATCCAGCGCGCCGACCAGTTGATGCTGTGGGAGGAAGTCAACACGAACTACGGAAACCCATCCATCGAACATCAAATCGTTCTGCAAGCCATTCTCCCCACAGGGATCAACACTGTCGAAAGTTTCAAAATCCTGTCCATTACGCCAGCCGGGTCGGGCGAGGTGATTGTCAAATTCAAGAAGACCTTCAAACAGAACAATCCCATGCCCATGACCTTGACAGCCAGGCTGCACCGCGTCGGAAGCGAATGGCATGTCGTTGGCAGGATTCAATATTATCCAGATGGCGGGGTTTCCACCTACCTACCCTTCTCCGCTTCCTTTTAAGACATTTTTGTGTCATCCGCCTGTGCCGTATAAAATCCGGCTCGCCGGCCCGACGTCCCCACGCCTTTCCCGATTTATCACAAAATAATCTGTCCCTTTTTCCATCCTACGTCCATGTATTGGTGAATGACGAACGACGACATGGAACTGGTGCGGGACTACGCCGCCAGCCAGTCCGAGCGGGCGTTTACAACGCTTGTCTCTCGCTACATCAATCTCGTCTATTCCACGGCCCTGCGACAGGTGCGCGACCCCCATCTGGCCGAGGAAATCACCCAGGCCGTGTTCATCATCCTCGCGCGCAAGGACGGCAATCTCGGCCCCGGCACCATTCTTCCAAGCTGGCTGTATCGCACTGCCGGTTTTGCCGCCGCGGACGCCTTGAAAGCCCGGCACCGGCGCGCCCGACGCGAACAGGAGGCTTACATGCAATCACTGTTGAACCAGCCCGAAAACAAAACATGGGAACAAATCGCGCCGCTGCTCGATGCAGCCATTGCCGGGCTGAACGAAAAGGACCGGCACGCCATTGTGCTCCGGTTTTTCCAGAACAAGAGCTTGAACGAAATCGGCGAGGTGTTGGGCGCGAGCGAGGAAGCCGCCAAAAAACGGGTCAATCGTGCCTTGGAAAGAATGCAGAAGTTTTTCTCCAGGCGCGGCATTGATTCAACCGCCGCCGTCATTGCCGAAACCATTTCCGCCCATTCCGTTCAAGCTGCGCCCGTGGCGCTGGCAAAGACCGTGACCGCCGTAGCGCTGGCCAAAGGCGCGACGGCTTCAATTTCAACCTTAACCCTCATCAAAGGAGCATTGAAAATTATGGCATGGACCAAAGCAAAATCAGCAGCGGTTGCCGTCACCGCGGTCATTCTCGCAACCGGCACAACCACCATCATCGTCAAATCAGGCGTCTTTGACACCGGGCGGCCAAATGTCGCCCGATCTTCGGAGACGCTGGCCAAAGCCGGCACCTCACCCCGGATTTTTTCCAACGGCATCAACAACGCCCACGGCCTGCCGGATAAAATTTTCACCTACCCGGACGGGGATGAGACAACGCATCGTTACTTGGAGGGAATTCAGAAAATGTTTGCCAAAAACCCTGGCGCCGGCGCCCTGATTAAAAGTGACCGCGAGCTGACCGGGCAGGACATCCAGACCCACACCATCTACATCTACGGTTCACCCCAAAATCACAGCTTGTTCCAGCGGGTGCGCGATCAATTGCCCATCCGGTTTGAGGATGACGGAATTGTCGTGGGCAGAAAGAAATTCATGGGCCAGGACGCAGGCGCGATTTTCGTCTGCCCCAACCCGCTCAGTCCCGAACATCGGCTCGTCATTTACGGAACCGTGTCGCCGGAAGCCCTGACGGAGATGAACAGCATTTTCCATGGGCCGACGGACTATATTATATTCAACAACACGACGCGGCATTTCGACAAAGTAAACGACGCTGATCGTTTTTTACTCCTGGGCAGCTTCGACAAGTCTGATCCGGCGAACTGGCGTGTGGATGAAAATTTGGAACTGGCCCCGCCCAAAGCTTTGCAACGCGCCACGGCACGCTTCATTGTGGCGAGATAACAGCCAGCAGCAGATTGCCGGGCCGTTGTGAGTTCGGCTGGCCGCCCTGTCAAGGACCGTGTCAAGCTGCGCCGACCGATCCGGGAACGTTTCAAAAAAGTCTGTCGGATTTCCCCGCGAACGGACATTACTGGATGGATGCACGCGCCAGATGATGCTGAATTGCTATCCCGGTATGTAACGCAACGCTCGGAAGAAGCGTTTGCGACGCTGGTGGAACGGCATTTGTCGCTGGTATATTCATCCGCCCTGCGGCAGGTGCGCGACCCGCATCTGGCGCAGGAAATCACTCAGGCGGTGTTCATCATCCTGGCGCGCAAGGCCGGCAGTTTGCGCCGGGAAAGCGTGCTGGCCGGCTGGCTGTGCCGCACCGCACGCTTTGTGGCCTGCAATGCCCTCAAGGCGGAGCATCGCCGCCAGCACCATGAACAGGAGGCTTACATGGAATCTCTGTTGCAAGAACCCGAACCCGACGCATGGCCGCAAATCGCGCCGTTGCTGGACGAAGCAGTGGCGCAACTCGCCGAAGCCGACCGCAACGCCGTGGTGCTGCGTTTCTACGAGCAGCGTCCGCTCGAGGAAGTGGGCCGGGTGCTGGGCTTGAATGCGGATGCCGCGCAGAAGCGCGTGAGCCGGGCGCTGGAAAAGCTGCGGAAATTATTCACGAAACGCGGCGTGGATTCGACTGCTGCAACCATCGCCGAAACGATTTCAACTCATTCCGTTCAAGCCGCGCCGGTGGCGCTGGCAAAATTTGTAACTGCCGTGGCGATTGCCAAAGGCGCGACGGCGAGCGGTTCAACCTTAACCCTCATCAAAGGAGCATTGAAAATTATGGCATGGACAAAGGCAAAAACCATCGTTGTCGGCATCGGGGTTTTACTGGTAACCGGAACGGGCACGGTGATAGTGAAAAATAATTACTTTCCCATCGAGCCGAGTTACCAAGGCAGGAAGCTTTCAGAGTGGCTTGTGGATATTGACTACGGACAACCACAGGGGAAACGCACGAAGGCCGGAAACGCCATCCGGCAAATGGGCGTCAAAACCCTGCCATTTCTGGTGGCCGACCTTGCCGACAAACAAACGAAAGATAATCGTTACAGCGAGGCGACCTGGGCGTTCGACGCGCTAGGCCCGATTGGAAAGCCAGCGATTCCAGCATTGACCAAACTGCTGAAGCAAAATCCAGGTTATGTGCCCGGCGCCCTGGCTGGAATTGGAAGGGATGCTCTGCCTGAATTGTTGGACGCGCTTACGAATCAGGATTTTTTTGTTCGGGATAATACTGCGGCTTATCTGGCCAATGCCATTTCTTCCGACAAGATTTCGGCGGAGGATGCGAGGCCAGCCTTTTCGATTGCGATTCAAAACTTGCAATACGAAAATATCAACCAGCTTTTTCAGTGGAACACACGCTCGAGAGCGGCAGGGCTAATCGAAGCTCTGCATTTGGAGCCGGCCAAATCTGTTCCGGCACTGCTTAATTGCCTGCAAAAGTCAATGGATGAAACGAATTATTCGGTAGCAGCACAATGCGCACTGGCCTTAGGCCATTTCGGAAGTGATGCACAACCGGCAATCCCAAGCATGATTAAAAGCATGGAGAAGCTGTTGGATGAACCGACAGACATGACTCATCTTGCTTGCGAGACTCAGTTTGCAATGGCATTGGGATACTGCGGCAGAAAAGCGCAAGCTGCAATCCCTGTTCTCATCAAAGCATCGAACTCAACCAATGCCTCCTTGAGTCTGATTGCAACTCAGTCGCTCAAACAAATTCAATAGGCAATCATTCTCAACCTTAACCCTCATCAAAGGAGCATTGAAAATTATGGCCTGGACCAAAGCAAAAACGGCAATTGTTGTCGGCATAACTGCAATCTTAACGGTAGGAACAATGACGATTATTATAACAAAGACTATCCATCCGAAGTTTGATCCTGCGAATAATGATTTGGTCTGGTTCGTTAATAGCGAAACGATGAAGAAATTGCCCCCTATATTTATTTTTCGTCCTACTCATTGGCCTCAACATTCCGGACCGGCTCAGAATGTCATTGTAACTGATGATGATTTAGATGGCACGATTGTTGCGCGAGACAGAATGCTGACCTTCTATCTTGAGTGGGCATACAACTTTCCCAGCACGAACATCATTATACCACAAGGCTTTCCGGCCCAAAAGGAGTATGACGTTATGCTGACGTTAACAAACCAACCGCGAGAAGTGCTGCAACGAGAAATTAAAAAGCAATTTGGGATCGAGACCCGGTGGGAAGTGCGAAAAGGCGCACGGACATTGGTGGTTGAAAAAACGCCATAGGCCATTCAATTCTCAATTATACAAAATTCCATGCCATTGACCGCGCCCAACAAACCATCGCCGCGAACCGCGCTTGAGCCCGTATGCGAGGCGTTGGCAAATGTCATCCGGCAACGGTGCGAGGTCGAGGACCTCTTGCTGAACCGGTTGGCGGAATTGACGCTAAGAAGTAAAATAAATTGGCACTTTTTCGCGGCAGCGTAAATCTATAGGTAAAATGATGACCGACGACATGGCGTTGCTCCGGGAATATGCCCGGCACAATTCCGAGGAAGCGTTTTCCACGCTGGTATCAAGGCGCGTCAACCTCGTTTATTCAGTGGCGTTGCAGGAGGTCCAGGACACGCATCTGGCGGAAGAAATCACACAGGCGGTTTTCATCATTCTGGCGCGCAAGGCGGAATCGCTCAGCCCGAAGATCATATTAAGTGGCTGGCTGTGCCGCACGGCCCGTTATGCGAGCGCCAATGCGCTGACCATTCAACGGCGGCGGCAACAGCGTGAACAGGAGGCTTGTATGCAATCCGTCTTGAATGAATCAGAACCCGATGCCTGGACGCAAATCGCCCCGTTGTTGGGCGGCGCGATGAAACAACTTGGACAAAAAGATCACGACGCCATCGTCCTGCGGTTTTTTGAGGGCAAGAGTTTTCAGGAAATCGGAACTGCGTTTGGCGCGAGCGAGAATGCGGCCAAGAAACGGGTTGGTCATGCCTTGGAAAGGCTGCGGGAATTTTTCGCGAAACGCGGCGTGAATTCGACCACGGATATTATTTCCGGGGCGATTTCCGCCAACTCCGTTCAAGCTGCGCCAGCGATGCTGGCAAAAACCGCAACTGCCGTCGCGCTGGCCAAGGGCGCGACGGCTTCGACTTCAACTCTAACCCTCATCAAAGGAGCATTGAAAATTATGGCATGGACAAAAGCAAAAACAGCAATCGTTGTCGGAGCGGTTTTGATTCTGGCAGCGGGAACAACCACGGTGATTGTAAAAAATTTCAGCCGCCATCCGGCGGCCAATCAATCACCCAGCCCAGCCGCCAACATTTCCCGGAGTCTTCAGGGCGGGTGGCACGCGGATTTTTCACGCACGCCAGACAGCGGTAGCAGTAGCACATTTACGATTGCCGCCAACGGAGATTTTGTGCGAGAGGGAGTGGATTCGCATGGTGCTCCGCTCAATAGGCTAGCTGGCACGATTCAGATTGTGGATGGATTTTTGATTGAGACAGTCACCAATACCACACAGCCTAACACGACGGTCCCATACGTTCTCCGAGCGCGAATTATTCACGACGATGAAAAAGAGTTGGTTTTTAGGTTCGATGGAGCACGAGTAGATTCCATTTTACGGAAGGATTGACCATGATTTTCTAACAAGTCGTTAGGCGGCAAATGTTCTAATAAATCAACATTTCAAGTGTCTGTAATAGTATGAAAACATTATTTTTCGCGTTCGTGGTCGTGATCATTTTAAGTGTGCTCCAAGGCATTGCAGCGGATGCTGTGACGAATGTTCCTTCAGGCGGCACGTTAGAAATCACGGAAGCTCCAGTGAACGTTTTGCTGGACGTTTACACCCATGTTTCAGGTCTAGAGTTGGTCGCAGCGTCGAACATTAGCCAGATGGGTTCAAAAGTTGTCGTCCTTCCAGATAGTCACGGCGGGGGCGATTTATTACGACAGATTGAGAAGGCTTTGCTTGACCAGCGTGGCATCTTGATTACACGCTTGGACGACAAGCGGGCGTCGGTTACGTATAACGATGCGCTCAAGGTCACGCCAATAAAAGACAAGCTGACGTTGCCCATTCTGGCGTTACCCATTCAGTCATCCAGTCGGCATCTGACAGAGGCGCAGGCTATCACGCTCGCCAAGCCGGTGCTGCCTCTACCTGCGGGAGAGTCTTATCGTGTGGGATTCAAAGACGGTGTGTGGGAGGTTTGGACTGACCGCGACGGCTCCCAATTCCGAAGTTGGACAATTGTGAGGATTCGAGACGCCGACGGGAAGATACTCGGAACGGTGAACCGACTGTAAATTATGAAAAGTTTGCCGTCTAACCAGTCGCGAGGCTGTGTGAAAACTCCCGACACCAAACTCGGTAACGATACAAAATATATTATGGCGAACTTTGATGAAATGAGCAGGCGGATTCGATGGTCGAAAAATGGGTTTTTACACAAGTTCGCGCTGGAGCCAACGGCGAGTGCGCCATTGGCTGAGGCATTTGCCCGATTTCAGGCTTGCGGTAATTCGCGCCGTGGCTCAGCTTTGGATCGTTATGCCTCTTCCAATGAAACAATGCCTTAGCTGCCGCAGCGACCGAGTAGTCAGCGGCAAGATCGCGGCAGGTCGCGACCCGGCAGTATTCCAGCCGGACGGTCTGCGTTCTTTCACATTCACCCTTCTTGGTGGCACCAAGTTCACGGAGCAGGCGTTTGCATGCCTTGACTGCGGGCTGGTATGGAGTTCCACCTCCGCTGGAGAGCTACGCATGTTCATCGAAAAAAATTGTGGTTGAAAATCCAACAACCCAGAAGCATAACAAATCGCCGGGAGCCAACCGCCGTTGGCGCTTTCTGTTCCGCTATCGCGGTTCACGTCGCGAGTCGGCGGTGGCTCAGCTTCTTTTTACGTTAGGCCATGTCGCACATCGCACCAAAATTATGAAAACGCTATACAGAGTTATATTCGTAGGATTGTTGACTTGTAGTTTTTTGAGCGGTTGCTCTCGTCACGAAAGCTCCACGACACCCAAAGAGAGCAATGTCAGTAGCCAGACAGTTACCGTCAGCAACGTCATCAGTGTGCCATTTACTGTCACGGTTAGCTCTGCGACCAACAGGAAGCATACATTTACTGTCAGCAACGCCAGCAGTGAGCCACTTACTGTCAGCAATAAAAGCGTGACGATTACTGTTACCAATTAAATGCGATACGAATGGCCAAGTCGCCGGAGCCGCCGTTGGCGCTGTCCGTTCCGCTGTCGCGGTTCACGCCGCGAGTCGGTCCACCCTCCGCAGTGCTGCTACGGAGGACGGGCGGTGGTTCAGCTTTCTACGTTGAAAAGGTGTGCACGAACTCAAATAGAATTGCCTGATCCGATTGGCGTAAAATAATCTGTTCGCTTTCGGCAATTGGCGGCATTTATAGGCAGATGCATGAACTGGATGACATCGCTTTATTGCACGAATACAGTGCTCACGATTCCGAAAAAGCCTTTGCCACACTCGTCACGCGGCACATTGACCGCGTTTATTCCGTTGCGTTGAGGCACACGCGCAATCCTCATTCAGCTGAGGAAATCACGCAGGTGGTTTTCGTCATTCTGGCGCGCAAATCAAAACAACTGCGAAAAAATGTCATACTCGAAGGCTGGCTTTACCAAACTGCGCGGCTCACGGCATTGACTTTTTTGAAAAGCGAAATTCGCCGCGCCCGGCGTGAACAGGAGGCTTCCATGCAAACCTTTTTGAACGAAAACGACTCTGAAGCGTGGGCACATATTGCGCCGCTGCTGGACACCGCGCTTGCGGACTTGAACGAAACCGACCGCAACGCCGTGGTGCTGCGATTTTTCTACGGCAAGAGCTTGGGCGAAATTGGAACGACTTTGGGCGCGAATGAAGACGCGGCTAGGATGCGCGTGAACCGTGCTTTGGAGAAGTTGCGGCAATTTTTTGTCAAACGCGGCATTGCTTCAACAACTGCGACCCTTGCCGGAGCGATTTCAGCCAATTCAGTTCAAGCCGCGCCGGTGACGCTGGCAAAATCTGTGACTGCCGTGGCGATTGTCAAAGGCGCGGCGGCCAGCGGTTCAACCTTAACCCTCATCAAAGGAGCATTGAAAATTATGGCATGGACCAAAGCAAAAACGGCAATCGTGGCGGTCGTGGCAGTCATTCTGGCATCCGGCACCAGTGTCTTGGTGGTTACGAAAGTTCATCACACTTCCAAACCGGTTCACTTGGCAGAAGGCGTGCTTCCGCAAACGCTGGAAGAATTGAATGCGTGGTATGTAGAACCGCCCACCGGACAAAATGCCGCCACGTTCAATTTGGAAGGTTTCAAGGTGATGCAAACCCAAGGTGCCGACCAAAACGCGAACCTGCCGATTCTGGGCAAGTTGCCGCCGCCGTCGCCTTCCGCTCCATTGGCGGCTCCGGTGAAATCCGCGCTGGCCGACTTCGTGCAGCGCAATCGCGAGGCGCTGCAATTCTTCGCCCAGGGAGCACAACACGAACAAAGCCGTTACCCCGTGGATTTTACCCAAGGCCAAAAACTTCAAATGCCGCATCTCCAAGAAATCAAAACCGGCACGCAATTGGCGGAGATGGCGGCCATTTTGGATGCCGAAGACCATCAGGGAAAGCAGGCCGCTGATGATGTGCAAGAGGCTCTGGCCCTGGCGCGTTCGTTGAACGCCGAGCCAATGTTGATTTCACAACTGGTGCGGGAAGCCAGCATTGCCTTGGCCGTTGCCGCTTTGGAACAGGTGGTCAACCGCACTGCCCTGGCGCCGGAATCCACGAGCGAGCTTCAGCAGTCATTTCAAGAAATGGAGAAATATCAGGCGCAAGGCGAAGGCTTGAACCGCAGTTTGATTGGCGAAAAGGTGATGGTGATGGCTGATTTTGGCCAAGCAACCATCCAAGACCTGGCCGCTGCGGCGGCACAGGACGCGACGGAGGAACAGCGCCAACGGATGATGGAGCGATTGAAACAATCCGGCGGATTGAAGGATGAGAAAAATTATTTGGAATCAACCTTTGATCAAATCCTGACGGCGCATCAGGAACCTTTTCCCCAGCGCCTGCAAAATGCCGCCTCGGCCCAACCGCGCACGGACGCAGCGTCCAACGGTCTGCTGCTGCTCAACAACAGTTGGCTGCCGCTGCGCTCAAAAGCATTAATTCCAAGGCCGCCCCAAACTAAGGACTCTGCCGATTTGTTCCAGCGGGTCGGGCAAATCGGGATTTATAAATAATCAGAAATCAGGAACGGAATCAGGCTAGCACAAAACGTGGCCGTTGCCGATGACG
>Ga0265338_10011412_pt1 | contig 10261 bp, 9 predicted proteins | sample 42126metaG_FD_193579 | JGI IMG/M metagenome (GOLD analysis project Ga0265338, IMG submission 193579) | Rhizosphere microbial communities from Carex aquatilis grown in University of Washington, Seatle, WA, United States - 4-21-26 metaG | ecosystem: Host-associated > Plants > Roots > Rhizosphere >... | reverse complement strand
AGCGATCTGTACGGCTTATCCGACGTCGCGCCCGGCGCCGGCGTGCAGCTTCGAACCACCCAAAGGCTACGCCACCGACTGCGGAGGCGACGTGATCGCGGCGTGCGCGATCGCGCCCGATCCGCCGTCGCCGGAGGTCGCGTCGTCGCGGAGCGGGCCGTCCTTCGGCTGGGGCGAAGGGCTGGCGATCGGCGCGGTGGTCGTGAGCGCCGGCGTGCGCCGTCGCCGTCGCCGCGGCTAGGACCCTACGAGAGCCAGCCCGGCACCTTCGTGCGCAGCGCCTGGTCCAGGCCCAGCACGCGTCCGGGCGGCGCGAACAGGAACGTGAAGAAGATCGCGCCCACCAGCATCGCCGGTCCCGGCGGCGCGAGGCGCTCTCCGGAGGCGAATGCGAACGTGAAGAAGATCAGCGTTCCCAGCAGCGCGACGAGGCGCGTGAACAGGCCCAGCACCATGGCTGCGCCGAGCACCATCTCGCCCATCGTCACCAGCGCGCCGAAGATCTTCGGGTGAGCGTGCGCGGCGTCGACCACGGGCACGATGAAGTGATAGCTCTTGTGGTCGCGCATCCACCCGTCGAGGATCGTGAGCAGCGCCGTCCCGTGAAACCATCCGCCCAGGAACTTCTGGTAGCCGGATAGCACCAACATCACGCCCACCAGCACGCGCAAGGGAAACAGGCACAGGAGCGGGAACCGCTCTCGCATCGATTCACCTTGAACGACCGGGGCACCGCTGGCAAGTTTTGCCGCACGGCGGTCACCGTCGCGATCGTGTTAAGGTCGCGGCGTGCCCTCCGAGACCAAGCGCCCCGTGAGCCCGGAGGCCGAGGAGATCCTTGGCCTCTACTTCCCCGTGCTCGATCACGGGTTCATCTGCCTGGTCGACTACATGGGCACGGACGAGTGCATCGAGCGCGCGGCCCGGGTCAGCTACGGATACGGCACGCGCAAGCGGTCGCAGACGCGCGGCCTTCTACGCTATCTGCGGCGCCACAAGCACACGACGCCCAGCGAGATGGTGGAGCTGAAATTTCACTGTTGCATGCCGATGTTCATCGCGCGCCAGTGGATCCGGCACCGCACGGCCAACGTCAACGAGTACTCGGGGCGTTACAGCCTGATGCCGATGCTGTTCTACACGCCCGACGAGGCGCAGCTGCAGACCCAGAGCCGCCGCAACAACCAGGGGCGCAGCGGCGAGGCGGTCGGGCCGGCGCTGCACGCGGAGGCGGTGCGGCGCTGGAACGCGATCCGCCACGAGAGCACCGAGGCGTACGAGTGGATGACCGGCAACGAGATCGCGCGCGAGCTGGCGCGGATCGACCTGCCGTTGTCGACGTATACGCAGTGGTACTGGAAGATCGACCTGCACAATCTGTTGCACTTCCTCACGCTGCGGGTCGACGCCCACGCGCAGTGGGAGATCCAGGAGTACGGCCGCGTGATGGCGGGGATGCTCAAGCGCGTCGCGCCGCTGTCGTACGAGGCGTGGATCGACTACGACGTGTGCGGCGCGCCCCTCGGGCGCGGCGAGCTCGAGGCCCTGCGCGCGCTGGTGAGCGCCGGCCCCGAGGGATTGAGCGCAGCGGGTGGTTCCATCGACCGCGCGGCGCTGGCGGCGCGCGGCCTGTCCAACCGCGAGATCGACGAGCTGCTCGCCAAGCTGCGGCCGGCGGCGGTGCCGGACTTCGAGCTCGATCTGGCGCAGGCCAAGAGCGGCGACGAGTTCGCGCGCCGTTTCGAAGCCGCGGTCCCGAGCCAGGATCGTAACGACGCTCGCAACGACGCTCGTAACGACGATCGCAAGGCCGCGGGCGCGCAGGCGGGGAGCGACTGAGCGTCGTCGCCAGCGCCGCGCTGGGCGCGTGGCTCGGGGCTCTCGCCCTTGGCGGCGGTGCCGCCGGCGATGCCGGAGCGCCGGACGGCGCCGCCCGTGCGCCGGCACCGCGCGACGAACCGCCGTCCTCGCCGGCATCCGTACCGGCAGCGCCTGCCACGCCGCCTTCCGATTCGCCGCGCTCGCCGCCGGGAGCGCCGCCGCCGGATCTCGACGAGGCTGGCCCCGATCGCTTCTGCCTGGACAGCTTGCGCGGACGCCAGATTGCCTTCGTCGAATGGCCCACCAAAGGCATTCGCACGCCCGTGCGGATCCTGGGTCCCATCGGCACGGTGCGCTTGCGCTCGCACGATCCACGGCTGGCGGGTAAGCCCGCGCTGATGGACTGCGAGCTGGCGCGCGCTCTGTTCGAGGTTGCGCCCGCGTTTCGCGCGATGGGCATACGCGAGTTGCTCTATTCGGGTGCCTATCAGTACCGCACGCGCCGCGGCTCCTCCCGGCTCAGCGAGCATGCGCACGGGATGGCGATCGACGTGCACGCGTTCGTGCTCGATACCGCCGGGGCCGAGGGCGCCGGCGGCACCGTCGTCGAGGTCTCGCGCGATTTCGAGCCGCGAGTCGGCAAGTGGGCTGCGCTCCCCGACGCCGCCGAGTGCGTCGGGCACCCGCGCACCGACGTCGGGCGGTTGCTGCGGACGCTCGCGTGCCGGCTGCGCGCGAGCAGCATCCTGCGCGAGGTCATCACGCCCGACGACAACGCCGACCACCACGACCACTTCCACCTCGAGGCCTACCCCGACGGTTTCACCCGCGCGAGAGCCATGCTCGCGCGCAAGGCAACCGTCACCGACGACTGATCAGATCGTCACGAACTCCCGCACGATCGCCTTTCCGTCCTTGTCGAGCCCGAGCCGCCCGCCGTGGTGCTCGAGGTCGTGCCCCCAGAGCACGATCCAGTCGTCCTCGATGGCGCGGTTGAACAGCGCGCGCTTGGTCTCGACGGTGCGCGCCGGCTCCAGATCGTAGGCCATCACGAACGGCAGCCGCGTGTGCACCGCGGTCGGCGCCACGTCGCCGAGAAACACCGCGCGTGGTCCGCCGGGATCGCCGAGCAGCACCGACTGGTGACCGGCGGTGTGGCCGGGCGTCGGCACCACCCACACGCCGGGTGCGACTTTGGTCTCACCCTCGACGAGCTCGAGCGCGTCGCTCTCTCGCAGCGGGAAGATGTTCTCCGCGAGGTAGCTCGCGCGGTTGCGCTCGTGCGGGTGGGTCGCATCCTCCCACTCACGCGCCTGAACGATGTGGCGCGCGCGCCGGAACACCGGCTCGACCGCGCCGCCCGGGCCGCGGCGCGTGGTTCCGCCGCTGTGGTCGAAGTGCAAGTGGCTCATCACCACGACGTCGATCGCGTCCGGTTCGAGCCCGACCTCGCGGAGCGCGTCATCGATCGCGCGGTCGTGGTCGATGCCGTAGATGTCCTTGAGCTTCGGCGAAAACTTGTCGCCGTTCCCGGTCTCGATCAGCACGCGCTGCCCCGCGGTCTCGACCAGCAGGCACTGCGTCGTGTACTCGACACGGTTGAGCTCGTCGCACGACACCATCTTCGACCAGATCGTCTTCGGCACCACGCCGTGCATGGCGCCACCGTCGAGGCGGAAGTTCCCGCCGTTGAGCATGGTCAGCTTGAGATCACCGAGCGCCAGCATTGTCTGTCCGCGTTGGACGCGGCGGCAGAGCCGCCTTCGCCCCACGCGATCCGATTCTAGCGTATGGATGTCTCCGGCGGTGGGGGCGCCACCACGCCGATCGGCAGCGCGCTCGCGCCCTGATCGGTCGAGGTGGGCGGTGGCGCGGTCGGCGCCGGCGTGGGCGGTGCCTCGGGTGCGGGCGGCGAAGCGGATGCTGGCCGCGGCTCGGACGCGGGCGTCGACTCGGCTGCCGGCGGTGACCCGGCCGGTGCTGCGGGCGAAGATTCGCCCGGCGCCGCGGCCCCCGCGTGTGTCCGCGCGGGCGCCTGGGTCGAGACCAGCGTCGTCGTCGACCGCGCCGGCGTCGGGATCCCCGGCGTGGTCTTCCGGCGCGACACCACCCAGTCGGCGACGCGCGCGACGTCGCCGAAGCGCGTGAGCTTCCCCTCGTTGGAGAGGAACGACATGTAGTAATTGTGTCCGTCGATCTTCGTCGCGATCACCAGGCAGTAGCGCGCGTCGTCGTTGTAGCCGGTCTTGCCGCCGAGCACCTGAATGTTCGGCCGGACCGCCGGGCGATACGTGTTGTTGTAGGTGATCGGCGGCTTGCCGACAGGGTGCGCGTCGTACTCCAGGCGGTGGGTGATCGGCCCTAGCACCGGGTGATTCATCACCGCCTTGAGCATCGCGATCGTCTCGCGCGGCGTGGAGACGTTCTCCGTCGACAGCCCGGTCGGATCGTGGAAGCGCGTGTTCTTCAGCCCCAGCGCCCTGGCCTTGGCGGTCATGGCCGCCGCCAGCTGCGTGGGTGTCAATTTCACCGCGCGCCCCAGCGCCGGGATCGCGCGGTTGTCCGAACCCATGAGCGCCGCGTGCAGCAGATCGCGGTTCGACAACGTCATGCCTTCGAGCAGCCGCGACTTCGCGCCACCGCGGGCGACATCGATGTCGTTCTTGGTGATGGTGGTCAGCCCTTCGAGCTCGAGCCCCTTGTCCATCACGACCAGCGTCGCCGCCAGCTTGGAGATCGATGCGATCGGGCGCTCTTTGTCGGGGTTGCGCGTATAGAGCTCGTGGCCGGTGTCGTCGATGACCAGCGCGCCCAGCGCCTGGATGTTGGGCATCCCGCCCTTGATGGCGACGACGTGGCGCTCGAGGAACACATGCTTCTTCGCGGCGGCGCGGCCGTGGGTCTTGGGGCGCGCGTGGGACTTGGCCGCGCTGGACTTTTTCTTGTTCGGGGTCGCGTGCGCCGTCGAGATCAGTGCCGGCGCCGTCGCGATCCAAACAGCAGCCACCGCGACGGGGGCCCAACCGGGAAGAGGCTTTCGCACCGCCCAAACGTTATGGAATCCCACGGCGTAGAGCAAGTAAAGCCTGCGGGGGATTCACGGCAAATGCAGTAAATGCAGGTCGAGCAGGTTCGAGGTCCCGGGCCCACGCAGCGTGTCGCCGAGCGCGGCCAGCACGGGCAGGCTATCGAAGGCGAGCAGGGCCGCGGCCGGATCGATGCCGCGCGCGCGCGCGCGGTCCCAGGTCGTGCCGTCGACGATCGCTCCGGAAACGTCGGTGTTGCCGTCGCGATCGTCTGTGCCGGCGGCCAGGAACGCGACGCCCGATCGCAGCGGCGCTGGAAGCTCAGCCAGCTCGCGCGCGACCAGCAGCGCGAGGTGCGTCGCCCGTCCGCCGCGGCCGCCCGCGGGAGGCAGCACCACGCGCGGCTCGCCGTTTCCGACGAGGATGCGCGGCGCTGCGCCGGGCGAACCCCTCGCGCCGTCGAGCTCGCTCCGCACCCGCACGCCGATCGCTGCGGCGTGAACCTCGACCGTGTCCTCGACCTCGAGCGCGAGAACGGCGCTGGCCCATCCCGCGCGCGCGACGGCAGCGCGCGCCTCCTCGACGACCCGTGACGGGCCGGCGAGGATCCGGTAGTCGACGTGGGCGAGGGCCGCGGTCCCCGGCTTGGGCGTGTCCGCGATCTCACCGCGCGCGCCGCGGTCGAGGTGCGCGCGCGCCGCGGCCGGCAGCTGCGCGCCCAGGCGCGCCGCGATGGCGATCGCGTCGGCGAACCGGCTCGGGTCGGGCGAGAACAGCCCGGAACCGATCGTCGCCGGGTCGTCGCCGATGACGTCGGAGAGCGCGCGCACCGCGATCGGTGCCGGCGTCTCCAGCGCGAGGCGGCCGCCCTTGATCGCCGACAGGTGCTTGCGCACGACGTTGAGCTCGCGAATCGACGCGCCGGCGCGCGCGACCGCGGCCACGGCGTCGCGCTTGTCTTCCCAGGCGAGGCCGTCCGCGGGCGCGCAGAGCAGCGACGACGCTCCGCCCGACAGCAGCACCAGCAGCGCGCCGCCGTCGCCAACGGCGCGCACGAACGCCTGCGCCGCCTGCGCGGCGGCGACGCTCCTCGCGCTCGGGTGGGGATGGTCGGCGGCGACGATCTGGGCCGAGGAGGGCAGGGCCGCAGCGGCCTCGTCGAGCCCGGCGCGAGCTGCCGGTCCCGGGACGACCGCGAGGATCCGCAACGCCCGGTGGCGCACGGAATCGTGCTCGAGGACTCCGCGCAGCATCGGCAGCGCGACCTTGCCGGCCGCGAGCACGTCGGTCGCGTCGCCGAACGCCGGATCCGCGCCCGCCACGGCCGCGACCAGGCGCCCGCCGTCGATGCGCGCGGCGACCTCGTCGAAGATCCGCACCAGGCGCCCGCGTGGAATGTCCGCGGACATGCGCCACCGTCCTCAGGCGCTGGTCGACGCCGTCGGGGAGGTCGGCGTGGTCGGGCGCGTCGGCCGGATCGCGGCCAGGCGACGCTTCCAGACCCCGATGTGCTTTGTCTTGTAGATCGAGACCGCGAGCATGAGCCCGGTCATCGCCACGAAGCCCACCGTCGCCCAGGCCATGCTGAGCCGCCCGTGCAGCCGACCCGAAACCAGGCCGTAGCAGAGGTCGACGTGGATCCAGTACACCAGCAGCGAGGTGCGTCCGAGCTGCCGCATCACCGAGAATCGATCGCCGAGCAGGCGGCAGACCAGCCACCCCAGCGTCGCCATCGGCCCGATCATCCCCAGGCGATAGAGAAACGCCCCCGGTCCCATCTGCTGCACCAGGTCCGAAGGGTAGTGGATGATGTACGGGTTGATCTTTCGCACGAGGGTCACGCCGTAAATCAGCGCCACCCCGACGATTCCGCTGAGGATGAACGCCATCGCCTCGCGCCGCTTCGAGATGCGCGCCTGCCGCACCCAGATGTGGCCGATGGCGACGCCGCAGAGCGGCCACGCCGCCCACGGGAACAGCGGGAACCAGGCCATCGGCCGCTCGCCTCCGAAGTACGACGAGATCGGCCGCGGGATGAAATCGGGGAAGTGCCAGGGGCCGATGATCGGCCCGAGCCCGACGACGACCGCCGTCGCGATCAGCGCCACCGCGATCTGCGGCCGCCCCTTGCGCGGGGCGACGACGAAGGCGATGGCCATCATCGACGCGCCGATGCAGTTGAGGATGTCGATGCGGAACAGGTTCATCGGGTCGCCGCCAAAGCCCGACAGCGTGAATTCTTGCAATCGGAACAGGTAGGCGAGCAGGAAGATCTCGAAGCCGCGCTTCACCATGCCGCGCACCATGGTGGCGCGGTCGACCTTCTTGGCGATCTGCCCCTCGAAGCGGATGGCCATCGAGACGCCGACCAGCAGCAGGAACAGTCGCGCCGGCACGCCACCCCAGAACCGCGTCCACCCGTAAGCGACCGAGACCCGCTTGACCCCGTCGCTGACCCACGCGTCGTAGAGGTGGGTCTGGATCATCAGCACGACGGCGAGACCACGTAGCCAGTCGATGGCATCGAGCCGTCCGGATGCGTTCGCCCGCGCGCGCGCCGGGGCGGCGGTGGCGGTGGTGGCAGAGGTCGAGGCAGCGATCGCGGGAGTGGCGGCGGTGGTCACGCGCTCACGATCGTCGGGATTGGGCCGCGGTTGTCAATCAGGATGTGGGCCGAGCCGCGGCGTCGCGCCGAAATGTCATTGTTGGGCCAGGTGCCGCCGCAGGTCTTCGCTGGCGCCGCGCACCGCGTTCTCCAGCGCCTCGACCTCCATGCTGGGACGGCTCTGCGTGCGGAAGTGCCGGCGGGGCTTCTGAACCACGGCCTCGCCCGAGGTCAGCAGGAAGACGCCGCCGTTCGGTTGCCGGCTGATCACCAGCTGCACGGTGCACGTGACCTCGACGCGGTCGGCGTGCATCGCGAACGACAGGTCCTTGATGACGCCGTCGATCACGAAGCCCATGGCCGCGGGGTCCGGGCCACGCGCGACGTCGCCGACCGGCGCCAGCTCGGCGGTCAGGATCTCGCGCATGTGCTGGCGCAGCGCCGGGCCAGCGTGGTGGCTGCGGTCGCCCATCGGCTTGACCTCGAAGGCCGGGCGGGCGCGCCGGCCCTCGGTGGCGGGTGGCGGCGCGCGCCGGTTTGGCTCGGGCAGCTCGTGGAACGCCCTGGCAGCCATGCGTCGCACCATCGGGTTCGGGTCCTGCTGCGCGCGCAGCAGCGGATCACGTGCCGTCGGGTCGCCGATGTGCCCCAGCGAGGTCGCCGCGCTGGCCCGGACGGTGGGGTTCACATCGCCGAGCGCGCGCACCAGCACCGGCACCGAGCGCGGCTTGCCGAGACGGCCCAGCACCAGCGCTGCGCCGACCCGCACCCGATACGATGGGTCGTGAAGCAGCGACTGCTCCACGTCCTCGATGCGGGCCTGCCGCGCGCGCGCCGTGACGACGGGCGCGAGCAAGATCATGATGACCGCTAGCAGCAGAGCGGGAAAGCGCGCACGCAAGGGCGTGCCAAAGCTTCCCCCGAAGCGACGCCGCTGGTCAATGGCCGAGGCGGCCGATTTGCTGTCGATTCGCGGCGTTATACCGACATCCACCGATACCGCCGCGAGCGATTGACGAGCGCGCGGCCGAACCTCGATGATGCCGCCCCACGATGCAGCCCACCGCCTCGCCGTCACGTTCCGTCTCACCGCCGATCGCGCTTGCCTATTCCGCCGATGCCGACGACGCGTTCATGTTCCACGCCATCCGGGCCGGGCTCATCGACACCGGCGGCTTCTCGTTCACGCACTGGCGCGGCGACACCGCCGCGCTCAATCGATTGGCGCTGGGCGAGCCGGTGGCGGGCGGACCTGTCGTCGCTCCGGACGTCATCGCGATCTCGGCGGGCGTCTACCCGCGCGTGGCGGCTCGGTACCAGCTCTTGCCCCACGGCGCGTCGGTCGGTCGCGGGTTCGGGCCGGTGGTCGTGGCGCGGCAGTCGATGGATCCGGCGGCGCTCGCCGGTGCGCGCGTTGGCATCCCCGGACTGACGACGACCGCCTGGCTGGTGTTGCGATTGATCCAGCCGGCCGCGGTCCCGGTCGAGATCCCGATCGTCCCCTTCGCGCGCATCTTCGAAGCGCTCGAGGCGGGTGAGGTCGACGCCGCCCTGCTGATCCACGAGGGGCGATTGCTCTACCGCGACCGCGGCCTTCACAAGGTCGTCGACCTCGGCGAGTGGTGGCTCGGCGCCGCGGGACTGCCGTTGCCGCTGGGCGTGAACGTGATCCGGCGCGAGCTCGGCGCCGAACGGGTCCGCGCCGTCTCGGCGGTGCTTCGCGAGAGCATCCGCTTCGGGCTCGACCACCGCGCCGACTTGATCGCCGCGCTGGCACTCGAGGACCGGGGTGACAAAAAGCTGTCAGATCCGGCGCTTCTGGATCATTACCTCAACCTTTACGCGAACGCTGATACGCTGGCCTTCGCCCCCGACGCGCGCGAGGCGACCGCGGTCCTGTTCGAGCGCGCCCGCGCCGCCGGCCTGCTCGACGGCGACGTCCCGCTCGACTGGGCGCCGTAGCGTCGTGGTCTACGCGCGCCGCTTGCAGAGCACCGCGGCGGCGACGATCGCCAGCACCGCGAAGAGCGCGGTCACGGCGATCTCCAGCGCCGCGGACGACGAGCCGGGGATCAGGCCGGCCGGCAGCGCCGCGCCGTAGAGGCCGCGGCGGACGCCCGAGACCGCGTAGGTCATCGGGTTCACCGCCATCAGGACATGCACCACCCGGTGCGCGCCCGACGCGGGGAACATCGCGCCCGAGAGCATCCAGAGCGGGATCAGCGCCACGCTCATGATCGCGTGGTAGCCCTGGGTCGAGTCGATCCACCAGGCGACGGCGAAGCCGAGCGCGGTGAAGCCCAGCGCCGAGAAGAACAGCGACGCCGCCAGCACGAGCCAGCTCATCCCCGCAAGCGAGTAGCCGGCGAGCGGTGCCAGCGCCACCAGCGCCGCTGCCTGGACGAGCGCGATGGCGACGCCGCCCAGGGTCTTGCCCAGCACCAGCGCCGTGCGCGATGCCGGCGCGACCAGCACCGCCTGGAGGAAGCCGTGGTGGCGATCCTCGATCACGGAGATCGTCGAAAAGATCGCCGTGAACAGCACGGTGAGGACCACCGTGCCCGGATAGAAGTACGCCAGATAACTCACGCCGCCCGCGCCCGCCGCCTGGAAGCTGGCGCCGAGCCCGGCGCCGAGCACCGCCCACAGGATCAACGGCTGCGCGACCGAGCCGACGATGCGGCTGCGCTGGCGGAAAAAGCGGCGCAGGTCGCGGCCGACCAGCGCGCCGATCACCGACGCGGTGACGTCGGTCGCGCGCTGCGGCCGCCGCGCCGCGGGCGCGCCGGTGGTGGGGATGGCCGGCACG
>Ga0265338_10011411_pt1 | contig 10262 bp, 9 predicted proteins | sample 42126metaG_FD_193579 | JGI IMG/M metagenome (GOLD analysis project Ga0265338, IMG submission 193579) | Rhizosphere microbial communities from Carex aquatilis grown in University of Washington, Seatle, WA, United States - 4-21-26 metaG | ecosystem: Host-associated > Plants > Roots > Rhizosphere >... | reverse complement strand
CCACCGACCCGGATTACCGACCCCTACCCCTCGCACCTGCACATCAACCTGCTGCCGCGCCTACAGGGTCGCGGCTTCGGCCAGGCGCTGATCGACCGATGGCTGGCGCGGATGCGCGAGGCCGGTTCGCGCGGCGTCCACCTCGGCGTCAGCCCGGCGAATCATCGCGCCATCCGCTTCTACCGCACCTACGGCTTCGACGAATTCCGCTTCCCCAACCCAAGGCCGCAGCCGGATTCGCTGTATTTCGTGACGACGCTGTAGTTCCTTCTCCCGCGAAGAAGAGAAGGAATTACGTTTCCACTCCCATGTCCGGCCGGTACGCCCCGTCCAGCCAACCGAGGATTTCGCGGGCGGCGGGGTGGTCCGCGAAGGGGGTATATCGGTCGCGCAAGCGCTGGACGGTGTCGGGCTCCAGGCGATCCAGGCCGGTGTCGTTGAGCACGTTGAGGTGGCGCGTCACCAGGGCCGCGAGTTCTGGCCCGCACACCGCGTCCACGGCGCGCTGGAAGGCCGCGCCGTAGCTGTAGCCGTCGCCCTCCCGGTAGCTCTCGGCCAGGGTCAGCATGGGGATGCGACTGAGCGTCGGCTGCAGCGCCGGGTTCACCGCGTGGCCGCTCAGATGCGCGCCGATCGCCGCCGGGCGGCCGGTGAAGGCGCGGATGTAGAGGTAGGGCGACATGCGCGGCCCGTCGTTGACCGGGTAGTTGTCCCAGAGGATCGGCTTGCGCCCCATGCGCTCGGCGACGCGGGCCAGGTGGCCCGGGCTGAACTCGCGCGAACACACCTCCTCGCCGGTCCAGTAGAGGCCGATGGCTGGGTCGAGCCGCGCGGCCAGGTCCTCCAGATAGGTGGGCGGGGCGGAGCCGAAGATGCGCGGCAGCTGCGGATCGTCGCTGTAGATGCTGGGGCAGACGACGATGCGCTTGGCGCTGGTGCGCTCGGCCATCCAGTTGATGATCGTCCCTTGGGTCTCGGCGATCTGCGGCGTGTCTGAGCGCATGTCGTCGAACAGGATCGAGAGCTCGGTCATGCCGGCGGCGTCGAAGAAGGCCAGCTTGCGCTTCAGCGCCGCCTTCACCTCGTTGTTGAAGTCCCGGTAGACCTCGAACGGGCTGAACCCGACTCCGAACGACAGGCCCAACTCGCCGCAAAGGTGCGAGAGCTTGATCAGGGCGTCGGCTTCCTCTCGGGGGTGGTCCTCCCGCCAGCGCTTGCGCAGAAACTCGTCGTTCTTCGGTGCATAGACATAGAAGCCGTAGCCGGCGTCCTTGAGGAATCGCGCCTGGTCCTCCCGCTCCGCCCAGGTCCACGGCCGACCGTAGAAACCCTCGATCAGGCCCAGTTCGGTGCTCATCTTGCGCTGCTCCACGCCCTAAGCATCGGTCATGGCCGGGCTTTGTCCCGGCCACCCAAGCACTCGCTGCGCGCCGTGGCCGCGCTGGGCGCGGCCACCCAACGGTGTGTGTTCTTGGGTCGCCGGGACTGACGCCCGGCGATGACCGGTACTGGAGATCGGGCAGTGAGTCATGGGGCTCAATACCGAGGCGCCGCCCGCGCCACCACGCCGTCATCGGTCAGCGCGAGATGGGTCAGCGCCGGCTCGTCGTGGTTCATGCGCCAGGAGATCAGCTTCTGGGCGTACTCCAGCACCTTCGGCGCGTGGGCGGGATCGGCGCCTAGGTTGCGCATCTCACCGGGGTCCTCCGCCAGGTCGAAGAACAGGGCCGGCAGCTTGGTGAAGTGCACGTACTTGTAGCGCTCGCCGCGCACCACGTTCAGCGCGCACTGGTCGAGGGTGAGGCCCAGAGCCAGTTCGGCGTCGTCATCGAGCACGTCGCGGAAATCGTATTCCCAGTGCGCCTCGGTGCGCCAGGTGGCGGGCGCGGCGTCGCCGGCCAGGAACGGCGCCAGGCTGGCGCCGTCGCAGGCGGCCGGGATAGGGGCGCCGATGGCGTCCAGCATTGTAGGCAGGATGTCGACGTTCTCGGTGAACTGGCTCACCCGGCGGCCGCGCGCCGCGTCGAGCCGGGGGTCGCGGACGATCAGCGGGATGTGGAACGAGGCGTCGAAGTAGCCGCCCTTGTTCATCAGCCAGTGGTCGCCCAGGTGCTCGCCGTGGTCGGAGGTGAAGACAATCAGGGTGGTGTCGTAGAGCCCGGTCTCCTTCAGGAACGCCACCAGCCGCCCGATCTCGTCGTCGACCCGGCTCATCAGCCCGAAATAGACCGCCTTCAGCCGCCGCAGCCGCTTCTCGTCGTCTGGGGCGCGAAAGCCGCGGCGCGACAGCTGCCAGGTCAGCCACGGATGCTGCTGGCCCTCCGCCTCGGCGCTGGCCAGCCGGTTGAAGCCGGGCACCGCGGCGGGGTCGTACATCGCGTTGTAGGGCTTCGGCGCGACGAACGGCGGGTGCGGACGCAGCAGCGACAGGTGGGCGACGAATGGGCCTCTCGCGTCGCGCAGATAATCCTTCAGCCGACCGGTGAGGAAGGCGACGTCATCCACCTCGGCGGCGAAGCGTAGCGGCCGCGGCTCGGACGCGCCGTCCTCCCAGTCCGGGCCAGGATCGCGCCAACCGTAGGCGTCGGTGGGATTGTCGGGGACGGCGAGGCCCTTGGCGGTGAGCCAATCCATCCACGCCTGCGGACGGCCATCCATGTGGCACACGGGGCGAACCCCCGGCAACGGCCCCTCGTAGGTGCGCAGCCAGGGGCTGTCCTCGGTCTCGTCGCGCGGATCGCGGCTGGTGTCGGTGTAGCCGAACAGCACGGGGTCGTAGCCCAGCCTCGCGCTCTCCAGCGCCCAGTTGGTGTGACGCGAGTCCAGCGGCGTGCCGTTGGTGCCGGAGCGGTGGTTCTGCAGGTAGAGGCCGGTGTGCAGCGACGCCCGGCTCGGTCCGCACGGCGCACAGTTGGCGTAGTGCCGCTCGAACAGCACCCCGTCGGCCGCCAGGGCGTCGAGATGCGGGGTCCGCACCATCGGGTGCCCGCGCGCCGACAGGCACTCGCCCCGCCACTGGTCGGCGGTGATGAAGAGGACGTTCAGCGGGGCGGCCATCTCGCTGCCCCGCTTACGCCAGGCCTTAGCGCGGCGCCATCCGGATCGCGCCGTCGAGGCGGACGTCCTCGCCGTTGAAGTAGCCGTTCTGGATCATGGTCAGGGCCAGAGAGGCGTACTCCTCCGGCACGCCGAGGCGCTTCGGGAACGGCACTTGCGCGCCCAGGGCGTCACGCACCTGCTGCGGCGCGCCGGCCAGCAGCGGGGTGTCGAAGATGCCGGGCAGGATGGTGTTGCAGCGGATGTTTTCCTGGCTGAGGTCGCGCGCCACCACCAGGGTCAGGCCGACGACGCCGGCCTTCGACGCCGAATAGGCCGCCTGGCCGATCTGCCCATCCTCGGCCGCCACCGAGGCGGTGTTGACGATGGCGCCGCGGTCGCCGTCTTCCAGCGGCGGCAAGGTCATCATGCCGGCCGCGCTCTTGGCGATGCAGCGGAAGGTGCCGACCAGGTTGATCTGAATGATCATGTTGAAGGCGTCGGTGGCGAAGGTCTTGATCTCGCCGGTGTTGCGGTCGCGGCTGGCGGTGCGCGCCGCGTTGCCGGTGCCGGCGCAGTTGACCAGGATGCGCTCCTGGCCGATCGCGGCGCGGGCCTTGGCGAAGGCCGCGTCGACTTCTTCCTCGGAGGTGACGTTGCAGCCGCAGAACACCCCGCCGCCGAGCTCCTTCAGCAGCTCGTTGCCCTTCTCCTCCTGGCGCGCCAGGTCGAAGATGGCGATCTTGACGCCGTGCGCCGCCAGAGCCCGCGCGGTGGCCGCGCCGAGGCCAGACGCGCCGCCGGTGACCACGGCCGAGATGGATGAGTCGAGTTTCATGGACGTTCGCCCTTCAGTTGGCGTCTAATTGCGGGTGGCAGGGCTTTAGCCCGTTGAGGGCGCACGACAAAGTGTCACCCAACGTCAATGACGGCAGGCGCGAATGGCCGCGCCGCTGACGCGCCTGCTGCTCATGGCGGCGTCGGAGGAGGTCAGTGTTCGGGTGGGGGACCACAACGCAGGCCGACTCTCGCCGGTCATGAGTCGCATGCTGACCGGTGGCGGCGATTGGGTCTTCATGGCCTCCCTCGTAGCCACAGTCGTATACGGAACCTACTTCTTCCGCGCCCGCCCCTCACGCCTGCGCACCGCGTTCAAAGTCCTGCCCGTCGGCTTGCTTGAGCTGGCCTGCATCCTCTCCGGCGCGCCGTTGCCGCTGCACGTGGGACTGGTGTTCTCGGCGCTGGGCGATGGGTTCCTGGCCGGCGACTCGCCCAGGCGGCTTCGCCTCGGGCTCGGCTGTTTCCTGGTCACCCACCTCGCCTACATCGTTCTGTTTGTCTTGTCGCCGATCTCCCAAGACGGCCGGGCGCACGGCTGGACCGGCGAGGCGCCGCCGATGAGCAATATCGCAGCCATGGTCGTGGTGGCGCTCGTTGCCACGGCGATGCTGGGGTGGTTGTGGCCGAAGCTGGGAACGTTGCGGGCGGCCGTAAGCACGTATGTCCTTGCGATCGTGACGATGGTCGCCGCCAGCCTGACCATGCCCTGGGGATACGAGTCGGTGGTCGTCGGCGCCCTGCTCTTCTTCGGCTCCGACGCCATCCTCGCCGCGCAACTGTTTCGTGGGAAGCTCAACAACTGGCTGGGCGGCGCCCTGGTGTGGTGGCTCTACTACGCGGCCCAGATCGCGATCCTGCACGCCTTCGCGGGCATCATCACCTTCTAGGTGAGCCAGACCCCCGCAGCGAGGGCCAGGAACAGCAGCAGGCCGGCGCGGGGGTTGAGCTGGAATAAGGCCAGGGCGCGGGCCGGTTCGTTCAGCCGCAGGCGATGCGGCTGAATCAGCAACGCCAAGGCGTACATCGCGCCGAACGGCCAGAACGCGGGGCCGAGGTGCGCCTGCCACGCGGCGGCGGCGGCCAGGACGAGGGACACGACGTAGAAGCCGGTCACCGCCACTGGCGCCGCCGCGCCCAGCCGCCTCGCCGAGGATTTCACTCCGGCGAGTGCGTCGTCCTCAATGTCCTGCACGGCGTAGATGGTGTCGTAGCCGAGCGTCCAGAACACGCCGGAGGCGTAGAGCAGCAGGGCTGGCAGCGCCAAGCCATCACCCATCAAGTACTCGGAGAGTGGCATCCGGACATTGGGATTGAACACTAGGCCGGGACGGAAGAGGAATACCGCGAGCGGCCAGCCCCCGTTCGCGGCGGCATACCCAACCAGCGCGCCCCAATTGAACGTCAGACCTAGCCAGGCTTGCGGCCACCAGGTGATCCGCTTCATGAATGGATACGCGGCGGCCAGCACCAGCGAGGCGACCGCCAGGATTTCGGCCCAGGGGTTCAAGAGTAATAGGATCAGCGCGCTGGCCAGCGAGCAGGCGACGACGAACCCCCACGCGGCGCGAACGCTGATCTGGCCGGCGGCAATGGGACGACCTGCGGTGCGCGCGACCTTGGCGTCGATGTCTCGGTCGACGATGTCGTTGTAGGCGCAACCCGCGGTCCGCATCAGCGTCGCGCCGAGAAAGAACAGGCCCAGCAGCCACGGATCGGGCCAGCGGCCCTGCATGGCGCAGGCCAGCGCAATGCCCTGCCAGCCGGGCAGCATGAGCAACCAGATGCCCGTCGGCCGATCGAAACGGCAGAGCTTCAGCCAGGGCCGCAGCGCCGCCGGCGCATGCCGATCGACCCAGTTGGTGGGCGCGGCGTCAGGAAGCGGTCCCCCTCCCCCTTGAGGGGAGGGGCTAGGGGTGGGGGGCTGCCTCACCACCCTCGCTTCACCCGGCGAATCCACAAGCATCGGCGTATCGGATAGAGCCGCCCATCCCCAACCCCTCCCCTCGAGGGGGAGGGGAGTTTGAGCGCCAGCTCGCTCACGGCTCAGCCGTCGATAGCCACCAGCCTTCGCCCGAGACCCAGCAGGTCTCGTCGGGCCGATCATCAAGGCGCAGCGACGCCACGCGCCGGGGCGGCCGTTTGGCTTCGGCGTCGGCGCGCAGGCCGTCGAAGGCTGCCTTCAACCGCGCGCCGGCCTCGGAGCTGCGCCCGCTCATGCAGTGGTAGATGCCGACCCCGCCGGTGAACTCGGCGGCGAAGCGCTCGCCCCGGCGGGTGACCAGCAGGTTGGCGCCCCAGCCGCCGCCCGGCCAGTCGTCCATGGTGGTGGTGAGCGGGACTAGCAGGCGGCCGCCGTCGTTCAAAAGCCGCACCCAGCGCACCGGAACCTGGTCGACGCCGCAGCTGGCCACGATCAGGTCGGCCGCGCCCTCGGCCAGCGCCATGCCATCGCCGGCCAGCACCTCGACGTTCGGCCACGGCGCCAGGTTGGCGCGCGCCTTCGCGGCCAGATCCGGCTCGAACTCGATGGCGGTCACCGCGCCCGGCGCCACCATCTCGGCGATCAGCGCCGAGTAGTAGCCGGTCCCGGCGCCCACGTGGATCGCCCGCTCGCCGGCGGCGGGCTTCAGCCGCTCGAACAGCCCCGCCCAAAACCTGGGCTCGCCATTGTTGAGCCGCTTGGAGGCATCGAGGCTGACCAGGACGTTGCGGTAGATGTGCGCCGGGTCGTCGTCGGGCGTCTCGGCGGGCTGCAGACCGGGGCCGAAGATCGACCACGGCCCGGGCCCGACGAACCGCTCGCGCGGCACGGCGGCGAAGGCGGCGGCCAGCGGCGCGTAGGTGATCGGGGTGATTTGGGCCAGCTCGTCGGCGTAGGCCTGCCGCAGCTCGGACAGACGGGCTTCGTTCATGCTCGGCCTTAAGCACCCATCGGCCCGGCGATGGCAAGCAGCGGCGGCGGCAGACCCTGCTGTCAGGCCCCGGCGCGGGCTGTGACATGGTCGCCATGACCTGCGCGAAAACGCCTCCGCCGCCTCGCCGCGGCGCCCGAACATCGCTATGTCAACGCTCCCACGGGGCACGGATGGACCAGTACGACGACGACGAGGCGGGCCGGGAACGGGTGCTCGGCAACGGCCAGGTTCTGGCCTTCATCGCCACCTACTGGGGTCGGCGGCGCTGGCGCGTGAGCCTAACCGTAGCCTGCGTGCTGCTAGCCATCGTGTTCGAGACCTGGTCGCCGCGCGCGGCGCAGGGGCTGGTCGACATCACCGCCAAGGGCGCCGGCGTTCCGCAGCAGGCGGTCTGGATGGCCTGGGCGACGCTGGTGGGGGTGTTCTTCGCCTCCTCGATCATCCGCAACCTCGGCTTCCGCTTCTTCTGGAACCCGCTGGCCGCTCACAACATGGAGGAGATGACCAACGAGGGCTTCCGCCGCGTGCAGAGCTTCTCGTCCGACTGGCATGGCGACACCTTCGCTGGGGCCACGGTGCGGCGCATCTCGCGGGCGATGTGGGGCTACGACGTGGTCTCGGACTCTGTGATCATGTGGATCGGTCCGGCGCTGGTGGTGCTGCTGGCGCTGTCGGCGCAGCTGATGTTCAGCTGGCCGATCATCGGCGCGTTTTCGCTGATCATGGTGGTGATCTACATCAGCGCCACCATCGCCTTCTCGAACTTCTACGTGCAGGCGGCGAACCGGCGCTCGGTGGCGATGGATTCGCGCATCGGGGGCGCGCTGTCGGACTCGATCTCGTCCAATCCCACGGTGAAGAGCTTCGGCGCCGAGGCCCGCGAGGAAGCCCGCATCGGCATCGTCACCCGCGACTGGCGCAAGGCGACGCTGACCACCTGGAACCGCTACATGACGGTGTGGCTGGCGCAGAACCTGCTGCTGGTGGTGCTGCAGGGCGGCCTGACCGGGCTGGCCGTGATCGAATGGCTGACTGGCCACGCCAAGGTCGGCGTCTTCGTCAACGTCATCACTACCTTCATGCTGATGAGCGGCTACCTGCGCAACATGGGCGACAACATCCGCATGCTGCAGCGGGGCCTGGCCGACGTGGAAGACGTGGCGCGCTACGCCAGAATGGCGCCGGACGTGGTGGACGCTGCCGGCGCCGGCGCCTTCCTGGGCGCGGTGGGCGAGATCCGCTTTGAGGACGTCAGCTTCCGCTACAAGTCCGCCGAGCGGCCGATCTACCACGACTTCTCCCTGCGTATCGCGCCGGGGGAGCGGGTGGCGCTGGTGGGGCCAACGGGGTCGGGCAAGTCCACCTTCGTGAAGCTACTGCAGCGGCTCTACGACGTGCAGGGCGGCAAGATCGTCATCGACGGGCAGGACATCGCGGCCGTGCGGCAGGGCTCGCTCCGGCAATCGATCGCCGTGGTGCCGCAGGATCCGGCGCTCTTCCACCGCACCATCGCCGAGAACATCAGCTACGCCCGCCCGGATGCGACGCTGGACGAGATCAAGCTGGCCGCGCAACGGGCGCGGGCTCACGACTTCATCAGCGTGCTGCCGAAGGGCTACGACACCCTGGTGGGTGAGCGCGGCGTGAAGCTCAGCGGCGGCGAACGCCAGCGGGTGGCCATCGCGAGGGCTTTCCTCGCCGATGCCCCTATTCTGGTGCTGGACGAGGCCACCTCGTCGCTCGACGTCGAGACCGAGGTGCAGGTGCAAGCCGCCACTGAGGAACTGATGGCCGGCCGCACCACCATCGTCATCGCCCACCGGTTGTCGACCATCCGCGGCGCGGATCGCATCCTGGTGTTCGACGGCGGCCAGATCGTCGAGGAAGGCCGCCACGGCGACCTGGTGGCCAAGGGCGGCACTTACGCCCGGCTGCATGCGGTGACGCAGGGGGCGTGAGCCCCTAGCCCAGCTTCAACCGCACCGCATCCAGCGGCGTCATCGGGGCATAGTGGTCGCCGAGCAGTTGCCAGCCGTCCTGCGAGAGCTTGCTGGGGATGACGATGTCGCCGTCCGCGCCCGCCGTCGCGGCCGGGAGGTCGAGGATCGCCAGGGTGAGGCGGCGGTCGCGCTCCGGCTCCGGCGCCACGGTGATCACCGCGCCCTCCGGGCCGATCTCCACCGCCGGGTCGGCGAGGAACACCTGCAGCATGCCGCCGTGAGCCTGGAACAGCACCTCGCCGGTGAAGCGGCCGACGCCCTGCAAGGCGCCGTTCGCGGCGCGCTTCAGCCCTGGGCCGGGGACCGCCGCGAAGGCGAAGCCGCCGTCGGGGGTGCGCGCGCCGCCGGCGGTCACCTGGATCGAGCCGCCCGCGCCCTCCACATAGCCGCGAAAGCTCTGCTTCACACCCCACTCGAGGCTGGCGCCCTTGCCGTCCACGGCCATGTTCCGATCCCTCGCCTCGTCAGATGGAAGATTGCGACGACCGGGGCCCGGTTCCAACCGCTTTGAGACTCAAACGGCTCCAAGTCACACCGAACGCTGTGCTGCGATGCATTGTGATCGACGATCACTTAATTCGCCTCGGAGGCGAGATTCACGCCCAGCACCTTGACATAGGTGGAATCGCACCCTATTTGCACCGCAACATATTGCACTGCACAAGAGGTCCGCCATGTTTAAGGCCATTGCCCAACTGATCCAAAAGTTCTTCGCCCCGTCGCTCGAGCTCCTGGCGCAACTGCCCCCGAGCGCCGTCATTCGCTTCGGCTCGCCGTTCTAAGACGGACGCCGGCCCAGCGGCTCGGCCGCGGCTAAGGCGATCAACCAATCTCCCGTGAAAGGGCGGCCGCGAGGTCGCCCTTTTTCGCGACGGCTACCTCGGCGAGCCCCTGCCACCGGGCCGCGATCGCCAGTTCCCGGGCCAACGCCGGAACCACCGCGTCCGCCTCGGCGCCCGGCTCCAGGTGCGCCTCCTGCACCAGCAGTTTTCCGGCCTTGCGGTCGGATTTGAGATCGACGCGCGCCGCGATCCGTTCGCCCAGCAAGAACGGATAGACGTAGTAACCGTGCTCGCGCTGCGCCGCGGGCGTGTAGAGACCAATCCGGTAGTGCACGCCGAGAATATGCTCGGTGCGGTCGCGGTTGCGCAGCAGCGGGTCGAACGGATTGAGGATGGTGGCCGCCTCCAGCCGGCGCGGGATCTTGGCGCCGGCCACCATCCAGGTCTTGCCGCGCCAGCCCTCGATGGTCACCGGCTCCAGCTCGCCCGCCTCCACCAGCTCAGCCGCCCGCGCCGCGCAGTCGGCGACATAGAGCTTGAAGCAGTCCGCCAGGTCGGCGGCGTCGAACACCCCCAGCGAACGCGCGGCGATGCGCACCAGCTCGCGCTGGGCGTTGGCCTTGGCGGGTGTCGGCGCGTTCAGCACCGCGGCCGGGATCACCCGCTCGGTGATGTCGTAGACCCGATCG
>Ga0265338_10011410_pt1 | contig 10262 bp, 3 predicted proteins | sample 42126metaG_FD_193579 | JGI IMG/M metagenome (GOLD analysis project Ga0265338, IMG submission 193579) | Rhizosphere microbial communities from Carex aquatilis grown in University of Washington, Seatle, WA, United States - 4-21-26 metaG | ecosystem: Host-associated > Plants > Roots > Rhizosphere >... | reverse complement strand
TTGTCGACGGTTCCGGCGTGGAAGCTGCCGACGGTGACCACCACCGGGTCGAACACGTCGAAGCGGCGCGTTACCAGCGCCTGCAGCGCGGTGACCATCTCGCAGGCGGCGGGGATCGGGTCCAGGCTGTGCTGCGGGGCCGAGGCATGACCGCCCCGCCCGCGGACCGTCACGAAGAGCTGGTCCGCGGCGGCCATCGCCGGTCCCGGCCGCACCCCGACCACCCCGTGACCGAGCAGGTAGGAGAACACGTGCAGCGCGTACGCGGCCGCCGGGCGCTGGCCGGCGGCGTCGAGCACGCCTTCCTCGATCATCAGCCGGGCGCCGTGGCTGCCCTCTTCGCCCGGCTGGAACATGAAGATCACGCTGCCCGCCAGGTCCCGCTTCCTGGCGGCCAGCAGGCGCGCCGCTCCGGCCAGCATCGCGGTGTGCAGGTCATGCCCGCAGGCGTGCATCGCCCCGTCGACCCGCGAGGCGAAAGGCAGTCCGGTCGCCTCGGCCACCGGCAGCGCGTCCATGTCGCCGCGTAGCAGCACCACTGGTCCCGGGTGGTCGCCCCGCAGCACCGCCGTCACCGAGCTGAGCTGCCTGCCCAGGGTGATCTCGAGCGGCAGCCCGTCCAGCGCGGCGAGCACCTTCTGCTGGGTTCTGGGCAGGTCGAGCCCGATCTCCGGGTCACGGTGGATGTCATGTCGCAGCTCAGCGACCTGCCCGGAGATCGCGGCCGCATCCTCGGCTAGCGTCACCTTGCTCCCCTCGCTGCCCATGACACCGGCCCCTGGCACCGGGCGGGTCCTGGCTGCGACCTTACCGGCGGGCAGCGGCCGATGAATCGCCGGGACCGCCGCGGTCCTATGGTCATGGAAGCAACCAACCTGGCTAGCCTGTATGACCTGCCCCTGCTCGACTGGGACGGCATCGAGGCGCGGCTGAACGAGGGACTTGGGCAAGCTCCCGGCGCGGGCGGCCCGGACCGGCACACCTGCTGGCTGGCCACCGTCAACCCGGACGGCAGCCCGCATGTCACCGGGGTCGGCGCGATCTGGACCGACGGCGGCTGGTGGTTCGAGACCGGCGCGAACACCCGCAAGGGGCGGAACCTGGCCCGTGATCCCCGCTGCACGCTCAGCGTCGCCGCCCGGGAGTTCGACCTGGTGGTGGAAGGCGAGGCGACCCGGGTGACCGATCCGGCCACGGTCGCGACCATGGCCGCCCGCTGGGCGGCGGGCGGCTGGCCGGCCCGCCCCGACGAGACCGGCTCGGCCCTCACGGCCGAGTTCAGCGCGCCCTCGGCCGGCCCTCCGCCGTGGCACGTGTACCGGATTACTGCCCGGGCGGCGACGGCGGTGGGCACGGTGCTTCCCGGCGGCGCGACGAGGTGGACCGCCTAGCAACCGGGCGGCTTAGGGGAAGATCCACTCGCCGTCGGCGATCTGCCGCATGCGCGGTACATATGGATCCAGTTCCCCGGGGCCGAACCGGCACAGCTTGATCACCCACCACAGGTCGTCGGCAGGATCGTCGACCCGGTAGCGGTCGTCGATCAGCAGCAGGGCGCTCCCGCCGTGGGGCAGAGCGATGAGCCGGCCGAGCAAGCGTCCGCTGCTGGTGTGCCAGACCCGGGTGGTGGCGTCGGCTGACGCGGTGGCGATCAGGGAGCCGTCGGGCGAGAAAGCGATCGCTGTTACCCGGTCGGTGTGCCCGCTTAGCACGATGGCAGAAGTGGTCCGCCTGGTTCGGCCGAGCGGCCAAAGCCGCACGGTGCAATCGGCCGAGGCGGTAGCCAGCAGGGAGTTGTCGGGTGCGAACATGACTGCGGTCACTGGAGCCGAGTGCTGTGTTAGTCGGCGGACCACAGTACGATCCACGGTTTCCCATATGCGGGCAGTGCTGTCGCCGAGCCCGGTGGCGATTAGTGAGCCGTCGGGTGAGAAGGCGATGGCGGTGACTACCTCGAGGCCATGGCTGAGTGTGCTGCGAACCGGCGGTGCCCAGCGAAAGAAAGCGGCCCGCTGGCGGCCTTCCGTGAGGTCCCAGATGCGAGCCGTGGTGTCTTCTGACGCGGTGGCGAGGAGGCGGCCGTCGGGTGCGAACGCCACCGCGTTGACCTGGCCGGAGTGCCCGGGCAGGGTGTCTCGGAGTCTCCCGGTGGCAGTGTCCCAGAGCCGTGCTGTGCAGTCACCTGAGGCGGTGGCCACGAGGGTGCCGTCGGGCGAGAATTTGATGTCCCTGACGGCTCCGGAGTGTCCCTTGAGCACGGTCAGGTGTCTACCGCTGGCAGCGTCCCAGAGCCGTGCGGTGCGGTCTTCCGAGGCGGTGGCGACGAGGGTGCCGTCGGGTGAGAACGCGACAGCTGTGGTCGGCCCGGTATGCCTGGTCAGTGGCCGGGCCACCGGGCCGCCGCCCTTGGCGACGCTCCAGATCCGCGCGGTGCCGTCATCGGACGCGGTGGCGACACGGGAACCGTCGGGTGAGAACGCGACGTCGCTGACCGGGGCGCGGCTGGCGACGGACAAGGTAGCGCGCCTTGTCCAGGTGGCGGTGTCCCAGATGAGCACGCTGTCGTCCCGTGAGGCAGTGGCGAGCAGGGTGCCGTCGAATGAGAATGCCACGTCCCGCACCCAGTCCTTGTGCCCTTTCAAGATGCAGGTGGTTGTCGTCGTGGCGGTGTCCCATACGCGCGCGGTGTTGTCGCCAGCTGCGGTCACGATGAGTGAGCCGTCGGGGGAGAATGTGATGCTGTTCAGGCCGGTGATGTGATCGTCCAGGACGGTGCGGCGGCCTCCGCTGGCGACATCCCAGAGGCGTCCGTTGCTGTCGCGGGAGGCGGTGGCGAGGAGCGAGCCGTCGGGTGAGAAGGTCACACGGCGGACCCAGTCCTTATGGCCGCGGAAGGTGACGCGCCGCGTTCCGGTGGCGCTGTCCCAGGTCCGGGCGGTGCCGTCGCGCGACGCGGTGGCGATGAGTGAGCCGTCAGGTGAGAACGCGACGCTGCGCACCCAGTCATCGTGACCGTTGAACGTGGTCAGGTGTCTCCCGGTGAGGGTGTCCCAGGTCCGTGCGGTGCTGTCGTCGGAGGCGGTGGCGATGAGTGAGCCGTCAGGTGAGAACGCGACCGCGCCCACCTGTTCTTCGTGACCGATCAGGGTGCTGCGGTGGACACCGGTGTCGGTCTCCCACACCCAGGCCGTCTTGTCGGCGGACGCCGCCGCCGTCAGGGAACCGTCGGGGGAGAAGGCGACGTCGTTCACCTGGCCAATGTTCCCGCCCAGCAGGCGCAGCGTTTTGCCGGTGTCCGCGTCGACCAGCTCGACATGACGGCCCCGGCCGATCGCTAGCAGTGGGCTTACCGGAGAGAATGCGACGCTGGTGACCGCGCCGGGTTGCGATAGCACGAGTTCAACCGGATCGCGGCGCGCGACCGCCGCGGTCCGGATCTCCGGCGCCGTGGCCAACGGCGGGACTCCCTCCGTGCCCAGGATTACAGCACGGTCCCAGCGGCTGCCCGTGAGCCTGGCCCCGCGCAACGAGCCCTTGACCATCCGCGCGCCGGAAAGATTGGCCGACGAGAGGTTGGCGCCGATCAGGTCCTTGCCGTCCAGCGTCATGCCGGCCAGGTTGGCGCCGGAGAGGTTGGCGCCGCGCAGGTCGGTCAGGCTCAGGTCCTGCCCCCGCAGGTCCACGCCGGCCAGCTGGGTTCCTGGTTTCATGCCGACCCGGCCGGCGATGACTAGCGCATTCTGCTTGGCGATGTACGGAGCAGCCGGGTTCGCGAGTGTCGTCGTTGTCCACAGCAAGGCTTTATGCTTCCCGGCCAGGTCGATGAAGAACTCCGCCGTCAGCTGCGACATCTGCTGCGTGGCAAGGATCCGCTGCTCGCCGGCCGCGTCGCCGAGGGCCCGGGCAGCGGCGCTCGCCACCAGCCACTCCATGATGGACTGGTGGATGAAGGCGAACCCGCCGCTTTCTTCCCGGACGAGCAAGCTGCCGGATGCGATCGAGTGCACTGCCTGCGCGTCGGTGTAGCCTCGCTGGGCGATGTCCCGGAGCACCAGGGTCACCTCGGCTGACAGGTCGGTCAGGGCGAGCTGTGGCAGCCGGGAGATCCACAGCCGCAGGGCCAGCGCCGTGCAGGCGTCCCGTCGCTCCTCCTTCGTGAACGGCGGAAGGCCATGCTCATGGGTGAGCCGCTCGACCTCCCTGCTCAGCCAGCGGTCGATGATTTCTCGGTAGAGGCTCGCAGCAGTGATGGTGGTGGTATTGCCTGCCTCGTTCCTGGCTGCGGTGTGCAGCCGGTCCTCGTCCAGGTCGGCGATGAAGGTCAGAATCCGCGGGTTATGGGCTAGATCGAGGAGGTTAGCGATCCCGCTGATCAGCTCGAACCGGGTCCGCGCACGGTCTGGGTCGTCTGGGTGGAGCTTCGCCAGGTACTCCACGATCTGGCCATTGGAGAACTCCTCAAGGACGACCATGCGGCTGCCTGCCCGGTCTTCCACCCGCTGCCCGAGGACGTTCCGCACTTCCTCGGTCGACCGGAAGTGCTGTGTCCGGCTGGTGAGGATCACCTTGGACTGCCCGCCCGCAGAGCCGAGCAGCTTCTGCAGATGACCTGCCGCGTGGTCGTAGCCCACCCGGAGTTCGAGCTCGTCGAAGCCGTCGAGCAGGAGCGCGATACGGCCGCTGGTGATCATGTAATTGAGCCTGGCCGTGCTGAAGTCGCCCGTGAGTTCCTGACGAACCAGGTGCTGCAAAAGCAGTTCGTCTAGCCGAGGTGCCTTTTCCAGGTGACGCAGCTCCACCAGAACTGGAGTGATGCCCGGGCGCTCGTCCGCCTGCAGCACCCGGGTCAGCTGACGGAGAAACGTTGTCTTGCCGCGCCCGAAATCCCCGAGCGCAACCATGAGCCGGGTCCCCTCGGCCCGCACCCATTCCACGGCATGGGCGACCAAATCATCCTGAACCCCAGCATCCCGGTTACCGCTGACGACACGGTACCGCTGCCTGACATAAAGGCGTGGCTGGTACTGGGGGTCAGCGTCCAGCCGCTCCCGCTGCGCCAGGACCAGTTGGCTCAGGTCGAGCAGGCCCTGGTACTCGAGCAGGCTCCGCAGCCGGATCCCCCGCTGCTGGGCCTGTGCCAGCAGGTCGGCGGGAGCGGGCGGGGCGGTGTAGACCAGCTCGGACCGCAACCCGGGATCAGCCGAGGCGAACCGGGCGTGGATCCTGGTGGCGAACGCGTCGAGGGCTGTGCCAGTAGCCGGGCCGTCGATAACGCCGATTGGCCACTGCTCAACCGCTCCGCCTGGGCGGGGCCGGGTGATCCGCAGGTAGTTCTCCTCTGGGCGCAGCGTGACGGTCGCTTCTGGAAAGCGGATCTGGGTCGCCTCCGCTACCCGGTCGAGGAACTCGTTGACGACACGCAGCTGCGCGCGCTGGAGCGGCGGCTTCCCGGCAAACTCGGCGTTGCTCGCGGTCGCCGGGGTGGGCGGCAGCGCCGCGTCCGCGTCCGCGCCCGTCCAGTCGACGCTCTCCCGCCAGTCAGACCCGGTCGCGCTGACCCGCGTGTCGCCGATCCACCTGTGCTGCGCGGTTTCGTACTGGCGAGCGTGCAGCGTGAGCCCGCCGCGACGTGCCGTCACCAGGTGGTAGTGGCCCGTCACAGCCTCGCCGGGGGTGATGGTGACGAGGCCTGACGATAGGCGGTCGAGGCCCAGGGGGCGCCCGCTGCCGTTCAGCACTAGCCTGAGCAGGCCACTCCGGCCGAGGAGCCGGTTAAGGTCGCTCGCCTCGGCATCCGGGGCCGGTAGGTGATGCAGTGCCGCCAGACGGAGCCAGCCGTCCTGCTGGTAGCGTGCCAGGCGGGCCGCGAACCAGTGCAGTTGCTGCTCACCCGCCATGGCGTACTGAGCCTTGTTGCGGTGGCTGTCGGCCATGGTGGTGTTGATCCCGGCCACGACGACGTGCAGGGCGGGCATCTCGAACAGCGTCCACGGCTCATCGGGGGTGAACGTGACGGCGCCGGTTCCGGAGTAGAAGTCGTCGAAGGCGGCGGCGAAATGCTTCCACTTTGGCCAGTAGGGAAAGACTGGCTCGCGCTCCTCGGCTTCTGCCTCGGCGAAGTAGGCAGCGCTCGCCCGTCGGTTGACGTCGCCGCTGCCCGGGACGATGACCACATGGCGGCGGGGGATGTCGGCCGCTTCCGCCAGCGTCCCGATGGCCGTTGTCGCCTGGCGGAACTCGCTTGGCAACCCCTGGGTGGCCAAGCCGCCCGCCACGACCAGGATGTCCGGGCGGATGCCCGCTTCCTTAGCCAGCATCGTCAGGTCGTGGTGGAGTCGGCCGGCCAGCGGCCCCCCGGTCAATCCGTTCGTCTGCGCGCCACCGAACCTCAGATTGGACAAGTGCAGGATCGTCAGGTCGCGGCGGGCGGCAGCGGCGGTACCGCTGGTGGCCCTCTGCCACGGCCCGGCGAGGATCTCTGGCCAGGCCAGCCGCAGACGGTCGGCGGTGATGGCGTAACTGTCGCGCTCGGCGGAAACACCGGGCGGCGCGGCGGCTAGTAGGCCCACGACTCGGCCAGAGCCGTCGTCATACAGCGCGCTACCGCTGAATCCAGGCTGCACTCGCAGCGCCGACTCCTGCGACGAGTCGATTTGCAGCCGCCCGTTACTGGTTGCCCCGCGGACGGTGGCAGCGACCCAGCTGCTGTCCGGCCGGACTGGGATACCCGGGTAGCCGAAGACACGTACCTTGTGGCCAGGCCGAGCGGGCTCGACCGCCAGTCGCGCGCTCCGTGCCCCGTCTGGCAGGACTCCCTCGATGACCAGGCCGGCGACGTCATCTCCCATGCCCCGGGAGTCTGCCGGCGGCAGCCATGCCAGTACGGTCGACCGAAGCGGTCGGCCATCGTCAAGGAGCGGGAAATCGATCAGGACCTGCACTTCTGGTTCCGGCTGAGGCTGCGCCCACTGGCCCCGGCCAAGTGCTGCGTTAATTACGTGCGCGCACGTCACCACGTGGCGGTCGCCGACCAGTACTCCTAGTCCGAGGGCTTTCCCGCCGGTGCCAAGGATTCGGACGGTAAATTCTTCTGGCCCAATGCCGCTCATTATCCGCCCCGTCTTTACAAAATTCCCCGTCCTGGTGGTGGGCTAGTGTTCATGACCGGGCTGTCCTTGGACCAGGCGAGCGTCACCGTAAAGTGGACTTCTGTGCTGCCCTTAGCCAGGAGGACCCCCGCCTCGGCCGTGAGCGTGAGGCCGAACTCGACGGTAAGGGCATCGGAAGACAGGTCCCTGAGCTTGCCAGCGACGGACTTTAGGGCGGGGGTAACCTGGGCCAACGCCGACTCGAGGGTTTCCTTTGCCTTCTTGGTTCTTTCCTCGGGCGACGAGGCGAGGCCAAGCTCATCCTGGGCAGTGTCTACCGAAGCTGACTGGACAAGCAGGACGCCGCCGTCTTCCAGCGGGTATTCCACGATCTCCGCCATTCACTAACCATAACTCCCTAATTGCTGTTTGGCACCACAGCGATGCTGCAGTCCAAATATCGACCGTAGTAACAGTCTTTTATGGAGTGCTGCCGTTTTCGAAGTAGTGCTGCGAGGTGCTGCCCGGTCCGGTTAAGGGCGGTTGACGCGCTTCGACCGGCCCGGATACCGTCTAGTTAGCGTGACGCGCGAGGGAAGCTGGTGGGAATCCAGCACGGTCGCGCCACTGTGAGCCAGCCGCGGGCGCGGCCGGCGGAGTCAGGTACCTCGCCGTCACGGTCCGCCCGTCTAGTAGGGACGCAGTATCCCGAAGGAGGCTCGCCGCACCGTGATCGTCCTGCTTTCCACCTCGGACACCGACCTGCTCTCGGCCCGTGCCAGCGGGGCCGGCTACCGGCTGGGGAACCCGGCCCGGCTGGCGGCCGACGCGGTGCCCGCGCTGCTGCGCGACGCCGACGTGGTTGTCGTCCGTATCCTCGGCGGGCGGCGGGCCTGGGCGGACGGGCTCGACGCGGTGCTGGCCTCGGGGGTGCCCGCGGTCGTGCTTGGCGGTGAGCAGGCACCCGACGCCGAGCTGATGGAGCTGTCCACGGTGACCAGCGGGATCGTGGCCGAGGCGCACGCCTACCTGGCGCACGGCGGCCAGCAGAACCTGCAGCAGCTAGCCCGGTTCCTGTCGGACGCGGTCACGCTGACCGGCGAGGGCTTCGATCCGCCCGCCCCGATGCCCTCCTGGGGGCTGCTCGACCGGCCCGGGGGACTGGCGCCGGGAGCGGCCCGGCCAGCAGAGCCGGTGGTCGGCATCCTGTACTACCGGGCGCATCACGTCGCGGGCAACACCGCGTTCGTGCACGCGCTGGCCGACGCGGTGCAGGCGGCGGGCGGGCGGCCGCTGCCGGTGTTCTGCTCGTCGCTCCGCACCGCCGAGCCGGCCCTGTTCGACACGCTGCGCGCGGCCGACGCGATCGTGGTCACCGTGCTCGCGGCCGGCGGCCTGGTGCCGGCCGCGGCCGGGGCGGGCGGGGCCGACGAGGAGTGGGACACCGGCGAGCTGGCCCGGCTTGACGTGCCGATCCTGCAGGGCCTGTGCCTGACCTCGTCCCGCGCCCAGTGGGCGGACAGCGACGACGGGCTGACCCCGCTTGACGCCGCCACCCAGGTCGCCATCCCGGAGTTCGACGGCCGCCTGATCACGGTGCCGTTCTCGTTCAAGGAGACCGGACCGGACGGGCTTACCAGCTACGTGCCTGACCTGGAGCGCACCGCCCGGGTGGCGGGCATCGCGGTCAGGCACGCGCTGCTGCGGCACGTGCCGCCGGGAGAGCGGCGGGTGGCGCTGATGCTCTCCGCCTACCCGACCAAGCACGCCCGGATCGGCAACGCGGTCGGCCTCGACTCCCCGGCCTCGTTGGTCGCCCTGCTCGCGGCGATGCGGGAGGCCGGCTACCGCACCGGCGCGGGCGACCCGGGCGGTGAACTGCCCGGGGTGGCCGAAGGGGACGGCGACGCGCTCATCCACGCGATCATCGCGGCCGGCGGGCAGGACGAGGACTGGCTGACCCAGCAGCAGGTCGACGGCGGCGGTGAAGGCGGCATGGTCCGGATCAGCGGGTCAGCCTACTCAGCGTGGTTCGCCGCGCTTGACCCCGCGCTGCGAGATGCGGTTACCGCCCACTGGGGGCCGCCGCCGGGCGAGCTGTTCACCGACCGCAGCCGGGACCCGGACGGCGAGATCGTGCTGGCCGCGCTGCGCGCGGGCAACGTCGTGGTGCTGGTGCAGCCGCCACGCGGGTTCGGCGCCAACCCGGTCGCCATCTACCACGACCCCGACCTGCCGCCCAGCCATCACTACCTGGCCGCCTACCACTGGCTGGGCGCGGAGTTCGGCGCGCACGCGGTGGTGCACGTCGGCAAGCACGGCAACCTGGAGTGGCTGCCAGGCAAGACATCCGGGCTGTCGGCCGCCTGCGGGCCGGACGCTGCCATCGGCGACCTCCCGCTGATCTACCCGTTCCTGGTCAACGACCCGGGTGAGGGCACCCAGGCCAAGCGACGGGTGCACGCCACCCTGATCGGGCACCTGGTGCCGCCGATGGCGCGGGCCGAGAGCTACGGCGACATCGCCCGGCTGGAGCAGCTGATGGACGAGCACGCGCAGATCGCGGCGCTCGACCCGGCCAAGCTGCCCGCCATCCGGGCCCAGATCTGGACGCTGATCCAGGCCGCCCGGCTGGACCACGACCTGGGCCTGGACGGGCGGCCGCACGACGCCGAGTTCGACGACTTCCTGCTGCACGTTGACGGCTGGCTCTGCCAGATCAAGGACGCGCAGATCCGCGACGGGCTGCACGTGCTCGGGCGGGCGCCGCAGGGAGCCGACCGGGTGAACCTGGTGCTGGCGATCCTGCGCGCCCGGCAGATGTGGGCGGGCCAGGCCCGGGCGCTGCCCGGCCTGCGGGAGGCGCTCGGCTACTCCGAGCGCTCGGACCGGCGCCAGTCGGCCGACGCGGTCGAGGCTACGGCCCGGGCGCTGGTCGAGGGCATGGAGGCGGCCGGCTGGAACCACGCCTCCGTTCGGGATGTCGTGGGAAGCGTGCTCGGCCACGACCCGCGCAGTGCGGACCTGGATGCGGATCCGGCGGCGGTCGCGGACGTGCTCGCCTTCGGCGCCACCGAGGTGGTGCCGCGGCTGGCCGGGACGGCCGATGAGATCACCCGCACGCTGCACGCGCTTGACGGCGGGTTCGTTCCGGCCGGCCCCAGCGGCTCACCC
>Ga0265338_10011408_pt1 | contig 10263 bp, 9 predicted proteins | sample 42126metaG_FD_193579 | JGI IMG/M metagenome (GOLD analysis project Ga0265338, IMG submission 193579) | Rhizosphere microbial communities from Carex aquatilis grown in University of Washington, Seatle, WA, United States - 4-21-26 metaG | ecosystem: Host-associated > Plants > Roots > Rhizosphere >... | reverse complement strand
ACATGGCTCGGCCGCGGATTCGTGTTGGACAAATCTCCGACATCATACCCACGTCCCGGTGCCCACGCCGACGGCAAAACATGCGACGTAGGTAAGAACGAAAATCAGAACGATCGCTCCTGCGGCTTGAAAATGAATTGCTGCCGCAACCGCAACCAGAGAAAGAGCCATTCCTGCGAAGGCCGACATCAGCAGCGGCTTGCGTCCGGAGCGGTCAATCAGAAGCATCCCTACGATCGTCGCCACAAAATTAATTGCTCCGATGATGACGTTCGCCCAAAGCGCAGTGCTGGTGGTTTGGTGGGGTACATGCTCCAGGAAGACGATGGAGCCGTAGTAGATGATGGTGTTAATACCGGTGAACTGGCTGAAGAGGGCGATCAGGATGGCAACGATGAGCGCCTTGCGAAATGTGGGATCGAGCAACTCTCCGCTTTCTTGGGAATGGGTCGCGCGCATGTCCTCGATTTCCTGGGCGGCAGCCTTTGAGCCCACGATCTGCGTGAGAAATTGTTGGGCCTCTTGCACCCGACCTTTTTGCATCAGCCAGCGCGGACTCTCCGGGATGAAAAGCAACGTTAATAAGAACCCTAAAGAGGGAAATGCGGCCGAGGCGAACATCCATCTCCAGTTCGAAGGCCCTACGCCGGTCAGCAGATAGTTGACGCTGTAGGACAGCAGAATTCCGCTGACGATCGCCAATTGATTGAGTGAGACCATCAGGCCGCGACTGCGTGCGGGTGAAATTTCTGCGATGTACAAGGGCGAGACGGTTGAGGCAATTCCGATGGCCACACCGCCGATGAGCCGGGCGATGGCAAATTGAACCAGATTCTGCGGCAGAGCCGCGCCGATGGACGAAACCGTGAACAAAGCAGCCGCGCCCAGCAAGACCCTCTTCCTTCCGAAGCGGTCGCTGGTGAAGGCCGCGACGCTGGCTCCGAGGACGCATCCCAGGAGAAGGCTGCTGGCGGCGATTTCGGTCTGTGCGTCGCTTAAGGCAAACTGCTGCTTGATGAAGACGATCGCACCATTGATCACCGCGGTGTCAAACCCGAATAACAAGCCACCAATCGCGGCCACCATAGCCGGCAGGTAGAGGTAGCGGGCGGATCCTTTATCCGAGGCATCCCCCAGTGTGGTTGGAGATCTTTCCATAGTCACAATTCTGCGACTGTTGCGCGAATCAGCTCGGAGCGAAGTCGCTCACATTTCATTTCAAAGTTTTAGCAAGCCCTGTTCCAGGAAAACGAGTCCCGCCGCTCCGGCCACGCCGCCATAACCGACAGTCTTCTGAAATACGATCGGAACTTCCCGGCCGAGCAGGGTCCTGGTTCGCCGGTTGATTTTGTCGCGAATCGGGGCGATCAATGCTGGTCCGGCGGCCGCAATATTTCCCCCGAGGATGAAGATTTCGGGATCGAAGGTATGCAGGAAACTCACCATGGCGGCCCCAAGGTGGTCCAGTGCCCGATCGAGGACATGGCGCGCGCATTCGTCTCCCTCAGCGGCAGCACGGAAGATCGCCTCGGTATTGGGCGGCTGGCCCTCACTGTTCAACGACAGGGTTGCCGGGGCCGCGCGGTGCAGATGTGCCCAATACTCAGACTCGATGGCGCGCGAAGAAAAGATCGTCTCCAGGCAGCCGTAGTTTCCACAAATACAGAGGCCGCCCCTGGGATCCAGCGTCACGTGGCCAAGGTGGCCGGCTGCACCGCCGGCTCCGCGAAGAATTACGCCCTCGACCAACGCCGCTCCGCCCACTCCGGTGCCCAGCGTCAGCATCACCACATTTCGGCGGCCGCGCGCGGCACCCCACAGCACCTCGGCAATCAATGCTGTGCGGGCATCATTCTCGGCACAGACGGGCACGTCACGGGCGGCGATCACTTCGCTCAACGCGAGCCCTTCCAGGAAGTGCAGGTCTCCCGGCAGACTCTTTACGCGCGAGGAGGAGGCGTCGATGATCCCCTTGCAACCAATACCGATTCCGCATACTGGAACCTTGGCGCCTTGCAAAACGGACTGAACGAAATCGCACAGTGCAGAGACAGAGCGCGGCGAGGGCGCATTAAAACTCTCGATCAGGTCGCCGCCGGTTCCGACAATTGCCGCTTTGATCGCGGTTCCGCCAATGTCGACGCCAATGGCTAGTGGGTTCACCGAATCGGCGATCGCTGCCCCTTTGTTCACAATGGTTTGTGCATTATAACCAGTTTGTGCAATTCTACTTGGGAATATGGCGACAGCCGAATACGCGCCGCGAAGGCTGGGCGAACGCCTCGCCCCTCTTCCGGAAGCGTTCCGAATCAACTCTCCTCACACGACAAAGGAGCCACAACTGATCTGTGCGTGACCCAGCCCCCAACAGCACGATTCCCCGCGGCAAGCGAGCCAGCCTCGCATTCTTTGACCAGGCCATAACGCTGCTGCAAGAATTGAAGCGCACTCAGGCCGACGTAATCCAAGAGGCCGGAGAATTGTGTGCCGACCGCATCGCCCGCGGCGGGCTCGTCTTTCTTTTCGGCAACGGCCACTCCCGCATGATGGTTGAGGAGATGACTCCACGGCAAGGTTGCTTTACGGGCTTCGTCGCCCTGGTGGAAACGGCATTGTCGAATCATGCCGCCATCATCGGAGCAAACGGCCTGCGCGCGCCGCTTTACCTGGAGAACTACGAGGGCTACGCGGAGCAGATTCTTCGTGGGTTTCATTTTGGCGCCAATGATGCCTTCGTCGTTATTTCGACCAGCGGTATCCGGCCGGTGGTGGTCGAAATGGCGATGGGCGCTCAATCACGGGGGTTGCCCGTCATCGCCCTCGTTTCCAAGGCACACTGTGAAGAGGCGAAAGCGGCGCACTCTTCGGGAAAGAAACTTACAGATTGCGCCGACCTCGTAATTGACAATGTTTGTCCGCCCGGTGACTGCGTTCTTGAGCTCGATGGCCTTGATTGGAGAACCGGGCCGGTCTCCACGATTACCGGCGCGATGATCATCAATATGATCCGCTGTGCCACCGCCGAAGCGCTGCTGGAGCGCGGCGTCAAGCCGGTCCTGCTGCCGAGCCATCAGTTCGTTGGCAATACAAGCGCCGCCGAGCAACTGGAGACGTTCTACGAGGCGTATCGAAAGAGCCTGAAACATTTGTTTGAATAGGCATCGTGTGATCGGCTACCGTGAAATCAGTCCTCCTCGTGACCGGGTCGTCGGGAATTGCGGCTGCCACCGCGCGCCTGTGGGCAGCCGACAATCCGGTATTCGTCGTTGGCATAAACGAAGGGGAGTGTCGTTCCCTGGCCGCTGAATTGGGCGAAGCGAGCTTTGCCGTCGCAGATGTGCGCGATGAGACGGCGGTTCGAGATGCGGTCGCCGCTTGCCTTGATCGATTCGGGAGAATTGACGCCCTGTTCAATGTTGCCGGCATCAGTGCGCGTCCAGCCGGAGATGGTCCGCTTCACGTATGCAAGTCGGAAGCGTGGGACCTGGTGATGGATGTGAATGCCAAAGGTACGTTCCTGATGTGCCGTGAAGTAGTCAGCGTGTGGATGAAAGCTGCGCAAGCGGGAGCTATCCTGAACTGCGGAAGCGTGCTGGCTCGTCACCCACAGCGCGACTACTTCGCGACCGTAAGTTACGCCGCCAGTAAAGGAGCGATTGAGGCGATGAGCACGGCAACAGCAGCGTACTACGCGCCATCCGGCATCCGCGTCAACGTGATCGCTCCCGGTCTGGTCCGCACTCCGATGACTGCGCGAGCGCAAGCCAATCCGCAGATCACAAAATATATGACGCATAAACAGCCGCTGACCAAGGGCTTACTCAGCGCAGAGGACGTTGCCAGGACGGCGTCCTTCCTGCTGAGAAGCGACTCCAGCCCAATCACGGGTCAGATCATCACGGTCGATGGTGGATGGACGGTGAGCGAATGAGCCCTGTAAGGAAGGCGAAGTCGGTTGCGCCTTATAGAGAACAACGCCGCCCTCTGCAAACTACGGTGATTGGAAGTTATCCGTTTCCGGGGTGGCTCGAGTTTGCGTCCGCCAATCTGGAGCGATTTGGTGACGCCGACATCGAGGAGCTTCGCGCCGACGCGGTGATCGCGGCGGTCCACGATCAAATGGCTGCAGGGTTGGACGCCATTACGGATGGAGAGCAGACGCGATACGATTTCAACCTGTCGTTCTATGGACGGCTCGACGGCCTCGATTCCACCCCGTCCTCACCTCGCCGTTTCGGTCCGGCTGCGCATGATCAGCGCGGAAAATATGAGGTCACCGGGCCACTGCGTTCCCGGCATGGTCTGGGAGCCGTGGCGGAGTTCAAGCTGCTGCAGAAGATCGCGCCGTCCGGCCCGGTGTTGAAGGCCAGCGTTCCTGGGCCGTACACATTGAGCGGAAGAATCAACCCGGGGGGCACATACAAGGACCGCTGGGAGGTTACCGAGGCGTTGATTCCGATCGTGCGGCAAGAACTTGAGCAGTTAGTGCGCGCCGGCTGCCGCGAAATCACCCTGGACGAGCCTTCGATGAGCTGCTACGCGCACCGCGAGGATCCGAATCGTTTCGTCAAGATCTTTGCCGCGACCGTCAAGCCGATCCTCGGGAAATGTCGGCTGTCGACCCATCTTTGTTTTGGCAATTACAAAGGCCGCGCGGTTGGACCACGGCGGTATGCGCCGTTGTTCCCGGCCTTCTTCGAACTGCCGGTGGATGAAATGCACCTGGAGATGGCGAGCCGCGAATTCGCTGAAATTGAGGTGATTCGCGAGATTGCCGCGCAGGGCACTGACGTCGCGGTCGGAATCATCGATGTAAAAAGCTATTACATCGAAACTCCCGGCGACGTTGCCGATCGCGTACGCCTTTGCCTGAAGTACGCGCCCGCGGAGAAACTCTCCTTCGCGCCCGACTGCGGACTGAGTCAAACTGCTCGTTGGGCTGCAAGACAGAAGTTGGCCAACATGGTGAGCGGCGTATTAATTGTGCGTAAAGAACTTGGACTCGCGTGATTCGGCCCTTCCAATCCCACGATGCGCTGCTGGCGGACATTCGCGCTTCCGACCGGCGTGATGGAGGGTTTCGCCTGTGGTGGCTGGGGCAGAGCGGCTTCCTTCTGCAGTGGGAGGGCGTCCATGTGCTGCTCGATCCTTATCTTTCCGATTCGCTCACCAAGAAGTACGGCCAAACCGACAAGCCGCACGTGCGTATGACAGAGTTAGTCATTGATCCTGCACGCCTTGCGATGACCAATATTGCAACCTCTACGCACAACCACACCGACCATCTCGATGCGGAAACGCTCTGTCCGATCCTTGCGACGAACCCAACGCTGAAACTCGTGATCGGGGAAGCCAATCGCGCTTTTGTCGCGGATCGCCTGAAGATTGACCCGGCGGTGCCGATCGGCCTGGACGATGGGGCATCGGTCGAAGTCGCAGGGATTCGATTTTCCGGCGTCGCGTCTGCACACGAAACTCTAGAGTTCGATGAGCACGGGCGCGCGAAATTTCTAGGATACGTTGTGCAATTCGGCGGCTGGACGCTCTACCATAGCGGCGACACCATTCGATACGAAGGTATGGCCGAGAAACTCAGAGCATTCGACATTGATGTGGCGCTCCTTCCCATCAACGGGCGTGCGCCCGAACGGCGGATTCCGGGCAATCTGTTTGGACGCGAAGCAGCGCAGTTGGCAAAAGACATCCACGCGAAGCTGGTGATACCGTGCCACTATGAAATGTTCGAATTCAACACCGCGTCACCGGACGAATTCACGCGCGAATGTAGCAGCCTGGGGCAGAAATTCAAAGTGCTGCGCTGCGGCGAGCAATGGCACAGCTAGCCAGGCTGGCGGCAGAGGGAGGCCCCATGGTCGGTCTCCAGCAACCAACAAATTGTTGATGTCTCTGACCGGCGCGGGATGTTCGTCAGGGAATTCATCCCGCTCAAGGCGTAGGACCGGACAGCCCGGCGAGGTGTCAACGGTTTTCGATTCGACATCCTCGGCACAGAATATTTAATCTAACTGGGGAAATCTTCTCGCGAGGATACTTATGCGTTTCGCTCTCCGAACCATTGCCGCTGTGGCCCTCTTCGCTGTTCTTCCAGCCGCGACGTTGCAGGCGGCTGACAAAAATTTCCATGACGCGCCGGACTCGGCGAAGGCCCAGAAGAATCCCTTCGAGGGGCAACAGGCAGCCAGTGACGCGGGCAAGCCGCTTTATGCGCGCAATTGCCTAGCCTGCCACGGAAAAGCAGGGCAGGGCACGGGCAATGTGCCTTCGCTGGTCGGTGGCAAGCTCAAAGGAGTATCGGAAGGCGAAGTGTTCTGGTTTATTACCAAGGGCGACAAAGATAACGGGATGCCGTCGTGGGCCTTTCTGCCTGAGGAGAAGCGCTGGCAGATCGTGACCTATGTCGAAGCACTGGCCGCGGGGAAGGCTACAGCCGCCGCGACCGCGGCCCCATCGGCAGCAGCGATGGCCGCTCCGTTGAAGGATAGTGCGCCACAGAAACCATTCACGGATTTTCGCTATGAGGCTCCGGGAACAATTCGAAAGATCACGGTGGCCGATCTGCCTCAGCCTTATGCGACGAAGTCTTCTGACAATGGACCCGATGTGGTGGCGCGCCCGGCGAACGCGTGGCCGGTGGCGCCAGCTGGGTTCAAGGTGGAGATGTACGCGGCAGGGTTGGAGAATCCGCGAACGCTGCGTGTCGCGCCCAATGGCGATATTTTTCTGGCAGAGACGCAGCCCGGACGGATTCGGGTGCTTCGGGGTATGACCAGCGACGGCAAGGCGGAACAGATGCAGGTTTTCGCCGACGAATTGAAAGAGCCATACGGGATTGCGTTCTATCCGCCGGGACCGGATCCGCAGTGGATCTATGTCGGCAATACGAACGAGGTGATTCGTTTTCCGTACCACAATGGGGATTTGAAGGCGAGCGGTGCGGCGCAGCATATCGCCGACCTCCCGGCCGGTGGAGGACACTCGACGCGGGCTCTGCAGTTTTCTCTGGATGGCAACAAGTTGTTCGTGGCGGTCGGGTCCGCTTCGAATGTCGACGATCCAGACACCCATCCCGGCGAAAAATATCGTGCCGATATCCTGTGGTGCGATCCCGCGAACTGCGAGCTGAAGGTATATGCCTACGGCATTCGGAATGCCGGGGGTGGGCTCACGGTCAATCCTGAGACGGGCGAGCTCTGGTGCTCGGTGAACGAGCGCGATGGTTTGGGCGATAACCTCGTCCCCGACTACATCACGCATGTGCAGGAGGGAGGATTCTACGGCTGGCCGTGGTGGTACATCGGCGGACATCAGGATCCGCGGCATGCAGGGAAGCATCCTGAGTTGAAAGATAAAGCGATCGTTCCTGACGTGCTGTTGCAGGCGCACAATGCTTCGCTGGGTTTCGCGTTCTATGGCGCGAACAAGTTTCCCGCTGAATACAAGGGAGACATTTTTGCCGCGGAGCATGGTTCGTGGAACAAGTCAGTGCGCGCAGGATATGAGGTGATCCGTGTACCGCTGCACCAGACGGGGCACGCGAGCGGCGAGTACGAGGATTTTCTGACCGGGTTCGTGCTGCCGGACGGGCATGTGTGGGGGCGTCCGGTCGGCGTCGCAGTCGCTCCCGATGGTTCGTTGCTGGTGAGTGACGACGGGTCGAACTCGATCTGGAGAGTCAGCTACACGGGGAAGTAGCTGCCTAGTGCGGTGCATTGGTGGACGAAAGCACAACCTGCTGCTCGTCATTGGTGCGCACGCTTTGGAAGAAAGTCCGCAGCGTGCCGTAGTATTTTGCGTCGAGCAGATGCAAGTCGATCATTAGTAAAAGTCGTGCGAACTGGTTTCGGCCTGGGTGACGAACAAGGGGGAGACGCGATCGGCTTTGACGGAGATGACGTTGTCCTGATTTTGAAGAATGCCTTCAATGGCGAGGAAGCGCTCGCTGGCCAACAGCAGCCGATTCTGATGAAACAGGTCAGGGCGGATAATGGCGTTGGCGACTCCGGTTTCATCTTCGAGGCTGATAAAAACAAATCCTTTGGCGGTGCCTGGGCGCTGACGGGTGATAACGCAGCCTCCGATGCGGAGGCGCTTGCCGCTGGGAATATCGCGCAGATCGCTCGCGCGGCGAATGCCCATAGCATTGAGCCACGCGCGGCGGTAGGCCATGGGATGCGGGCCGACAGTGAGTCCCGTGCCGTGGAAGTCGGCGACCAGGCGCTCTTCGTGGTTCATAGGCTGAAGCGGCGAGGGGGAATCGGGCTCGGGATGGTTTTCAAGCAGAGGGCCAGAGTGGCGGACGGCGCGTTCGACTTGCCAGAGCGCATCGCGGCGGTGGAGCTTCGAGTCCCGAGTCGCGAGTTGCGAGTTGCGAGCAAAAGCGGTTTCACCGCCGAGGCACAGAGGCACAGAGGGATCCTTAATTTTGGAATTTTGATTGTTGAATGAATGCGAGGAACTCCATACAGCGTTTGATTTCTCCGTGACTCTGTGTCTCGGTGGTGAATTCCCGATTGAATTTAGTGCACCAATTTCGGCCAGCGTAGTGATTTCGTCTTTGCGTAATTCTGGGACGCGGCGGGTGAGGTCGTGAATGGATGCGAAGGGCGCGAGCATACGTTCGCGCAACAGCGATCGAGCAGCCTCTTCCCGCAGGCTGCGAACGTAGCGCAGGCCCATGCGGAGGGCCATTTCGTTATCCCTAAGAAGATTCTTTCGCCCTTCCGGGGCTTGGTCCTCTTGTACCTCCACTTTCCCACGGCTTGCGCCGTGAGCTGCATTCTTCCGCCGCTCCGCGGTTAGGTTTTCACTGAGACCTGAGAACCGAGAACCGAGAACTGTTTCCAGCGTGCAGTTCCAATCCGAGCACGTCACATCTACCGGCAGCAGCCTCAATCCGTGGCGTTGCGCGTCTTTGACGATGGTTGCGGGTGAATAAAATCCCATGGGCTGGTTGTTGAGCAGGGCGGCGGTGAACGCGGCCAGGTAGCGACATTTCAGATAGGCGCTGGCGTAGGCGATTAGCGCGAAGCTGGCGGCGTGCGATTCGGGGAATCCGTAGAGCGCGAAAGAAGTGATGGAGAGAATGATTTCTTCCTGCGCTTTTGGCGAGATTCCGTTTTGCGTCATGCCAGAACGGAGCTTCGCTTCGATCTCTTTCATGCGGACTTGCGAACGCTTGAAACCCATGGCACGGCGCAGTTCTTCGGCTTCACCGCCGGTGAAATTGGCGGCGATCATGGCGACGCGCAGCAGTTGCTCCTGAAAGAGTGGGACGCCGAGCGTGCGTTTGAGCACGGGTTCGAGCGATGGGTGTGGGTAGGTGACTTCTTCGCGTTTCTGGCGGCGAAGAATAAATGGATTCACCATCTGGCCGACGATCGGGCCGGGGCGGATGATCGCTACCTGCACGACAACGTCATAAAAGCGCTCCGGTCGCAGGCGCGGTAGGGACGCCATTTGCGCGCGGCTCTCCACCTGGAACAGTCCCACGGTGTCGGCTTGCTGCAATGCGGAATAAACCTGGGGATCATTTTGCGGAAGGTGCGCCAGGTCGACTTCTTCGTGATAGTGGTCGCGGATGAGTTCGATGGAATCCTTGAGCACGGCCATCATGCCGAGGCCGAGCAGATCGACTTTGACGATACCCATGTCGGCGCAATCTTCCTTGTCCCACTGCACGACGACGCGGCCGGGCATGGAGGCGGGTTCGAGGGGGACGACGGAATCGAGTTGTCCCTGGCAGATGACCATGCCGCCGGAGTGCTGGCCGAGATGGCGCGGCATGTCCTGCACGGCGAGGCAGAGTTCGTAATATTTGCGCAGGCGGGGATGGTTGAGGTCGAGTCCGGCATCGCGGAAACGGCGGTCCAGCGCGTCGTTTTCGTCGCGAAATTCCCAGGTGGCGACGGCTGCTGAAATTTTCTGGAGCGTTTCGGGGTCGAAGCCGAGAGCCTTGCCCATTTCGCGCGCAGCCATGCGGTTGCGATAGGTGATGACGTTGGCGGTCATGGCGGCGCCGCGCTCGCCGTATTTTTTGTAGAGATACTGGATCACTTTTTCACGCTCGTCACCGCTGGGCAGGTCGAGGTCAATGTCGGGCCACTCGCCGCGTTCTTCGGAAAGAAAACGTTCGAACAGAAGTTCCATGCTGACAGCGTCGACGGCAGTGATGCCGAGCGAGTAGCAGACGGCACTGTTGGCAGCCGATCCGCGGCCTTGCACGAGAATGTTCTGCTCGCGGCA
>Ga0265338_10011406_pt1 | contig 10266 bp, 7 predicted proteins | sample 42126metaG_FD_193579 | JGI IMG/M metagenome (GOLD analysis project Ga0265338, IMG submission 193579) | Rhizosphere microbial communities from Carex aquatilis grown in University of Washington, Seatle, WA, United States - 4-21-26 metaG | ecosystem: Host-associated > Plants > Roots > Rhizosphere >... | reverse complement strand
GGACGGCGGGATTTGCGAAGCCCACCGTTCGATGGCGTCACGCACGTCCGCCGGGCGGATGGGCTTGGCCAGATAATCGTCCATGCCGGCGGCGAGGCAGCTTTGGCGGTCCGACTGCTGCGCATGCGCGGTCATGGCGATGATAAGGATGCGCGAATTGTAATTCGGGCGCGCCGCGCCGGCTTTCTGTCGTTCGCGGATGGCGCGCGTTGCCGTCAACCCGTCCATTTCCGGCATCATCATGTCCATGAACACCAGATCATAATGTCGGCGGTCAAACGCTTCAAGCGCTTCACGCCCGTTGGCGGCGAGGTCGCACGAGTAACCGAGTTGCTTCAAAATGCGGGTGGCGACCTTTTGATTGATTTCATTGTCCTCACACAAAAGAATGCGCAACGGGAAACGCTCGGCGAGGGGCCGGTCGGCCTTTGGCGGCGCGGGGGGGGCGGTTTTTTCCTTGCTGAACAGGGCGCGTTCAATCGCGGCGAAAAACTGCGCCGGCTTGACGGGCTTGGTGAGACTGTGCGCGAAGGTGACGCGCGCGTTGGCGCGCGTGCCCAGCGGCAGAAGAAAAACCAGGGGCATCATCGCCGTCCCGGACAATTTGCGGATTTCCATGGCCAGCGAGAGGCCGTCCATGCCGGGCATCTGCGAATCCACAACCGCCAGGTCAAATTGCCCGCCGGCGCGCAGCCAGTCGAGTGCCTGCGGGGCGTTTTCGGCCGCGCGCGGGTTCATCCCCCATTGCGTCGCCTGTTCCGCGAGCACCCGGCGGACGGTCGCGTTGTCGTCAACGATCAAAACCCGCAAGTCGGCCAGCTTGGGCTGGCGGCCCGCCAGCGCGGGCGCCCCGGCGCCTTTGTGCAGGGTTTTTGCCTGAAAGTTCGCCGTAAAATGAAACGTCGAGCTTTCGCCCGGAGCGCTTTCGGCCCACATTTTTCCGCCCATCATTTCGACGAGCCGTTTGCTGATGGCCAGCCCCAACCCTGTGCCGCCGTAATGCCGCGCGGTCGATTTTTCCGCCTGCACGAACGGCTTGAACAGCCGCGCCAGTTTTTCCGGCCTGATGCCGATGCCGGTGTCGCGCACGGAAAAATGCAGATGCAGCAGGGAAGAGTCGGGTGTGTCGGTCGCCTGTGTCGAAAGCAGTTCAACATGGAGAAAAACCTCGCCCTTTTCGGTGAACTTGATGGCATTGCTCACAAGATTCACCAGCACCTGCCGCAACCGGAGCGAATCGCCCTCGAGGGTCTCCATGATGCCATTATCCACCTGATAGACCAGGTCGATATTTTTTTCGGCGGCCTTCGCGGACAACACGTCGAGCGTTTCCTCGATGCGTGTCCGCAAATCGAACGGCCGCGAGTCCAGCTCCATCTTGCCCGCCTCGATTTTGGAAAAGTCGAGGATGTCGTTGATGATGGTCAGCAACGATTCGCCGCTGGTCTGGATGGTTTCCAGATAACCGCGCTGGTCGGGCGTCAGCGGTGTTTCCATGAGCAGGCCGACCATGGCGATGACGCCGTTCATCGGCGTGCGGATTTCATGGCTCATGTTGGCGAGAAATTCCGACTTGGCGCGCACGCTGGACTCGGCGATACGCCGCGCCTCGACCAACTCATGGTTGTTCCGGATCAATTCATCCTGCCGCCGCCTCATTTTCAATGCAGCCAGCAGGCGCGCGCGCAGGATGGCTGATTCCGTCCCCTTGCTGATGCAGTCCAGCGCCCCAAGTTCAAACGCCTGCAGCTTGGCCGCCGTGTCGTCCGCGCCGGTGAGCGCGATGAACAGCGTGATATTGGCCGGCGGATGCTCCTTGAGACGGCGCAGCAGGTCGAAACCTTCAGGCGATTCCAAATCCGCCAGCACCAGCTCAACGGGATGCTGGTGCAGCAATTGCAGCGCCTTTTCAGCATTGTGCGCCGAGGCGAGCGCCACGCCGTCCGCCTCCAAAAGGGAAGACAGTTTCCCCGCCCATTCGGAATCGCCGCCAACCAGCAAAATTTGTGATGCCGATTGGCTCATAACATGCAGCTTCGATTCATATTTTATGGTTTCCGCCCATGTCAGGACATTAAACACTTTTTTCCACAATCCGCCAATGCGATTTTTCAAAGGAAAAATCCCGGCGCGGAAAGAAACATTGCGGCGCGCGATTTCGCCGGTAAAATTCCGCCATGGTGCAAACGGTGCATGAACCCCGCAGGGCGGAGCCGCCAGTAACGTCCCGCGAAACCTGCCTCCACGCCTATCGCTTCATGCTGCTGGCGCGCGTGCTGGACGACAAATTCGCCGCGCTTTACCGCGCCGGAAAAATCCATGGCGGCGTCTTCCTCGGGCGCGGCCAGGAAGCCTTGAGCGCCGCCCTCGGTGTTTCATTGAAAAAAGGTGACGTCTTCGCGCCGCTCATCCGTGATGCTGCCGGCCGGCTCGCGTTTGGCGAACAGGTCATTGACGCCGTGCGGACGTATATGGGTTCCGCGCTCGGCCCAATGCGCGGTCGCGACGGCAATGTTCATCGCGGCAGGCCGCAGGAGGGTTACCTGCCAATGGTCAGCCATCTTGGCGCGATGATTTCAGTCGTGAACGGCGTTTTATTCGCGCGAAAACTGAAGAAAATTTCCGGAACCGTCGGCGCGACGTGCATCGGCGACGGGGCGACTTCCACCGGCGCGTTTCACGAAGCGCTCAACCAGGCCGCCGTCGAAAAACTCCCGCTCGTTCTCGTCGTCGCCAATAACCAATATGCCTACTCCACGCCCACCTCGCTCCAATTCGCCTGCCAGGACCTCGCTGACAAGGCCGTCGGCTACGGCGTCGAATCGCAATCGGTTGATGGAACGGATTTCGTCGCGTGCATGGAAACCGTTGGCGCCGCCGTGGCCCGCGCCCGCGAAGGCGGCGGCCCGCAATTGATCGTCGCCAACCTGCTCCGGCTTTGTGGCCACGGCGAACACGATGACGCTGGCTACGTGGACCCGAAATTCAAAACGTCCCCCATCGGGCGCGACTGCCTGAAGGTTGCCGAGGAATTTTTGCTCCGACAGAAATGGATGGACACCCCGCAACTAGCCGCGTTGCGGAACGAACTCGTTCGCGAGGTAGAGGAGGCGGTCGCAAAAGTGCAGAGGGAACCAACACCCGACCCGTTCGCCGAGGAATGGCACGCGATTTCAACCGGACATCTGAACGAAGGACATGAATAAAGTGAAGGAAGAGTCAAAAATGAAGAATGCAGAAACAATTCCAGCCCGCTGCGCGCGGGTCATATTTATTTCATCATTCTGCATTCATCATTCTGCATTCCCAGCATGAGCATCACTTACCTCGAAGCCATCCGCGAAGCGCAGGCCCGGGCGCTCCGCGACGACCCGCGTGTGTTCATCTACGGGCAGGACGTTGGCGCGTTTGGCGGCGCGTTCAAGGCCACAAAAAACCTGGCGAAGGAATTTCCCGGCCGCGTGCTGGATTCGCCCATCAGCGAGGATGCAATGGTCGGGCTGGCCGTCGGCGCGGCGATTGAAGGCATGAGGCCGATCATCGAAATGCAGTTCGCGGATTTTTCCACCGTCGGCTTCAACCAGATCGTCAACCAGGCCGCGACACTTTTCTGGCGCACCAATGTGCCCTGCCCCATCACCGTGCGCCTTCCGTTCGGAGGCACGTCCGGCAGCGGACCGTTTCACAGCCAGTGCATCGAGGCCATTTACGCGCATTATCCCGGCCTCGTCGTGCTGACGCCCGCAACGGTCGAGGATGCCTACAGCATGCTGCTCGAAGCCGTGGCGATCGACGACCCGGTGATTTTCTGCGAGCACAAATTTCTCTATTACCATCTCAAGGCCGAAAAATTGCCGGACGAGGCGCTGCCTATCGGCAAGGCCCGCATTGCGCGCGAAGGCCGCGACCTGACCATCGTGACTTATAGCGCAATGGTCCACGAAGCGCTCGAAGCGGCGACGGAACTCGCCACCGAAGGCTGGGAAATCGAAGTCGTGGATCTGCGTTCCGTAAAACCGTTGGACACCGACACCGTGATGGCCAGCGCCGCGCGAACCGGAAGATTATTGTGCGTCGGCGAGGCGTGGCCGTGGGGTGGAGTGACGGCGGAGATCATCGCGCGCGTCACGAGCGAAGGCTACGGCCTGCTGGATGCCCCGCCGCAACGGCTCAACGCCAAGGACACGCCCGTGCCGTATCATCCGAATTTGTGGACCGCACACCGCCCGACTGCGCGGAGTGTCGCGGCGGCAGCTAGAAATTTGTTGCGCCAGTAATTGTGAAAATCATGAATCATCAATCATAAATTTCCGATGCCTTCCATTCCCATCATCATGCCGCAGCTTGGCGAGTCCATCGCCGAGGCCAAAGTGATCAGCTTCCTCGTCAAAGCCGGCGACACCGTCGAGGCCGATCAAGATTTGATCGAGGTCGAGACGAACAAGGCCACCATGAGCGTCACGTCGCCGTGCCGCGGTCGCATTGAAAAACTCACGGCCCAGTTGGGCGAAAGTTACGCCGTCGGGGCCGCGCTTGGCCGGATTGAAACCACGCAGGAAGAGCTGGCGCGCTTGGGATTGGATGTCTCACCCCCGTCGAAAACCGGCGACACAGACCGCATTTCTGGCGCCGAGGCGGGTGGCGGAAAATACCGCGTCCAGCCGACCGTGCGCGGTCTGCCCGTGCCGGCGAACGTGGCAGGCGCAAGCTACCTTTCACCCCGCCTCAAGGCGCGGATGCACGAACTCGGCTTGAGCGCCGCCGATGTCGCGGGAATAGCCGGCAGCGGCGCGGCAGGCCGCGTGACCGTCGAAGATTTCGAGAAATTCATCGCGCACATTGAGAAACAAAAAGTCAGCCAGGCCTCTTCGATGCGCGTAGCCGTGGCCGATGCGATGCGCCGCAGTTGGACGCGCCCCATCGCGCATGTCGGAATGCCGGTGTGTCTGGACCCGCTGTTCGCATATCGCAAAATCGCGAGGCCAAAACCCGGTCCGGCGCTCTGCGCATTGCGTGCGCTGGCTGTGGCGCTGGCGGAAAATAGCGCCGTCGCCGGACGACTGGTCGGAGCCAAGATTGTTCACCCGTCTTCAATTGATGTCGGCTTCGCCGTCGAAGCCGAGGACGGCGTGCTAGTGCCGGTGATTCGCAACGCGGACAAGCAGTTGCTGAAAGATTTGATCGCACCCTACAACGAACTGGTTGTGTTGGCACGCGAACGCAAATTGCCGCCGAGCGCCACTGGCGGCTCGATTGCCACCGTCACAAACTTCGGCACGTTCGGTCTCGAATGGGCGACGCCAATCCCGCTGCCGGAGCAGACGCTCGTGCTTGGCATGGGCGCGGCGCGGCATGAACCGCATTGGGACGGCGTCAAAGGCCAGTTTGTGCCGATCATGGAGGCGAATCTGACATTGAGCTTCGACCATCGCGTGCTGGACGGCGGCGCGGCGGGACGCCTGCTTCAGCGCGTCGCGGCATTGATGTCAAAGCCGGACCAGTTGTGATGCGCGGCTAATTGTTGTCTGTTTTGAAAGTCGCGACGATGGGCCGGTGGTCGGAACCGATGCCCCAGTTCGGAATCGTCGGGATGTAAGTTTCTTCCTTCACCCAGTCGCGTGCCAGCGCCGGGCTGATCAAAATGTAATCCATGCGGGTGTATATGTCTTCCTTGCCGTAAAATTCCGTCCACGAGACGTTGCGCGGGTCAAAATTGGAATTCTCCACGGGCGCGCTGTCGCCGTTACGCTCGGCAGGCCGCGTGTCAGTCAACTTGATTTTCCTGCGACCGATGATGGTCTTGACGGAATCGGAATCCTTCACGTCGTTGAAATCGCCGAGCACAACCAGATTTGCATCAGGATTCGCTTTGAAGTCTTCGTCAATTATGCTGCGCAGAATTTTTGCTTCTCCGAGCCGTTCCTCGGCCTCGTCGGCGTCTGGCACGGCTCGGCGCGATTTCAAATGCGCGGCGATGAGCGTGAAGGTGAAGTTCGTCGCGGCCTGGATGTCCACCTCGGCAAAACCGCGCTCCACGCGTAATTGCCGGCCATCGAGCAGAAACAAGTCATTCGTGTGCGGTCGGCATGCGACGATGGGCAGGCGGCCTAGGATGGCGATGTGAATGTTGGTGTCCGCACCTTGAACTTGCTCCCAAAATGGATAATCCAGCCCGTCGGCTTTAAGCGATGCGCGCAATTCCAGCAGCGCGTTGGTCGTCCCAATTTCTTCGAGCGCGAGCACATCAGGTTTGATGCACTCGATGCTTTCGCGGATTTTAGACTTCGCCTCGGCGGATTTGACATGCGGACGCGATTCCGTCGGCTGGTCCAGATAATTTTCGAGATTGTAAGTGGCGACGCGAAAAGTTCCGGTCGCGAACGAAGTGGAACAAAACGCGACTAACAAACTAAACAGAAATCCGATAGCGAACTTCGTGCAATTCATAATTAGTCAAACCCCTATCAACTTTGGTTGTGCCATCAAGAGTGAATCCAATTGATTCGTAAAACTTTCGCGCCACCACGTTGGAGGTCAGTGTCCAAAGCGTGACTGAATTGTATCCTTGAAGACGGGCTGCCTGTAATGAAAACCGGCAAAGCGCGGCACCCGCGCCTTTGCGCCAGAATTCCGGATGAACATAAATGGCCGCAATCTCGCAGACTTCTTTGGAATTGGAATCTCTGTCGCGCGACGGAATCAAATCGCAGAATCCGATGATTTCCTGATTTAATTCCGCGACAAAAGTTCCGGGCGGCTGGCTGGCCAGATGGGTCTGCCAAAAGGCGGCGCGTTTCTCCACGTCCAAGCTGTCCAAAACAGCGTCCGGCATTTGTCCCCGATACGCCGCACGCCATGTTTCGACATGGATTTGCGCAATCCTTCGGGCATCGGCAATGGTGGCTGAATGGACTTGCAGGCGTCGCACAAAGTTTTCAGAAATTAAAGTCCGCTGTAATTTAAGTCCAGCCGCGTTTTTAAGAGAACATTTTGCGAAATTCCGCAAAACTGTTATTGTCCCGCCATGTCTCGAAACAGCAGGAGCAGCGTAAAATTGCGCACGGCGAAGAAATCTTCCGCCGCGCATCTTCACGACAAGCAGAGCGAGCGCGACACGCGCGAGCTGCGCATTGACAAGGTCGGCGTGCGCGGGCTGCGCTTTCCCATCCAGGTGCGCGACAAGGCGCGCAGCATCCAGAACACCGTGGCGACCATCGGTATGTTTGTGGATTTGCCAAAGGAATTCAAAGGCACGCACATGAGCCGCTTCGTAGAGGTGCTCAACGCGCACGGCAGCATCATCCATGTGGAAAACATCCGGGACATTCTGCTGTCGCTGCAAAAGAAATTGAACTCCGCTACATCGCACATCGAAATCGAGTTCCCCTATTTCATGTCCAAGCGGTCGCCGGTGTCGCGCGGGGAAAGCCTGATGGATTATGTCGCGCGGTTCGACGCGGCCGCGTGCGGCGGAGACATTGATTTTGTGCTCACAGTAAAGGCCAATGTGACGACGCTGTGTCCCTGCTCGAAAGCGATTGCCAGATACGGCGCGCACAACCAGCGCGGGCTGGTGACCGTGGCGGTGCGCATGAAGAAATCGGTCTGGATCGAAGATCTGGTGGCAATGATTGAAAGCTCCGCAAGCTCGGAACTTTACGCGCTGCTCAAGCGGGAGGACGAGAAATTCGTGACAGAGCGGGCCTACGAAAATCCGGTGTTCGTGGAGGATCTGGTGCGCAACGTGGCAGTGAAGCTGAACGCGCATCCGCAGGTCCGGTGGTATAAAGTCGAGGCGGAAAACTTCGAGAGCATCCACAATCACAATGCCTACGCGTGCATTGAGAAGGGGTGAACATTGCGGCGGCCCATCAGGGAATTTAGCCATCTCGCACTGAGATTTTAATTTAGACTGTTCAACCCGCCGCGTTTCTGGCAGCTTGAATAGGCGCCCTTTGGAGAAACACCAAAGACGCGAGAAGCATCATGCACAAACCATCTACAACCAATCAAAAACTGATTTCCTGGGTCAACGAAATGGCTGCGCTCTGCCATCCGGAGAAAATCTTCTGGTGCGATGGTTCGGACGCCGAGAACCAGATGCTCTGCGATTTGATGGTCAAGAGCGGCACGTTCATCAAGCTCAACGAAAAATTGCGCCCAAATTCCTTTCTCGCCCGCTCGCATCCGAGCGACGTTGGACGCGTGGAGAATCGCACGTTCATCTGCTCGAAGACAAAGGACGAAGCCGGGCCTACAAACAACTGGGTGGACCCGGTTGAAATGAAAAAGATCATGCTGGAAAAATTCAAAAACAGCATGAAGGGCCGGACGATGTATGTGATTCCATTTGCGATGGGCCCGCTGGATTCGCCCATCTGCAAAATCGGAATTGAAATCACCGACTCGCCCTATGTCGTCGTCAACATGCGCATCATGACGCACATGGGGCAACAGGTGACGGACAAGCTCGGCGCGAACGGGTCGTTCATTCCCTGCCTGCACTCGGTCGGCGCGCCCCTGCAACTTGGACAAAAAGATGTTCCGTGGCCGTGCCAATCGGACGTGAAGAACAAATACATCGTCCATTTTCCAGACGAGCCGTCCATCTGGTCCTACGGCTCCGGTTACGGCGGCAACGCGCTGCTTGGCAAGAAATGCCTGGCGTTGCGCATCGCCTCATGCATCGCCAAACGCGAAGGATGGATGGCGGAACACATGCTCATCCTGTGCCTGACGTCGCCGCAGAAGAAAAAATATTACATCGCCGCCGCCTTCCCCAGCGCCTGCGGCAAGACGAACCTCGCGATGATGCAGCCGACGCTCCCCGGCTGGAAGGTGACAACGCTCGGTGACGACATCGCCTGGATCCGCATCGGCAAGGACGGACGACTTTATGCAATGAATCCGGAAACGGGCTTCTTCGGCGTCGCGCCCGGCACGTCGGCCCGGAGCAATCCACACGCGCTCACGGCCTGCGCGAAGAACACCATTTTCACGAACGTGGTGCTCACGCCGGACAACGATGTCTGGTGGGAAGACATGGGTGTGCCCGCGCCGGTCAAGGGCATTGACTGGGAGGGCAACGAATGGTCCCCCGCCAGCGGCAAAAAGGGCGCGCATCCAAATTCGCGCTTCACCGCACCAGCGTCGCAATGTCCGGTGATTGATCCCGACTGGCAGAATCCCGAAGGCATGCCGCTCTCCGCAATTTTGTTTGGCGGACGCCGGCCCGGCACGATTCCGCTGGTGAACGAAGCATTTGATTGGGCACACGGCGTGTTCATGGGTTCGGCCTGCGGTTCGGAAACGACCGCCGCCGCACTGGGTGCAGCCGGCGTGCTGCGCCGCGACCCGTTCGCCATGCTGCCGTTCTGCGGCTATAACATGGGCGATTATTTCGCTCACTGGCTGTCGTTCGCGCAACGCACCGACCGCGCGAAGCTGCCGAAGATTTATTTTGTGAACTGGTTCCTCAAAAACGGCGGCAACAGGTTTCTCTGGCCCGGCTACGGCGACAACAGTCGCGTGCTGAAATGGATTTGCGAACGCGTCGAAGGCACAGGCAAGGCGCAGAAGACGGCGATCGGCAACCTGCCGACGCCGGACGCGCTGGATTTGGGCGGCCTGAACCTGCCGGCGGAAGACGTGAAAATGCTCCTGGCAGTGGATGCGGCCGGCTGGCAAGCAGAGGTTGCGGACGTAGCCGCAAATTACGCGAAATTCGGAAGCCACCTGCCAAAGGCATTGACCGAACAGCTTGACGGCTTGAAAAAACGGCTGGGTTGAGCGCCGCAATTTTACTTCACTGCGCGGCGGGGATTTTGCCGGACAATGCGGGCTATTTATTTTTGTGGTGCTTGCCCGCCTCGCCGGTGCGAGTAGCGGCTTTATGACCTTGGCCCGCCAACGCGGTTCCGCCAGAGGACAGCGAAGCCAGCCCAAACGTAACAATGATTGTCCAAATTAGTTTCTTCATAGTGTGCTTTGCTTGTCCTGCTTTGAGAGGCGCATTGCTTGCAAATAGATTACAACCATTCCATTTCGTGGTGAAGATGCAGTGCGGCACGGCATAACGTGCCTTTCATTTACGGCGGCTGGCACTCAAGAACGGTCGCTCGAAGAAATAAAACCATGCGCCGCCGACGGCGACCGAGACCAGCGCGCCGGCCGGTTGCAGAAGGTATGGTAAATAATTGCAGATGGTGAGCGGTTCCTGCCACAGATAAATCGAATAGGTTCGTTCGCCCAGCCATTTCAGCCACC
>Ga0265338_10011405_pt1 | contig 10268 bp, 18 predicted proteins | sample 42126metaG_FD_193579 | JGI IMG/M metagenome (GOLD analysis project Ga0265338, IMG submission 193579) | Rhizosphere microbial communities from Carex aquatilis grown in University of Washington, Seatle, WA, United States - 4-21-26 metaG | ecosystem: Host-associated > Plants > Roots > Rhizosphere... | reverse complement strand
TGCTCAGAGTGCCAGTAATCGAACCCCATGTGCCACCGCCACCACTCCCGCCAACGCTGCTCTGGATATACGAGGCAACGCCCCACGATCCAAGCAGCATCAAAGCGATCGCCGCAAGCGTGAGATTCGGTCGCGGCATCTTCAATCGTCGGTTAATCATCAGTCTTCCTCCGTCCAGGTGCGCCACGTGGCGCACCTCAAAACCGCCGCCGAACGTCATGTTCAGCAGGCGGGGGTATTACGAATCCGTTCGCGCAGCCTACCTCTTGCGGGCTGTTTCGATCCTTGATTTCAGGAAGCCGCTGGGGTCGCTGGAGTGCTCGGAGTAGCGGGCGAGGGCGTTGGGGCAGGCAGTTCTTTCGCGATGCTGGCGAGGGTCGATTCAACACTCGTTGCCAGATCGGTCATTCCCTGCGTATCCGTGCTACCAGCGGCGATTTGAGCCTTCAGCGTGCCAATGTCGGTTTGAGCAACAACAAGGGCGTCCGCGTTTGATTGCGCCTGTCCTTGGAGTGTCGTTACGTCAGCCTTGAGCTTGTCGAATTCTGCGGACATTCTGTTTACCGTTCCTTGAATAGAGGCTAATTGCAGATTGTTGGCCAACAACATTTTGTTGACATCATCAATCCTCGAACTTTCCCACGTGAACCACTTCTGGCACCACGCAATCACGCTTTGTAAATTCATCGTCGTCGCACCTTGGATCACCGCCTCTCAGTTTGCAAAAGAGCGTCGATCACTTCACCATGCTTGCGGCGGGAATCGAACCCGCTTTGACACGGAGTTGAAAATCCGCCGCAGTGCCTTACTGCTCCACAAGCCATTGCTTCACAACATCCTCAGAGACCTTGTAGATTCCGTATCCCCAATAGGTCGCGCCCTTGTCGTTGATCTTCCTCAGGAGCCGCTTCAGTTCAGGAGCCTTGTGAGCATTTCGCTCGATCTGCTGATAACTCCTGCCCCTGACGAATCCCAACGCCAAATGCGTGTATCTCGTTTCCTCGCGGACTGTCGTGACTCGATGCGTATGCAGCTCGCATCGATAAACAATTCCCGCTCGTCGTTCTTCGCGCCGAATGATCCTTGATTCCGCTACCAGCGATTGCAGGTTCACCCGCAGTTTGTGAATGGCCAGAATTCGCGGATCGTGTTTGTGTTCAACTTTCGTCGTCATGATTTGTCGCCTTAAATTTGGAAGGAATGAAAAACAGAATCGTTCATCTCCATCCAACGCGGCGGACTTCGGCATTCAGGTCATCTCGATACTTTCTCTATGGGCTCGTGGCTGGTTGCGAAGGCTTCCGATCACGCTTTCACCGATTCATCGCGCATGGCTGAGATTATTGCACCACGTTTTTCCGCGAGTTGCTTCCACTCTTCCAACCTCCCCTGCACACCGACCAGCGTTCTCTCATTTGACTCGATGACGGCGTTTAAGCGGTTGATTTCTGTTCGAAGGGATTGCTCGCAGCGTGATCTAGATTCGAGTTCGGCGGTTGCGGTTTCCAGTTTTGCCTTGAGTCCATCGGAAAATAGTTCCCACTCATCGTTCAACTCGCAGGCTCGATCGAGGCAATGTTGCGTATGCGCGAGATGCCGGGATGCTGGATTAGAATTGGCAATCACGCCAACGATAGCGCCAACCGCGACCGCAACGCAAAAAGCTATCAGGAGCAGTCCAATAATCACTTCCCATCCCCCTTCCGTACTTCCGAAAGGATCGTCTGAATAACCTCGTGTTGGCTCTCCAACTTCTTCGTGTGCAGTTCCAAGGTATCGGCTTGCTTGTCCTGTGTTTGGCCGATCTTTTCCTGAGTGTCGCCGAGTTTTTCGAGTGTGGCTGCCATTGACTTCATCGTGTCGGCGACCACAGGAACATTGGCCGTCATCTTGTCAACCAGCTCGGTATGACTCTTGAAGACGTTCTCGATTTTCGGTTGAATGAACGCGATCAGCTTTCGCCATAGAAGCACAATCGTTGTCCCAATGGCTGGCAGGCACACTGCTGCGCCGCCGATCAGCCAATTGATAAATGAGTCGTCGATTGTCATTGCCAGCATCATTATTTATCGCTTCCTGCGTCTTCCGAACTGCGATACGGAATCCCCGTCGCAGCGCTAACCAATATCGACAATAGGATCAAAGCCAGAGTGAGCCATGCCGCGTCCATGCTTGTGTCCCGGTTCAGTTGTTCTCAGCATTCAAAATCGTGGACGCTCTTCTGCGGCGAAATACTCGAAGGCTTCGCGAAGTTCGACTTCACTTTCTGGCGTGACTCGCAACATCTCTATTGCCGTTTTCTGGCTAATCCATGTCACGCACGGCCTCCCCGTAGCACGGCTCTTTATAGCCACGGAACAACCGCAACAGAGTGCCACCATGAGGATGAGTCTCAATGAAGTTTTTGCCATCACTCATCAGTCCTTTCGCCTACGCTTCCACTGCCATCTACTTGCCGGTTCAACTCTCGCGGCGTCTGGTCGCTGCCGTTTTTTTGAGACTCGGCCGGGACTTCTCGCAGGTCAGCTTGATTAATCGTGAAATGAATCTGCGGACGAGCGGGGACGACTTCTGATTCCAATGCATTCTTCAGGCGACGATTTTCATCGCGAGCTTCTTCCAATTGAACGGTGACAACTCTCATGTTCCATAAAAGGTCACAGTTTTTAGAACTGAGCGCACCAGCTTCGGCGTCCAATCGGTCGCGTTCTTCGCTGATCTTGTTGACCATCGCTCCCAGCCGGATCGCTGTCATCAGGAAAATGCATGCGAACAGGATTGCCACACCGCAGACCATAAACGATGGAAACGACAGTGACGACGAGTCTTTATTGGCTCGTTGACTGACGACCTGCTCGTAATCTGATTTGTTCATTTAATCCACCGTCCCCATATCGTCTTCATCGTCGCCCATGATTCAAAAACCGTAGTCTGCCGGGATGTCCTGCATCGGAACTGTCTTGCCGTTATGATCGTGCGGGCAGTCCCCGCAGTACCGCAATTCCCCGTCCGTCACGTACAGGTGACAGCACGTTCGCTCTGGCTGCGGACCATTTCCATAGTCATAAGCTGGCGTGAAGATCCTCAATGAAGGCGTGAAAGACGGCTTCTCATGATTCCCGTTGAACGTCCATCTTGGGACTTGATACGAATGGGCATGACCGCAGCCAGGGCACCAGAACAGAAAGTAGGAATCGCTTCCATTCTTCCGTTCCCAGAGCTTCGAGTTATGCTTGATGACTTCGCTCATGATTTCCCAAACTCAATTTCACTCAGCCCCCAATTCGTCACCACAACTCCTTGTGTCGGCCGAGTCGGTCTATTGATCCTTGTCAGTTAGACTTGCCCTCAACTAATGTGGAGTGGCTGAATCAGAGACCGGTTTTTTTCATTCAAATAACATCGACACCAAACAGACTCCGCCCCAGACTGCGAGCGCCAAAACAATCGGTATTGCGGCGATGATCCAGCCGAGCCATTCCATTTACTTCACCACGAAATCCCTCGACTTGATCCAACGGCTGCCACTGAACTCGACATGAACATTCTTCTCCGTCAGAACCACTTTCTTGACGGCCAGCTTGAAAGTGAAAAGCCAGACCAGCTTGATAACTGGTGGCTTCGTGAATTCGATCGTGAGCGCATCATCATTCAGAACGGCACTTCCGCTCACGTCGTTCGGCAAAGTCAAATCTGCCGACGGTCGCAGAAGCGCGAAGATGTCCTTGAACATACAGACCACCCAATAGACCTCCAGCGCATCGTCAATTCCGATAATGCCGTATGGGGTCGCACCAACAGCCTGAGAGTGCTTACCGCCAAGACTCAACTTGTCAGCCAACCCAGGGAACCTGACCGGCTCTGCGTCAATAATCATGTCTCGACCGACGATGCGATATCCGAATGCCAGAGTCTTGATTGGCAATCCGATCGCGTCCGGCGAGTCGAGCTGGATCCGACCGTCACTACCAAAGATCGAAATCGCGTCCCATTCGCCCATTGCAAACAAGCTCAATGCTGGCGAACCATTACGCGACCAGTCCATTGACGATCGATTACCTGACCCCACGAACTTCCGGCAATAATCCAACGCCTGCCGAACTTGATTACTGGCGTGAATGTCGCCCCCCAAGCCAGTTGCCTGAGTTGCCGAATGTGGATGATCTCCAGCGGCGTCCCACGCTTTACGCAAGGCATTCGATAGCGCGGCAGGCTCCTGGAACCCCTCCCACTTCTGGATCACTGAGCCGTTTTGGTAAAGCTCGATCGTCGGACACGGCTGTTCTGGAGGGCCGTGAACGAACAGAATCTGGCAGTCATCAGTGTCACCGATCTTCCAGTTCAGCGGTCGAAGTTGACGAATGATTTCCTTCTCTTGCCTCACGCCGGCCGGACAGCCTTTTTCCCAACAGGTAATGACGAGTTGAGCGGGCAGAACTTCGGACAGGGCTGCCGCCTTTGGGAAGGACATGGCCATCGGCTTTGGCGATTCGGCGAACGGATCAGCGGTTTTCCCTTTCAGTTGCGACAACGCCTTATTGATCGCGTCCGCCGCATCCGCGACCTGAAACACGGTCCCGCTGGCATTTCTTGAGAAGAACTTTCCCGACTTCCTCACGTCGCCATGTACAATCGTAATCGTCGCATTCGTGGCGCGATCTTCATCGATGTCAGCCGAGCACAGCACGCAGCCGTTACCGATGTCCCGTGCATCCCAAAGCATGCAGCCTTCGAGATTGCACGCCATGACTTGCCATTCAGGCTTGACCTTATGAGATGTCCCGCCGGAATCCGATTTGGTAATCGCAGAATTTGACTCGACGGCGGGAGGGGGGGGAGACTGGAAGTTGTCGGCCGGAATCGATGGGTTTGCATTCTGCGCGGCCCACACGATCGCTTCGTGAACGGCAATGCATTCCTTTGGCCCACCGAAGCACAAGGCCACTGAATGAACGACGAACAGGACGAATGCAATCAGTTTTTTGGTCATCGGAAACTCATTTCTCATTCGGAAACAGGCAGCACTTTCCACGGCAAAACGCGGGTCTGTGATACCAGTCGTCATAAATCGCAAACGCTATCGTTGCAGTCGCAATCAGGAGCATCGCGACGTTGATGTCCAGCTTGGGTGCCCTCATCGGAAACTCACACTCGAAGGAATGTCACAGCTCAATCGCTCGACTTGATTGCCCATGTCTTCCAGAACAGATTGACGCACGGCGTAGCTGCCAGGCCGCATATTCAATGGGCCGTCAACGGTTTGAATCGTCGGCGGATACTTGATTCCTTTGCCCCATGATTGCTGGATCAGAAACGCTGTCTCATGAGTCGGAAGCGTCACGATCCCGCAGCATTCTGTGTCGTGGCCACCGGATGAGTCAGGGAGCACCGTCCCATTCTTCTCGGTAATGACCTGCGTCATGCCAAAGACTTTTGGCAGGCAGATATGACCCCAGCACTTCGCGGCAATTGGATCGCAATACTCACTCCAGCTTGCCGATGAATGGCAGTTGATCTTGTGGAACTTGGCCGCTTCGAGCAGTAGTTGCGGCACGCCGGAATTATTCCAGTCGATCGCCAGATGTTCTTGTGGGTTCGAAAGGTCCACGTCGCCGTAGGCCGTTCGCTGAAGCACTCCAACCGTTGAATAGAACGCTGCTGCGTCGGCGCCAGCGAGACCGTCAGGGCAATTGCCACATCGACAGCCCCACTGATGTGTGGCGCCCCAATGCAGCTTTCGTTCGTATCCGTACATCGGTTCGAACGCGATCAGCACACGTCGAAGCGGGTCAACGAGCGCTCCGTCGGCCACGCGGGAAATATGAACGTCTTCTACGGCACGAGAGCTTCCTTGACCAACGCAAGTCCCGCGTACCTGGCCGTTAGGGTCTCGCCATTCGCCATACAGTTGCAACTCGTCTTGCTGCGCCGCAATGACGTTCACGCCTCGCGACTGTTGCGACTTCCACCATCCTTTGAGCGATGGACGATCCGAAGCGAACGAGATCTGAAACCCCGCTTTCGCAACGCGATCTTCAGCCGCAGCAATCTTGTCTGGATCATAGGACCATCCGAAATTTGCCACGGGATTACCTCCGAACCATCGTGACAGGCAGCGTCAGTAACTTTGCTGCCTCGTCGGCGCCCATTGGCAGCTCCTTGGATTGAATCCCAGGGAACAGCCCGTAGCACGCGGACACATCGGAATCGTTGATCTTTTTCAAATCCCGCAGATGTGTGAGAACGAGCGTCAACTTCGTCGAGTCTTTAATCAGGCCCGCATTGACCGCGTCTGCCACGTTCGACCAGATGTCGTCGCGCGTTGAAACTGCTGGCGCCGGACTCGCGCCGCCTTCGTCGAGCTTGGTTGTGAGATCACCGCAACCGATGGCCAGCAGGCAACAGAGCAGCAGGTTCAATCGATAGTTCACGATTTGACCTCCGTTGCCGGAATCGTGAACCACTGATTGAACAGATCGTCATTTAGTGCTTTAGCGGCTGTCTTATTCGCCTCGCGCTCGGCCGCGTTTTTTGATTTCGCGAATAGGTCCGCATACACAGCCATCGATCCAATGTCGAGTGCCGTCACGGCAGACACCTTCTGCTTTGGCGTTGCCTTTTCGTCGACCCACTTGTGGAGAAACGCGACAATTCCACCAACGCCGCCCATCGCCGCAATCAGCAATGAGATTGACGATTGCAACTGAGCGAGAATTGACGGCTCGGAACCAGGTGCAGCAGCGCACGCTACGCGGACCCGATGCCCGAGGTAATCGTGAACGCCGATCGAAACGACCGTCACGAGCACGCACAACCAGATGACTTGCCATTTTCTCGACATGCTTCGCCTCTCGTGGGGCTTCGGGGACAATGGATTGACGGTCAGGCCGCTGGCTGGACTGGGATCGCTTCGACCGCCTTGAGTTCCGCCAGCAGTTGAGCCAAAAAAGGGCGAACCGCAACCATCGCAGCGGCGATTTGCGGAAGGAATGGCGCCAGTTCCGGTTCAAGGATGGCGATTTCGGCTTCGGCATTTTGCAGCACGTTCTGCACTTCCGCAGAGGCTTGCTTGGCCCCGTTCATCACGACGGAAACACCGTGGGCGAACTTCGCTTCAACGGTCTGGAAAAACGATGGGTGAGCGATTGGCGTTACGGGAGCTGGAGTCGTCATTTTTTATTTGCCTTGTGAAATGGGTTGATCGAACAAATTGCTGGCGATGGAATCGAACCATCTCTCTCGCAGCTAATGAGGCCGCTCGATATCCAGTACCTACATGAGCCATTAACCCATGACCAGATCCAGCATCAAATGGCGGTGACAGGGGTCGCACCTGTTGTCTCGGACTTATGAGGCCCGCGAGATACTGTTTCTCCACACCGCGCCATGCGACTTTCCGCCGTCATCGAACCGCTCAACAGCGATCAGTTCAGGCGAGTTTGTCGCGGGGAACTTACTTTGCTTCAGACTTTGGCTGACCGCAGGTACATCGTTTGCGACCACATCCACAATCGCATCGTGACTTCGATTTACTGGATGAACTGGCCGATGACACACCGCTCACAGACTTCGATTTGCTCACTGTGCGCTCGCGGGCATCAACTGAACCTGCGGCAAAGCACAATGCGACCACAAGAAATAGCTTGTTTGGAACCATTTAGAACCCCGAGATATTGACTATTGGATCTGCGAATCTTTCGCGACGCCAACACAATATCCTCAGTCGGGGAACAAGCAAGGACTCTTAGTCGCTTCGATAGTATTGATACTTCGACGTCGACTTAGTTTCTTCGGGGGAGGCGGTCCATCCCAGCCATCGCCCTCAATTCGTTCGGTGCTCTTATATCGCCGATTGCATTTTTCGCAAATGAGCATTCGCTGAACAAATGGTCCATGCTCATCGTTTCGGCCGGCAGCGAGATTGTTCAAAACCCACGTGCGCCCATCGCAACCAGGTTTCTTGCATGGCAGACCAGATAATTCGCCGCGCTTCGCCATCCGTGGCCGTTCCTTGATTCAGTTCACTTGGCAGCAGAGTCGTCGAGGGAATTCACGATCGCGGGCTGCACCTGCGCGTCGTCGTACATTTCTTCCAGAATCACTTCCGCGCCGAACTCGTCAATCAGACCATCTTCGCCCATGTCATTGCTGTTGACGCCAATCAAATGCTGAGACAGTTTCTTCACGAACTCATGTTTCATGAGCCCACAAGTAATTGCAACGCCCTTCGAATCTGTCCAATCATCGAACTTCAATTCACCGTTATGATGCTCTGGGTCAGAATAATAATCGAACATGAATGTGCCCGGCTCGATCAGTTCGATCGATATGCCGGTCGGGCCATCGCAATCCTGGCAATGATTCTTCAGCGTCAGGAGATAGAACGCCTTTCCAGTCGCAGGAAACTTGTATCTGTCCCAATTCATGACGCAGCCGCATTCACACATGATCTATTCCTAAAAAAGCGGTTAACGGACTGTTTCTTCAATCGTTCCAATTGTGAATCAGGTGATCTTTGCCTTCGCGGCGAAGCTTTTCGTTCAGCCATCCGTCCCACAAATAGCATCCCCACTGCGAACCGTCATCGTTGATAACTCGACTGTTGGGAAGACGGAAATATCGCTTCCCATCCCGAGTGATTGATTGCATTGTCGGAACAATATCCAGTGTCACACATTCGTCCTTCGACTCTTCGAATCCGGTTTGCAGAATGCTTTTGACGCATTGCTTGAATGGCTTAAATTTCACGCTATCAGCCATCACTCCACCTCCGGCATCTTCGGCAATTTGATCCGTTGCCACTTCCGATTGCTGGAGTCTGCGCATTCACCAACACAACGCTGCGTGTCTCGCCAGATCAGAACGCCGTCAACTTCGATTACGCATACGACTACCGGCGGAATGCCAGGTGAGCCAGCGTGCTCGCGCCAGAACCATCCTTCTCCGTCTGGATATTCCAACCACGGATTCTCCGCCTCCAGTTCCTCGATCCGCTTCAGCAGCGGGGCAGAGACGGCTTCGGCGACTGCTTGTGCAGCAGCGTCCCACGGGCGCCAATCGAACGGTCGAATACCTTCAACAATCGTCGCACAAATCACGTCGCGATGGGCGCGGTAGCACGTCTGGCCTAAGCTCATATCAATCACGATTTCACTCCAGGTGACCACGATTTATTGTTGGACCATGCCGCCAAATTCGACGACGGGATATGGAACGTCAGATGGTCGATCAAGAAATCGCCCAATCCCTGCCACTGATTCGAAATGTTGCTGACACAGTTGCTTCCCGTGCTCCAAGCTGTCGCAATCGGCGAACGACGCTCCTGCTGCATATCGCCATTGGTCATGACCGTCCCACTTGCCGACCTCGTAAATATCATCAATCAGCCTTTCGACGTCGTGGCAGACCCACAATTCTTCGAACTGGTCAAGTCGCCCGTCTGATTTCACAAACACCAGCGGCTTAACTCGGTAAAGTTGCTCGGTCATGTCACAGCCTTTCGTGATCTACGAAGTTCCAGTCTCGATAATTCGTAGCAATCTCCAAGAGACCTCCATTCCAAGTCGTAAACAGAATAATGGGACGCCAAGTAGTCCCTGACGCGAACCTTCACACGCTGGCCTTCGATCGGTTTCAGGCAATCGCCGTAATACATTTTTCCGTTGATTTGAACGCCGCCATTCTGGACAGTCCTCTCCCCTTCGGCGAGTGCCCTGATTCCGTCGCGACTTTTCTCGTAGCGGTCCATCACGATTTCACTCCCAGTGACCATTTAGTAACTTCCGTCAGATCATCGTGAGGCAGCTTTTGCTTTCCCGCTGATAATTATTTTCACGATGAACCCGCTCCATTTGACAATGTGCTTTATGTCCTTTGGGGCCTGGCGAGTCACCATGAAATGTATTTCGTCAGCTTCGGTTTCCCCCGTGATGCCGCACGAAACGAACCACGGTTCCCGATAATAGGTTTCTGAAATGGCCGTGGCTGCCATCCGAATTGTTGTCAGGTTGTGATTGCAGACGTGACATTCATCCGCATCCTCATCAACCCAGTTTCCACAGTTCGTGCATGCCTTGTCGTTTTCGTGACTCATCTCTGCCGCCTCCGTTCGCCGCTATGGCGTCACCAAATTTGAATCGATCCATTTCCGCATACGTGTCCATCGCTTCGCGGGAGTCTCGACCTCGAAGCCGAAATCATCATCGTTCTCAAATTCAATCTCAGCAGCCATGAGACGCGATATTCCAACTAGCTTTCCTACAGATTCG
>Ga0265338_10011404_pt1 | contig 10268 bp, 9 predicted proteins | sample 42126metaG_FD_193579 | JGI IMG/M metagenome (GOLD analysis project Ga0265338, IMG submission 193579) | Rhizosphere microbial communities from Carex aquatilis grown in University of Washington, Seatle, WA, United States - 4-21-26 metaG | ecosystem: Host-associated > Plants > Roots > Rhizosphere >... | reverse complement strand
ATTGCCTGTATTTCGCCAGGTGTTTGCTCAGATCTTTTGCGGTCTGTTGCTGGGAGTACTATTATATGTGACACTGGGGCGGCTCCTGACGTTTGCCGGCCAGGCAGCCACACTTACCGGGAAGCGACTCTGGCATATGCCAATCTTTTTTCTCTTGCTCTGGCCGTTTTTCCTGCTGGACGAGGGTATCTGTCGAGGCTATCAGGAACACGGAGTCTTACGAGCGTTCTTCGCCAGTCTGTTTTTTAAGCTGATCCTGGTTAGTGGCCTGGTGATCGGGGCTGCGCTGACGCCAGGGTTAAGTTTTGTAAACTCGGTGCTACCGGGTATGGTCCTGTTGTTGATCTTTCTGGTCGCGCTGGGAACACAGATTTATGTCAGTGGTCGCGCCGCGCTGGCCAGCGCAACACTCTGCGCACTGGTACTGGCCTGGTTCTTGGCCACTCTCTTTCCCATCGTCTCATAAAGGATAGGGTAGGTATGGTATGTCGCAAGTTTCTCCGTCGCCATTGCAACAGATGCTCTTTGCACGCATACAGCAAGCGGGGCCGCTGACTTTTGCTGAATATATGCGGATGGCCCTGTATGAACCGGGCTATGGGTACTATGTGACTGGTGCGGCCAAGATGGGCTGGAGTGGCGATTATTTTACCAGCACCGATATCTCCGCACTATTTGCCAACTGCCTGAGCCGTCAGCTTGTGCAGTTCTGGGAAAAGCTGAAACGTCCGGCTCCATTTCTTGTGCTGGAACAGGGTGCCGGGCGTGGTGACCTGGCGGGAGGCGTGCGGGCCTGGGCTATGCGCGAGGCACCTGCTTTCGCTGAGGCGTTGCTCTATCACACCGAAGATATCCGCTCTGGCCAGGATAGCCTGCATCCCGCCGAGCAGGCTCGTGCCGATGTCTTGCTTTCAAACGAATTGATTGATGCACTGCCAGTCCATCTGGTTGAGGTACGCGGGGGACAACTCTATGAGGTATTTGTGACGGAGCAAGAAGGTCGGTTACGCGAATTGCTGGCAGAACCTTCGTCGGCTCAGGTCGCGAGCTACCTGGACCAGGCGCGTATCCCCTGGCAAACATTCCCGGATGGTTGGCGGGCGGAAATCAATCTGGCGGCGGAGGACTGGCTCAGGCAGGCTACTGGTCTTTTGCGGGACCATGGTTTTTTGCTCGCTATCGATTATGGCGAGAAGGCCAGGGATCTGTATATACGCGATCGGCGCCGGGGTACGCTGTTATGCTATTATCACCATCAGACGAACGAACGGCCCCTGCTTTTTCCTGGGGAACAGGATATCACCGCGCATGTCAATTTTAGCGCTCTGATCGACCTGGCTCGCGCGCGTGGCCTGCGCGTACACAAATACAGGACACAGCGCCAGTGGCTGGAAGACTGTGGATTATCCGCTGAACTGGAGCGACGGCGCAGCGAGGACTTTGCTCTGGCGGATAGCGACCGCGCCAGTAATCAGGGCCAGGTTGCCTTGTTAGGCTGGTATAATCTGCGTCAGCGCGCGGCTATTCTGAGTGATCCAGGCGGGATGGGAAATTTCAAGGTGTTGATCCTCAGACGCTAGCCATTTGCAAAAAAAAGAGCAGGTCGAGCTTTTCTGGCACATTTCAGCAGAAGAAACCCGACCTGCTCTTTTTAATATTTGCGTGGGTATTGATTATTATTATACTGCTGGCCATTGCCAGGATCAGCGCCTGTGTTAGGAAGCCCCTGGAGCGGCGTTGTCGTCGAACCAGACACAGGATTGCTGTTCGACTCTGAGGTTACGCCCTGGCTGGTAGGAGTCGGTGACTCTGCCTGGCCGCTAAACACTCCCGGTCCACTTTGCGAGGAGCTAATGACCTGGGCATTGCTGGTTTTGTTTGTTTCTAGCTGCCCGCAGGCCACGGTTGCACCCGACTCGTTTTGCTGATGCACATCGACATACCAGGTCTGGTTATTGTCGAGCGAACCCAGTGTAAAGACAATATAGACGCCTCCACTGCCATCAGCGGTAATAGTGCCAAGATCTTTGCTGGTGGCAGTGCATTGACCCTGATCCAACGTCACATCGTACACGGCGTTGGGATCCAGGCCGCTCAACTGGACCTGGAGATCGCCGCTGCCTTTGTCCTGTTCGGTAACGCTTGACGGGATAAACTGGGCCAACCCCTGAACCTGGGAGAGCGATGTATTTGTGGCGCTTAACAGGGAATTTGACGCATTATCAATAATACGCGGTGCAAAAAACCAGAGCAAGGCGCCTACGATTACTAGAATAAAAAGTATGCGAGTGAGTGCTCTAAACACGTCAGTTCCCTCTACACGCGATGCTAAAGTATGTCAATATGTTTATTCAAGACGAATTATGCCATATTGTAGCGACAAATGCAATTGCAAAATTCCTTTTATACAATCATTGGTTGCTTACAAGTTGCTGGGAAATGGCGTTGATGAACTCGCGGGCCGCGCGTGAAATCGAGCCAACGCGGCGATAAACGAGGGCAAAAATAAATGCTTCCGGTACATCAGTGATGGGAAGAAGCACCAGGTCCTGGCCAATCTGAGATGGTCGGATTAAGGCGGGAAGCGTCAGAGTCACACCGACACCCTGTCTGACCATCTCTTTCAATCCCTCAACCGATTCGATCTCAACCAGAGGATGTATCGGTAGTCCACGCTGGGCAAAGATCCTTTGCGTGATCTGGCCCATACGAGAGGTCTGGTCTAGCAGCAGGAGCGGCTCATTCATGATATGTTCCAGGGTAAGCGCCGGAACGTTCATCTGCGCCAGGGGATGTTGTGGGGAAACGAGCAGGTGGAGAGGCTGGCGAAAGAGTTCTTTGATGATCAACACCTCTGATTGCAGATGTGGATCAAGCACCAGGCCAAGCTCGATCTCTCCCTGTTCTACCAGGGCAATCAGTTCGTCAGTATGGTTGACATGCACTTTTAAGCGCACCTGCGGATAGTGTTTATGAAAGGAGGCAAAAAAGGTGGGTAAAAAAGCCGTAGCGAGCGATTCGATACATCCCAGGCGGATTGTGCCGCGCTGACCAGCTTGCAACCCGGTGAGCCAGAGCTGACCCTCCTGCAACTGCTCCATCGCGTTCCTGACATAGCGCGCAAACTCCTGGCCCTCCGCAGTCAACGCAACACGCTTTTTATTACGCGTAAAAAGTGCGACCTCTAACTCGTCCTCCAGGGCCGCAATCTGGCGGCTCAGGGCGGATTGCGCAACCAGGCACAGCTCAGCGGCTTTGCGAAAATTCTGGGTCTGAGCTGCCGCCAGGAAATAGGTAAGCTGATGGAATTCCATGGGATTCCTCTTCTCTCTATTGATCTCGTTTTGAGATCAATAGTATAGCAAACAGATGTCAAAAACATCAACAGCGAGCCTGGAGCGCCTGCTTGCCTGCGATATTACGCAGAGGAGGAAAACATTGCTTGCATGGTTACGAGAACGATGAGAGCTGCCTGGAGCTTCGGATAAATGGCCTCTGAGGATAAAGTCGAGCGGAAAACAACGATACGTTTCCGCGTTCGTCAGGGAGTCTCATTGCCTCGGCTTGAGTATGGGGCCATGATATCATAGATGAGCTGTTGTAGCCAGGAGGCAAACTGTTGGGGCGTCGAGGGTTGCTCCTGCTCCAGCCACCAGGCGAGCGCGCCACAGACAGCCGAGCCAGCGGCAGTGAACGTCAGGTCGAATGGTGGTGCAGCGGGGTCAGATTGGGCTTCGGGAAACGCCCGATGGACGTACGCAAGCAAACGCTGCTGCGTTTGTTGACGAAAGCGCGGACTCAAAAAGGTGTCCGCCTGTGTCCCCAGCACGACGCGGTAAAAGTCGGGAAACTGTTGGATCTGCGTGAGTAGCTCGCTGAGTCCTCCATGGCAGCTTTCCCGTATGATCCCTCCCTGCTTCTCTAACCCTTCGTATATCTCATATATATGCTGTTCGAGCAAATCATATTTATCAAGGTAGTGGCGATAAAACGTCGAGCGGTTCACCATGGCACGCCTGGTAATATCACGCACGGTGAGGGCCGCGAACCCCTTCTCTTCAGCTCCCTCGATCAACGCTTGCTGAAGCATTTTGCGTGTGCGCCGAATCCTCAAATCTTCCACGCCATCGAGCTTTTGCATCACTTTCCTCTCCCGTGTTGCATAGGCAACATGTTCCGTTTCATTGCTGGTTGACGCTCATTGTACCATCGGTTACACTTTTTTTGCAACTATGATGTTGTCCTCACCCCTTGCCACCCCAACTCTGAGTCGCCTGACGCTAGCCTTAGAACAGACATCCTCCGAACTCCGAACGGCCTCAACGAATGCGGAAAAGCGACTCTCATAAACCCATGTTCTGGACCTCAGAGGTCTGGATCTAGAGAAAGAGATGCAAACCAACCCATAAGACATAACTGACCAGCAGACCAGCTCCAGCGGCGTAGCCAAACTTGCCGCGTCTGGCACAAAGGAACGCCCAGAGCAGCAGAAGCACCATCAGCGGAACGTCCAGAACCAGCAGAAGCGTATCATCTGTACCCTGGTGCCAGAACAGAAGAGGCAACGCGATACCCAGGGCCGCGTTGACACTGTTGCTGCTAAAGACTTCTTCGACACAGGCAGCCGCCCGCCCGGTGCGTACCAGGCTGAGCGCTACGACGGTATTGGGCAGTGAGGTTGCAACCGCAAGGACGAGCAAACCAGCCAGAACTGGCGCCATATGCAATCTGGTTGTGAGATCCTGTCCGGTTTGAACCATGATGACCACACCACCAAGCGCGACGGCCAGGGCCAGGACGGCTTCGATGATCAGACGAGTCAGAGAAGAGGTTTTCCCAGCCGTACCAGAAGCTGGCTGCGCCTGGCTGGCGTGGGCGGGGTGCGGACGGTGTAATATATGCCAGGCAAATGAGAGAAAAATGCCCAGTGCCAGGAGACTGCCCGCCAGGAGGAACCAGGTGGCCAGCGGTGAGTTCACAAAAGATGGTACCAGCACGTGCTGAGGGAGCAACCAGACTACCAGCAGGGTCGCCAGCATCATAGCCAGAGCATACCCTCCAACGTATTTCACCTGGCTGGTCTCCTCCGATGAGAAGCTCAGAAGCTTGCGCCCTGGTACTGCAAACGCTGCCAGACCCAGGATAATGGCGATATTATAAATATTTGAGCCAATGATAATGCCCAGCCCGACCTCGGTAGAACCACGCGCGATCGCGTCGATTGAGGCGACATAGTTGGGAATGTTCGCGCCCAGCGCGCCCAGGATACTCAAGACACCCGCTGAGAGCTCCAGCCGATCGCAGATGCTTTCCAACCGGCGCGTAAACCAGGCAGCGGCCAGCATAGTCAGAGTGAGCGAAACCAGGAAAAAGAGGAGTTCGATAAGAAATGGTAAACGTGAAAGTGTAGCCAGAGCCTCCCTACCTTTCTTTAAAGTAGTCTCTACCGCGCCAATTGACGCCTCTACGGGTAAGCACGCGCCAGGTGGATTGCGCCAGGATGCCCATAAAGAGTATACCAGCCAGCGGATGAGTCAGGCTAGAGTACCAGGGTAACGCCAGCTCTCGATCTGACCAGCGTCGATAGGTCAGCAGGGGACCCAGTTCAAGCAGGCTGAATATCGTTAGTGCCCCCACACTGACCGCCTGCTTTTTCTGGCGCAAACGGGACAGCCAGAGTAGAGGCGGCAAAAGAAAGGGCAGGACTGTCACCATGGGCAGACCAAGCAATTGGAGTAGCACAAAGGGCAGGCCGCCCCGGCTGCCAAGAAAGACGTTTTTGCGCCAACCGCTCCAGATTTCGCGCAAACCCTGATACATACGTACACGCACCAGGTCGCGGCCATCGGCCATTTCCAGCGCATAGCCCTGCTTTTTTACCAGCCGTGCCAGGTCGCGATCGTCGAGGAGCGTACCACGCAAATCTGCCCGCGCATAGCCTCCTAACCGCTCATAAACAGCCCGGCGGAGCAAGATATACTGTCCGTTGGCCAGTGCAAGCGGGTTGCGCGGATCATTGACCTGGCGCGACGGATACTGCAAACTGATGCCAAGATAGGCCATCGGCATCATGACCTTTTCCCAGAAGCCGGGTAATTCCTGGGTGGTTCCCAGCGACAGAAGATCAAGCTGTTTCTTTCTGAAATAGGTGACTGTGGTGAGCAGGGCATCCGGTGCATGCCAGGTATCGGCATCGGTAAAGAGCAGAAGCTCCCCATGTGACTGCTGAACGCCTGTATGCAGCGCGTGTGGTTTCCCTGCCCAGCTAGCAGGGAGTTCAGGCGCGCGTAGTACCTGGAGGCGGGCGCGCTGCGGGTGTGTTTCCGCGATCTCGCGTAGAATCTGCGCGGTGCGGTCGGTTGAGCCATCGTCCACGACAAGCACACTATAGTTCGGATAGGTTTGCTCTAAGAGCGAGGTGACGCAGCGGTAAATATTGCGCTCTTCATTGCGCGCCGGAACAATCAGCGCGACAGCAGGGAGTGACTCCTCCAGTTCAGAGGGAACACGAGAAAGTTTTGTACCATCGGTACGGGTGCGTAGCCACACCACACAGTAAAAACCACCGGTTCCCAGAGCATGTATCCAGCCGAAAAGGCGTAGCCAGTCGGTCATGTGCCAGATTTTTTTCATAGCTTCCATTATATGCACAATCCTGAGAACCTGCCAGAGGTCGCGTCTGGCTGCTCCCCTTGCAGCGTAAATAGTTCAGATGTACAATTGAATAAGGATGCCATATAGACGAGGAGATTCATGCACCAGCGACATTATCTTAATATATTTTTACTCACCCTGGTTTGTCTGAGCTTGCTGCAAATGATAGCCTGGTGGCCCCTGGCCGGGCATGTTCCGACTGCTTCTGCCTACTCCTTTGTGATTGGCTCTGATCCAGTGGATGGTTCAACCGTCACGCAAGCACCCACGGTCGTGCGGATCTATTTTGCTGCTCCACCAGGACAACTCAGCCAGGCCAGTGTCTATGCTTTCCCACCGCAGGGTTCTCCCGATGGTTTGCTGGTGAATGCCGGGCCAAGTGTGATTAATGCCACCAATCCACGCGAACTCGACACGCCCTTGCTACCAGCAACTCGCCTGCCCCAGGGTAGCTACGAGGTGCGCTGGATAGCCATATCTACAACTGATGGGCGAACGACCAGCGGACTGATTGGTTTTAATCTTGGGCAGTCCAGCGTCGGCCTGGCAGGCTCAGTGACATTAGGTCCGACTACCAGTAACTATCTTCCACAGTTTAGCTTACAGAGCGCGCTAAGCACGGCCTGGGACTGGCTGGTGCTTCTAGCACTTTGTTTCTGGGTGGGCATGTTGCTGGTGGATTTTTTTCTGCTGCCGCGTACAGCCTCCTCAGCTTTTCTCGCGCAGACCCGCAAACATTCACGCTCTCTGCAAATACTTTGCCTGCTTGCTCTGCTGGTTGGAGAGATCATCAACCTGGTCTTGCGCACGACATCCCTGACACAAACGCTGGGGTCTGGTGGCATTCGCCTGGATACCCTTGGACATCTCTTGCTGGAGACCAGTTACGGTCATTTATGGCTGGTGCGGATAGCTTTGCTGGCTCTGGCGCTCGTTCTGCTCTGGTGGCGTGGTTCTCACCAACCTGACGACGCTACGGTTCCTCTGGCACCAGTACCCAGCGTTACCAGGCGAGGATTTGCTCAACTCCGTCAGCAAGCACGGTCTGAGCCCTTACCGGAACCTGCCTCCTGGCCGGGTCCTGTGACCCGTCCCCTGGCCAGAATCACTGGTGCGGTGGCGGCGGTTCACCCACCTGCGCGTGGTACAACGACAACCTCCAGGACCACGGGCAACCGTACGCCGACAGAACTGCCTGCGTCCCTGCCCTCGCCCTGGCAGATAACCAGCTGGCTGGTGTTGGCGGGCATTATCATTCTGACTCTGGCCCTGTCGAACGAAGTCATTCAACTGACACCCTTACCGCTCAGCGCGATTGTGTTTACCTGGCTTTCCCTGGCCGCTCAGGCTACCTGGTTTGGCGCTCTGGCCTATCTGGGCTTTGTCTGGTTGCCCCTGCTGCCCACGACAAACCCGGATCACCAGGCAGAGACCCTGGTAAGCATCCTGAAACGCGCGATGCCTCTCTTTCTCGCCGCGATCGCCGTCCTGCTGGTCAGTGATCTGTTTCTGAGCGAAGCCACTCTTCAAGCCCCTGCGCAACTGGTCAATGATCCCTATGGACGCGCTTTACTGGTTCGCGCCTCGCTCCTGTTGCTGATGCTGATCTTCACCGCATATCTACTCTTTGTGCTTCTCCCACGCTTGCAGAGGCAGGCGGCGCTTTTACCGGTGGTGGATGCGGAAATGCCAGCCAAGCGCGCCAGGAAATTCGCGCTTGAAAAGACCATCCAGATGATAAAGCGAGCGCTGAATACCCTCTCCTGCCTGGCAGCGGTCACACTGATCTGCCTGGCTTTGATGAACTTTTTCGCGCCGCCGATCGTCTTTCCGAATATAAACTATGCCGCGCAAGCTTCTGCAGTGGGCAACAGTTCTTCGACTTCCAGTCAGATCCAGCAGGCCGGGAATCTCTCTGCGACGCTACAGGTGTTGCCCGCGCGCACCGGTCAGACCAACACGGTCATTTTGAGCCTGCTTGATGCCCAGGGCAAGCCAGTCAGCAATGCCCAGATCAAACTGACTGTGAACATGCAGATTATGGACATGGGCACAGCTCACGCCAATGTGACAGGCAGTTCTTCGGTCTATGTAGCAACATTTACTGCCAGTCAAGCGTTTACTATGGCCGGCGCGTGGTCCGTGGGAGTCGAGATAGACCGCCCGAATCAGCAGGCAGTGCATCTGACATTTCAGGTGATGGTGCAATGACTACGTGCCTTTGGCGTGGATGAAAAGCGGAGCGTTCGCTCACAGGAGAAAAAGTTTTATGCCAGTTTTCCCTTATAAAGGTGTATGGCCTACGATAGAGCAGGACGTTTTTCTTGCTCCTGGAGCTATGATTATCGGGAATGTGACAATTCGCAGCGGAGCCAGTATCTGGTATAACACGGTGGTGCGCGGTGATACTGCGCCGATTATAATTGGACAGCGCACCAATGTGCAGGATAACTGCACCCTGCACGTGGATGCTGATGCTCCCCTGACGATTGGAGATGAGTGCACAATTGGACATAACGCGGTGGTACATGGGGCAACACTGGGGGACCAGGTGTTGATAGGCATCAACGCTGTGGTGCTTTCCCACGCAGAGATTGGCTCCAGAACGATGGTTGGAGCCTGTGCCCTGGTCAGCGAACAGAAACAGATACCCGCAGGGGTCCTGGCGCTGGGAGTTCCAGCAAAGGTCGTGCGCGAGCTACGCGAAGCAGAGATCGCGCACCTGTTGGAGAGCGTGAACGGCTACTATGAGCGAGCGCGGGAGCATCAGCAGGCTACGGCTGCCACTCCTGGCGAATGGCACGCCCCAGGCGGGCCAGCATAAACTGCGTCAGAGGTATATCCACCTGTTCAGCGGTCAGCGCAACAATCACCAGCGGATGTGGATCATCCAGGTCACGAAAGAGTAGCCCGGCGTCGTGCATAAGCCCCGGCAGACCGCCTGTTTTATGCGCGAAAGGCACCTCCTCGCCCCAGTACGCGGGAAGGATCGCATGATCGTTCTGGTGCAAGAGAATTCGCAGCAAGCGCTGGCGTTCAGGTATATCCGCAGTAGAGAGATAGGAAAAGAGTTGGGCCATCTCAGCAGCGGTAGTCCAGTTGTCGCGTCCGGCCTGGCGAGCCTCGAAGTCCATAAAACGCCGCTCCAAGCGCGTTTTTTGCAGACCGATACTTGCCATGGTAGCGTTGACCGCTGCCATGCCCACCAGGTCCAGCAACATGTTCGCGGCGGTATTATCGCTGATCGTAATCATTAGATGCGCCAGATCGTAGAGAGTCGGACGAAGTTCGGGCGAGAGTTCGCCCAGCACTCCGGCGCTGGGGACGCGCGCCTCGGCGGTTACTTCCAGGCAGGTCTGCCAGGTGTAGGGACTATCGGGTTGAGCCAGTTGCCGTACTAATGTCAAGAGGATCGGCACTTTCGCCAGGCTGGCTGCTGGAAAAACCGTGTTGGAATGCCAGGCAAAGAGCACACGCGGCCCCGCTGCTTCTACGCGACCGACGAAACAGGCAACCTGTCCGCCCGTCTCTCCCAGGATCGCTTCAAGGTTAGTAGTCATTATTCTTCACCTCTTTCTCCGTATAGTACCCGTTTCCCAGCTTCTCAAATTGCA
>Ga0265338_10011401_pt1 | contig 10272 bp, 6 predicted proteins | sample 42126metaG_FD_193579 | JGI IMG/M metagenome (GOLD analysis project Ga0265338, IMG submission 193579) | Rhizosphere microbial communities from Carex aquatilis grown in University of Washington, Seatle, WA, United States - 4-21-26 metaG | ecosystem: Host-associated > Plants > Roots > Rhizosphere >... | reverse complement strand
CAACCGGCAGTCGTCCACAGTAGTGGACCGGAGTTGTCTATTCGTACTCAATCTAAGGCTCTCGAGGGAGTGCATCTCCCCGAAGTTGCCGCCCATAGAGCAAAACCACTCCAGCGCGTCTGGAGTCTGGTGCTTGGGCGTTCGCGTAAGCGACTTATTCGCTACTCAATATTAGCTGCCAACGTGCTGGTATTAGCCCTGGTGGTTGGTTTCGTGCTGAAAAGTTCAAATAACAACCAGGCGGTTGCGCAGAACTCAGTCTTTACCAGTAATGGTACGGCTGCCGTTAACCCACTCGACCAATTATCCTCAGCTGATATTGCCGTCAATGTGGCGCGTATGACTCACCTTGATGAAGCCGTTGCAACGGTTAACAACGCTGACTCACTCGACAGCCAGCTCGCCCTGTCATCAGCTAACTCAACTGTTATTGATAAGCCACAAATTGTGGCCACGCCCCTTCGGTCTAATCAAGATATCGTAGCCTATGTTGCCCAGACCGGCGACACAGTCACCAGCATAGCCGCGAAGTTTAACGTGACCTCAGACACCATTCGTTGGTCTAATGGTCTCACCCATGACACTGTCGCCGCCAGTTCAACGATCTATGTCCTGCCTGGTGTCAACGGTATTGTTTACACTGTTAAACCCGGCGATACACCCGATACACTAGCTACCAAGTATGGTAGTAATAAGGATAAATTGATCGCCTATAACGATGCCGAAATCCATGGCCTCCAAGTTGGTGAACGTATCATCATCCCTGATGGCACTATCGCCGCGCCGGTCCAAACTGCTACGGTTGCAAGTTCAAGCGGCTTTGCCTGGGGTGCTTCAGCCATATATGGCTACAACGGCTATGACTATGGTTTTTGTACCTGGTACGTAGCTAATCGCCGCGCAGCTGCTGGTAATCCTGTTCCCAGTAACCTGGGTAACGCCTATAGTTGGTACCGTATTGCAACCGCTGCTGGTATACCAACCGGACTGACGCCTCAGGTCGGTGCCGTGGCCGTGAATGAAGGCGGTAACCATGTTTCTTACGTCGAAGTCGTAAACGCCGATGGTAGCTTCTGGGTATCGGAGATGAACTCCCATGGTCAGGTTTCGATGACCGATTCCTCCGGTGCTGGTGGATGGGGCCGGGTAGACTGGAAGCTTGAACCAGCCGGCGGATTCTTAAAGTTTGTCTACTAGCGTAGAACTTCGTGCTAGACTCTCCCTGGTAACCCCTGTACTCTTAGTAGGATGTTTGTAGATAGTGTTCAGGCTAGTTTAAAGGCAGGTGATGGCGGCAATGGTGCCGTCTCGTTTCGTCATGAGAAATTTGTTGACCGTGGCGGCCCAGATGGCGGTGATGGTGGTGATGGCGGTGACGTCGTCTTACTTGCCAGTTATAACCAAAATACCCTCGCGTCTTTTCGCTATCAAAAAGAACTGGTGGCTGAATCAGGACAAAATGGTGCCAAACAGCGTAAACACGGCAAGAGTGGTAAAGATCTCATCGTTAAGCTCCCTGTTGGCACGGTCGTCATAGACGAAGCCGGCTTAACACTTGCCGACCTGACGGCCGATAAACAGCAGGTTATTATCGCCAAAGGTGGCCGCGGTGGTTTTGGCAACGCCCATTTTGTCTCGTCTCGCCGCCAAGCGCCACTCGTCGCTGAAAAGGGTGAAAAAACTGAAGCCATGCAACTTACGTTAGAGCTTAAAATGATTGCCGATGTCGGTCTGGTTGGACTGCCAAACGCCGGCAAATCCACCTTGCTGGCAAGTCTCAGTAACGCCAAGCCTGAAATTGCTGATTATCCGTTTACAACCCTTACACCAAACTTGGGTGTAGCTGATATTGATGGCAGTACCTCACTCCTGCTGGCAGATATCCCCGGTCTTATCGAGGGCGCTAGTGAAGGTAAGGGACTGGGCGATGACTTTCTCCGCCACGTTGAGCGGACCAGCGTCTTGCTGCACATGATCGATATCTACGGCGACGTTAAGAGTGCTTATCAAACGATTCAAAAAGAGCTGAAAGCCTATAGCGTAGATCTCACGAAACGGCCACAGTTGGTTGTACTCAATAAGATAGACGGGGTTGACGCACCCACCAGAAAGAAACAGCTAGCCATTCTCAAAACTGTTGTGCCAAAGACTACACCTATCTTTATGATCTCTGCTGCCAGCAAAGAGGAGCTACCCGATCTGTTGAAGGCACTTAAAACAGCTGTCACCAAGCAGCGCCAGAAAGTGCTGCCAAAAGTGGCAGCAGACAGCCTTCCCATCCTTCGGCTACCAGACAAGCAGGATGCATGGCAGGTGGAGCTGGTCGACAACTACTTCACGGTGCGTGGGCATCGGATTGAGCGATTTGCTAGCCGAACTGATTTTAAAAGCGAGCCAGGTGTTGCCCGGCTGCGCGACATTATGCGCAAAATGGGCATCATGCACGAGTTGGCACGAAAAGGCGCCCTACCTGGTCAGAAGATCAAAATAGGCACGATTCCTGGTCAAAGCATAGAATACTAGTATGACCTTTTATTTTTATGACCTTGAAACCTCCGGCCTCGACCCTCGGAGTAGTCGAATTATGCAGTTCGGTGGGCAGCGGACAGATCTGAATCTAAAGCCGCTCGGACAGCCGCATAATATCCTAATCAAGCTATCCGATGATGTCCTGCCCGATCCTGGGGCGATTATGGTGACGGGTATCACACCGCAGCAAACAATAAGTGAAGGTATCAACGAGGCCGACTTTCTTACCATCTTTAACGAAGAGATTTCGATTCCAGGCACCATCTTTATTGGCTTTAATAATGTGCGTTTTGACGATGAGTTTATGCGTTTTTTGCTCTATCGTAACTTCTATGATCCCTACGCCTGGCAATATAAAGATGAGCGTAGCCGCTGGGACCTACTTGATGTTGTTCGGATGACCAGGGCACTTCGTCCCGAAGGCATCAACTGGCCAACCGATAAGGACGGTAAAGCGACGAACCAACTCGGTCTTTTAACCACCATGAATAATTTAACCCACGATAACGCACACGATGCCTTATCTGATGTTATGGCCTCAATAGAATTAGCCAAGCTTATTAAAACCAAGCAGCCGAAACTATTCGACTTCCTGCTCGCTATGCGTGACAAAAAAGCCATCGCGAAGCTCGTTACAAGTGGTCAGCCATTTGTCTATACCTCAGGCAAGTATCCGGGTGAGTTTGCCAAAACAACGGTGGCTGTCATGCTCAGTGAACATCCCAAGCGACCGGCTGCCTTAGTCTGGGATCTGCGCCAAGATCCTGAACCATTTTTAAACCTGAGCGTCAGTCAGCTTGTAGAAGCCTGGCGCTGGAGCGAAGATAAAACAAAAGTTCGCTTACCGATAAAGACGCTGCAGTATAACCGTTGTCCAGCCGTCGCACCCCTGGACGTTATCAAAGGCGAGCACCAAGCCGAAACCAGGCAGCGACTTGGTGTGACCAGTGAGCAAATAACTGCCAACCTTAAAAAACTGGCCAATCAGTCTAGTTTTGTCAAAAATGTCCTCCAGGCACTCGATCAGCTAGACAGCGAACAAGAGCAAAGGTACGGTAGTCGGCGACCAACCGTTGACGGTCAACTCTACGACGGCTTTATTCCCGACCACGATCGTCCACTTATGGAGAGGGTACATCAAACCGATCCCAAACAATTTGATGAACTGCAAACCGCTTTTATCGATAAACGGCTCAAACAACTTCTGCCGCTATATAAAGCTCGCAACTTTAAAGCTGCGCTGAGTCCAGAGGAACACGAGGCCTGGGAAGTCTACCGCAGTCACTACCTTATGGATGGCGGTGAAAACAGCAGGTTAGCGCGTTATCTGGCTTCTATTCAAGAATATGCACGTAACCCATCAAAGCGTAACGATTTCTTACTCGAAGAACTTCGTCTATGGGCGGAGAGCATCAGTCCAGAACCATCCTTCGAATAAAAAAGTTCTCATGCTTGCGGCTCATGCAGACTCCGTTAAAATAAAGCCATGTCTGAAGTAGAACATGAAGCAAACGCCGAGGGCCATAGACTTATATTCACCCCTTTTATCGATGGCAAACCAGTGTACGATGAAGAGTTAGCCGACCTTGCAGAAGTTGAACGACTTCGTAGGCTTGGACAACTTGGTGAGTCGGGCAGACTTACCCGGAGTGAATGGCTACAAGCTGCTTATGACTCTCGCCGACCCGGTGATCTGGATCACCATATAGTATTTAATGCCCTACAGGGTCGTATGTTAGAACTGATGAAACAATCAATACGAGACACGCAAATAGAGAGGCGCACGGCATTAGTTGCCTATGACGTGCTTCGCCATCGTCAGGCAAGGGGTATAAGCCTAGAGGCAACCAGACAAATGTGGCTTTGGGTGCGTAGTGATGAGGCCTATGTTGGCAAGCGATTTGAATATGGTCCCGGAGAACGTGTTCCGGAAGTAACCGGCGCTGCATCGTATTGCCGATTTGCGACAGGTTGGGAGCTTGGCTATGAGGACAAGGCAGCTGAACGTTGGTTTGTGACATTCCCCGCAGCTTACGGAGTCCAGCGCTTAGACTTTCCACTCGATGCAATTACCGCTGCAGAAGAAGGACCCGCAGTGGGTTTTGTAGAGACGTTAGATGGCCAGATGGGAATAGGCCGGTCGATCATTCGTTAACAAACACAAGTTACGAACTACTAAGACACCTTTTTATACCTGGCTAGATTGCAATGTCTTCAGGTCTAGGAAGTCTGTGGGCTAGGCGCCCACGGACATAGCGTGCGTCTGCAACCAGCAGGACAATAATAGCTGCGATGTAAAGGCCACTGATTAGCCAGCTGAAATTGATTTGTAGATTGGTGCCTGGAATAATACCCAGGACGATGAATGTGAGCATTGTGCCTACCTCTGTTCTTAAATGCAAGTTTATACCTTTTTGCAAAAGTGTCAATATTATTATACTCAATGCTTATGGCTATAGAACACTACATCGCCCCTTAGGGACTGGAATATTTCCCCGTTATTCGGTATAATAGTTCGACTTATGAGTGACACAATTGTTGTAAAAGGTGCCCGAGAACACAACCTAAAAAACGTTGATGTTACTATTCCACGTAATAAGCTGGTGGTTATCACTGGGCTATCCGGTTCCGGTAAATCAAGCCTGGCGTTTGATACCATCTACGCTGAAGGCCAAAGGCGTTACGTTGAAAGTCTGAGCTCGTATGCACGGCAGTTTTTGGGCATTATGGAAAAGCCTGATGTTGATCAAATTGATGGGCTCAGTCCTGCGATTAGTATTGATCAGAAATCAACTAGTCGTAACCCGCGCTCAACTGTAGCAACTGTCACAGAAATTTATGATTACCTAAGACTACTGTTTGCTCGTATCGGTGTGCCGCATTGCCCAATCTGTGGCAAGCCGGTCAAACGTCAGACCACGGCAGCGATCGTTGACCAAATAAGCAAACTACCTGAAAAAGCCAAACTGATGGTGCTGGCACCTGTTGTTATGGACAAGAAAGGGGCGTTTGAACATGTTCCTGAACAGTACCAACGCGCCGGCTTTGCCCGCGCGAGGATTGATGGCGTGGTCTATGCCCTTGATGAGTTTCCGACACTTGATAAAAACTACAAACACACCATTGAAATCATCGTTGATCGTCTGATTAACGATGAGGCCAGCAAAAGTCGCCTCGCGCAAGCAGTTGAACAAGCCTTAGAGGTTGCCGATGGACGGATGGCAATTTTAAATGCTGATTCAAATGAGGAGTCTATCTATAGCCTCATGTACGCCTGTGTTGATCATCCGGATGTAACCATTCCTGAGCTTGAACCTCGTACCTTTAGTTTTAATAGTCCCCACGGTGCTTGCCCGGTCTGTACCGGACTTGGTTCACGGCTTGAGGTAGATCCTGAACTGGTGATCCCCAATGGTCGGCTAACAATCGCCGAAGGCGCTATCAGGCCATTTAACCGCATCAACACTGACGCCTGGTACATGAAAAAGCTTCAAGCAGTAGCTGATGCACATGGTTTTAGCCTCCATGTGCCAACCAGCGATCTAACCAAAGACCAGATTAACAAGATTATGTATGGCACCGGTAATGAAAAATATCAGGTATCTCTATCAATGGGTCGTCACTTTGAAACAACCTATGAAGGCGTTGTCACTAATCTCGAGCGCCGCCACAAAGAAACTGAAAGTGATTTTATGCGCCGAGATATTGAACGCTTCATGCAGGAACGACCCTGCCATGCCTGTCATGGTTTACGACTAAAGCCAGAAGTCCTGGCCGTCACCATTGCCGATATGTCGATTATGGATATCTGTCAGCTATCGATTGATGAGGCGCTGAGTTTCTTCACCGATCTTAAGCTCAGTGATAAAGAAACGAAGATCGCCGTCATGATCCTCAAGGAAATTGGTGCCCGGCTGCAGTTTTTGCAGGACGTTGGTCTGAACTACTTAAACTTGCTACGAAGCGCTGCCACGCTGTCCGGCGGGGAAGCCCAGCGTATTCGACTAGCTACCCAAATTGGTTCTGGGCTGATGGGTGTTCTCTACGTTCTCGATGAACCATCAATTGGTCTCCACCAACGTGACAATGCCCGGCTGATTGGGACACTAAAGCATCTTAGAGATCTTGGTAACAGCGTTATTGTGGTTGAGCATGACGAGGAAACCATCCGTACAGCAGATTATCTGCTCGACATTGGTCCGGGAGCTGGCATTCACGGTGGCCACATTGTGGCTAGCGGTTCACCAAAAGAGGTTGAAGCTAACAAAGCCAGTGTGACCGGTGAGTACCTGCGCGGCACCAAGAAGATAGCTGTGCCCAAGAAAAGACGAACAGGCAACGACAAGACCATTGTTATCAAAGGGGCTCAGGAAAACAACCTCAAGAATCTCGACGTCACTATCCCACTTGGTGAGCTTGTTGTAGTGAGTGGTGTATCAGGATCAGGTAAATCAAGCCTGATTAACGACATCTTGGCTAAAGAGCTGCTCGCACGATTACACCGAGCCAATACCGTACCGGGTAAGCATGAAGACATCGAGGGTATTAAAAACCTGGATAAAGCTATCATCATCGACCAATCACCGATTGGCCGTACGCCGCGGTCCAACCCCGCTACCTACACCGGACTGTTTACGCCAATACGAGAATTGTTTGCCAGTACGCCCGAAGCTAAGATTCGTGGTTATAGTGCTGGTCGGTTTAGCTTTAACGTCAAAGGCGGTCGCTGCGAGAACTGTGCCGGGGACGGCATTATAAAAATTGAGATGCACTTTTTGCCTGATGTGTATGTACCGTGTGAAGTCTGCGAGGGCAAACGCTATAACCGTGAAGCCCTTGAGATTCACTACAGAGGTAAAACAATCAGCGACGTACTGGCCATGACCTGTGATCAAGCCTTAGAATTCTTCGCTAATATTCCAAGTATTGCCCGTAAACTCCAAACCCTGGTTGATGTCGGTCTTGGCTATATTGGCCTTGGCCAACCCGCTACCACCCTATCGGGTGGTGAAGCCCAACGTATTAAGCTAGCCAGTGAGCTCTCGCGCCGACCAACTGGTCGAACCCTGTATATTTTGGATGAGCCAACCACTGGTCTACACATGGCAGATGTCGATAAACTCCTCCATGTCTTGCATGCCCTGGTTGATGCTGGCAACAGCATGATAGTAATCGAGCATAACCTCGACGTTATTAAGTCGGCCGATCACCTGATTGATATGGGCCCAGAGGGCGGAGCTGGTGGCGGTCAAATCATCGCGATCGGCACACCCGAGCAAGTTGCCAGACAACCAAAGAGCTATACTGGCCAGTATCTCAAGAAACTCCTTTCATAGAATTGGGCAACCAAATGCTATCGAAACATTCGTAAAATAAACTACATAATGTTATAACATATTACAATTATGAATAGTTTGCAGGATTTTAGTTCCGAACGCGAGTCTAGTGTGTCCAGACAAGCAATAGCCACCCAGGACAAGCTTGATATTGTGCGCGATTGCGCTGATCTAGCTGGTGAATTTCCCGCTAACGTCACTTTGCGATTTATCTACTGGGACCACGGTGGCTTAATGATGGGTGCGTCGATGGATGAAATCCGGACGTATACAGAACCACTGGTAGAACCGATTATAGGTGCTGACGTGGTAGCGCACGAAATTGCTTGGATTACGGGTATTGATGATGCATTTAAGAAAAGCTTTACTAGGCAATTTAATGTCGAGTACACGACCAAAAATTATGTCGAAACTATATTGGAGCTCACCAATCGATTTATACAATGCAAAAGTGTTTCCGCTGACGATGACTTATGGCTAATGGAGCACTTTGGATCAATGATTAATTACGGGCCATTTATGCTGGCCCGGCAGTTATTGGAGCGCGGACAGCCAATGCCTCATTTTATTGGTGTTGATGCGTATGAAGTACAATCAGACGATTGCGCTACGGATGAGCATCCTCTGATTGAAGCGATGATAAAGGGCGAACAAGGAGATGAAGCTATGTTCGCGGCATCGACTATCATGATCCGTGAACGAGAAGCACTGGTGCTGAGGCAGCTTCATCGAGCCGCAGAAGCATTAGCGCAAGATGGGCAGCAACATATAATTGCGGTCATACAGGGCTGCGAGCATACCTTTACTTCAATTGCTGCTCAAAAGCTCGGTGCGCCTATAGAAAGAAAATTTCTCGATAGGCCACTTGTTATACCGTTTCATCTACTTCTGCGAGATCTGCGTATGTCCGGAAAAGATTTCGATAGGACTTCAGAGGGGATGCTCAGTGAATTGGATATAACTATGCTTAAGGTGCATAGTTTTTTTATACATCAAAGACGTCAGGTGCAACAATTGCTCGTTCCAGACCAAGATGTAGAGGTCGAAGAGACAAGAGCTTCATTTCAAAGCGAAAGTTCAGTTGTTATACGATTACTGCAAGGTAAACTAACGCCAGACCAAGAAGCTATCTTTATGGACTTTCATGACACAGTCGGGCGGTATTGGGAGAGTGTAGAGCTAGGCCAAGCTGGTGATTGGGAGGGGCTAGCTAATGCACTTCAAAGATATCTTCAGATGATCGAAGACGCTAACTACTAGAACCCGCCGTAACCGCCACCGTAACCAAAGTAGGAACGAACTGGCTTGTGGTAGTCGGAAACTTTAAGCGGTGTGCCACCACTGACGGGCATAATCCATAGCTCACTGCCATTTTTGGAGATTAAGAGATAATTATCGCTGTACCAACCATACTGTTGGTATTCACTTAGTGTGGCGATTGATTTAGCGCTATCTCCGTTTTGGTCACCAACCAGCAATGTGTTCTTGCCATCCCGTGATTCACTCCAAAATGTTTGATTACCAGATGGAGATAGTAAGTAAGTCGGGTAGGGGTTTGAAAAATCTTGGGCGGCCGAACTATCATCGGCAGTCGCGTAATTGAGGTTACCATCAATGGTAAAGTAGGCCGCGTCACCACCTTGTGATGAAGAAGTTTGAACGAGGAGTTGGTTTGGTTTGTACTGAATAATTCCACCAAACCAGGATGCACCAGCATCAATACTGGTAATCGTCTTCTTGTTCGAACCGTCGGGACTGATGGCATAGATACTGTTTTGTTGACCGGGGGCACTTAAGTAACTGTAATATTGGTGCCAGTTTTTGCTAAATAAAACCGTCGAGCCCAAAAAGTGAATTGAGCCTGTGTCATACGTTTGATACTTTTCCGTATATATATTACTACCGCTGGCGTCAGTATTATCTAGTGTCAATAGATTGCCGTTTTGTGCATTGAAGCTCTTAATACTCTGTTGATCTGGTTGCCAATTCTGGACACTATTTCGATACACTGTGTAGATAAAGTTATCATTGTCCCAACCCACTAGATCAAAATTGGCATCACCTTTATCAATGTTGGAGAGCTGATCGGTGCTGGTATTGATAAGATTGAGTTCAGCCTTACCACCAGCCGTTCGAACCGACAACAGGGCAAGATACTTCCAATCACGTGAAGCAAGCAAGACTGTGCCAGCGTCATCTTCGTTGCCAGTACCACCCAACACTGTCTGCCGATCAGAGCCATCAAGGTTAGTCTTGACGACATCAATTGTGCCACTTAATTTAGACAGGAAGTAGACCTTACCGCTCGGTGTAATTGAAAATGTATTGGCGCTTACCACTTGGTCGGTGATCTGAATCTTCGCGCTCAGATCGTTAAAACCACTGGCCGAAATTGTAGCTGATTGGG
>Ga0265338_10011400_pt1 | contig 10272 bp, 9 predicted proteins | sample 42126metaG_FD_193579 | JGI IMG/M metagenome (GOLD analysis project Ga0265338, IMG submission 193579) | Rhizosphere microbial communities from Carex aquatilis grown in University of Washington, Seatle, WA, United States - 4-21-26 metaG | ecosystem: Host-associated > Plants > Roots > Rhizosphere >... | reverse complement strand
ACCAGGTCCCCCTGCTCGCGCGCCTTGACCAACGCTTTTTCTGACGCCGCAACAAATCCATCCAGCCAACTGGTGACTTCCATCGGCGCGTATTTGGCATTGGCGCGGCCGGCCAAAAGATCGTCCGCGCAGTCGGCGACGGTGGAAAAAAGCTGCGGATCGAGCGGGCTCACATGGCCATAGAGTTTGGGATCGGGCGTATCGTTGTAGGGCGTGTCCACACCCGCCACGATCGGCATGTTCATCGCCAGTTCGTATTCCAGATCGTGATTGGACGCCGACGGCAGATGCGCCGACGTCAAAAGCGGCATGATCCGGCTGGAATTTGCCAGCGCCTCTTCCGCCGCGGCCGCGGCCTGGCCATAGCGGCGTTTGAAATCGCGCCGCCAAGCCTCCGGCGTGGCATCTGGATTATATAAGTGACGCCCCCACAGCCGGTAACTGGGCGCGAATTTCTTCCAGTCATCAATGCCGGGATCGAGCGTCTTGTCGGCATAGGCACAGCGCCCGCCGGCATGGCCAGACCCTTCCCGGCCCTTGAAGGTCAAAGGCTCCATCAGTTCAAAGCCGGCGGCATTGCAGAAATGCGCCGCGCGCCCAAAAGCCGCCGCCTGGGCTGGATCGCCCCATAACAGATGATGCTGGGTGCCGGGCCACAGGCGATAGAGAAGCTCGAATTTCGCACCATCCTGATAAAGATCGGCATAGCCATAGCGGGTGAAGCGGCGGTCGCCTTCGCTGAGCGCGAAAACAGCATTGGTGACCGGCCCTGGACGCGGAATTTCCACCGGGCGGATATCGGCCTGGTGATAGCCCAGGCTCTGATGCTCGGCGGAGAATTTGGCGCCGGCCTTGACCGGCATGCCGGTCTTGACCGCCATATCGATCATGATCTGGTTCAGCCCCTTGGCATGCATGTCGATCTCGATCTTCCGGCCGGCGGCCGGAATGGCATCGAACACGGTCTGCCAGAAGGTGTAGCTGCCTTCCGGCACGCCGCTTTCGCCATGGATGCGCATGGTGAGACCGGAAATTTCCGGACAAGCCTTGAGCAGCGCGGCCAGGGCGTCACGGCAATAAGGACCATGGCTCTCCGGCGTAAGGCCGGAGATGTGGTGGGTGGAATCGGGGCTGTCCGTCCACTGATAGGCATGGGTCCACAGGCCAAGCTGAAAATCCAGACCCCGCGCCACGGTCTCGCGCGCGATGAACTGCAGCATCTCCAGATTTTTCTCCCGCTCACCGTCTGCAAGCGGCACGGCGCGCACGTCATACCCCGGTATCGAAACGAGATACGGATAAGGGAAATGAAAATAGTCGTCGGTCACGCCACGCGGAAAATCATACGCGATGCCCAGCGAGAAATTGAATCGGTTGAACCGGCACGACACCAGCATGTCGAGATAGCCCTGCCAGAATTCGTGAGCGTAGAACCAGGGCTTGTCCTCGATCTCGCTGCAAAAGGCGCGCGCCACACTGCGGACGCGGGTTGCGGGCTTGTCCGAAATTTCCTGTTTCAACTGCAACGCCGCGACACCGCCGAAGCGGACCTGCTCGGCCAGCTCCAACAACCCATAGACGAAACCACGGATATCGCTGGCGCTGACGAGCAGCGCATCCTGGCTCGACCATTTTCCGGGCGCGATGCGGAATTGCTCCGGCGCCATGCCTGTCGCATCCCGAGGTGGAAAACCCCTCGCCAGCGCGGTGTCCGGAGCGGCCAGCGCCACGGCAAATGTGGCGCCCGGCGTGGCGGCATCGCCAGCGGCCACCTCCAGAACAGCACTGTGTTCTGTCAAAGCCTGCCGCAACTTTTCCAGCGCATGCGCGACCGGCGCGCTATGGACGGACGAATTGCCGGCTTCCATCACGGCCAGAATGCGCTGTGGCGCCGCCGATGCGGGAAGGCCCGCCAGCACCGGCGCAGACGCGGAGACCGCCAGCACGTTCCTGCGAGAAATCTTCATGACGCACCCTCAATAGTGAAGCCAGATGCCATTGGCGCGAGCCGGATCGATAAGCCGTCAGAAAGCTTGTTATTGCGCCGTTTTCCGGCCGCCGCCAAAGGCGACCACCGCAACGATGATGAGACCGGTGAACAACAGGCGCGCGCCGGCGCCGGCGCCGAATGTGTTCAGCATGGTCAGCAGCAGGACCATGAAGAGCGATGCCCCCCAGATGCCGGGCAGATTGGCTTCACCGCCGGCCACCGAGGTGCCGCCCACCACGACCACGGCGATGGACGCGAGCAGATATTCATTGCCGATATCGACATTGGCCCCCCGGAAATAGCCGGCCAGGAAAGCCCCATCCAGCCCGCCGAGCACGCCGCATACCATATACGTGATGGCGCGAACCCGCCCGACGGCGATACCGGCGAGCTTGGCAGCGTGGATGTTCTGGCCGACCGCCAGGACCGAACGGCCATAGACGGTTCGCCTGAGCAGCACAGCCATGCCCGCGGTGAACAGCAAAGCGAAGACGGCCAGAAGCGGCAGCCCCGCGATTTGCAGGCTGGTGAAATCGGCGAACCCCGGGGGCGGCTTGATCTGCAGCCCGCGTCCATATGCGATATCGATCGACTGGATGATGAAGCTGGAGGACAGCGTGGCGATGATGGGGGGAATCCGCAGCAGCCAGATCAGAAGATAATTCGCGGCGCCAATGGCAAGACCGCAGCCCGCCGCGGCGGCAAGCCCCAGGCCGATACCGGCGTCGCTGCCATTCATCACCGTCATGGAAACCGCGCTAGCCAGCCCGATATTGGCGGCCAGCGAAAGATCGATGTTGCCCGGGCCGAGCGTGATCACGAACATCTGGCCTATGCCGGCCAGAACCATGAACACAGCCAGGGCGAGCGCCGCGGTGGCGACGCCGGCCGCGCCCTGGCCGTGCAGGGTTGCGATGGTGGCGGCAAAGGCGCCAGCCGCGCCCACGAAAGACCAGGACCAGGGACGGGCGCGCAGAGCCTGGATCATCGCGCGGCCTCCGTCCGGGCGAACCGGGCGCGGGCGGCCAGCACAAGGATAAGAAGCGCGCCATTCGCCCCGATCTGCCAGTCGGGCGGGATGTGGAGGAAGGTCAGAAGCGGCGACGCGGCAAGCGTCAGGGTCAGTGCGCCGATCACCGCACCCACCGGCGAAACGACACCGCCCACGAATTCACCGCCGCCCAGAATGACGCCCGCGATGGAAAGCAGGCTGTAATTGCTGCCGATATTGGGATCGGCGGAGGTCGAGATGCCGATCAGCGCCAGGCTTGAAAGCACGCCGAACAGACCCGCCAGAGCGAACAGAGCCATCTTGACCTTCAGCAGCGACCAGCCGGCACGGATGACCGCGGTGGGATTGCCGCCGGCGCCGCGCAAGACCGCGCCATAACCGGTTCGCATCAGAAGCAGATGGCACACCAGGGCGAGAAGAACCGAGCCGATGACCGGCAGCGGCAGAAAGGGCGGCTTGGCGCTCATCAATGTCTGCAGCCAATCCGGCGCGGCCCCGCCGGGCTGGGGCAGCACCAGAATGGCAAGGCCCTGCCAGACAAAGCTCATGCCCAAGGTCACGACGATGGAGGGCAGACTGCGCAGATGGATCAGCGCGCCCACCCCAGCATATATAAGTACCCCGCCCGCCAGTATGGCCACCCCCAGCAGCGGCGACTGGTTCAGCCAGGTCGCGACAACACAACCGCAAAAACTGATGAAGGAACCGATCGAAAGATCGAGCTCGCTACCGGCGATGACGAACATCTGCGCCGCGGTGGCCAGTGCGATCGGCAGCGCCAGGCTGAGCATCAGGTTGAACCCGAAGTAGCTCATGGCGCGCGGATTGACCCAGGCGATCGCCGCGATCACCAGGGCCAGCGAAAACGCAGGTAACAGGCCGCGCAGGAGACGGACCGCAGCAACCATCAGGCCGGCTCCTGGAATGAGAGCTGGATGATCTTCTCTTCGCTGACATCCGCGCCCGCCAGCTCGGCGACGATGGCGCCGGCACGGAAAACATAGACATGGTCGCAATGCAGCAGTTCGTCGGTCTCGGTCGTGTACCAGAGAAAACAGCGCCCCTCCGCGGCTTGCGAACGAATAAGGGAATAGACGTCCTGCCGGGTGGCGATATCGACGCCGCGCATCGGATCGTCCATCAGGATGATCGGCGCCTCGGAGGCCAGGGCGCGCGCGAACAGGGCCTTTTGCTGATTGCCGCCGGAGAGGGACAGAATGCCGTTCTCCATGTCGGTCGTGCGGATACGCATTCTGTTCTTCCAGGATTCGGCCAGGGCTTTTTCCTGTGCCGGCGAAACCAGGCCTCCGCGTCTGAGGGTCTTGAGCGAGCGTATGGTGATGTTCTGGGCAATGGACCAGCACGGGAATACCCCGTCATTCTGCCGGTCCCCGGCCACGAAAGCCGCTGGCTTGGACCGGAACGTCCCGCCCCGCGAAGACGCCTCGAACACCTGGCGCAGCAGCGCCGTCTGGCCATGACCGGCGAGGCCCGCAAGGCCGACGATTTCGCCCTGATGCGCCATAAATTCCTTTGCGCCGCTCTTGCCCGGCGCGGCTTTCACATACACGGGACCCTCGCGCAGATCTTGCCTGGACGGCCGTGCTTTTTGCGCGCTTTCCTCCCCGCCCATCGCCTGGACGAGCTTGCGCCGGTCGAAGTCCTGCACCGGGCCTAAGGCGGCAACCTTGCCGTCCCGCATCACCACGATGCGGTCCACATGGCCCAGCACCTCCGCCAGCACATGCGAGATCAGGATCAGTCCGACGCCCTCGTCTGCCGCGCGGCGCATATGGGCCAGAAGTTGCGCCGATGCCTGGGCATCAAGAGACGATGTGGGCTCATCCAGAATGACAAGGCGCAGCGGCTCGGCCACCGTGGTGAAGGCCCGCGCCACCTCGACCATCTGGCGTTTGCCGATGGCAAGATCGCGCACGGGATCGTCCGCCGAAATGCCGTGCCCCGGGAAAATCCGGTCCAGCATCTCCCCGATCAGCCGCGCGGCCTTTTTCTGTCCGCCGAATCCGCGCAGCGCGGGATGAAAGATACGCACATTCTCCGCCACCGTGAGGTTGGGGCAGAGCGATAATTCCTGGAAAACGCAGCGTATGCCGTGATGGCGCGCCTGCCGGGAGGAATAGTCACGCAACTCTTCATCCGCCACACGGATGCGCCCGGCATCGGCGGTCACTGCGCCCGCCAAGATCTGCATCAGGGTGGATTTTCCCGCGCCGTTATGGCCGATCAGCCCGACCCGTTCCCCGCGGCCGACGGTGAAATCGACATCGTCGAGCGCGCGGGCAACGCCGAACCGCTTCTCGATCCCCGAAAGGCCGACAATATCGCCGCCAGCAACCGTCATTTCATATTGGCTTTGATCGCCGCCTGTGCGTCAGCCTGGCTGTATTCGCGGCTGGCCACCCCGCCCTTGGGAATATTCTTGAGGGCCGCCTCGAAGTCGTCCTGCGTGAAAGCAAGATAAGGCACGACAAGATCGTGCGGCACTTTCTTGTTGCCGTCCAGAACCTGCTGCGCAACCCAGAAAGCCAGGGTGGAAATGCCCGGCGCGATGGATGCGGACCAGGTGCGATAGCCGCTCTTATCCTTCTGTTCCTTCCAGAAGGACAGCTCGTCTTGGCGGTTGCCCATGATGATGGTCGGCAGCGGACGATGAGCGGAGATAAAGGCCTGCGCCGCGCCATAGCCGTCACCGCCCTGGTCCACGACCCCGACGATGTCAGGCATGGAGGGCAGCACCGTCGTCACCGCCTTCTGGGCCGTGGTCTGGTCCCAATCGCCCTCCACCGATCTGACAATCTTGAAATTGGGATGCGCTTTCAGGCCGGCGAGAATGCCGGCATGGATGGTTTCGTCGATGGAAGTGCCGGCCAGCCCGCGAATCTCCAGCAGATTGCCGCCGCCCGGATGCAGCCTGGCCAGCTGCTCGATCTCCTGGGCGCCCAGCGCCTTGTAGTCCACCACCACGCGGTAGGCGCAGGGCGCAGTCGCAATGCCGTCGAACGACACCACGACAATGCCCGCATCGCAGGCCTGTTTGATCGCGCCATTGAGCGCCGTGGGCGAGGCTGCGTTGATAACGATGGCGTCGTAGCCCTGAAGGATCAGGTTCTGCACCTGCGCCGCCTGGGTGGGAACGGCGCGATCGGGCGTGGTGAAAACATCCGCCGCGGCGACGATCTTGTCCGCCGCCGCCTTTTTGGCGACCATACCATAGCTTTTCAGCATCGCCTGCCGCCAGCTGTTGCCGGCATAGTTGTTCGAGAAGGCGATTTTCTTGCCCGACGTGCTGGCAGTGGCGGGCATGATGCCTGCCAGAAGGCTAAGCGTGAGGGCGGCTATTCTGCTCGTTTTCATGATTGGCAAACCGGTCTGTTAGATGGCGGTGAACGTGCGCACGCTGAAGCTATCGAAATTGCCTTCCATCTGCGACCAGACTTTGGTGTGCAGATCGGTGGCGACCCAGGCCTGCTGCATGGTCTGGCTCTCGAATGCGATGATCAGAGCATGGTCCCCGCCCTCCTGTGGGCGCAGGAACTCCACGCTAACAAATCCCGGCTGGGCCAGGATGGCGGGCCGGAACGGCTCCCGATAGGTTTTCTCAGCCTCCTGCTCCCGGCCGGGCTTCACGTTGATGTCGACAATCAGAACAAACACATTCACCTCGCCAGTTTTATCCGCCGTCAGCGCGGGCCGGTGCGGACCCGGTTCTCCTCGGTCAGCATATAAGCTTTCTTGCTTTCGAAATCGCGCGCAATGCCGATGACCATGAATTCCAGCGCGGTCTTGCCGGTCGCGGCAAAGGCCCTGCTCTCTTCCAGTGCGGCGGGCACGGCATCCCCGGCATGAATCTCTACCGTCTCTCCGCCGATGGTCGCGGTGCCGTCGCCGCTCATCACATAATAGACTTCGGCCATGTCCTTCTTGGTGTTGGACCCAGCTGTCACACCCGGCGGCAGCACCAGATGATCCACATAGGACCAGGTGCTGTAGAAGGTGCTGGGGTCAAGGCCGCGATGGTACATGGCCGTGCCCTTGCCGCCCTCGAAATTCGCCATCGGCTTGTCGAGCGACTTGTCCAGATTCATGTGAATGAATTGCGGGATCGTGTCTTTCGGCGCACCGACCCGGCCATCATCCAGGTTCCAGGCATCGTAGAAATGCGGCAGCAGGCCGACATTGATGTTCATCCATTGCACCGGCTTGGCCGATTGGTTGGTGATGGCGTGGCTGTGCCCCAACCGCGCCACGGCGCCGGCCGGTCCTTTCAGGACAGAAGTGCGGCTGTCGATGGAATATTCTGCCTCCCCGTCCAGGATGACGAACATTTCTTCGCAGTAATTGTGGAAATGCTCGCCGATGCCGCCGCCTGGCGGCAGCACGCCGCGGTGCAGGAAGAAGAGATTGACACCCAGGTTGAATTTCGCCGTATCAGCGCGGCCGTCGAACAGCGCCATATAGTCCATCGGGCCGGAGCCGTTATGGACCGAGGGATGGTGCGGATAATTCGGCCCCGCGCCATGGGCGATGCGCTCGCCTAAGGGCACATGCGTCCGCGACAGGGGGCTGGAAGCGGTATAGGGGTCGGCCGGAAAGGTCATTCCCGGCACCTGCGCCGCGGCCGCGATGGGCGCCAGCGCCATCACGCCCGCCAACAGGATTGCTTTCAACATCCCACGCCCTCCTTTTCGCCGACCGTCAGATATAGCCCCGCATGAAGCTTTCGGGGTGCGGCCCGACCTTCACATCCAGAGCATAGAGCGAAGTCGAGGCCGTGATAAACAAGGTACGCCAGCCGGGACCGCCCCAATGATGATTGGCGACAAATTCGGGCACGGCGACCTTGCCGATCAATTCACCGCTGGGCGCAAACACCCATAGACCGCCAGGGCCGGTGCACCAGATGTTGCCCTCGGCATCGCATTTCATGCCGTCAGGCGCGCCGGGCGTCGCCGGATCGCTGATGCCGGAGGCGAACACACGCATGTTCTTGAGCTTGCCGCCGTCCACATCGAACACCCGGATATTCGTCTGTTCGGTATCGTTGATGTAGAGCAGTTTCTCGTCCGGCGAGAAACACAGCCCGTTGGGCTGCGTGAACATCCCTTTTTCGACCACCAGCTGCAGCGGTCCACCGCCGGGCGCAATACGGTAGACGCCACGGAAGTCCAACTCGCAGGCGCGCTCGATCCCGTACACCGGCATGCGCCCATAGGTCGGATCGGTAAACCAGATCGCGCCATCGGATGCCGCAACAATGTCGTTGGGCGAATTCAGCTCCTTGCCCTCGAAATGACTGGCAAGCACCACCCGTTCGCCCTTCGAAAAGCGGGCGATGCTGGAGGTGGCGTGTTCGCAGACCAGGAGATTCATGTCCCGGTCGTAGGTCATGCCGTTGCCCTTGTTGGAAGGCTTCAGGAATTCCGAGCAGCTTTTGCCGTCCCAGCGCCGGCGGATGGATGGGGGAATATCGGAAAAGAGCAGATATTGATCCCGGGGATGCCAGATCGGCCCCTCGGTGAATTGGAAACCGGAGCCGATCTGGCGGCACGTCGCCGCCGCATCCAGCAAGGATGCAAAGGCCCGGTTAAGCGCCTGATGTGTCATGAAATGTCCACCCCGCGAGTGCCGCGGCTCTGACGGCCGCGTTGCTTACCCTTTGAATTAACTCGGATAATAGAGCATGGGCGGCGGCGGCGCTCAATGGGGCACGGAAAGCTGTAATAGCGACGCGACGCCGTCTTGACCGACGATATGAAGAGAGCCTGATCCGACAATGGCTAGGCCACAGGCCGGCGGCCCCCGGCGCGTGGGCGCGTGTTTCCGGCGGACTTTGCGCCGGTAATTACTCTCGGCCATTTTGGGGCGGTGGTGATGTCGATCAGGGCCAAATCGACCAATTGCGCCATCGCTTTTCGCGCGGCGGCGGGATCGGACTTCTCGATCGCGATATAGACCTTCCGATGGTCCGGCACGGGATCCCGCTTGAGCGGTTCATGACGTTGCTTGAATATCGTCGACCAGCTGATCGCGGCATTGACGCTCGAGGTCAGGGACGTCAAAAAGTCATTGCCGGACGCGTCCAGCAGCGCGGCATGGAATTTTTCGTCGGCGTCGCGCCACTCTTTGTCGACCGTCCTACCCTGGCTCATCACCTTCAGCGCTTCCGCCATCGTTTTGAGCTGGGATGCCGAGCGGCGGTCGGCAGCCAGCGCCGCCGCCTCGGGCTCAACCATGCGCCGCAACTCGAACAGGCTATAGACCAGGGCATAGTCGGGTTCGGTCTGGAAAATCCACGACAGGACATCGGGATCAAGCAGATGCCATGCGGAACGGTCATTGACCCTGGTGCCGGCCTTCGGCTTGGAATGCACCAGACCCTTGGCGACCAGGATGCGGACAGCTTCACGATAAGCCGAACGCGAGACTTTGCGCTGATCGCTGGCTTCGACTTCGCCATCCAGAACGCTGCCGGGCCGCAGCATGCCCGATACGATCTTCACCCCGAGATCGCGGGCGATCACGCCGGGTATGCGCAGGTTGGATGATGCGGTTTTTTTCACAACGCGATCGCTGATTGCCCCTGAAACCACAATTTGCATACGATCAATGTGCCTGCAAGAACATTGCTTCCCAATCTACGCCAGGAGACTGTCAGCCCGCATTCGGACCAAAGAGCATTGGTATCGTTATCAGAGCCTGATTTCCGCTCTCGCACAGCGAAAATCATGGCTAACCCTCTTATCGGCTTCATAGGGGGCGGCAAGAATTTGTCCGACAAATTTCGGTCCCCGCTACGCCGATAAAGACGTGCTATTCTGCTGCTGTCGTTGCGTTGCTTCTTCTAGTAGCCGCCACGCCAGCCGTAATAGGGCGGCGGCGCGATTTCCGGCAGAAATTCCGCCTTCACGCCCACAAGGCGGAACACCGCCTCGGCAATGGGCGTGATCTGACTTGGGTCGGGATCGAGCAGCACATACTGCAGGCGCCCCTCTTCTTTCGGATAATGGGCCAGCGCGCCGATCCGTTTGAGCAGCGCGCGCCACTGCGCCTCGAAATCCGGCGCGGCCGGGACGGCGGCGGGAAGCACGACTTTCAGCAGCAGCCGCATCGCCTGACCCACCCTCTCATGCACCCTCTCATGCGTCAGGCCGATCGAAGAAGGCGCGGGTAAGCGCCTCGACTTCTGCGGGATCGTCCAGCAACGCGCGCAATTCTGCGATCAGTTGCGGTAAACAGTTGGCCTTTTGGG
>Ga0265338_10011398_pt1 | contig 10274 bp, 4 predicted proteins | sample 42126metaG_FD_193579 | JGI IMG/M metagenome (GOLD analysis project Ga0265338, IMG submission 193579) | Rhizosphere microbial communities from Carex aquatilis grown in University of Washington, Seatle, WA, United States - 4-21-26 metaG | ecosystem: Host-associated > Plants > Roots > Rhizosphere >... | reverse complement strand
TGGAATCTTGCGGTTTACCTCTTCGAGCATCGCATCGGTGTATTCGGCGCGCTGCATGGGCGTGAGTACATATCCCGGTGCCACGGCGCAAACACGAACCTTCGGCGCCAGTTCCAGCGCCATCGACTTCGTCAGTTCGATCACTCCAGCCTTGGTCGCGTTATAGTCGGCGTAAAACGGGTATCCCATCACGCCATTTGTGGATGCCGTTTGCAAAATCACCCCGCTGCCTCGTTCCATCATGTGCCGGGCCACGGTCTGTGCGACGTAGAACACGCCTGTCAGATTCACGGCGATCACTTTGTCCCATTCTTCCGGAGTAATGTCGAGGAAGTTGTGACGGATGCTGATTCCCGCGTTATTGATCAGCACGTCGACGCCACCCATCAGGCGAATGGCCTCTGAGAACGCCGCCTGTACCTGTTTCAGATCGCTGACATCCGCATCGAGCGCGCCCGCAAGATCCGGCAGTTCTTGCAAAATCTTCCGCCTTCCCTCGACATCCCGATCGAGCACGCACACGACCGACCCTTCATCCAGGAATCGCGCCGCCGTGGCCGCTCCGATGCCACTGGCCCCGCCCGTGATCAAAACCCGTTTTGCTTCCAACCCGCGCACTCACACCTCCACCAATAAAATCGGGCAGATCAGGATACCTGTCTGCCCGGGAACGCGCCATCCAATCGGAGCTTTGTTTTACGGCTGCGAACTCACCTCGAGTAGAAGATGGTCTTTGAAGTCGGTTGCCAGTTTCGCCACTCCGTTCGCTCCTGCTTCCACTGATCCAAAATCCTTGCCGTCGGTGTAATCGGTCACGTGGTACTTTCCGGGCTGCAATCCGCGAAGTTCGATGTCGCCCTTCCAGTCCGTAGCGGCGGCCGGAGCAAAGAACGCGTAGTACATCTTGTTGTCCTTCGCGATCGCATAGCCTTCCGGCGTATCGTAGCCCGTGACGTACAGATCACGGAATTCGCCCTTCGAAAGCATCTTGTCGTTGTACAAGCCGATCCACTTCTTCCAGAGTTCTTCTTTCTGCGCGGTCAGGTTGACGTCTTTAAATTTCGGTCCGGGATCAGGCCAAACAAACTTGGTCCCGACTACGCCTCCGGTTCCAATCGTGGAAGCGAAGTCATCGCCATGTTCTTTCCAGTCATTGCCGACCCTGGTCATAGCAGAGAGTTCGACGTGATCGCCATACACCGCCGACTCCGGTCCGAGCAGCGCCTTATACATCTTGATGCGGCGGCGCACCTGCACCGCTCCCACCGGATCCGCAGTCACAGCCTGATCCATAAAGGGCAACCAGGCGAGCGATGGCGGAGTTCCGCATGGACACGACTGCGTCACGCTTTGCGGTTTCAGAGCGCGCGTCGTTTCGTAGATTTCCTTGTACACGTCGGCCATCGCATTCACCGAATCCTGCGGCGACTTGTGATGGTGCGCGGGATTGAAGCACTGCGGCACGCTGTAAATATTGTCGAGTTTGCTCCCGTCGAATCCCCAGTCGCGAATGAATTTCTCGGTGAGCTGCTTGTGATAAGCGCGCACTTCGGGCACTGCCGGGCACATCGCTGCCAGTCCGCGCGTAATGTGCACGTGCTTCCCGTTCTTATCGAGAATCAGCCAGTCGGGATGCTCCTTCACTACCTTCGACACGATGTATTTGTGCGACTCCCACTTCCCTTCTCCATCTTCAGCAGTAAGCGGCAGCCACCACAACTGCACGAACATTCCCTCCTTGTGGAAGTCGTCGGTCATTTTTTTGATTGAGTCATCGGGGAACGTCTCCTTCCGCGGATTCCAGTCGCCATAAGTGTCGAACCAGCGATCATCGAGCGTTGCCCACTTGATTCCCATCTCTTTGAGCTTTGGAATCGTGCCCACCATCTGTGCCGGCGTTACGTTGAATTCATATCCCCAGCCGCACCAGCTCACGTTGTACGCTTCGCTGGAAGGCTTGGGCAGTTGCCATCCCTCTTTCTGCAGTACGCTCGACCAGGTGCGCAGCGGCTCGTAGAAATCGCCCTGGTAAACAGACAGGAAGGTGCGCGGGGTCGAGTAAACTTCGCCGGGCTTCAGCGTGACATTAGCGGGGTAGTCAACCTCGGCCATCACGCGACCGTCAGCCCCAACCTTGGCGGGAATCGACGCCGGAAGCGGGATCGTTTCCACGTGCCCGATCGCTTCGCCTACCTGCCGATTCCAGAATGCCACCACTGGAATGCCGCCCCCATAGCCGCCTTTTACCATTTCGCCAAAAACGTTGGGCTGCGAAAAACCCGGCTTGAGCTTCACCACATCGTCTTTGCCCCAGTCGTAGCTGGAACCGTGGAACGACCACATGTCCCACGCCGGTTCCTTCACCTCCCCTAAGTGAGCGTTGAGCCGTCTCCGCTGGTTCACGCTGCTGTCGATCTTCACGTCCGAGGCGCCCGTGTTTTTGTATTCCACGGTGCTCAGGAGAATGTTCGGAAATTTGTCATAGACTTCGACCGCGAGCACCGGCTCCATTGCCAAGCCAGAAGGCCCTAATGGGCGCGCGGGAATCTCGATCCTCTTCCCCACCCCCATCTTGCCAACGGCTTCCAGCACGCGCGCCGATCCGAAGTCCAGTATGAAGTGGACATCTTTGCCCGCCACCTGCAGAAAATCACTGTCGGCCGGAGCGCCAGCCTTTGGGTCGTCGAGCGAGAGTTTCTGCCCGTCCTTCAGCAACGAAGCTTGAATATAGCCGTCAGGACGTATACGAAACTCCGCCGCACTCGTCGTCAGCACAACCGGACCACCCGAATTCGCCTCGACCTTGATGGCGGAAGGTTGCGTCGGCTCAGGTTTCGGTTGCGCACTCTGCGGTTGTGGTTTGGATACCTTCGAACAAGCTGACAGGAACAGCATTGCGGCCAACAGTGCAATCAACAAACGTCGGGCTTTCACGGGGACCTCTCCTTTAGGTTGTAGCGCGACCTGGCCCAAATATGCCAGTTGACAAAAGCTATAAAACGAAAGTAAAAGTAATCGTTCGTAATATTACACCGAAAGCTTATATTTACTGTATTCCGAACTTGCGTTCGTCCTTGGGCGCGGGTGCGGAGTACGGCTTAGGAGTCTTGTCATGCCCACCTTTTTCTCTCGCCTGCAGCGTCTTCCAGTCTTCATTCTTATCGCGGTTCTTGCCGCGGTCGTGCCGGCGCGGGCGCAGAAAGATGCGGGCGCGATCGTGGGCCAGGTGCGCGATTCCACCGGTGCGGTGGTGACAGATGCCAAAGTTGTTGTGACTGACGTCGATCGCGGAATCGAGATGACGTTCACGACGAACGGCGAAGGCGGATATGTTGCCAGTCCACTTCGGATCGGCCGCTACAGCGTCACGGTGGAAAGACAGGGATTCAAGAAGGCGGTCGCTGGCCCGGTGCAAGTGAACATCCAGGACAGGGTCAGCGTGGACTTGAAACTGGAGCCCGGAGTCGCGACGGAAACCATGACGATCACAAGCCAGCGTCCACAACTGGAAACCGAAACCTCCGAACTCGGCCAGGTCGTGGATAGCCGCCGCATTAATGCCCTCCCCCTCAACGGGCGCAACTATGCCCAGCTCGCACTTCTCGGCACCGGCGTGGCCCCCGCGGAGCCGGGATCCCGTGTCGAAACCACCTTCGGGTTCAGTGCCAACGGCGCCCGCTCGTTGCAGAATAACTTCCTGCTCGACGGAATCGACAACAACGCAAACCTCGGGGACGTTCTCAACGGCTCGGCCTACGTGGTGCAGCCTGCAGTCGACGCGATCGCGGAGTTTAAGGTCGAGACAAATTCCTACAGCGCCGAGTTCGGCCGCGGCAATGGCGCCATCATGAACGCCGTGATCAAGTCGGGTACCAACAAGATCCATGGCGATGTATGGGAGTTTTTGCGCAACGAAAAGGTCGACGCCACCAACGCGTTCGACCAGTTTGGCCAGCAACCGTACAAGCAAAACCAATTTGGTTTTACCTTGGGCGGCCCGGTGATCAAGAACAAGACATTCTTCTTCGGCGACTATGAAGGCCTGCGCATACGCCAGGCGTTACCGCAAGTGTCGACGGTTCCGTCGCAAGACGAGATTGGTGGCAACTTCTCTTCGATTCTCGACCTGAGTACTGTCGCTCCCCAGGTGGATCCCAATACGGGCTTGCCAATTCCGGGGTCACAGGCACTCGACTGCAGCGGCAACCTGACGTATGTGGGAGAAATTTTCGACTCGCGGCAAGCCCAGCAGAATTTCGCGGGCAATCCGAATGGCCTATGCGGCGTTCCGATTGCAACTTCAGGCGGAGTGCCCACGAACATTTTCCCCAATGGCACCATCGATCCCCTTGCCGCGCGGCTGGCCGCTCTGTTTCCCGCACCCAATAGCAGCCTGGCGGCCGGCAACTTTCTTTCGGACCCGAAGCGCACCGAAACCGAAGATAAGTTCGACATCCGCGTTGATCATACTTTCAGCGAAAAGGACAATTTCTTCGCGCGCTTCAGCTATGGCGATGACAGCTTTTTCTTACCGTCGCCTTTCAACAACGTGCTGGATGGCGGCAGCTTTCAGGACGGCTATAGCCAGAACTCGGCCCGGGGCCTCGCTGCCAGCGAAGTCCATTCGTTCCGCAATAACCTGATCAACGAGTTTCGGTTCGGCTTCAACCATTTGAATTCCCATCGTCTGAATCTCAACTACAACGTCAACGTCGCCCAGGAACTCGGCTTCCCGGGAGTTCCATTCGGACCAGACATCGGCGGCCTGCCCTCCCTCAGTTTTGCCGATGGCACTACGGCGATTGGCAGCTCTGGATACTTGCCGTCCATCGAAAAACAACACAGTTATGTCTTCACCGACAACCTGAGCTGGGCACGAGGCCGCCATGCCTTGAAGTTCGGCGCGGAGCTTCGTTTCGAGCAATTCACGATCTTCCAGCCGGCCTCGCCCCGCGGCGACATGAGCTTTGGCAGTGACTTCACAGACAATCCCGCTTCGCCAGGATCTGGTGGCGAGGCGTTCGCCACGTTCCTGCTCGGCATTCCCGATGGCGGAGATATCACGAGCCTGCACAATGTCGACTACCGCCGGCAGATTTACGCGGTCTATGCTCTCGACGACATTAAAGTGACTCCGAAGTTGACGTTAAATCTCGGCCTCCGGTACGAGCTCTTCACGACGATCAAAGAGGCGAATGACCAGTCGGCAACGTTCGATTTCAACACCCTCTCTCTGATCGTTCCCAAGGGGCAAAACCAGCAACTAACACCCACTCTGGGAACCGAACTGAACGTGCTCCGCAACGGAACTCGCGGGCTGATCAGTCCCGATCTCAACAACTTTGCGCCGCGCATCGGGCTGGCTTATCAAATTTCCGACAAGCTGGTTTTCCGCAGCGGCTACGGCATCTTCTATGGCGGGCAGGAAAACGGTCCCTTCTCGAATCCAAGCCCGGGCTTCAATCCTCCCTATTTCGACTCGCAGGCATTCAGTACGCCTTGTACCGCGGCGTCCGCGAATCCAGCGGGTCTCGACTGCTCGATCTCAGCCGCGAACTCCGGTTTGCCCCTGAACGTTTTGTCTCAGGGTTTTCCAACCAACGCGCTGACCGATCCGAACTCGCCGAACCTCTATTCTCTCGATCCGCACCTGGTGACACCCTACACGCAACAGTGGCACATGGGTCTCGAGTACCAGTTGCCGCATGACACCGTTCTCGAAGTTTCCTACGGAGGCTCTCGCGGCTTAAAGCTCTTTGCTTTCTTCAACGGCAACCAGGAGACACCAACGTCGGATCCGACGCAGGCAACGGCGCCACGGCGGCCCGCCCACGATGCCGCGCCAGGCGCTCCCGGCGACTGTACTCTGGCAACGCCCGACAATTGCAATCCAGCTCTCGATACCACCATCGGGACGTTCCGCTCGAATACGCAATCGAACTACAACTCGCTACAGGTTCGGCTGGAAAAACGTTTCTCGCATGGACTCCAGTACGAAGCGGCGTACACTTTCGCGCATGCGCTGGACAACGCATCCAGCGCCAGCCTGGGATCGGTCAACAACGGAGACTTCCGCGACCAGCGCTTCCCAAATGCGGAATATGGCAACGCCGACTTCGACGTGCGCCATCGCTTCGTCTTCAGCTATGTGTATGACTTGCCCTTCGGTCGCGGCCGCCGGTTTGCAGGGAACGCCTCGGGTTTCGTGAACCAGGTGATCGGCAACTGGCAAATGAGCGGCGTCTTCTCGGCCGCCACCGGCAATTACTACACCGCGACGGATATCGTCTCGGTGTCGAATTCAGATTGCGGCGGCACAGTTGGTTTCAATTGCGCACGCCCCAACCTCGTGGGTAATCCGAACGCCAAGCCGTGCGTTCCGGGTACGCTCTTCAACACCTGCGCCTTCGCGGACAACAATGTGCAGGGCACGTTCGGAAATGCCGGACGCAACATCATCCAGGGACCCGGCTACAAGACGTGGGACACGTCCCTGGTCAAGCAGTTCCCGATTCGCGAGCAAATGCATCTCGAATTCCGCGCGGAATTCTTCAACATACTCAACCACGTGAATTATCTTTTCGGACAGTTTGGTGCGATTAGCGCAGAACCGACGCCACTGGAACTTGATCCGAATAACATCAATACGGTCGCCAATCCTCATGCCAGCGCTTTCGGGTATCCGTTGGCGGCGCGTCCGCCGCGACAAGTCCAGTTCGCGCTGAAGTTTTATTTCTGAGAGACTGCGTGGACAGCCGTTCGTGATGGAGACACCGGGAATCAACTCCTCGGTGTCTCTGTGACTGGGATGGAGAGATAACTTACAGTGCCCGCTGCGGGTGTTAGCTGACCTGCCACACTGTATCGAGAACGGTGCCATCTACCCACTTGACGACTGCGCAGGGACGATCGCCGAGTTTTGGGCGCGCGGGCTTCCCGCCGCAGATTTTCTCGACCTCCACCTTGATGTCCTGAATCGGACGGACGGGCAGTTTTGACCCCTTCACCGCGTCCAGCAGATCAGTGCGGCGCGGATTGATTGCAATGCCGCGCTCAGTCACGATCACGTCGATCATTTCGCCGGGGCCGGTCAAGGTAGTCACCTCATCGACAATCACCGGAATACGGTCGCGGAACGATGGGAGCGCAAGAATCGTGCAGCCGGAGAACAGGCAGTTCTGCCATCCGCCAATTCCATGCAGGAGCCGCCCGTCGGAGTGCGTTACGACATTGGCGTTGAAGTTCACATCCACTTCAGTCGCGCCCAGGACCACCGCGTCCACGAGCGAAGCAAAGTTGCCCTTCCCGTGGTAGTTGTATGAGGTAAACGGAGAAGTGGCGACGTGGCGCGGATCGTTCGCCATCGACTTCACGCCATCGAGGTCAAATGTCTGGCCATCCAGGATGTAGTCGGTCAAGCCTTCCTGCAATAGTTCAACCAGGAATTTCGTCGACCCTCCTCGAACAAAGCGCGCTTTCACCCCGTCCTCTTTCATCATCTGCTTCAGATATTGCACGAAGGCCAGCGCAATGCCACCTGCTCCCGCCTGGAAGGAAAACCCGTTCTTCATAATTCCGGCGGCTCGAAGGAAACTCGCGACCAGCTCCGCAATGCGGAGACGATCGGGCGATCGGGTGATCTGGGTTGTGCCGGAAACGATCTTTGCGGGATCACCGATGGATTCCACTTCCACTACGTAATCCACATTGTTGCCCTGAATCTGCCAAGGAACGCAGGGAAATGAGACCAGGTTGTCGGTCACGACGATCACACGGTCGGCATAAGTCGAGTCGGCGAGCGCAAATCCCAGCGATCCACAGGCGGACTTGCCGTGCGAGCCATCTGCGTTCCCGAAGAAATCCGCTGTGGGCGCGGCGATCACGGCGATATCCACGTGGACTTCTCCGTCCTGAATGGCCTGATAACGGCCGCCATGGGAGCGCAGCACGCCCATGCCGCGCATTTTTCCCTGCGTGCAGTAGTCGCCCAGTGGCCCGTTCATCGATCCTTCAATGTGATGGATGACGCCTTTCTCCATCAGCTCGATGGCTCCTTTCTGCGAGGGAAAGGACGCACTCGGGAACCACATCAGATCCTTGACGCCAATTCTGGCCGCAGCTTCCAGCGCCATCAGGGCAACTTTGTCGCCATCGCGTAAGTGATGGTGATTCGAGATGACCATGCCGTCGCGCAGGCCGCATTTGCGGAGTGCTGTCTCGAGATTGGCGATTCGTTTGTCGCCGTTGTCGGGATAATCTTTCGTCGAGCAAATTGGCGGAGCCGCCTTGCGCCCGCGGGGTTGAAACTTGCCGACGCCCAGAAACGGAATCTGCGGCTTGCCATTCACCATCGTCGGCACAGCCCGGCCGAGCGCGTTGTGTGCCAGTTCCACTCGTCCGCTCACGAAATTGCTCCCATCGCTTTTGCCCGGTCTACCAACTTCAGCGCCCGTTGCACGACGGGCGGATCAATCATCTTGGAACCCAGGCTGACGACCGCTAATCCCTTGGTTTGCGCCTCTTCAAACGCGGCGACAATCTTCTGCGCTTTTTCAATCTCCGCGGGACTCGGCCGAAACGCGTCGTGAATCACGCGAATCTGTCCAGGATGAATGCAGGCCATGCCTTCAAACCCCATGGCCCGCGACGCCTCGCCCCACCGCTTCAGACCGTCCATGTCGCCGATATCGCCGAATACCGAATCGATGGCCTGCACGCCAGCCGCCCGCGCTGCGTTCACTAAGCGCGCCCGCGCATATTGCGATTCACGCCCCTCCACGGTCTTCGCGACTCCCAGGTCGGCCGTGTAGTCCTCCAATCCGATGGTCAACGCGGCGACATTCTCACTTGCGGCGGCAATTGATGCGGCGTTCTCAATTCCGAGCGCTGACTCCAGGATCGGCATGATCCACACTGGCCGGATGATTCCGTTACGTGACTTGATCTCGCTGATCATGCGGTCCGCTTCCACGACTTGTTCCGGCCGCTCGACTTTCGGAATCAGAATCAGGTCCGGACTTTCGCCGACAACCTCTGCAAGGTCTTCGAGCCCGAGCGGCAACTGGTTGATCCGCACCATCCGCTCGCACGCTCCAAAGTCGACGGCGCGCAGCGTGTTGCGCACCAGAATGCGCGCGGCATCTTTCTCGTCGCGATGCACCGAATCTTCCAGATCAAGGATCACGGCATCCGGAGCGTGCAGCGACGCGTTGATGTAATACTTCGGCTCCGAACCGGGCAGATAAAGACGGGAGCGCCGCAACCGTTCCTTGGCAGACGGGCCGGGCAATGGATGCTGTTCGGGAAGCCAGCGTTTCCCAAGCCCAATGCCCGCGCGGCGGGCCGCGGCTTCTATGCGCGCACCGACCGTGTAGGGCAGCGCGCCCTCATCGTGGATCGCAACCCGGGCATTCTTCACACCGAGTTCTGCCAACACTTCCCGGGCCTGTTCGAGAATCGCGGTGCCGTAGTAGGGCGCCACTCGCGATTCCAGCGAGATTTCGAGGCCGCCGCTATCACGCGCTTCAAAAGCGACGTGCAAGTCCGAGCGGACTTCCTTGCCCCAATGCCCCGCCTGCCCCGAACGCGACGACGTAGTGTCCACACCGCTACTCATAAATCCTCTTCCACCCTACTTCAGTTTCGCGAGAATTGCGTCCGTCATCTGGACGGTTGACGCCGCTCCCTGACCGATGGACTTGGCTCCGCCCGGAATCCGCATCATATCGTAGGTTCGCACTTTACCTTCGCGCACCACCTCGGCAATCGCTTTGCGAATGCGGCCCGCCTTCTCCCCTTCGTGCACGTGATCCAGCATCATCGCCGCCGAAAGAATCATGGCAATCGGATTCACAATCGGAGGATCTAACTCCGCGTACTTCGGCGCCGAGCCATGCGTGGGCTCAAAGACAGCGACATCATCGCCGATATTGCCCGACGCCGCGAAGCCAAGGCCGCCCACCAATCCTGCAAACGCGTCGGAAAGAATGTCGCCAAACAGGTTGGAAGCGACGATCACGTTGTACTCTTCCGGATTTTTGTTCAGCCACATGAGCTGCGCGTCGATGTTCGTGGACCAGAGTGCAATACCGGGATAATTCTTCGCCACTTCCTTCGCGACTTCTTCCATCATTCCCGAAGTCTCGCGAACCACGTTCGGCTTTTCACAGATCGTCACTCCTTTGAAGCCGCGCTTCTTGGCGTATTCGAAAGCGGCCGTGACAATGCGCTGGGCCGCATGGCGAGTGATAATGCGGCAACTTACGGCGAGATCC
>Ga0265338_10011397_pt1 | contig 10277 bp, 8 predicted proteins | sample 42126metaG_FD_193579 | JGI IMG/M metagenome (GOLD analysis project Ga0265338, IMG submission 193579) | Rhizosphere microbial communities from Carex aquatilis grown in University of Washington, Seatle, WA, United States - 4-21-26 metaG | ecosystem: Host-associated > Plants > Roots > Rhizosphere >... | reverse complement strand
GCTCTTCCGATCTCGGGCGTAGTCGACGAACTGCCGGTAGTGGTCGGCCGGGTCGGTGCCCACCGGCGAGAACGTCTGACTGAACAGGCCGAACTTCATCTATCTCCTCCGATGTTCATGTTGCGGATCGGCCGGCTCGCTGGCCCGGCCGCCGACTTGTCGGCGGACCAGGGACCGGGGCGGCCGGGTTAGAGCGCCTTTTCGGGCTCCTCGACGACGTTGCGGCCGGCGATGTACCCGTAGACCATGGCCGGGCCGATGGTGGCGCCGGGGCCCCAGTAGGCCTGGGCGGCCGGGGAGGCGATGCAGTTGCCGGCCCCGTACAGGCCGGGGATGGGCTCACCCCGGGTGCTCAGGACCTGGGCCTTCGGGTTCACCTTCGGCCCGCCGCAGGTGTCCAGGGCGCCGGCCACGGCCAGGATGCAGTAGTACGGCCCGGTGTCCGAGAGCGGGTGCATCGTGTTCTTGGCGTCCGGCTGGGTGCTCCCGCCCCAGTACTTGGCGATCGGCGACTCGCCGCGCCCGTAGTCCTCGTCGACGCCGGTGCGGGCGAACCCGTTGTACCGCTCGATCGTCTCCTTCAAGTTGGCCACGAACGACGGGTTGAGGGTCAGGCCACCGGTGTGCTCGGCCAGCTCCGCCAACCGCTCGTCGATGTTGGTGGCCAGCTCCTCCCAAGTCTCGCCCTTGATGACGTACCGGGCCTCCTCGCCCGGGGGCGGGATCGGGAACCGGAAGCCGATAGGGTCGGCGTTCTGGGCCACGGCGTCGTCGTACAGCACGAACAGCACCAGGTTGCAGTACTCCCGCCCGTCCCAGGCGAAGTGCACGGCGCCGCGCTCGTTGTACGGCGCCTTCTCGTTGACCACCCGCCGGCCGTGCCGGTTGACCTCGATCATGCTGTCGCCGAACGGCATGAAGAACCCGCCGGCCGTCTGCCCGCTCTGGACCACCTGTTCCAGGGCGATCTGGTACCACCAGCCCTCGCCCATGTTGCCCAGCTGGGCTCCCGCCTCGATGCCGATCCGCACGAAGTCGCCGGTGCTGGAGGTGGTGGCGCAGCCGCCGAAGACCGGGCCCTTCAGGTAGGCCCGGCGCATGTCCTCGTCGTGGAGGAACCCGCCGCTGGCGAAGATGACGCCCTTGCGGGCCCGCACCAGGATGGTCCGGCGGCCGACGTGGACCTCCAGGCCCACCACTTCGCCCTCGGCGTTGCGCAGCAGCGAGGCCGCCCGGTGGTTGGTCAGCACCCGCAGGCCCACGGTCTCGCCGGCCGCCTGCATCTTGGCGACCATCATCGGGCCGCCCAGGGTGTTCGGGATGCGGCCGACCGGCGACAGCTTCCGGCCGTACGGGGCCTTGTTCTCCGGCCACTCGGCGAAGTAGTCGGGCAGTGTGATGTCGCAGAACATCTCCAGCGCCCCGGCGTCGGTCAGGTGGTCGAGGGCATCCGAGGAGTTGTCGTAGAACGCCTCGATGAGGGCGTAGGCGTCGGCCGGCAGCCCCAGGGTGGGGTGGTCCGCCTGGTACAGGTACGGGTAGGCCTGCTTGCACATGTACTGCATCGCCGGCCCCTTCGGGTCGTCGATGCCCCGCTCCTTCAAGAACCGGTTGTTCGGGAACCACGCCCCACCGCCGGACCGGGCCGTCGTGCCGCCGACCTCCTCGGCCCGCTCGATGAGGATCGTGTCGGCGCCGAGGGTGGCCGCCGTCACGGCGGCGGAGAACCCCGCCGCCCCACCACCCACGACCACCACGTCGGCACTGAGGTCGAAGACGTCCTCGGTCAGCCCCTCGTCCACTGCATTCCCTCCATCATCCGTGCGTCTCTCCGGCCCCCCACGGGCGCGCCGGACGACGCGTCCGTCGTCGTGCCCCCCACCAGGGCCTCCACCCAGGGGTGAGGACTAACCCTCCTCGTAGACCACCGGGAAGTAGGCGTGGTCGAGCGGCTGGCCCGGCACCAGGCCGAGCCCGTCCGACCGGGTGTTGCGCTTGTCGATGTACGTGATCTCGGCGTCGAACCGCTGGCTGATCCACGTCCACCGGATCCGCTCGGTGTCGTTGCCGTGCTCGGTGCCATGGAACGTCGTGGCGTGGTGGCAGATGGTGTCACCGGGGTTCAGGTGGTACGACGGGGTCATCTCGTACCGGTCCAGCGCCTCGGCGGCGGACAGGCCGGCGCCGGGGGTGAAGATCATGTTCGGGTCCAGCTCGGTCGGCTCGACCCACGGGGCCTTGTGCGACCCCTTCAGGTGCTGCAGCGGGGCCATCTCCGGGATCATCTCGACGAGGGCCACCCACATGCCGGCCCCGTCGGTGCGGTCCCACGGGAACGCCTGCATGTCCTGGTGCCACGGCGTCGCGATGCCACCGGGCTCCTTGGTGTTGGTGGAGTCGGACCACAGCCGCACCGACTTCACGCCGAGCAGCTTGGCGTGGGCCTCCCCGAGGGGCCGGCAGGTGGCCAGTTGCCCCAGGAAGTTGTCCTTCTGGTGCAGGTGGGTCGAGTACCACGCCGTGCGGGTCTCACCCCGGCTGTCGAGGTCGGTGAAGGCGTCGGTCAGGCCCTGGTCCTCCACGTACCCGGCGGCCGCCTGCACGTGCTTCAAGATGAGGGCGGTCAGCTCCTCGCTGATGAAGGCGTCGAGCTTGACGACGCCATCCTCCTGGTACGCCGCGATCTCGTCGGCGGTGACCGACCGGATGTGCCGGCGCAGGACTTCGTCCGTCAGCACGTCGGTGTCGCTCAGCATCACGTTGGTCATGTCGACCCCCCAAGTGGTCCGCGGTGTCGGCCTCCAGTGTAGTTCTGCCTCCCCTCTGTTGCCAACCAGATGGTTGGTAGTAACCAGAAAGAGAGGGCAGCGAGGCGAAGGGCGGGGCCCCGGTGGGCGGCACCTGGCCGGGGTCAATCCCCCCGACATCGCCAGGGCACGGACGGGTTCGGCCCCCGGAGCCGGTCCCCGGCAGTGCCGTCGGGGTCGGTACTTATTACCAAACAGTAACTACACGCCCGCAATTGTCTGGCAAACGTTCGGTAAAGAGAGTACCGTCGGCGCGATCGAGATCCCGGCGCGTTCTCGTAGCCGGGCGGGGCAAGAGAGGTGCCGCAGTGAGCGACCGCAATGCTGACGGCCCGGCAGACGACCGGCCGTACCTGATCGTATCGATCGACTCCCATCTCGGGCCGACCTTCGACCAGCTCCGTCCGTACTGCCCGAAGGACTACCTCGAGCGGTACGACGCCTGGGCGGCGCAATGGTTGTCGTACTGGGGGGGCAAGCGCAGCTGGTTCGGCGACGAGTCCCCCATCACGGCCCGGTGGGGCGGCATCCCGTTCGAACCGGTCGTGCCGGCGCGCCAGGACGCCCTGCTGGAGACGGCGGGCATCTACGACCCCGACGTCCACCTGAAGGAGATGGACGCCGACGGCATCGCCGCCGAGCTCGTCTATCACACCGCCTTCACCCCGGACATCCTCCCGTTCCAGTCCCTCGGCCTGGTGGCCAGCTACGACGAGCTCGAGCTGGAGACGGTGGGCCTCGACATGTACAACCGGTGGCTGGTCGACTTCGTGTCGGTGGACCCGGAGCGGCTGATGGGGGCCGTGTACGTCCCCATCTGGGACCCCGTGGCCAGCGCCAAGACCGTCCGGTGGGCGGCCGAGGTGGGCCTCAAATGCATCAACTTCCCGGCTCCCAACCGGGCCTTCGCCGCCTACAACGACCCTGTGTACGAGCCGTTCTGGGAGGCCGTCAACGAGACCGGCCTGCCGCTCACCACGCATGGCGGCGCCGGGGACATGCCGGTCTTCGAGGGCAAGGAGGCCTGGGCCCTCTACTCGACCGACCTCTTCTACTTTTCCCGCCGCGGCCTGATGTACCTGGTGTGGGCCGGCGTGTTCGAGCGGTACCCCAACATCAAGCTGGCCTTCACCGAGCAGCGCAGCGATTGGGTGCCCGAGGCCCTGTCGATGATGGACTCCATCTACTACTCCGAGTTCCAGGACTTCACCAAGCTCATCCCGGAGCCGCCCAGCTTCTACTTCAACCGGCAGTGCTACGTCGGCGTCAGCTTCATGGCCCGGTTCGAGGCCGAGGCTCGCAACGACGCCGGCGTCGGCCGGCTCATGTGGGGTCGTGACTACCCCCACTTCGAGGGCACCTGCGGGTACACCGACACAGCCCTGCGCAACACCTTCGCCGGACTGCCCACCGACGACGTCCGCCGCATCCTCGGCCTGAACGCCGTCGAGTGCTTCGGCCTCGACGAGAAGAAGCTGGACGCCGTGGCCGCCGAGATCGGCCCCACGCCGAGCCACCTGGCGACGCCGCTGGAGTCGCTCCCGGACGTCAAGGGCCTGAGCTTCCGGACGCGGGGCGCCTGGTCGTAGCCGGCCGGGTCGTCGGACGATCGGTCCATCCGGCCCGGCTTAACCCTTCATTCAACCAAACGGATGGTTGGACGAAAGGGCGGCCTTGTGGTTAGCTGTGGGCGCTGTCTGGGGGGCGGGCGAGCACCCCGGCCCCCTGGAAAGGAGCCCCATGTTCATCGAGACCGCCGAGCAGGTCATGCTGCGCGAGTCGGTGCGGAAGCTGGCCGCCGGCTACGGCCACGCCTACTTCCTCGACGTGGCCCGCAGCGGTCGCAAGGCGGACGAGCTGTGGCAGGACCTCGGCCGTAACGGCTACCTCGGGGTCAACATCCCGGAGGAGTACGGCGGCGGCGGCGGCGGGGTGACCGAGCTGGCCATCGTCTGTGAGGAGCTGGCCGCCGCCGGCACCCCGTCGTTCATGCTCATCGTGTCCGAGTCCATCTGCGCCGAGCTCATCTTGAAGTTCGGCAGCGACGACCAGCGCCAGCACTGGCTCCCGCTCATGGCCGCCGGCGACGCCAAGATGTGCTTCTCCATTACCGAGCCGGACGCCGGCAGCAACACCCACAAGTTGTCGACCACGGCCGTCCGCGACGGCGACACCTACCGGCTGAACGGCACCAAGTACTACTGCTCGGCCGCCGACGAAGCCACATGCATCGTGCTGGTCGCCCGGACCGGCACCGACGAGGCCACCGGCCGGGGCAAGCTGTCCCTGTTCCTCGTCCCCTCCGACGCCCCCGGGCTGGAGAAGGTGTTCATCCCCGTCGAGATGACGGCCCCCGAGAAGCAGTTCACCCTGTTCTTCGAGGACGTCGTCGTGCCCGCCTCGGCCCTCATCGGCGTCGAGGGGGAGGGGCTCCGGCAGGTGTTCTCCGGCCTCAATCCCGAGCGGATCATGGCCGCCCGGCTGGAGACCGGCATCGGGCTCTACGCCCTGGACAAGGCCACCCGGTACGCCCGGGAGCGGCAGGTCTGGGGGGTCCCCATCGGCGCCCACCAGGGCGTCGCCCACCCGCTGGCCCGGGACAAGATCCAGATCGAGCTGGCCCGGCTGATGGCGCAGAAGGCGGCGTGGCTGCACGACCACGGCGAGGACGCCAGCGAGGCGTCGAACATGGCCAAGTTCTCGGCCGCCGAGGCCTGCCTGCAGGCCCTGGACGACGCCATCCAGACCCACGGCGGCAACGGCCTGGCCACCGAGTACGGCCTGGCCACCCTGTGGGGGGCGGCCCGCCTGCAGCGGGTGGCCCCCGTCAGCCGCGAGATGATCTTCAACTTCGTCGCCCAGCACTCTCTGGGCCTGCCCCGGTCGTACTGAGCCTCCGATGGGTAACGAGCCGGACGTCGACGTCGTCGTGGTCGGATCGGGGGCCGCCGGCCTGGCCGCCGCCCTCACCGCCGCCCGCGCCGGCGCCTCGGTGGTGGTGGCCGAGGCCGAGGACGAGGTCGGCGGGACGTCGCGGCTGTCCACCGGCATGCTGCTGGGGGCCGGCACCCGGTTCCAAAGAGCCCTCGGCATCGACGACACCCCCGAGGCCCTGTACCGGGACTACCTGCAGATGAACCAGTGGGAGGTCGACACCGGGCTGGCCCACCGGCTGGCCTTCGAGTGCGGCCCGGCGGTCGAATGGGTGGCGGACCTCGGTGTGGCTTTCCACGACACCCTCAGCTTCGGCGGCGAGGAGAGCCAGCCCCGGAACCACCTGCCGGTGGGTTGGGGGGCCGACGTCGTCGAGCACCTCCGCCAGGCCTGCGTGGCCGCCGGCGTGGAGATCGCCCTGCGCCGGCGGGTGGACCGGCTGCTGACGGAGGAGGACCCCGTTGCCGGCGGTGTCCTTGGCGACAGGGCCGTCACCGGCGTGGCGGTGGGCGACGACCAGATCTCGGCCGGGGCCGTCGTCGTGGCCTCCGGCGGTTTCGGGGCCAGCCTGGAGAAGCTGCGGCAGTACTTCACCGCCCCCACGCAAGCCGAGGACTGGATGTGGTACATGGGCGCCCCCGGGGCCCGGGGCGACGCCTTCGACCTGGCCGACCAGGTGGGTGCCCAAGTGGCCGGCCATCAGCGGGGGCTGTGCTTCTTGTCCCCCAACTTCGTCCAGGAGTACGAGGCCACCCTGCCGGGGTGGCTCCTGATGGTCAACGGCGACGGCCGCCGGTTCTCCAACGAGACCGTCGGCTACGGCGTCTTGGACCACGTCGTCCGCCGGCAGGGCAGCCGGGTGTACGTCCTCTTCGACGAGGCCGCCCGGCAGGCCGCCCCGGCGGGCCAGCCGGCCCAGTACCGGCAGAGCAACCCGTCCATGCCCGGCCGCAAGAGCCCCAACTGGAACGACGAGATGGTGGCCGCCATGGCCGACCAGAAGAAGTTGGTCCGGGCCGACACCGTCGGCGAGGTGGCCGAGGGGCTGGGCCTGCCGGCCGACGTCGTCGGCGGGACGGTGGCCCGCTACAACCAGCTGGTGGCCGACGGCGAGGACCGTGACTTCTTGAAGGGTTCCGAGTTCCTCCGGCCGATCGCCACCCCGCCGTTCTACGGCGCCGAGCTGCGTTCGGCGACGATCGCCCTGACCTCGGTAGGGTTGCGCATCGACCGCGACGCCCGAGTCCTCGGCCACGACGGCGCCGCCGTCCCCGGCCTGTTCGCCGCCGGCGAGTGCACCGGCGGCGTCCTCGGCGACGTCTACATCGGCAGCGGCAACTCCTACAGCAACTGCATCGTCTTCGGCCGGGCCGCCGGGACCGAGGCCGCGGCCTGGGCCGCCGGACGCCGATGAAGAATGAGGACATCGCCGCGGCGGCGGCCGTGCTGGCCACCGCCGAGCGTGCCCTCGTCCCGGTGCCCCCCCTCACGGTCACCTTCGGCGCCGTCACCCCCGAGGACGCCTACGAGATCCAGCTGATCAACATCCGCCGCCGCCTGGACGCCGGCGCCGTCATCGCCGGCCACAAGGTCGGCCTGACGTCTCCGGCCATGCAGACCCTCATGGGGGTCTACGAGCCCGACTACGGCCATCTGCTCGACGACATGGTCCGGTACTCGGGGGACGAGATCCGAACGGCCGCCATGTGCCAACCCCGGGTGGAGGTCGAGGTGGCCTTCGTGCTGGGCCAACCGTTGCGCGGCCCCGGGGTCACCGAGGACGACGTGCTGGCCGCCACCGACTACATCACCGGGTCCATCGAGGTCATCGACAGCCGGATCGCCGACTGGAAGCTGACCCTCCCCGACACCATCGCCGACAACGCCTCCTCGGGCCTGGTGGTGCTGGGCACCGAGCGGCACGCCCCCTCGGAGATCGACCTGCGGCTGAACGGGGTGGTGCTCCGTCGGAACGGCCGCCTGGTGGAGACCGGGGCGTCGGGGGCAGTGCTCGGCAACCCGGTGGTGGCGGTGGCCTGGCTGGCCAACAAGCTGGCCGGTTTCGGTACCACCCTCGAGGCCGGGGCCGTGGTCATGCCGGGGTCGTGCACCGGCGCCGTCCCGGTCGACGCCGGCGACCGGTTCGAGGCCGAGTTCGACCATCTCGGCACGGTGGCCGTCGACTTCAGCTAGCACGACCAAAGGGGAGGGGATCATGGCAACGGCACGCTTGGACCGGGTGGCCCTGGTGGTGGACGACATCGACGTCGTCGCCCGGGACCTGAAGGCGGTGTTCGACATGGACATCACGGTGGTGGACGCCTCCAACATGGGCATCCGCGCCGGCCTCGGCAACGACGGCATCGAGCTCGTCGACAAGATCGGCGACACCTCCCCTCTGGAGCGGCTCTGGCGGCCGCCCCTGGCGTCGTTGGTGGTGCGGGTCGACGACATCGACGCGGCCACCGCCAAGATGGAGGCGGCCGGGTTCGTGGTCGACCACCGGGTCGACGCCCACGGCGGCCTCCGGGAGGTGTCGTTCGGCAACTCCTTCCACGGCATCCCGTTGACCCTGTACCAAGCCGCCGACGAGGACCTGGTCCGCTCGGCCGCCGGCGACGGCAACGGGCCCCCCGACGTCGACTGGGGCGACGCCTGATCGTCGACACGCCGTACGGCCGCCTTCGGGGGCGCCGTCGGGACGGGGCGGCCACCTTCAAGGCGGTGCCCTACGGGGCCACCACCGCCGGCGACGGCCGGTTCGCCCCGCCGCGGCCACCGGTGCCGTGGTCCGGGGTGCGCGACGCCACCGAGTGGGGACCCTGGGCGCCGCAGTGGCCACGACCGGTGTCCCAGCCCGGGTTCTTCGCCGCCATCCTCCCCGGCTACGGCCGGCCCCGGCCGATGGACGAGGACTGCCTGACCCTCAACCTCTGGACCCCGGCCCCCGACGGCGGCCACCGGCCGGTGCTGGTGTGGTTGCACGGCGGCGGGTTCGAGACCGGTGGCCCCTCCTACGGCGACCGCAGCGACGGCGCCGCCCTGGCCCGGGGTGGGGACGTCGTCGTGGTCAGCGTCACCCACCGCCTCGGCGTGCTGGGGTTCACCGACCTGTCCGGGACCGGGGACCCGGAGCTGGGCGGCTCCGGCAACGCCGGCATGGCCGACATCGTCGCCGCCCTGGAGTGGGTCCGAGACCACGTCCACCTTTTCGGGGGCGATCCCGGTCGTGTCACCGTCTTCGGCGAGTCCGGCGGCGGCATGAAGGTGTTGACCCTGCTGGCCATGCCGTCCGCCGCCGGACTGTTCCACCGGGCGGTCTGCCAGAGCCCCATGCCGACCTACGGCTGGACCTGTGCCCAGGCCGGTCGTCGCCGCGACGCCGTCCTTCAAGCCCTGGGCATCGAGGCGCCGGAGAGGGGAGGCGGCCCGGGACTGGTCGAGCGGCTGCGGGCGGTGCCGGCCGAGGAGCTGGTGGCGGCGGACGCCCGGTCGGCCACGGCCGCCGACGCGGCCACCACCGTCGCCTACGGGCCGTTGGTCGGCGCCGGTCTGCCGGGCAACGGGGGCCCGTCGGGTGACGGCGGCGTGCCCGAGCCCCCTCAGCTGGCCGTGGCCCGGGGCAGCCAGCCGGAGGTGCCGTTGCTCATCGGCACCAACCGGGACGAGTGGCAGCTGTACCTGGCCGCCCAACCCGGGTTCGCCGACCTGGGCTTCGACGACGTCGTCCGCCGGCTGGCCCCGGTCCTCGGGGACGGTGACTTCGGGAGCGGGGGCCGGGCCGCCACGGTGGTCGCCGCCTACCGTAACGCCCGCCCGGAGGCCACCGCCGGCCAGGTGCTGGTGGCCGTCGAGTCCGACCGCCTGTTCCGCCTGCCCGCCCTCGAGCTGGCCGATCGTCGTTCGGCGGCCGGCGCCACCGCGTTCAGCTACCTGTTCTCCTGGTCCAGTCCCACGCTGCCCCAAGCCGGGGCGTCCCACGGCTTGGAGACGCCGCTGGTCTTCCACAATCCTGGCAGCTGTGCCGCCACCGCCGGCCTGCCCGAGGCGGCGCACCTCGCCTGGCGGATGTCCGCCGCCTGGACGGCCTTCGCTCGGCACGGCGCCCCCGGCCACCCGAACCTGCCGGACTGGCCGGCGTACGACCCCGAGAGGCGGGCCACGATGGTGTTCGACGACGACTGCGCGGTGGTGGACGACCCGTTCGGCGCCCTCCGGGACGCCTGGGACTAAGGAACCGGGCGCGACCCAAGCCGATGGCGAAGACCCCGCCGGGCAGGAAGTCTAGCTATTTGCGAAATGTATAGCCATTTTGGCTATACATGCCCAGAAGCTTCTATACTCCTCCGGTCTCCAACCCCTACTCCCCGGGTGCCGGTACCCGGCCGCCAGCGCTGGTCGGTCGAGACGCCCAGCTGCTGGACATGGAGGTCGCCCTTCGGCGACTCCTCGTGGGCCGAGACGGCAAGAGCCAGCTGCTGACCGGCCTTCGTGGGGTCGGAAAGACGGTTCTTTTGAACGAGTTCGAGGACCTCG
>Ga0265338_10011395_pt1 | contig 10278 bp, 10 predicted proteins | sample 42126metaG_FD_193579 | JGI IMG/M metagenome (GOLD analysis project Ga0265338, IMG submission 193579) | Rhizosphere microbial communities from Carex aquatilis grown in University of Washington, Seatle, WA, United States - 4-21-26 metaG | ecosystem: Host-associated > Plants > Roots > Rhizosphere... | reverse complement strand
CGCAGCAGTGACGCCGTGCCTTCGCGTTTTATCCAGGAGGCTGGCCTGACGCCAACCGACGAGGATGGGGTACTCAATCCCTTTCTGTTCCATCGCGATGGCCGTCCACGCCAGCTCAGTCCGTTGGTTGAGGCTCCATCCCTGTTTGAACTCTAAGGAACTGAGGGTCAGATGGGAATGAGAGAGACTGGTTCCCATCTGACAGATCTATTGCCCAGAAAGGTTAGTGCGTTGCGAAAAGCACTTCAGGATACTGTTGCGCTGGCCCATCAAGCAGTCCTGCCTGCTGGCCTTCCAGAGAGTGGTTAAAGAACGCCAATGAGTACGCGTTGATGATCGCAAACCCCCGTTGCCCATCGATCGGACCGGCAAAACCGAGTTGCGGGGCAAGCGGAGTAAAAAGTGGAGCATCGGTAAAATTGACATGGAACATTCCAGCTATTGATACATAGTACCCGTCTCCCGGCTGGCTCTTCTGGTATACCGCCTGCATTGTGTCCAGCGTCTGGGTAATGTCCGCTGGCGCCCAGTGTTCGAGCTGCATAAAACTCGCGGGTCGGGTCAGCCACATGGCTGGTTGCCGCAATCCAGCTTGCACGACATCGGCAGGCATCGCGGCATCCATCATCAGGCATGCTCGCAGACGTGCGTCTGTGTGACAGGCTTCACCTGCGATCATGGCGCCCAATGAAACCCCGAAAGCCCCAACATGTTGCAGGTCAAGCCGTCCATTCAGGAGGCCGTTTGGATCCGCCTTGTTGAGTGCGGTTAACTGATCGAGGGTGAAGCTCACATCTTGTGCCAGATACGGAATGATCCCTTGTGTGAGTACCTGGCCGTTGACTGTTGGCGCGTTTGCGACCGGGCTGAGACTCTGTTGAATGAGTGGTTGCATCCGGTCTCGCGTCCATCCAGTGATCTGCTGACCGTTTGGGAACGTGACCACCGCAGCAGTATAGGGTTGATCGATGCCTACGACAATGTAGCCATACGAGACCAGGTTTTCTACCTGGAAGGTGTTCGACTGACGAAAGCCAGTTAAGCCAGTCAAGAATATCAGTACCGGGTATCCTGGTTGATTCGTTGCTACAGGGGCGGACGGAATGGCATTGGTGGTGACGTATTGGAGTTGATCAAAGGTGAACCCCGGCAAATGGGCCGTCAGCGCCAACGCGGAAGAGAGCGCGCTCGCATCCTGTAGATAGGGAGCGCGCGTGCTTGAATGGTCTCCCTTGACGGGATACCAGATTTGCGCCATGATTTGACGCTGAGCATGCGGATCTGTGCTGAAGATCTCGTGGCGATCTTCTACCCAATGATACGTCACTGTACCAATCTGATATGGTCCCGCTGGTTGTGGAAAGCGAAAAATCGGGAGAACCGTCGGTAGAGCGATGGAGGTCGCGAGGACGAGGATAGCCAGGCCAGCACCAGTACCGGCGAGAAAGCGATGAACTGGAATATTTCCTGGTTTGACTATCCTGAGCAACCAGATGAAGAAGAGGATGGAGGTCAATGCGTAGGCCGGAATCATTTCCCAACGGAAGCCCTCAACGAGGATCTGGAGACCCGCTAGAAGCATCGTGATTGGTGCCACATAGCCCATCCAGCGTTTGATGCGCAGCTTCGGAAGTGCGATCATGCACACTGCCAGGCAATTCGCCAGGGACAATAGGATTTCAAAAGGTCTCATCTTTTCGCCTCTTCCGTCGATGTTTTCGCTGTGTATTCAGCCCTTTTTGTCGCGGCCAGCAGATTGTTGTACTATTTCTGTCCGGTTGCTCATTTTGCGTGTCTGGCCCATTCGCTACAGGGTACGATCTTACGCTCACGATCTCATCACAACGCGGGACCACGTCTACACATACCTGTCACAAACGGGATATACGAATTCGCCAGAAAGTTGATCGTCTGATGCTACTCAGTCCGCTTTGTGCAAAAAGACCAGGATGGCAGACACTTTCAGCTACAGCGGCGTGCTCAAAGATCGAGCTTTTTCGATCAGAAAGACCATCATCTCGATCAGGCACTGCAGAGAAGATCTGCCAGATCATGCCTCATTGAGACCTGCACGAAGGCTGTAATGCTCAACGGTATAACTTAGTAGAAACATAGAGAGGAAGGAGCAGGCGGGCATGGAATCAGCCTTTGCTGAAGAAAATGGGCGAAATATACAACTGGAAGCGATCTTTCGGACACACTTTGCTGACCTCTATCGCTTCATTTACCGCCAGGTCCACCACGCACTTGTGGCGGAAGATTTAACCAGCGCCGTTTTTCTCAAGGCACTGCGCTGGTTACAGGAAGATCGTCGTCCAGAGAGCGTGAAGGGCTGGCTCTACACAACAGCGCGGAGTGTCATTGCCGATTATTGGCGCGAACAGGGGCAGTTTCCCCTGCTTCCGCTCTCCGTCGCGGCAGAGATGCCCGTGCTCGCCGAGGTGTGCGACTCGCGGATGCAATCGCTCAACGAACTTCTTCAACGTTTGCTGGACGGCCTCTCCGAGCGTGATCGAGTGATTCTCACCTTGCACTACTTGCAGGGGTACAACGCCGCGGAAATCGGCCAGACGCTAGGGTTGAGCGCGAATCATGTACGTGTGTTGCAGTCGCGCGCCTTACGACGCGCAGCTTTTCTTGAAACAGAAAAAAGGCATGGCGCTTCCACAGCTCCAGGTCTTTTACAGAAAGGATCTGATAAGATGAACGGTAAGAAAGTACGTGTAGCGATTATCGGCGTAGGTAACTGCGCCAGTTCGCTGGTACAGGGCGTTGAGTACTACAAAAATGCCAGAGCTGAGGACTTTATTCCCGGATTAATGCACGTCGATCTCGGAGGGTATCACATCAGCGATATTGAGTTCTCGGCTGCCTTTGATATTAATCAAACCAAGGTCGGCAAAGATCTGAGCGAGGCAATTTTTGCCTCTCCGAACAATACCTACAAATTCTCCGACGTGCCATTCTTACATGTGCCGGTTTATCGCGGTATGACGCACGATGGTCTGGGCAAATATCTTTCCAAAGTCATTACGAAAGCACCGGGGAAAACGGCCAATATCGTCAATATCTTGCAAGACACCGGCACCGATGTGGTAATCAACTACCTGCCAGTGGGTTCCGAGAACGCGACCAAATGGTACGTGGAGCAGATCTTGCAGGCCGGGGTTGGTTTTGTCAACTGCATCCCGGTCTTCATTGCTCGCGAGCAGTACTGGCAGGACCGCTTCAAAAGCGCGGGCCTGCCCATGATTGGCGACGATATCAAGAGCCAGGTCGGCGCGACGATTACCCATCGCGTTCTGACACGCCTCTTCCAGGAGCGCGGCGTCAAACTGGAGCGCACCATGCAGTTGAACGTCGGTGGCAACACCGACTTCTACAATATGCTGGAGCGCGAGCGCCTGGAGTCGAAGAAGATCAGTAAGACCAACGCGGTGACCAGCGAGTTAGACTACGAGATTGGCGCCGAGAACGTGCATATTGGTCCCTCGGACTATGTCGAGTGGCTGAGCGACCGCAAGTGGGCCTATATCCGCCTGGAAGGCCGTACGTTCGGCGATGTGCCTCTGAACATGGAACTCAAGCTGGAGGTCTGGGACTCGCCAAACTCTGCCGGCGTGGTTATCGACGCTGTACGCCTGGTAAAATTGGCTCTGGATCATGGCCTCAGTGGCTCGCTGGAAGGTCCAAGCGCTTATCTGATGAAGTCTCCACCAGTGCAGCATCACGACGACGAGGCTCGCGAGATGACCGAAGAGTTTATCCGCCAGCAGAACACGCTAGAGGCGGAGATCAAAGAGCCCGGCGAACCCCATGTTGTGACTCCAGAGAACCTGACACACGGCCATGAAGTCGAGACGCAGGCAAACTAAGCTGCCTGCTCCCTCTGCATGAGAAGCAGATGATGCGCGGGTACGCGCATTGCATCCGGCGCATCGTCTGCTTCTTTCCTATGAAGAAGGCTGAGAGGCATCAGGCCCGTTTGTCTCAGCGTATTGTCGGTTGTGTCACCTCGTTTGTGGGAGGAAGAGGATTGCCCGCTTTGCGAAACGTGAGGTTCAGGCGGCACGCACCCATAAAGGGATGGTAGCCTGCTTTGAGCGGCAAGATACCATGATAGTTGAGCCTGGCAGGTCCACCCCAGACGACCACATCGCCATGGTGTAAGGGCACGCGGCTCGTTTTGTCGGTTCGTGTGGGTCCGCCGAAGAGAAAGAGCGCAGGCAGGCCCAGCGAGACTGAGACAATCGGGGCATGAAAATCTCGCTCATCTTTATCCTGGTGCAAAGAGAGTTTCGCTCCCGGTTTATACTGATTGATCAAACAGGCATCCGGGATGAAGTCTGGAAAACCAGCCTGTGTCGCCGCCGACTGTGCCAGTTTAAGGAAGAGAGCTGGCAGAGGTGGCCAGCGTTGTCCGCTTTCTGGATCAATAGCCTCATAGCGATACCCGGTTCTATCCGTTACCCAGCCCAGAGGGCCGCAGTTCGTCATCGCGACCGACATCTGATAGCCGCCCGGTGTCGTCATCTGGCGCAGAGGAGCCAGTGCAATGACCTCGTTTAATGCTGCCAGCAGAGGCATTTGATCCTTCAGAGCGCATCCGCGCAGGACGACCGCTCCAGGACCTATCTCCTCTTTGTATACGATTGTGTCGTCCAGATGGCTGAAGAGATCCACGCCTGTTCCTCCTGAAATGGATGATTATCTGTCTTTCGAGTGAGCATAATCACACAGAACATTAAGATTGTTGAGCCTCGTTCAGGAAATGCTCAAATCGCGCAATGTTCGCCTGCAATTCACTACGAAACTGCTGCAGCTCCCCTATTTTGCTTTCTGCTTCATGCAGGTGTTTTCGTAGGATGGCCAGGACTTTTTGTTTGGGCTGGATGCCACTCGGATCGGTAAAATAGAGATCAATCACCTCGCCAATCTCTTCCAGGCTGAGTCCGAGGCGTTTGAGTTGATCTATCTTGCGTAAGCGAGCAAGCGTCTCCTCTGTATAGTAGTGATGGCCATGGCCTTCGCGCTTGCCTGGAGCAAGCAGTCCGATACTCTCATAGTAGCGGACCGTACGCTGGGTGACTCCCGCCAGCTCTGCCAGGTCGCCGATACGCATGAACTGATCCAAATATATATCCCTCGAAATGTGACGTTAACGTTATGTTTCGAGTATAGAGCAGAGAGGCGGCCCTGTCAAGAGCATCTTTGTCGTTTTATCATTGGGGTAGCGTCTTTTTTCGCAAACAGGTACGCCCACCCAGGGTGCAGGCAAGCGCTTTGAGCTGCAGGCACAATTCCAGACATACCATGTGTGTAGATTGGCCGCTTGCCTGCCACTTTGGGAGTTCTTCTGGTGGTTAGAGCGAAGTCTGGCGAATGGCGCGCAACTCGGCCCCGGTTGGTGGAGGTGTCGTGGCAATCTGTGCCGCCACGCGCAGGCTCCAGGCCACCTCTGCCCGCACATTTTCTACCGTCACACCAGGATGTAGAGAGATAAGTTGCATCTCTCGCTCCTCATTGGCAAAGTCGAACAGCGCTTTGTCGGTAATCACCAGCTGGGGACCCTGACCGGGCAGACCGAGTTGCTGTCTGCTCTTGCCACCCTGGAGATGACCGGGGCTGGTTACAAAGTCGATCTTTTCGACAAATGCTCGCCGTTTGAGGTGCATGATCGTAAAGGTGCGCTGAACATTGGTCGCAATTTCGCAGGCCCCACCGCTACCCGGTAGCCGGGTAATCGGATTGTGATAATCGCCGATGACCGTAGAATTGAGATTGCCATAGCGATCGATCTGTGCGCCTCCTATCAGTGCCACCTCGATCAACCCACCCTGGAGATAGAGGCCAAAGAGGTCGGCCATCGAGATCACCGATGTGGCGTTGGTCACCAGGGTTGGATCACCAATAGAGAGAGGAATACGTGCTGGATGTGCCCCGTAAATGCCTGATTCGTAGATCAGTTCCAGGTCGGGTGAGACCGTAGCACGGGCGACATTGCAGGCAAGATTGGGCAGGCCCACACCCACGAAAACGGTGCGCGTGTCCGCCAGTGCGCGTGCTGCTGCCGCGATCATCATTTCAACTGCGGTATACGCTGGTTGCTGTTGTGACTCACTCATTTATACGCTCCATAGTTGATAGGCGCTGCCATCGCCACTCCAGGCTGGAGACGGGCCAGGGTCTGTGCACCCAGTTTTTCTACATAGGCCGCGTGGTTTGGGAGATCGTATACCCACTCTTGTAGCCATGCCTGCGTTTGTCCCGCATCCCGCGAAATCTTGTCCCACTCCACATAGAATGTATTATCTCGATCATAGTAGCCCTGAACATAGGAGGGGTGTGCCCCGTAAGGCTCATGGACAACGGCATCGACAATCAACCCTGGAATAAGCGTGCGATTGGGATCCGCGCGAATCAATGCCTCATCGACGATTTCTTCCGCCACAACAATCACTTTGCGCGCGGCAAACGCTACCTCTTTCTGCACGCCCAGCAGTCCCCAGAGATGGGTATTGCCCTGCGTATCGGCGCGCTGCGCGTGTAGGATGGCCACGTCTGGATTGAGGGGTGGTACCACCGCGATCGTTTCATCTCCATAGGGACTCTGGACATAACGGATCTGGTCATTGACGCGAGCCATGTCAGATCCCGTATAGCTGCGCAGGGGAAAGAAAGGCAGATGAGCAGCCCCGGCCTGAAAACGTCCGACCATGCCATAGTGAGAGTATTCTTCCAGTTCCAGGGACGTTGGGGTAGCCTGTTCGACGGCGCGGCGCAGGCAATGGAGCGGCCCCACTCCTGGATTTCCCAGGTAGCTGAAGATCATTTTCCGCGCCACGCCTGCAGCGATCATCTGATCATAAATCACATCGGGCGTCATCCGAATGAGCGTCAGATCTCGGCGGCGCTGGCGGATAATTTCATGGCCAGCCGCAAAGCAGATAAAAGCGGTAAAGCCTTCGATCGCTACAGACATCCCATCATGGACGTACTCAGCCACGGCTTCTTGCAAAGAGAGGCGTTTGTCTATCACGTAGCACCCTATCATTCAAAGATCAGGAACGCAGATGAAAACGTGCATCCAGTGGGATGCGCCAGGCCAAGTGTAGCCATTCTTATGTCATATGTCCAATACAAAAAACTTGTATCTGTTATATACATTTTGTATAATGCAACCAGACATAGCTCTCTATGGCTTGCTGTTGTCTTTCCGCAGAACGGAGCAGTTCGTGGATAATGTCATTGATATGCGTCGTCTTTTCTATTTTGTCGCGGTCGCTGAAGAATTACATTTCACACGCGCGGCTGAGCGTCTGCATATCGCGCAACCGCCGCTGAGCTACCAGATTCAGCAACTTGAAAAGGATCTGGGAGTGCAACTCTTTGAGCGCAATCGTCACCAGGTGCAACTGACCGAAGCGGGGAAGGTCCTGCTCGACGAGGCGCGGCGCATCTTTGCGCAGCTTGAACAGACCGTGCGCCAGGTGCGTCGTGTCGGACATGGCGAAGTTGGTTTTCTGACGCTGGGTTTTGTACCGTCGGCCTCCAACAGTGTCCTGCCAACGATCCTTCAAGCATTTCAGCAGCAGTTTCCCGCTATCCAGCTTTTTTTACGCGAGATGAACCCGGACCAGATGGTGCAGGCGTTGCACGATCACCGCATCGATGTAGGAATGGTCTATATGCCCCTGGCTGATAGCGTGCTCTGCGCGCAGACCCTTGTACGTGAACCTTTTGTCGCGGTCCTGCCGGTCAATCATCCCCAGGCCAGCAGGGAAGAGCCTGTAGACTTGCGTACCCTGGCATCGGAATATTTTATTGTCCCCCCGCGCTATGTGGCGATGCCAGGTCTCTCGGCACATGTGATGGAGGCATGCCGCCAGGCGGGCTTTACGCCGAAAGTGCGCCAGGAGGCATGGCTGATGCAAACGATTATTGGCCTGGTGGCGGCTAATATGGGAGTGGCGCTAGTACCCGCCTCGGTTCAGAACCTCCATCGTACTGGCGTCGTTTACCGCCAGCTACTCGACATAACATGTGAGGTGGAACTGGGAGTCGTCTGGCGGCGCGAAAATTCCTTTCCTGTTTTGCAGCGCTTTCTCCAGGTGCTCAGTACGTTGCCGCCAGACGCCGGAACATGTCCGGCGCTCACCCTGGACCCTCGCCTGAAAGAGCAAGGTTATATAAATCTCGTATAAGTGCAGTCAAAGAAAGTATTGGACAGGGTATGAGGGTACCTTCTATACTTTTATGAGGGAGCAACCGACAAGCAGCCATAGCACAGAGATGAGGCGAACCAGCAGGACATCGTGGCCTGTTCGATCGGTACGTCTGGTCTATGCAAAGGAGCAACCTGAACATCGTGATGGAAGAAGAGCGCTATGAGCGCGGCATGAAGACCCGTCGAGAGGTGCTCGGTGACGAGCACGTTGAGCGGGCACTGGCTCAGATTACGGAACTGGATGCCGAATTTCAACACTTGATTACAGAAACCGCCTGGGGGTTCCTCTGGTCCAGGCCAGACCTTGATCGTCGTACACGCAGTCTGGTGACCATCGCGATCCTGGCTGCTCTTGGGCGCGATGAGCTGGCTCTGCATCTGAAGGCCAGTCGCAACACAGGCGTTGATCCTCATGAAATCTCTGAAGTGTTGCTGCACGTTGCCCTCTATGCAGGCATTCCCGCGGCAAACTCGGCCTTTGCGACTGCGAAAAAAGTTTTTGCGCAACTCGATGAAGATGCAGACAGAAACGTTTCAGACATACAGCATCAGGAGTAGGCATGAACCAGATAACCATTGGTGACATTGTACGCGGCGATCGCGAGATTTTCCCCCCCTATTTATATACCGCTTATCAGTCCACCCGGCGGCGCGCTCCCAGCCTTCCTCTGATCGAGGTGCCTATGACGCTCTCAGAATTGACCGGTCCGGGCGTGGCCATCAGTTCGGTTACCGCGGAAGATGCGGACCTGACGCGCAACGCCGGCACAGGCGGTGAGGCTATCGGGCAGCGCATCATTGTTACCGGGCGCGTGCTTGACGAGGAGGGTCTGCCGGTACCTCACGCGTTGCTGGAGGTCTGGCAGGCCAATGCAGCGGGGCGCTACCTGCATAAGCGTGACCAATGGCCTGGACCGCTCGATCCACATTTTCTGGGCATGGGCCGTTGTCTGACCAATACTGAGGGCGTGTACCGCTTCATGACCATTCGCCCCGGCGCGTATCCCTGGAAGAATCATCACAATGCCTGGCGTCCGGCCCATATCCATTTCTCCCTGCTGGGTCCCACCCTGCGTTCGCGCCTGGTGACACAGATGTATTTTCCTGACGATTCGCTGCAACCGCTTGATCCAATTTTCAACTCTGTTCCAACCGAGGCAGCGCGTCAACGCCTGGTCGCGTCCTATGATCACGAGATTACCGAGTCAGAGTGGGCTCTGGGGTATCGTTGGGATATTGTGTTGCCGGGCAGTGCCGGCACGCCATTTGAGAACGTGGAGGGACAGGCATGAGTACATTACCAGTGACCCCTACGCAAACGGCTGGCCCCTTCTTCTCCATCGGCTTGCTGGACGAGGTTGGGACGCGCCATGTGTTGACTCAGGCGGAGACCGCAGGCGAGCGTATTCGTATCGAGGGGCGTGTGCTCGATGGCGATGGTCTACCGGTGCCTGACGCCCTGGTGGAAATCTGGCAGGCGAACGCCGAGGGTCGCTATCATCATCCAGTGCAGCAGAGCGAACTCCCGCAGCCCCCCACGTTTCTCGGCTTTGGGCGCAGTGGGACCGATGAAGAGGGCTGGTACTGGTTTGAGACCATCAAGCCTGGTTCGGTCCCGCTGGCTCTTGACCAGGAGCAGATGCAGGCGCCTCATATCAGCCTGACGATTTGCGCTCGTGGCTTGCTCAACCATCTCTCGACGCGTCTGTACTTTTCTGACGAGTCTGCCAATGCCGGGGATGTGGTGCTGCGCTGCGTTCCTGAAGAGCGCCGGACCACCCTGGTTGCCAGCCGGATAGACCAGGATCAGCAGGTAGTTTACCGCTTTGATATTGTGCTCCAGGGCGAGCGCGAAACAGCGTTTTTTCAGCTCTAGCAGGTGGATTGTGACTATACCAGAGAGCATTGGTGATTTATTTACCACCCCGGCTATGTCTGCCCTCTTTTCACCAGAGGCCCATGTTCGGCAGATGTTGCATTTTGAGGCCGCGCTGGCACGCGCTGAAGCTCGCGCCGGCGTCATTCCCGCACCGGCGGCGCAGGCGATTGGT
>Ga0265338_10011394_pt1 | contig 10278 bp, 10 predicted proteins | sample 42126metaG_FD_193579 | JGI IMG/M metagenome (GOLD analysis project Ga0265338, IMG submission 193579) | Rhizosphere microbial communities from Carex aquatilis grown in University of Washington, Seatle, WA, United States - 4-21-26 metaG | ecosystem: Host-associated > Plants > Roots > Rhizosphere... | reverse complement strand
CGCCGCTAACAGAATGCGCCGCAGCAGGGCGCGCGACCTGCCGCCGCTGTGCGAACGAGAGCCCTCCTGCAATCCGGCCAGTATATTGCCCTGGCCTGCGCTGTGAGCGGAGAACAGCCCGGAAAAAAGGGTGCAGAGGAAGATGACAGCCAAAGTGAAGGCTGCGGCCATGCCATCGAAATGAATAGCCTCAATACGATTCATGTCATGGCGCGCATGAACCAGCCACGCGAGCGCGGCCCAGGCGAGCAAAAGGCCGAGTGCGCCGCCTGAGGCTGATAGCAGCAGGCTCTCGATCAGCCGTTCGCGGATGAGGCGCACGCGCCCACCCCCCAGTGCTGCGCGAATCGCAAACTCCTTGCTGCGCGACGCTGCACGCGCGACAAGAAGCCCCGCGACATTCATACATGCGATGAGCAGCACACATCCGGTTGCCCCCAGTAAAGCGTAGAGCGGCGTTTTGTAATTGTGGACGGCATCGTCGAGCATGGCCCTGCCGATGGTGCCGGGATGTACGGAGGGTTCGGGATGAGCCGACTTGATCTGCTTCTGTAACGCGTTGACACGCGCCGCGAGCGTGGCGAGCGAAACACCGGGGGCGAGGCGCGCTATGGCCAGAAACTCGTGATCTCCGTAGGTGTTTAGCAGAGACGGCGGCGCTTCATGTCTAACCGGCGTCCAGATCTGGTCGGCGCTGCCACCAAAAGCTCCCGAATAGACAAACGTAGAAGGCAGGACGCCGATAATCGTATAGGGTTTGGCATCGAGCCAGATTGTCTTCCCAGTGATGGCTGGATCAGACGCATAACGACGCCTCCAAAAGTTCGCGGTTATCATGGCCGTAGCCGGCGCGCCTGGCCTATCGTCGTCAGGTGTGAAAGCCCGTCCTTTCATCGGCTGCACGCCGAGCAGCGAAAAGAAATTGTCGGTGCACCATGCCGCTTCTACTACTTCCGGCAGTTTTCCGCCTTCGCCGGATACGTTGTATCCCTGAAAGGGAGAGACGAGGGCCATCTGTGCGAGGGACTGAATTGATCGCTGCCACTCCCAGAAGCTGCCGGCATCTACAGGAAGCCAGGGGTGGGGGTGCGGTTGACTGTTATCCGCTTCATAGATCAATGCCAGCCGTTCTGGGTCGCTATACGGAAGCGGCTTGAGCAATACGCTGCGGACAACCGTGAACAAAGCAACGTTTGCTCCGATGCCGAGCGCCATCACCAGGATGGCAACGAGCGTGAATCCGGGCGTGCGGCTCAGGGTCCGAATCCCGATGCGAAGGTCGTGAAAGAACTGCTCCAGTTCGTTCCAGTTCCAAGTAGCTCTTGTCTGGTCACGCAGTAGTGCCGCATTACCCAATTTGCGCAAAGCCGCAACTCGAGCCTCTTCTGGACTCACCCCTCGAGCCAGATTGAATTCAATCTGCCTGTCCAGGTGATCGCGGATCTCTTCGTCGAGCTCCGAGTCCAGGCGGTTGCGATGAAAAAGCGTGCGCAGCCGCAGCGGAATTGTGTAGATCCACTGTTCAAGTCGCATCGCTCAGACCTCCGTAAGCCGTAACACGCCGGAAATGGCTGTCGAGATACGCTCCCAGTTTGCCGCTTCTTTTTCGAGGTATCGGCGTCCGAGCCGCGTGAGAGAGTAAAACCTCGCCCTCCGATTGTTCTCGGTCGGCTTCCATTCGGCGTGAATCCAGCCCTGCTGTTCAAGCTTGTGCAGAGCCGGGTAAAGTGACCCGTCGCTCACCTGTAGTACGTCGCCAGACACCTGCTTCAGCCGTTGGCTGAGAGCCCATCCGTGCAGCGGCTCAAGAGCGAGAATTTTAAGAACCAACAGATCTAAGGTGCCCTGGACGAGGTCAGAAGGTTTAGTCATGGCGATTCCCCTCGGTTACCGAGTGATGATAGCGCGACTCCCCTCGGTAAGCAAGGGGAATATCCTCCATTACTCAAAATCTGCGTTGAGGGCTTCAGTGGCAACGTACTCATTCACTGTCAGTTCAAGGCATTTTCGAGAATTAGCCCCGCTAAACGCCGATGTGACATGTTTTTCGGTTGACTGATCCGGCATCAGCATGCTCGAAAGGCTGTTTGGGGACCAATCCAAATTAGGTTCAAGCACTTGCCTGGTTGCCGTCTTGCACGGTGGGCCGCGCAATGTGCCGTGCGTTTAATGCGTTGCGAATGATTTCCCCTTCCGGGTGCTGGTAGACCATGGCGCTTCTAACGTCACCGTGGCCCATCGCGTTCATAACAGCTTTCAGACTTCCGGTTTTCGCCAACACGAAGCTGCCGAAGTCGTGGCGCGCACAGTAGAGGACGAGTTCGTGCGGCAGACCCGCGGCTTGCCTCGCCCGCACCCACTGCCGGTACACCAGCCCTTCCCCAATATGCTTTCCCTTATATCGGGAAAGCCACACCCAGCCCTCGCTCCGTCCCTCACATCGCGCCTCGATGATCTGCTTGACGCGGCTGCTCATAGGGATGAACCGGCGGCCGGACTCCGTCTTGCTGTCCGGCGTGAAAATCGTCCCGGCATCGAAGTCCAAGCTCTCTACCCGCATGCAGTAGAGTTCGCGGGCGTTGCGCATTCCGGTATCGCGCATCACCACGATGATGTCCTTGAGCGGCTGTTCGGCCACCGCTGACAGCCTCCTTTCCGCTTCGTCGTTTAGGCGGAGCGACCGGCCGTGTTCCTTGAAGAGCGCAAAGTCGGGAACCTCAATGATCAGCTTGTCTTCCTAGGCTTTCGAAAACATCCTCCGTAACGTCCCAAGGGCGTTGTTGCCGTTCGAGGCCGATCCGGGAAACTGCAGCTTTTCGACCTTGTCTTTGCTGATCTGGTCCATGCGCATTCCGGCGATCTTCGTCTGCTCCAACAGTCGCCAGCCGTGTCTGTAATAGCGGCGGCTGTCGGACTCGAGCCGTCCCGTTTTCACCCACTGAAGGAAGTCTTTCGCGTGCTCCCGAAGCGTGGGCGGCCTCCGGTCGAGCGGGTCGCTGCCCTTGATAGCAGCAGCGAGTTTGAGAGAGGCGGCCTTCTGCGCTCTCGTTTCGTTTCTCTCCTTGGTTGATCCCCGGTAGCGCTCGCCGCGCACCGTGAAGTCATACCAGTAATACTTCGACTGATTCTTTCTGAATAGTTTCACGAGATCACCTCCAAGCAGCCCGCACGGAAGCAACTCGTGTGTTCCGCCTAACGATTCCGAGCGGAACAACAACATCGTACATCAGCTTCGAAATATGTGATCAGCTCATATGCAATTCACGCGTGGATGACAATCCTCTCAGAAACGCGGCTCTTGGGTGTGCTTGCTCGTGCCGTTCCAAAAGGCTTCGAAAAACGCCCCGCATAAACCACACAAAACAAACGGCCGAATCACACCGATTCGGCCGTTTCAAAACCTGTACCTTCAGAAACGGAGCAATCCAGAGAAAGCCTTTAGAAAGACTCATTAATCCTGCGGCGTTTGAACCTGACGTTTATCAGAACCCATTCGGATCTAACCAGATTTCCGAGAATCCGGTTTTACGGCAACTTGTTTCCTGGCAGCCCCACTCAAGAAGAAGCAGGCTCGACATTTCAAATCGGATGTGCTGCCGAAAACTTACAGAAGTCTCCCACCAACGACCATAGGCCAAGCGTATCTGGAGTATGGATTCGGACACTCTCAAGACTTTCCGGAGGATTTCGATGAGAAATACTCGTTGAGCCCAGCCGCAGTCTCCCTCAAGCCGCGGTCGAGATTGTCATTCAGCGCAGTTACGACCGCGGACATCTCTTTGCCCTGGACCGGCTCTGACTGCGAATAAGAATGAGACCAGACGACCTTGCCGGACTTATGGTCATAGAGTTCAAACTCCATTGAAACCAATCCGGCGATAGTTGGACCGTCAACTTCTTCGAAGTCAAAGAGCCGGCCGCGAACCACATATTGACCTTCCGATGAACTCCCGAGGCTCTCCACAGACATGTAATTCCCTGTAGATTTGAGCGCGCGTATCAAGTTGATTTGCACCATTTCGACAGGCGGTTCGACCCATCGGCTGAACTCGTACGTGCCAATCTCATTTGTCCCCACGCGGTATGCGATCGGCGTTCCCCGAAGGAACTCGGCACCGCTTATCCGCGCAACCAGCAGCGACATTGATTGAGCGCCGGTTGAGAGGGCTGGAGCTGTTGAAGACTGAATCGTGTAATAGTGGATCGGTTTCGTACTGCCGCATCCGCACAGCATCAACGCGAACAGCGATAACACAACTGAACCGCTCGCTCGATTCATAGCAAGACTCCTTCGTCTAACTTCGAAATTGCGCCTGTGGTCCCCATCGATTTCAACTCCTCGGCGACAATCGTCACCGTCAAATCAACAACTTTTTCACGCCAGGTCATGAATCTTAATTCGCTGCATCGCCGGGTTTGCGATCCTTCAGATGTTCTCCGCGGATGAGGACTGCGGGGTTGTTCTTCAACGAATCCGTCAGTTGGCGGATGTTTTCCGTAGTCACGCGCACGTTTTCCAGGGACTGGTCCAGATTGTCAGAGTTGCTCGTGGCGGTGCTTTTAAGTTGCTCCGTCAGAACTGAAGCAGTGGCCAGTGTTTCGCGCAATTCAATCACTATGGTGCGAATGTCCTCGTGATTCTCGACCACAAGTGAATCGAGGTGCGACAAGACGCCGTTCGCCTGAGTCATTGTTGTTTTCAGGTTGTCGAGTATTGGCAGAATTTGACCGGTGGCAGCCTGTACATTCGAAAGGCTCGCAGAGACCTTCGGCCGGCTATCTGAAAGCATCCCACTTAGGTTTTCAAGACTGGCCCCAACTGCCCCGCGGTTCTTGTCGTTGAGCAAATCGTTGACGCGATTTTCGGTGGTTTGCAACAGAATCAAGTCCTGGTTCAAGGTCTGCAGAGTCTGATTCGCGACCGGCACAAGGGTGCCAATCATATCTCCAAGGTCCCCGATTCCGACTGTCTCAGCGGACTTCAGTTCGCTGCCCGGAGCGGCGAGGGGGGCATTCTTTGTCCCGGTCCCTATTTCCACGAAGTTATCCGATAGTGCCCCGAGTGCAGAGATGGTTGCTATGCTGTCAGTCTTTACCGGAATATTCGGCTTTACGGTGAAGTCGATCTCAATCCGAGTCGAGTCTCCCGGATCAACCCGGACGCCCTTGACCTTCCCGGCATCCATTCCGCCGTACCTAACCATCGCGCCAGGCAAGAGTCCCCCGGCGGATTTGAAATAGGTGTGGTGCGCAATACCTCCCGAGGAGAACGCACCCGAGACAGCCAACACTGCCCCAACCAGCAGCACGGCCACAATCAATACGAAGGCGCCTACTGCCGCTTCCTCACGCTTGCCGCTCATATTGTCCTCATTCTCAGTAACTCCATGCTCTCAACCCTTCGCGCTTTTGCCATCCGCCATGAGCATCTGCAGATAGTCAAGTTCATCGGTAACCTCTGGCTCCGGTACCCGGTCAAGAAACTGCCGCACACGCGGATTAGTACTTGCCTGGAACTCTTCCTTCGTTCCCAGGGCCACGATGTGGCCGCGATCCACGTACACCATCCGATCCGCAATCAGAAACGCGCTGGCCAGTTCGTGTGTCACCACCACGATGGTCATCGCATAGGCCTTCTTCAGGTCCAGTATTAGTTCGTCGAGTCCCGCGGCAATAATCGGATCCAATCCCGCCGACGGCTCATCGAAAAACAGTATCTCCGGGTCCATGGCAAGTGCTCGAGCTACGGCGGCACGTTTTTTCATTCCTCCGCTAAGCTGCGAAGGCATGAAGTCTTCATAGTTGCCCAGACCCACCTGCCCCAGCTTGATGCGCACCATGATCCGGATAGTCGATTCTTCGAGGTCGGTATGTTCTCTCAGGGGCAGCGCAACGTTCTCGCCAACCGTCATGGAGCCGAACAGGGCAGAACCTTGAAACGACATTCCCATCTTCTTTCGGATCGCGTCCATTTCTCGCTCAGAGATCTTTGCTGTATCGACTCCCCCAATCCGAACTTCTCCCGATGTCGGTTTTTCCAAACCCACCAACGTTCTCAACAAGGTGCTCTTTCCCGAGCCGGACCCGCCCAGGATCACCATGGTTTCTCCCCGACGAATATCAAACGTGATCCCGTGCAGGATCTCGCGATCGCCATAACTTACGCGAAGGTTCAATACCGAGATGGCTGCCTCGTTTGAGCCGCCGTCATTCATTCGGACCATCTCCCACTGTGGCAGTCTTGAGATCCAATGTCACTCGCAAACCAAGGCCCGAATTCCGAATCATGCCGGTAAGTTGACGTTTCGCGCTCACTCCGGCGTTAAGTCGGATTGATGAAATAGAACAATGCTGTGAAAACCAGATCGACCAGAATAACCATGGCGATCGAAGTAACCACTGCGGAGGTGGTCGAGCGTCCGACTTCTTCTGCGCCCGCGCCGGTGGAGAAGCCTTCTTTGCAACCGACAGCGGTAATTACAAGTCCGAACAATGCACTCTTGATGAGGCCCGTGTAGATGTCGCGAAGGACTATCGAATCCCGTGTCGCCTGAAGATAGGAGCCAACGGTGAAACCGGCGCTTGTGATGCCGAACATGCCTCCGCCGACAATGCCCATCATGTCTGCCCAGACGGTGAGGCAGGGCACCATAACCAGCATCGCCATAAACTTTGGAGCCACCAGAAACGAGACCGGATCCAATGCCATGGTTCTGAGGGCATCCACTTCTTCGGTCACTTTCTTGGTGCCAATCTCGGCGGCGAACGCTGAACCCGATCGGCCAATCACCATGATGGCAGTAAGCAGGGGGCCAAGTTCTCGAAGAATTGAAACAGCCACCGCGCCGGCCAAAAACTGCATCGCGCCCAGACGCCGTAGTTCATAGGCACTCTGCAAAGCCATGATGAGGCCTACAAAGAACAAAATTAACGAAACAATGGGGATGGCTTCCACCCCCACTGCAAAAGCCTGGTGAAGAGCGCGCTGCGGGCGTAGCCGCTGACCGCGAAAAGGGCCTACCAGGATGATGTAGGCAGAGCTGCCGGTCAGGGCCGCAAGACCTCCGATGTAGGCCAGGCCATCGATTGCCCACCCGCCTATCGCAATTGGTATAGTCTCAATTCTTCTTGGCATACTCATTGCAATGTTTCCGTCCCAAGCGATCCTTCAACGACCTCCCTGAGGGCAACTTTCATTGAAATAGCATCCGTTGTGGCCGGACTCACGCCTCCAGAGCTTGCAACTCGGTTTCGTGGATTTCGAAAACTCGGGTCAATCGCGTGAGTTGTAACACCTGAAGAACCGAAGCGGTCAACCCGTAGAGGATGATTCGCTTCTTGGATTTCTTGGCGTCTTGAAGAACCTCCAACAGGGATGCGATCCCCGAACTGTCGATGTACTTCACCGCCGTTAGATTGATCGCAAGACGCTCGGTGCCTTTCAGCGATTCCAACAGTGCTTTTCGCAATGCTGGCGAGGTACCCATATCAATTTGCCCGGTCACGTCCACGATTACCGCATCTCGTTCACTTCGAACCGAAAACTTTAGCTGTCCCTCCATTTGCCTCCTTTGCCGGCTAGGATCGAGAGCCTATCCACTGCGCGTTGAATCTATGCGAAACAGGTATCTGCAGAAAATCAATTTGCGATTAGAACAATACCTGGATTACCCCCCGTCGGCGACTGCCTTTGAAGCATGCAGGCGCTTGACGAGCTTGAGTTGGTTTCCCCCAGGGACCTGCTGGTACAACATTTCATCCATGACTGCCTTGATCAAGTGCGTCCCCCGACCGCTCAGTGCGACATCATCCATCGGCCCCGCGCAAATCTTTGTGAGGTCAGGCGCCTCTCCCTGGTCGAGCAGTGTAAATTCCATCTGCCGGTCATCAACCAGACACTCGAACTCGATCGTTTGGTCGTGCCGATTCTTGTAGGCGTGTCGAATGACGTTGGCCACGGCCTCGTCGACTGCCAACTTGACTCCGACACATTCTTCCTTTGACAGGCCGTAGGTGCCGCACAACTCGTCTACCGTAGCTCGCACGACGGACAAGAAGCGGGGGTCACTCGGCATACATAGTCTCAAGTGGAAGTTCATTAGCGCAGGGAAAGACTGACCCCAATGAAAGCACGTTGCCCACTACTCGTCAATTAAATAGATAGGACGCCGGTCGGTTCCAAAGAATTGTAGCGAATCGGCTTGTGAACCCGAAAGATAATTTTGAGCATACTCCGGCCATATCGGAACCGCACCTGTGAATTTTCATAGTCCCAATGATTGTCGACGTACCAGGAATGCTCGTCTTGCCAAACTTCGGCGCCAAGGCCAGGGTAGCCGGAGTTCGCGGGATGATCGATGATGGCGATGTTGACCAGATAGTCACCGGCATGGCCGGTCGCTTTTGCATACGGGCCATTACGGGAAACCGGAAATCTCTGGATCGGCTATCTCTCTCTGCTGATCCGCACAGCAACCACGGTCATGTCGTCGTGCTGCGCAGCGCCAGCGGCAAAATTGTCGACAGCGGCGCAGAGCAATTCCGGCAATTGTTCGAGCGGAGCCTCACGGTTCGCGACCAGGACTCGATCAATTTCCGCCTCGTCCCAGAAGTCGCCGTCACGGTTGCGCGCTTCGACAATGCCGTCGGAAATGATGACCAGCGTATCCCCCGGTTCGAGTGCGGCGGTCGCTTGGTGATAGCTCATCGATGGCATCACGGCGACCGGGCAATCCGCTTCCGATAACCGCTCCAGACGCCCGTCCGCATGGATCAGAAACGGTGGAATATGTCCCGCACTCGCATAGGAAAAGAGCTTGCGATCACTGGAGATTACCCCGCACAGCAGGGTCGAAAATCGATCCGGCTTTGAGGTTTCAAAGAGGGTGTCGTTCAGCGCAGTCACCACTCCGGCAAGGTCGTTTACGCCCCGTTTGAGCAGGCTGCGGAGCAGGGTCTGGATGCTGGCCATCATCACCGCCGCCGGAATGCCCTTGCCGGCAACGTCGCCTAGGGTCAATGCAAATTGCCCATCGGAGAATGGAATCAGGTCATAGTAGTCCCCGCCGATGGAGCGAGCGGGCCGACAAAAGCCCACACACTCAAGCCGGTCCAAACCGGTTGGCCGGTCGGGCAGCATGCGCGCCTGAACCTCGTGCGCCAGGTCCAGCTCATGCTTGATCAGCCGCGCCCCCTCCGCCTCCTGCCGAAGCCTCTCACTGTCGATGGCGCTGGCCGCAAAGTGCGCCAGCAGCCCCAGCAGCCCGGCATCTGTCTCAGTAAAACCGGTCGGCTTGTTCAGCAGCTGCAACCCCCCGATCACTTCGCCTTCAGCACGCAGAGGCACGCATAGTACCTGCTCCGTTCGGTAGCCGCTGGAAGCATCCACTTTACGCAAAAGTCTCGATTCCTCTGCGACATTGTTTACCAGTAGAACCTGGTTGTCGCGAACACATGCGCCAATCAAGCCCTGGCCCATGGGAACGCGAAGCGGGGCCACCCCATGCGCCACCTTGGTCCAAAGTTCGTTTTTCGCCAAATCAATCAGCCAGAGACTGCAGCGGTCCGCGCCAATGAGATCCCGGGCAAAGTCTGCGTTCAGGCGAACCAGCTCTTCAATCTTCTGCTCGCGGCTGATGCGGGCCGCATGTTCAAAGATGGCGCGGATGGTGCGTTCGGCCTGGCTGTTCACTACTTCTGCGTCGGAACTCATGGACCAGCTTTCTTTGACTGCAGTGTACCGGCTGCTCCCTTGGGGGGTCGACATCTAAAACGCGGAAGCAAACATTCTCTGAATGATTCCCCGAACTCCCGCTTGTTCCGCCAGGTGGAGTATCCGGCAAACGCTGCAAAGTCAGGGAGCGGAGTAGTGGCTGAATTGTCAGGCAACCCGTAAGTTTCAAGTTTGACATCACTTGGCCTCAGACATGGTCAACTGATTATTTCCGGGTGGCCGGTGATTCAACCAGAACGCCAGAATCCGCATGCCGCTGTTGAGCCGCAGGCGGTCTCGCGGTTTCCGCTTCAGGGGAACTTCCAGCCCTTCGCGGCGGCAGCTGTCGTTGCTCACTTGCCCGCGAGCAGACGGCGGCAGCACGAACCTTCCATCCAGATTCGTCGTCGCGATTCACAGCACTCAGCTATCACCAGGAGCGCGGCTCAGACATGTCTTGAACGCTAACTACCAAAGTTCCTGCGAAGCAGCTTGGCGATGTGCTTGGCAAGATCCTTGGTTACGCCCAGGTTCTCGCCCATGAAGCGAACGTTTCCCTCGACCCT
>Ga0265338_10011393_pt1 | contig 10279 bp, 7 predicted proteins | sample 42126metaG_FD_193579 | JGI IMG/M metagenome (GOLD analysis project Ga0265338, IMG submission 193579) | Rhizosphere microbial communities from Carex aquatilis grown in University of Washington, Seatle, WA, United States - 4-21-26 metaG | ecosystem: Host-associated > Plants > Roots > Rhizosphere >... | reverse complement strand
GCTGGTTTCCACCTATCCGCGCTCACCTGAGCGCGGCCCCGTTGAAGCCATTCAAATCATGCCGCTGGTAACGCGCAATCAGAATAACCTATCCGCGCTCACCTGAGCGCGGCCCCGTTGAAGCAACCGGGCTGGCTTTGTAAAAACCGTATCCCAAATTGCTATCCGCGCTCACCTGAGCGCGGCCCCGTTGAAGCCGCTTTTGGCATCGACACCCCGGCCATGAAAATGGACTATCCGCGCTCACCTGAGCGCGGCCCCGTTGAAGCGTGGCGTTTCGGACATTATTTGATCCAGTTATTGCAGCTATCCGCGCTCACCTGAGCGCGGCCCCGTTGAAGCGCCGCTGGCGATGTCGCGGAGCCGTTGTGCTTGCTCTCTATCCGCGCTCACCTGAGCGCGGCCCCGTTGAAGTACAAATCAAGTTGGGAGACTTGGACGATGTTCGAACCTCGATGAGAAAAGCAAAGCGCGCAGCCGCGCTCATATACACTCACTTTAAAAAAGGAGTTCGATAACAAAACCCCTGACAGTGACCGGTGGGTGTTTTTAGGTCAGGAACCGAGTATGGGGCCCAGGAAAATTAAGCCGAGACGGTAAAACTTGCGCCTTTTCAAGAATGCATTGCAGTCCTTAAGTTGTCTTGGAACTCTTTTATATGGTCCTCCAACAACAGGCCATTGAACAAAATGGCATCGGCAAACCCACCTTCAACCTCCTGCGCGGCTTCTGCCGCGACGTCCTCGCCCTCCAACGCCACGACCGCGCCCTCCGCCGTCTCGACCTCGCCCACCTCCGCCTTGCTTCTCCAGCTCGTAGGTGCCGACGTGAGGAGGCTCCATCTGAACTTCCGTCCAAACAGTTTGAGTCTCCTCACGTCGGCTCCTATGGTATGGGAACTGGAACCAATGACCCTCCTTTGCATTAATCCACCATCGCCTCAAACCCTATGGCCGTCCGCAAGGACCAATTCGCGTCCAGTTCCCAGTTTGCAACTCCGTTTGCTTTCTTGTAAGGAATGTCCTGCTGGCACGACCAAAAGGTGAGGCCCTTTATATATAACCATGAATCCTAGCCCGGCAGGCGCACCGGAACCGGTGTTGCTCATTATCGCGGATATCAGCGGGTACACGCGTTACATGGCCGCCAATGCCAAGACGCTGGCGCACAGTCAGACCATCATCACCGAGCTGATCCAGGCGATCGTTGCGGAAATTGAGCTGCCCCTGGAAGTCGCCAAACTCGAGGGCGACGCCATCTTTTTGTTTTGCCGGAAACAAAATTCCGCGCTCCCGTGGCCGGAAGCCCGGCGGGTGATCGGCGAACGGCTGCTGACGTTCTTTCATCGCTTTGGCGAGAAGCTCGGTGAATTGAGCCGGTCCACGACCTGTTCCTGCCAGGCCTGCACGCATATTGAGCAGCTCCGGCTCAAGATTGTCGCGCACAGCGGGGAGGCTTTGTTTCATCGAGTCTTGAATTTCGTGGAATTGGCGGGAGTGGATGTGATCATTGTGCATCGCCTGCTAAAAAACTCCGTTAACGCGGACCAATACCTGCTCCTGACCGGGGCCGCGCGACACGATCTTGATTTGCCGGGAACAATTTCACTGGTTGAAGGCGCGGAAACCTACAGCGACATCGGCCGGGTGAACACCCTGGTTTATCTGCCCGAGGGCGAGACGGCCCGGCCGGCGCCGGCGGGAATTCCATTTGCCACCCGGTTTGGCCAGTCCTGGAAACTCTTCTGGCGTTTGTGGTTTGCGCCGCTGGGCACAAAGCGTCAACCATTTCGCAACGTGTCGTCCGGCGCCGGGACCCCCGGCAAGATCGCCTTCCAATTGCTGACGATCGTGCTGACGCCATTTTATGTGCCGGTGGGGGCTGTTTTCGTGCTGCTGCACGCGCTCAAGCCGCCGGCCAGGCATCAGCACGCCGCGGATTGCCACGAACACAAACCGGACGGTTCGTGTTGTCGGAATTAATGTACCATTTGTCCCCTTGGTGAAAATTCGCGCAGGCAGGTCATGCTATGACTTCGCGTCAAGCCTTCCTGTTTGCAAATCGCATAGGAGCAGCCATCTGGCTTGGTGCAGAATGCATTCCGGGAATGACATATTCGATTCAGCAAGCCCGTAAAAGGCCCGTTTTCCCCGATTTTTGTCGCATGGCACTTCTGTTGCTTAATGAAAGGGCAGACAAACGAGCAGTAAGAGAGACGGTAAAAATTTAACCAACAAATTTTATGAATACTTTGGAAGATCTTTTTCTCGATTCGGTGGCGGACATGTATTACGCGGAAAAACAACTGGTGAAGGCCCTGCCGAAAATGGCCAAGGTGGCCACCCAGGAGGAACTCCGCGAAGCCTTTGAAATGCACCTGGAAGAAACCGAGGGCCATGTCACGAAGCTGGAACAGGTGTTTGAACATTTCGGCGAAAAGCCCACCAGCAAGAAGTGTCCGGCCATCGTGGGCATCATCAAGGAGGCGGAGGAAATCATTTCCTAAAACAAAAAGTCGCCCACGATCAATGCGGCCCTGATTTACGCGGCCCAAAAGGCCGAGCACTATGAAATTGCCTCGTACGGTTCGCTCCGGGAATGGGCGCGGAACCTGCATCGCGACGACGTGGCCGGGGTCATCACGGAGATTCTCGAACAGGAGAAGGCGGCGGACGAAAAATTGACGCAGCTGGGCCGGACGTCCTGCAACGAATCCGCCATGGGCGGCGGGCGACAGGTCGCGTTCTCGCACTAGCAAAACATCTTACCGGCGCTTATTGCTCAAGCGCCAAATCCCACAAAAGCCGGAATGTGTGTGTTCCGGCTTTTTCATTTCTTGCTTTGGGCGGCGCGGAAATTTTTTTATAGTCCGGCCATGGTTCATGTTGGCATCGGCTACGACGTTCATCAACTGGTCGCCGGACGGAAGCTCGTCCTGGGCGGCGTGGAAATCCCCCATACGAAGGGCCTGGACGGCCATTCAGATGCCGATGCGCTGATGCACGCGATCTGCGACGCCGTGCTGGGCGCGCTGGGCGAGGAGGACATTGGCCATTTTTTCCCGAACACCGATCCGCGCTGGAAGGGCGTGCCGAGCCGGATTTTCCTGGAGGAAGCCGCCAAGCAGACGGCCAAGCGCGGCGGCCGGATTGTGAATGTGGACGCGACGGTCATTGCGCAGGCGCCGAAGATTTATCCGTATATTGCGGAGATGAAGCGGCACATCGCCGCGGCGCTGGGCGTGACGGAGAAACAGATTGGCGTGAAGGCCACGACGAACGAGCTCATGGGGTTTATCGGGCGCGAGGAGGGCATTGCGGCGATGGCGGTGGCGAGCATTGATTGGTAGTTTGCCGGTAGTTTCAGGCATCCTGCCGGACGTAGCGGGTGGCATCCTGCCACCCCGGATGGAGGGGCGGTGGGCAGGGTCGCGCCGCGACCCTACAATGCCTGCGGAGCAGGCATTTTGTGGCACGCCAGCGTTTGGGCTGGCAAATGGTCCGACGCCCCTGCGCTCCGCTGGTCGTCGGAGCCGAAGCCCGGCTTGCCATAATCGCAGCGCGAGAACCGCCATCACCCTATTTCAGCCGATGGTTTCTACCGAGCCGGCAGGACGCCCGCCCCCCGTTGCCTCAAGTAATTTAGATTCGCCAAGGCTCGACGTTTCGTTTAACTTATCGCCCATGGCCAGACTTTTCCTAGGACTCGATTCAAGCACTCAGAGTTTGAGCGGCGTCGTCATTGATATTGACACACACAAGGTGGTTTACGAAAAATCGCTCAACTTTGACCAGGCGCTGCCCCAATTCAAAACCAAACATGGCGTGCTGGCCAACCGCGATCCGCTGGTGAAACACAGTTCGCCCAAGCTCTGGGCGGCCGCGCTGGACCTGCTGTTTGCGCAGATGAAAAAGGACGGCGTGGCGCTGGGGAAGATCCTCGCCATCAGCGGCAGCGGGCAGCAGCACGGGTCGGTTTATCTCAATGACAAGGCGGGCGCGGCGCTGGCCGAATTGAATCCCAAGCAGTCGCTCGAGGAAAATCTCGACGGCGTTTTCGCGCGCAAAACCTCGCCGATCTGGATGGATTCCTCCACTGCGAAGGAATGCATGGAGATCCGCAAGAAACTGGGCGGCATCAAGTTCACCGCCTCGCGCACGGGTTCCGATACGTTTGAACGTTTTACCGGCCCGCAAATCCGGAAGTTTTGGAAGACCGAGTCGAAGGCATACGACCACACGGCGCATATCGCGCTGGTGAGTTCCTTCATGGCGTCGCTGTTGGCGGGCAAGATTGCGCCGATCGATTTCGGCGATGGCGCGGGCATGAATCTCATGGATATCCGGCGCAAGAACTGGAATCACGACGCGCTGAAGGCCACCGCGCCGGGACTGACCAAGAAATTGCCGCCGCTGGCCGAGGCCGGCTCGATCATCGGTCCGGTAAGCAACTATTTCGTCAAAAAATACGGGCTCAACCTGGAAGCTGCCGCCACGGTGTGGACGGGCGACAATCCGGCGAGCGTGGTGGGCCTGGGCCTCATCAAGCCCGGCCAGGTGGCGATCAGCCTGGGCACCAGCGACACGTTTTTTGGCACCATGGAAAAATGCCAGACGGACGAAAGCGGCGAAGGCCACGTGTTTGGCTCGCCGGCGGGCGGCTACATGACGCTGATTTGTTTCAAGAACGGCTCGCTGGCGCGCGAAAAAGTGCGCGAACTCTACAATATTCCTGACTGGAAGAAATTTGGCGAGCTCGTGGAGCAAACCCCGCCCGGCAACAACGGCGGCGTGCTGCTGCCGTGGTTTGAGGCCGAAATCGTTCCGCGGGTGAATCGTCCCGGCATCTTTCGCTTTGACCTCGAGGAGAAGGATGTGGCCGCCAACTGCCGCGCCGTGTTCGAGGCCCAGATGCTGTCCATGCGCCTGCACTCGCAATGGATGCAGGTGGCGCCGGAAAAAATCTTTGTGACCGGCGGCGCTTCCAGCAATCCCGCCCTGGTGCAAATCCTGGCCGATGTCATGAATTGCCGCGTGTTGCGGATTGAAGTCTCCAAGAGCGCCGCGCTGGGCGCCGCGCTGCAGGCCGCCCACGGCTGGCTGGCGGCCAAAGACCAGAATTCCAAGTGGGACAAGCTCGTGGCCGGTTTCACCGCACCCGTGGCCGGCAGCGAAGTGATACCTGATAAAAAGGCCACCAAGGTCTACGAGAAGATGCTCACCAAATACGCCGATTGCGAATACGAAGCGCTTTGACCGGCACCAGTCTCATCGGGCGGCGATTCCTTGGATGAATTTGGTCCTGCGGGCATAACCATCCCTCACCCTTCATCCCTTTCCCCGTTGAGGGGAAAGGGAATGCAGACAGGCTATTGCATGGAAGCCTTCAACCGTATCCAGCCTGACATGATTTTTTCTCAAGTAAAACTGCCGATTGACCGATAATGGATAATAACTATTTATGCGTATACGCCGGTTTTTGATTGGCGCTGGTGGACTGCTTGCTTTGCTGGCCAGCGGTCCGCGCCCGCTTTGGGCGGCCGAGCCAATTGCACCGGAACCGCTGGTTCACATCAATCAAACCTTTGATCCGGTTAAATCGGATATTCGCCAGGTTCTGCCGGTGCGGCTGAAGGGGACCGTTTATGGCATCGATCCAACCCATCATGGTTTGGCCCTGAGGGATAACACGGGCTTTCTTTGGTTGAAGGCCCAGAACTGGCCGGACGGTCTGGCCGTGGGCGAGGTGGTGCAAGTGACTGGTCCGGTCGTGTTTGGCGGCAACGAAGCGGTTCTCGGCGGCAGTCTGCTCATGCAACAAAAGGCAAGCGAAGGTCCGCGCCAGCCAGTGGCGCGGGTTCATCTGACGGCCGGTCAGCACGCGTTCCGGCTCGATTTTTTTAATGCCACCAAGAGAAAAGCTCCGATCCGGGTAAGTTATTCCGGACCCGGTCTTCCGCGTGGACCCGTGCCCGATTCCGTCCTGTTTCATTCCAACCCCAATGCGCCCGGTCAGTTTCTTCCGGGACTGAACTGCGACCGTTATGGCTACGACGCGGGCGGACGCTGGGATGATTTTCCGAATTCCGACCAGATCAACCCGGTGAGTTCCGAGGTGGTGAGCAATTTTGTCAGTGCTTGTGCCACGGAAACGAATTGCGTGGCGCTCCGTTATGCCGGCAGCCTGGCGGTTGCCCACGAAGGGGACTACGAATTTTCCATCGGCGCCAATGACGGCGTGCGGCTGTGGCTCATGCCGGAGACGCCCACCCAGATTGCCATCGAGGGCAAGGAGGAATTGACCGCGCCACTGGAAATTGTTCCCGGGCAGGATTGGGGAGACATGATTGAACCGTCCTGGATTCAATTGGAAGGCACCGTCCGGCAAACCGGCGCTTATGGCGGCGAACTGCAACTGGAAGTGGCGACCGAGGCCGGCCGCATGCAGGTGATCGTTTCCGATGGCAATCCCCGGGCAGCGGCCATGTTGCTGGGCAGTCAAGTTCGCGTGACCGGTCTTTGCTGGAGCGCGAGCACCCATCAAGATGACAAAGTGCCCGGCACGTTGCTGGCTCCCAGCATGTCCCAGGTGGTCATTCTTCAGGCTCCGCCGGAACGCTGGCAGGCGCGTCCGCCCAGCGCGTCCCAATCCATCGACGTCCAGGCGGCAACGAACGGAGTGAATTCGCTCACGCACCTTCGGGGAACGGTGATTGGCGTGGTGCCCGGCCAGTCGTTGCTCGTGCGCGATGCCGCCGGCCAAATCGAGGCGCGCACGGCGTTGGCGCAAAACTCTGACCGGGGACTGGCTGTGGAGTTGCTCGGCCAACCGGCACGGGAAGGAACCAATTTCATCCTGCAATTTTCCGCCGTCCGCCGCGGGCCGGATTTTGCCGATCCTGACCGGCAATTGCCCACGCTCACTTCCATCGAGCAAATCCGCCGCCTGACCATGGCCGATGCCAGTCGGCGTTATCCGGTGCGGTTCAAGGGCATGGTCACCTTCCTTTTTTACGGCGGATTGCAGGCGCACGTCCAGGGCGAGACGGAGGGCATTACCATTACGGCCCCCCGCAAGGGGGCGCTGGAGTTGCGCCCGGGCGATTTGTACGAGTTTGAAGGTGTCACCGACAAGGGACTGATGTCTCCCACCGTGACGTGCAGCAATTACTCCAGGCTGGGCCGCGGCCAATGGCCTGAGCCCATGCGGCCCACGTGGCGGCAATTGAGCAATGGCAGCCTCGAGGCCCAATGGGTGGAAGTCCAGGGCGTGGTGCTCAGCGCCAAAAGCCTCAATCTCGTGCTGGGCCTCTACGGCGGCGAAATCACTGTCCGCATCTATGATGCGGATCCTGCTGAATTGCGCAGCCTGCTCAACGCCGTGGTGCGCGTCCGCGGCTCCGTCACGCTCGCGGACAGCAAAAAACGCCGCGTCGAAAACATCAGCGTGGAGGTGAATTCCCGTTACGACCTCACCGTGGATGTACCCGCGCCGCCGGATGTCTTTGCCTCGCCAGCCATGCCCATTTCCAGCTTTGCGTCCTTTGATCCCGCCACCAACAATATCCGGCCCGCGCGCATTCATGGCCAGGTGGTGCATTCCATTGGCACCACCATCTACGTAATGGATGGCACCAACGGCATGCGCGTCACGCCACGCTGGCGGATGGACCTGGTGCCGGGCGATCGCGTGGAAGTCTTTGGCATCCCCGACACCGACGGTAATCAGGTCTCCCTACGCCAGGCTGCCATTTTAAGAATGGGTCATGACCCGCTGCCCCAGCCGACCGTATTGGCGCCAGACAAACCGGTCAGTGAACTTGCGGATTCGACCCTGGTACAATTGGAAGGCACCGTGCTGAACAACAGCATGGGTACCAACCATGTGTTCCAACTTCAGGCCGGCAGCACCACCATAACCGCCGAATTTAATGACGACTCAGGTCCCCTGCCGGACGTGCCCGCGCAAAGCCGCGTGCGAGTCACCGGGGTTTATCGGGTGGAATTACCCCCAGCCGACTCCAAAAACACCGCCGTCTCATACGAACTATTGCTCAATTCGCCCGCCGACGTGGTTGTGCTGACACGACCCAGTTGGTGGAACTGGGAGCATACCCTGCTGGTGCTCGCGGGGATGAGCGTGGCCCTCGCCGGCGCTTTTGTCTGGATCACTTCGCTGCGCCGAACCGTCGAGGAGCGCACGCGCGAACTGCGCGCTGAGATCGAGGAACGCCGGCGAATCGAAATTGAAGTGGAACAAACCCACAAACAGCTCGTGGACGCCTCCCGCCGGGCTGGACAGGCAGAGGTGGCGGCCAATGTGCTCCATAACGTCGGCAACGTGCTCAACAGCGTCAACGTTTCCGCGAATCTTCTCGCCGATCGCCTGCGCGGCATGCGCGTGGACAGCGTTGTGCGCGCCGCGGACCTGATCCAGCAAAATGAAAAAGACCTGGCCCGGTTTCTGACCACGGACGACAAGGGGCGGCGGATTCCGCAGTTCCTTTTTCAGCTTGGCCAGAACTTGCAGGCCGTGCAGAACCAGTTGATTGGCGAGTTGGGCGAACTTCAGCATAACGTCCACCACATCAACGGCATCATTTCCACCCAGCAAACGTACGCCAAGCGGTTTGGTGTGATGGACAACCTCATCGTCAGCGAACTGGTGGAAAACGCTCTCAGCCTGCAGGCCAACGCCCTCAAACAGCGCGGGATCGCGGTCGTGCGAGATTATGAGGGGGTGCCGACGATTCTTTCGGACAAGCACACCATCCTGCCCATCATAGTGAATCTGGTTCAGAATGCGCGCCAGGCGTGCGACGCCGGCTCCGCCGAGTACAAACAAATTAACGTCCGCATCTGCAACGGCGATGCGGGAGTTATCATTACGGTAACCGACAACGGTGTTGGCATCGCGCCTGAAAACCTTTCCCGAATCTTTGCCCACGGCTTTACCACGCGCAAAGACGGCCATGGTTTTGGCCTGCACAGTGGGTTCCTGGCCGCCAAGGACATCGGCGGGTCTCTGTCTGTGCACAGCGATGGCCTCGGCCGGGGTGCCATCTTCATCCTCGTCCTGCCGCTCCGCGCCCCGGAGAGAGGGGAGGCCACTAATATGCAGATTCAACCGGCGGCTGACCGAAACGGAAACACTTAAGGAGGAAGATGGCGAGGGGATTAATCCATGCGTCTTCCATAAATCATCCTTCGTCCTTGCCCGCACCTGCCCGTGGTTGCTACAACATCCATGTGCTCAACACCGCCAGCATCTGGAAAAACCTCAATACGCCCGGCCGTTTGTTTTTGATCGCGGGGCCATGCGTGATTGAAAATGAAAAACTTTGCCGGCGCGTGGCGGCGTTGCTCACCAAGACCTGCCGGCAACTGGGCATTTATTACATCTTCAAGGCGAGCTTCGACAAGGCCAACCGCACGTCCGGCAAGGCGTTTCGCGGTCCCGGCGTGGAGTCCGGGTTGCACACGCTGGCGCGCATCCGCGAGGAGTTCGGCATCCCCGTGCTCACGGATGTGCACACGGAAGCCCAGGCGGCGCTCGCTGGTCAGGCGGTGGACATTCTTCAGATCCCGGCGTTTTTGTGCCGCCAGACCGACCTGATCGAGACGGCCGTGGCCACCGGCAAGGTCGTGAACCTCAAAAAAGGCCAGTTTCTGTCGCCGGCGGAAATGGGTCGGGTGGCGGAAAAGGCGCGGCTTGCGGGCGGCAAACATATCCTGCTGACCGAACGAGGCACAACGTTTGGCTACAACAATCTGGTGGCGGACATGCGGTCCATTCCCATCATGAAGTCGTATGGTTTCCCGGTGGTGTTTGACGCCACGCATTCGGTGCAGTTGCCGGGCGGCGGCGGTGACAAATCTTCCGGGCAACGTGAATTTGCGCCGGTGCTGGCCAAGGCCGCTCTGGCGGTTGGCGCCAATGGTTTGTTTATTGAAACGCATCCGCAGCCAGACCAGGCGATGAGCGACGGTCCCAACATGATTCCGCTGCGCGAAATGCCGCTGACCTTGCGCAAGTTGTTGAAAGTCTTCCAGGCCGTGAAATGAACCGCTGCATGCCCGCCAGGATTTCTTCCCAGCTCCGTGTGCGGCTCAAGCGCATCAAGCTCTTTTTGTGTGATGTGGACGGGGTGCTCACGGATGGTTCCATTTTCATCGGCGGCGAACGCGAGTTCAAGCGCTTCAACATTCGCGACGGCCTGGGCCTCGTCTTGTTACGGCGCGCGGGCTTGAAAGCGGGCTGGGTTTCGGCCCGGCCGTCG
>Ga0265338_10011392_pt1 | contig 10279 bp, 10 predicted proteins | sample 42126metaG_FD_193579 | JGI IMG/M metagenome (GOLD analysis project Ga0265338, IMG submission 193579) | Rhizosphere microbial communities from Carex aquatilis grown in University of Washington, Seatle, WA, United States - 4-21-26 metaG | ecosystem: Host-associated > Plants > Roots > Rhizosphere... | reverse complement strand
TATCACCCAGAGCACTCTCTAAATCGCGCATCTCTTCTTCCAACTGACGCACATGGCCAACTGCCTCCAGGATAAGATCCTGCATACTGCGCCCATAGAAAGCTGGAGTACTTTGCGCCAGATACCCGGCCTCAAGCCCTGGACCATAAGTAAAAGAACCAGCATCGGCCTCTTCCTGCCCCATTACGATGCGTAAGAGTGTCGATTTGCCAACGCCGTTGGGACCCACCAGGCCCACGCGATCGCCCGCATTTATTACAAAATTGATGGATTGTAACACATTGAACGCGCCATAGGACTTCGCCAGACCACGTACACGTAACAGCATACATCTACCTCGGAAAAGTTCAAGGCCGTAGGCTGTGCGGCTCAGAGGAAGAGATGCAAAGACACACCAGGTTGCCAGAAAAAAGCAGATGTGCGCGAGCTGCATTACTTCCAGAAGGAAGCCAGCAGGCTACCATTCTGGAGCACACCATACGGCAGTACAAAAGAAAGAAGAGGGCAACGGAGCAGAAAGAGATAGCTCGACGTTGCGCTTATTACTGCCTGAATGGTGTGATTTTCAATGGCCGCTCCTTCAGAAACAAGAGGAAAATTCGTAATCTTTATTCAGTATAACTAACCCTGGAAACAAAAGTCAACCTCTCTGCTCGATAAAAAATACGGGTAGAGCGCGCGCTCTACCCGTATTTTTTATTTCTTATGCTTCGTCGGATTGCATACCCACTTCACCTTCGGCGATAAAGACAATCCGTTCACAAACATTGCTGCTATGGTCCGCCACACGCTCCAGCTTATGCGCAATCCAGAGCAAGTAGGTCGCACGCTGCAAAATGCGCGAATCGTTCTGCAAGGCCGGGATCGCACGCGCGCCTTCCATCAGGGCCATCAGGTCATGGCGCACCAGATGATAGCGTACATCCACCACATCATCTTCCTGCCATATATAGCGAGCAGCCTTCACATCAAGCTGTCCAAAAGCCTTGATCGTCCCTTGCAAAACGCGGCGCGCCTCCTGACCTAAATCGATCAGGCTACGCACAATCGTGGCTTCCGTTACATCATGCTCTTCACTGACCTGCTCTTCCGCCTCGACATGCACCTCTACCTGTGAGATGTTCGAGTTACGTAATGGTTCCATACGCAGGATAATCTGCGCAATACCAGCGGCGCCATCCCCGGTACGTTCAAGGTCCCCAGCGATCGAGAGGGCGGAGGTCAGATAACGCAAATCGCGCCCGCCCAGCGGCTGCTGAAGGGTTAACAGGCGGATAGTATGCTCTTCAACAGTAGCGCGCAGACTATCGATAATTGTATCGCCTTCGATTACCATACCCGCTTTCGCCTGGTCACCGCCTTCCAGAGCCACCAACGCTTTATCGAGAGCCTCGTCAACCAGATTTCCCAGACGAACAATCTGAGCATCTAGCTCTTGTAATTCATTATCTAGAACAGTTCGTGTCATGCGATCCTATCTCCTCGGTATTGAGCTTGTGTAAATAGCCTATCAAGCCAGATGAGTGCTATCTAATCTCTGAGAGTCCCTGCGCACTTCCTTGCCCACCAGAAGAAAGTGTAGCACATTTTGCACAGAAAAGATAGTTTTATATCGCAAATACCCGTTCTATTCTATAAGGATAGGTAGGCGCATCTTCAGAAAATGCGATTATTATTATGAGCTGGCGATACCTATCATTCTGAATATTCCTGATAAAAACCAGGATTTTTACCTGTTTCAAGGAAAAACGAAGAGAAAGTTCAAATGGCCTGCGATGCACGAAGCGCACTACAGGCCATTGAAACGTTCTCTCTTTTCAGCTACTTTTTGCCGAGTTTAGCCAGAATAACTCCTTTTACCATATTGATCTCCTCGACCTTCAAAAGCAGAATAGTACCAACATAGACCAGCACCGCAAGCCCACCCGCGATAACCAGGGTCAGAAATTGCCCGAGCAAATGATCCATTGAGAAGAGTGCAATATGACTGAGCAGAAGTTGCACCCCCCAGGCCACAGCAGCCATCAACGCTGCCGCCAGGCAGATTTTTAGAATAGCCGGGATCGTCTTGCGAATGTGGAGAGAACCGATAGCCAGCCGCAATAAAATCAACAGAATAATCGCATGCGAAGTATTCTGGACGGTATTGGCAAAAGCCAGCGCGGCCAGGCCAATGTTACTATAGAATGGCAGAGCGACAGCCAGATAAAAAAGATTGCTGACAATGCCAATAATCACTGGCGTTTTGGTATTTTTGCGCGCATAGAAGGCTGCAATCAGTAATTGATCAACCACGACAAAAGGAAGCTGGTAGGCATAGTTCTGAAGAGCCAGCGCGGTCAGGTTTGCGCCAGATACACCGTAGCTTTTATGGGCAAAAAGCACATAGACAATTGGCAAACGCAGCACAAGTAAACCGGTCATCGCGGGAATCATCAACAGCAGGCCCAGGCGTATACCCAGGAGCAAGGTCTCTTTAAAACGATCGTCCTGGCCCTCACGCGCGTGCTCAGAGAGTGTTGGCAGAACTGCCACAGCCAGAGCCTGAGCAACCAGTCCGATAGGAAACTGAATTAACGTGGTTGCCGTAGCCATAGCTGTCGTAGTAGCGCTATGATTGGGAGTCAATGCCTGCAAATGAAGGTCGATAAACACAAAGACCATCGAAACGACAAAGCTGATCGCGATTGGCCAGTAGAGCCGCGCAATACGGCGAAAAGCTGGATGCTTGAGGTCTAACACAAACATATAATAGAGACGTTTGTTCCGAATGCCCGGTAAGAGCAAAACGATTTGACCAGCGGCACCCAGCAATAAGCCGAAAGGCAGAGCCAGTAAACCAATTGCATGCGAGGCCAGCAGGCTTGCAACTATCGCGCCTACAATGACACCCGCGTGATATGAAGCTGTAGCAAAGGCTGGCCAGCCAAATTCCTTGACCGCAAACAGGGCGGCCAGGAGTACAGCAAAAGGTCCCAGCACAATCAACGAGAAGAAAATAATTTGCGAATATTGGACAGTGAGTGCCGTAGCCGTCACACCATAACCAGATACAAGCAAATTGAGGAACCAGGGTGCAAAAAATGCGTAAGCGATGGAGGCAATGATACCAATAATCAAGACCAGGTTGACAACCGTAAACACCACATGTCGCATCTCCTGGCGTTTTTCAGCAGCCGCATAGTCATTGAAAACAGGAACCAGTGCACCATCAGTGGAGCCGTTGACCAGCAACTGATAAAAATTTGTCACCGGAATAATTGCCGCGCTAAAAGCACCTGCGACAGTGGCACCCATCAGGGAAGTGACCGCAATCTGGCGTACCATGCCCAGCAGACTACTACCAAGGTTACCGACCGCAACCAGTCCCGCCGATTTTACAAGATGACGGCGCTCGCTTGGAGGTGCTGGCTCAGTTGCCTCAACCAGCACAGCGGGTGACTCCACCCGTATGCCCGGCGCCACCAGTGCTGCCTCCTCGCTGAAAGGCAAGACTTCAACATCCTCATCCTGTTTTTCAGCCACGTGTACCCCTGTAACGCCGTTCGTCGTCTCCAGAGTAGCTGGTACATCTTCGATAGCCCGCGCCTCAGCTATACGCTCTACAATGTCTGCCTGTACCTCGCCATCACTATTGTTTGTTTCCCCCTCATCTTCATCTTTCAACACAGGAGTAATTGCAGTTTCTTCCGTCACAGAAAGCTCCGCGTCCTGTTCAGTCGATTTTTCTATAGATTCTTTCGCCATAAACCATTTGTCTCCCCAGGATTTCGTTCTTTCCTTTGTAACGAGAGAAAGCAAGCAATCTTCACAAAGTGGTAGTAAAAGTCATAGGTCAGGCGGGTCTGTCCGGCAGACGCTTGATAGTAGCGATCATTTCCGTTGTAGAATGTCCCGGCAAATAGGGTATCAAGTGAATAGTGCCACCATAAGCTCGCACAGAGCGCGCTTCGGGTAAACGCGTCAAATCTGGCTCTCCGCCCTGCGCATTGGCATAATCGCCGCCCTTCACATAGATCGCGGGCTGCAACAGATCAACCAGGGCATTAGCCGTGTTCTCTGAGAAAATAGAAACATAATCGACACAGGCCAGGGCTGCCAGAATCTCCGCTCGCTCGATCTCCGCCACCAGGGGTCGGCCCGGTCCCTTCAAAAACTGCACGCTTTGATCATTGTTCAATCCCAGGATCAAAAAATCTCCCAGCGCTCGTGCATCCTGCAAATAGCGGACATGACCAAGATGGAGCAGATCAAAACACCCGTTGGTAAATACAGCGCGTTCGCCCTGCTCCTGGCGGCGGCTCACCTCGCGAGCCAGCTTATCCCTCGGTAAAATTTTTTGTGAATTTAAAGAAATGTCATTCATATGGCAAAAGCTTCCATTAATTCCTGTGGCGTATTGGTCGCGCAACCCAGACGACGCACAACCAGCGCGGCGGCAGCATTGGCCAGATACGCGGCTTCAGCAAAACTGGCCCCGGCGGTCAGCGCGAGGGTAAAGGTAGCAGCGACAGTATCACCTGCACCGTTGGTATCTACAATCTCACTGGAATGATGGTTGAGTGGGAAAATTGGGAGATGCAGCGGCTCCGCGTCAACAACGAACAGGCTCATACCTTCACTCCCACGAGTAATCAGAATACTCTGCGCTTTGCTTCCCTCCAGCAGGCGCCGTCCGGCCTCATTGAGTTGCTCTTCGTTTGTAATCGTGATACCAGTGGCCAGCTCCGCTTCTGGCTGGTTTGGAGTTAAGGCGGTTACGCCCTGAAACCGAAAGAGTTTGCCATGAGAGTCTGCTATAATCACTTTCTTCAATTGACATGCCAGAGGGAGACAACTTTCAATGATTGCCGGGCTGATCATCCCGTTTTCATAGTCAGACAACATCACAGCATCGACGGTCGGAAGTACACGTTGAATATACTCAATAATCTGCCCTCGACTGGGTTCACCCACCTCTGAGGTATCCACACGGTCCACACGCACAATATGCTGGCGCACCACCTGTGAGCTACCCGCCATAATACGTGTCTTGGTAGAAGTCGGGCGTTGAGGATCTGTCACCAGGCCCTCCTGGTACATCTCCAGGTCGCTGATGGCCTTACGCAGACGCTGACCGGGAAGATCGTTGCCTACGACCCCAGCGAGGTAAACTTCGGCTCCCAGAGTACGCGCATTGACTGCAACGTTCGTAGCACCTCCTGGAATAGTGCGCTCTTCATTCAATTCAAGAATGAGAACCGGTGCTTCACGGGCGATACGCGTGGGATTGCCAATTAAATATTCATCGGCCACCATATCGCCGATCACCAGGATACGCTTGCCAGTAAAACCAGAAATCAGTGCCTGGAGACGTGCGGCAACAATATGAAATGTGGTATTAATCGCCATGCTGCGCACGCCCTTTCAGCACTACCTGGAGAGCAAAACGCGGCAGGGCCAGCATACGCCGCCAGCGCCACGGTTCACGATAGAGACGATAGAGCCATTCTATACCCATACGCTGCATGAAACGCGGCGCGCGTTGCTGGCGCCCGGAGATAAAGTCATAGGCGCCACCAACTCCGACAGCCAGGGCGACAGGCAAGCGCGCAAGATTGCGCGCAATCCAGAGATCCTGAGCGGGCGCGCCATAGGCAACACAGAGCACATCGGCCTGGGCCGCACGTACTCGTTCGATAATCTCGACTTCTTCGGCTGGCGCGGGTGAACCGGCATAGGTGCCAGCAATGTGTAAACCAGGGGCCAGACTTTGCAAACGCCTGGCGGTCTCTTCAGCCACACCGGGAGCCGCGCCGAGCAAATATAAACGATAACCCGACTCCGCACAGCGCCTGGCCAGAGCCAGCAACGTATCCACTCCAGTAATCCGTTCGGGAGTTGGAGCTTTGAGATAACGTGTCGCCCAGACTACGCCAACCCCATCTGCGACGACCAGTGACGCCGCATTGATAGCGCGACGAAACTCGGCATCGCGCTGCGCCGCCATCACAAACTCAGGGTTGACCGTAATAATCTGCTGGCAGGGGAGTTGATTTTCAGAGGAGCGCCGCAGGGCAATCATCTCTGTCATCTTGCTCAGAGCCTGTTCCTGCGTGAGCCGATCGACGCGCACTCCAAGCACATAAACCGACTCCGGTGAACTTTGTTGAGGCGTTAATGATACTTGCGTTGACATATTTTCTTCCACATTGAGGATTTTTTACCAGGTAATAATTTCGACTTCAGTATCAGTGACAACAATATCCGGGCGTGTCTCTTCTATATAGCGACGCACATGTTGCAAGACCTCATCGGCGTGCTGAGCGCTATTACTCACGCAACTCACGCCAAGTCTGGCAATTTGCCAGCGGTCGTTATCTTCGACCTCAGCGATTGCGACCTCGAATTGATTACGCACGCGGGCCATTATCGATTTGATGACCTGCCGTTTGTCCTTGAGAGAGTGACTTTCCGGCAGGTGCAAGGTAATTTCGCTCACACCTACTATCATGGCCGTAGTATAGCATAGTCAGCCACGCCTGGATAATCATGCGCAATTAGTCCCAGATGCCTGCTACAAACCTGTTTTCTCTTTCCCCTCGATGCTATGAAAGAATCATTTTTATTTCTCTGTCGCGCCTCTTTTTATTGCCAAATTTACACATATATAGAAAATTTTACTTATAGGGTATTTATCCTACATCTCTAGTAGAAAAGTCACTGGCATGTTATTTTAAAAAAAGTAGATAGGAGTGTATGTATTCTTTGAGAAAACGTACGAAATATACCTTTGGGCAAAAATCACAGCCCTACGATACAAGCTTAAAAACCTGGGTCAAAGAGGAAGTCAACCTCTCACAACAGTTTATCTGGATGGAGCTCCTGCTGGAGCGAACCACAACAATCTCCGAGGAGGAAAAAATGAAAATATAGGAAGGTATCAAGATGTATGATCCGTTGTGGGAAGAACATCCCAAAGTCAAGAAGATCAAAGCACAGGCCAAAGCCGATGCTGTTGCACAGGTTCAAGCTGAAATCGCACAGGCTAAAGCTGATGCCATTGCACAGGTTCAAGCTGAAATCGTTCAGGCCAAAACAGATGCTGCCGAACAGGCCAAAGCCAGAGCTGAGGCTCAAGCGCGCCAGGAGACGATGAAAACATTATATGAAGATTTCATCCAAATCGTGCAAGCACGCTTTCCCGAATTGACGGAACTGGCCCAACAAACGGGAGAGCAAATCAATAGCCCGGATGCATTGAGCCTCTTACTTGTTCAGGTAGCCAGTGCTCCCAATGAGACCGTAGCACGCCATATTCTGCGTCCCTCAGCGGCCTGAGACAGTGACAAGAGTAGAGAGGCGGACGCTCTCTGCTCTACTGACTCTTGTCAGGCAAAGAGCGCATACCCTATCACGATTTCACTCCTGTTCTTTTCTCCCTCGACGCTGCCTCTCCAACTCTGGTACAATACAAAGGAATATTTTCCACGCAATCAAAGGAGATTTCTATGTCCAAAACGCGAGAAGGTGAGCGTCCAAATCTGCCCATGCAAGGCGTCTTACAGCCAACGCGGGAAGAGGTACTCGCACTTCCACGAGTCTATATTTCGTCGCACCCGGTCATGCAGCACAAGATGACAGCTCTGCGTGACAAAAACACGCCGCCGCCAGCCTTCTATCGCCTGGTCAAGGAGATTGGAGCCTTGCTCGCTTATGAGGCCACGTCCACACTCAGACTGGAAAACGAGGTCATCGAAACTCCTCTGCAGACAATGACCGGGCGGCGCCTGGCCGGGGGCATTGGCATCACTCCCATCCTGCGCGCAGGACTGGGACTGGCCGAGGGCTTTCGTGAGGTGATTTCTGAGGCTCAGGTCTGGCACCTTGGGCTGCGCCGGGATGAGCGTACGCTCCAGGCTATGGTCTACTATAATCGCCTGCCACATGATGTTGATCTCCAGGTCGCTTATGCTGTTGATCCAATGCTGGCGACGGGTGGCTCGGCGATTGACGCAATCAATGTCTTAAAAAAACGCGGCATCCCGCGACTATCCTATGTCTGTATTCTGGCTGCGCCTTATGGTCTGCTTAAACTCTCTCAGGCGCATCCTGATATTGATATTTATATCGCCACGCTTGACGAAAGCCTGAACGACCTGGGCTATATTCTGCCCGGTCTGGGAGACGCAGGCGACCGGCAGTTTGGAACGTTCTAGGCATATGTCCGAAAATATACAGCACGAATCTCCGTCCGAAGCTTCAGAACATCAGGATGAAGACATACAAAGGGAAGAGACGACTGTACCTCAACCAGATCAGGTTGACGAAGAGCCGACTGGCATAGGAACCACATCTCCTGAAAATGAGCTACCGCCCGAAGCTCAAGGCGAGGCCAACGGGGGACCGCTGGGCTGTTGTCTGGGCATTATGATTGGTTTGCTCCTCAGCCTCTCGCTGGCAGTCTTGAGTCGCCTCTACGCAGACCCTCTGGGGCAACTCTTTCAGAGCAATTTCGGGTTACTGGGCCTGATTGTGCGTATTCTGATGGCAGTGCTGGCCGTCGCATTCGCCATTATCTGCGGGATGGTTGGCTGGAAACTGGGTAAACGATTTTTCCGTGAATATGAACCATCTGAGAGAATGCAGAGAAAGACCCGAGAGAGAGAAGCAAAGCTTTCTCACAAATCTTAAAGAGTCTGCTGCATTTGCAGAGTCGGGACCGACTCTGCAAATGCAGCAGACTCTTGTTTTATTCTTCGTCAGTAATCCGAAAGACCGCCATACGTGTTCGCAAAAGATTTGTCAGTTCCACCAGGTGAGCCAGCGATTGTTGCATCTTTAGCATATTCTGAGTAATATCGCTGGTGATGCGTGAGATTTCATCGACTGAATAAGAGACGCGCCGGGACCCCTGGGACTGGTTTGCGGCGGCATCACAAATTTCCTGCACCAGGTTCGACATCTGGGTTGTGACAATGCCGATCGCGTCCAGAGCCGTTCCGGTTTCCGCCACCAGTTCTGACTGCATAACGACCTGTTGAATGTTTTGCTCTACACTCTCAGAAACTGTCGCGGTCTCATGCTGGATAGTGCGCAGACGGGTAGCAACCTTGCGCGCTGCCTCCGCACTGGTGACAGCCAGTGAGCGAATTTCCTGAGCAATGATCACAAAGCCCTGGCCTTGATCTCCCGCGCGGACAGCCTCTATCGCAGCGTTTAACGCCAGCAAGTTCATACGCGTCGTCAGATCCGAGATCTCTGACACCGTATCATTGATCTCCTGGCCGCTCTCCCCCAGGCGTTTCATCACACGCGAAGATTGCATGGTCAGTTCACGTACCTGGCGCATACCTTCGATAGCACGCGCAATCTGCTGCTGCCCCTCGATATTCACATCCATCGCTTCAGTTGACACAAGGGAAATATTAGATGCATTCTCCGAAACTCGCTGCATGATCCCGTCCATCTCATCAATCGCAAGCGTAATATGCTGAACCTGGCGCTCCTGCTGATTGGTATCTCTGACCAGCAAGTCCGAGTGATGTTGAACATCCTGCGTATGCACATCCACAGCCTGCGTGACCATCTGGACCGTTCCGAGAATCCCGCTCATCTCGCCAACCATCAGGTTGATGGCTTCAACCACCGGTTTCAGTTTTTCATGGGTGGACTGCACACGCACGCGCAGATCACCGCGTTGGATGCGCTCCAGATCGCCACGCAGATCAAGGATTGCTGCTTCCAGCGCTTCGCGTTCGGCCTCCCGCTCCTGAAAAAGGCGCGCATTATCAATGGCAATGGCAGCCTGATTGGCAAAAAGATCGATCATCTCAATGCTTTCTTCCGTTGGTACCTTGCCATTCACAGGCTCATCAAGCGAGAGAAAGCCCAATAATTTACGCTGACGCGAACTGAACAAAGGTACAACAAGCATATCCATCGGGTGCCAATCGCCGGGCTGATGCTCCTCCACATCGCCACCACCCACTATAGTCAGATCCTCGAACAGATACATATACTCATGAGAAATAAAGTAGCTCTGGCTAATTTGAAATTCCGGTTTCATCATTCTAAGCATCTGGCCGACACGCATTGGATGCGCCAGTAACGTCTGCTGATCTTCTTCTGAGATACCCGCAAAAGCCACAGCATTCAAATACTCGTAGCCATCCTCGATCAACTTTAACACCGAAGCCCGGAAACCAAGACAAGAATGGATGGAAGAAATCACCTGTTCCAGAACCTCGTCAAACCTTAGTTCCGCGCGCAGAACATTGCCCAGCCGAATCAACTCCTT
>Ga0265338_10011391_pt1 | contig 10279 bp, 8 predicted proteins | sample 42126metaG_FD_193579 | JGI IMG/M metagenome (GOLD analysis project Ga0265338, IMG submission 193579) | Rhizosphere microbial communities from Carex aquatilis grown in University of Washington, Seatle, WA, United States - 4-21-26 metaG | ecosystem: Host-associated > Plants > Roots > Rhizosphere >... | reverse complement strand
CTATCGTGGCGGGAACCGACGCGGGGTGGAGCAGCTCGGTAGCTCGCTGGGCTCATAACCCAGAGGTCGTAGGTTCAAATCCTACCCCCGCCACTACGGCAAGACCGCAGGTCAGGGCCATGGTCAACGATCATGGCCCTGCTGCTCTTTCAAGATCAATCCCGGCTATTCCCTACTCGTGCCCCATAACCCAGAGGTCCAGGCCTTCGTCGTCGATCTCCACTCAGTGCTGGCCATTGCCTACTTATGGAGCCTGGGCGCGTCGGTGAACAGAGGTTGCACTACCGATTGGATACGACGCGGACGGCGCCTTGGCAAGCTCTAGCACCGACCAACGTGCCGCGATGGTGGTGCGCGCAATGACAGCCGGCCTTGTCGGTGCATGGGTTGCTGGTGATCAGTATTTCCTCGGACCCTCGGCCGGCTTAGATCGTGGCTGCACTCCGGCGACGACGATGTCGACGACATCTTGAGCGAACCGATCGCTGAGCGGGAGGTGGGACTGCAAGAGCCGGTGGTAGGCAGCTCCGAAGACCAAGTCGAGTAGCACCTCGGGGTCGGCGTCAGGGGATGCCTCTCCTCGTTCGAAGGCCCGCTCGAACATCTGGCGATGCTGTTCGCGCACGGGGCCAACGAAACGTTCGCGCCAGACCTCGGCCAACTCCGGGTCTCGCTGGACTTCGGCGATCAGCCCGACCAGGGTGCGGCCTGTCACCGTTCCCTTGGCGATCTTGATAAAGCCGCGCAAAACAGCGAGCAGGTCCCCACGAAGGGAGCCTGTGTCCTGAGGTGGAAGCCGATTCCGGTAGTCGCTAGCGAACGCTTCGAACACGAGGGTGCCCTTGCTCGGCCATCGCCGATAGATGGTGGTCTTGCCTACGCCGGCACGCTGCGCCACCTCTTCGATGGTCAGGTCGACGAAGCCGCGTTCTGCGAGCAGTTCGTTGGCGGCGTCGAGGATGGCGCGGTGGGAGCGTTCGCTGCGAGGACGGCCCCGTGGCGCGGGCGGTTGAGCGACTGGTCTGGTCATGGGTTGCATCGTATCAGATTTATGATACGGTACGTAGCGTCTCGTTAATCAGAGAGGTGATTCCGATGACTTCGGTGCAGATCGAGCGTCACGCCGCCAGACCCGCCGGCGGCAGCCGGCTGCATCGCGTTGACGGGCTTCGGAAAGGGTCGCGGCGAGCGTCGGAGTCGCCAGTCGCAAGGACTGTCACGGACGTGCCCGGTGCGGAGATCGGAGTCGGACTGTCGACGCCGGCGCTGGCCGTGGTACTGGTCGCGTCGTTCATGGTGGTTCTGGATTTCAGCATCGTCAACGTCGCTCTGCCCTCGATTCGCCACGACTTGGGCTTTCGGGGCGACACCGTGCAGTGGGTCGTGACGGCGTACGCGATCACCTTTGGCGGCCTGCTGATCCTGGGCGGTCGCATCGCTGACACACTCGGGCGACGAGAACTGTTGGTCATCGGGCTGCTGGTGTTCGCCGCTGCGTCACTGGGCGCCGGGATGAGTGGCAGCGCCAGCATCCTGGTCGCCGCCCGAGCGATCCAGGGAGTCGGGGCTGCGATCGTGGCGCCGGCCGCGCTGTCACTGATCACGGCGCGCCTGGCGGAGGGGCCTCGACGGACGCGCGCGCTTGGTCTGTATGGTGCCACCGCCTCGATTGGTTTTGTAGCAGGGCAGGTCCTGGGTGGCGTGCTGGTGCAGTACGCGACCTGGCGGTGGATCTTCCTCGTCAATGTCCCGGTGGGTATCGCGGCTGCGATCGTTAGCCGTCGCCTGATCGAGGCGGACCGCCGGCGTTCGACGCCGGCCCACCTTGACGTGGCAGGCGGCATTCTGGTCACGGTCGCGGTGGCGTTAGCCGTGTTCGCTATCTCCGAAGGTCCAGTCCTGGGCTGGCTGCGACCACTTGTGCTCGGCGCTGTCGTTGTCGCCGCGTTGGCGTCTGCAGGTTTCGTGGCGGTGGAGCGGACCCACGCCGATCCGCTCGTCAACTTCCGCCTGCTCCGCCGGCGAGGACTACACACTGCCGCGGTCCTCACGCTGTTGCTGGGCGCCTGGAATGCCGGTGAGCTAGTCGTGATGTCGGTGTACTTGCAGCAGACGCTTCGCGATTCACCCCTCGCCGCCGGCCTTGTGATCACCCCACAAGGGGTGGCGGGCTTCCTCGCCGGGATCTTCGGTATCCGGTTACTCCGACGCATCGGCATTCGCACTTTTCTGTTGGTCACGACTACCGCGGTCGGTGTCGGCTTCCTGGTCCTCGCCCACCTCCCCGCTGGCGGTCACTACAGCCCCCTGTTCGCCGCGGTCGTCCTCGTCGGGTTCGGAACCGCGGGCACCATATTCACCGCGACCGTGATGGCATCAAGCGGCGTGGCCCGATCGGACCAGGGACTGGTCGGTGGTGTGGTGAACACGGCCCGCCAGGTCGGCGCAGCCATCGGTGTCGCGGTGCTGATTGCGATCGCCGAGGGCCCCCATGCGCGCGCTGGTCTAGCGAGGGTCAGCGGTGACCGGGCGGCAATGCTGGCGGCGGCACTCGCGGGATTCTGCGCAACCGCGGTCGCCTGGCTGGGGACACGACCTCGTCCGCGCACAGGGCTTCCCGGCACATTACCCAGATCGTGGCCGATGCCACATCGGTGCCTGACCCTGCACCCGACTCTGTCCGAGAGGAGATCGTCATGAGTGGACAAATCGTTGCGGAACCCGTCACCTCGTTGGCCGGGACGGCAACGCACAACGAGCTGCGGGAGCCGGTTGGCCGAGCTGTCGTGTGGACCGCCGCGATCACGGCGCTCGGCGGGCTGCTGTTCGGCTACGACACCGGCGTCATCTCGGGTGCCTTGCTGTTCCTGCACACCAGCTTCGGCACCGTGAGCTCGTTCGACAAGGAGCTGGTCACGAGCCTGCTGCTTGTCGGGGCGGCAGCAGGCGCATTCGGCTCGGGCAGATTGGCAGACCTGATCGGCCGGCGCTCGGTGATCCTCATCACCGCCGCTGTTTTCGTGCTGGGCGTGGTCGGAGCGGCGCTCTCGCCCACGTTCTGTGTGCTGGTCGTGATGAGGTTCGTGATCGGGTTGGCGGTCGGTTCCGCGTCGATGGCGGTCCCGCTGTATATCAGTGAGGTCGCGCCGCCCAGGGTGCGAGGCGCGCTGGTGAGCTTCAACCAGCTGGCACTCACGTCCGGGATTCTCGTGTCGTTTCTGGTGGACTACGCGTTGAGCTCGAGCGCCGACTGGCGGCTGATGTTCGGCCTGGCCACGATCCCGGGCGTTCTGCTGTTCATCGGGATGTTGACCCAGGCCGAAAGCCCGGTCTGGCTCGTCACCCACGGCCGGATCGCCGACGCCCGAAAGGTGCTGGAGCGGGTACGCAGCGCGGACCATGACATCGACGGTGAGATCGACGAGATCAGGGCCGTGAGCAACCGATCTACGAGCTACCGTGAGCTGCTGGCTCCCGACGTCCGCAAGCTCGTCGCGATCGGCGTTACGTTGGCGGTCTTCCAGCAGGTCACCGGGATCAACACGGTGATCTATTACGCGCCGACCCTGCTGCACCAGGCCGGCCTCGGGAACTCAGCCTCGCTGCTCGCGAACGTCGGGAACGGCATCGTCAACGTCGGCATGACGATCGTCGCGATCTGGCTCATCGACAAGGTAGGCCGGCGCGTTCTGCTGATCAGCGGCACTGTCGGGATGGCGATCGCACTGTTCGTGGTGGCCGCCACCTTCGCGGTCAGCGGGAACACGCTCGGTCACACGGCTTCAATCATTGCGGTGGTCAGTCTCGTCGCCTACACCGGCTCGTTCGCCATCGGCCTCGGCCCGGTCTTCTGGTTGTTGATCAGCGAGATCTACCCGGCGCGGATCCGCGGCAAGTCCATGAGCATCGCCACAATGGCCAACTGGGGAGCAAACTTTGTGGTCGCGGTGACCTTCCTGACCTTGCTCAACGCGATCTCGAACGCAGGGACGTTCCTCCTGATGGGCTTGTTCAGCCTTGTGGCCGTGGCGTACTTCTGGCGGAAGGTGCCGGAGACCAAGGGCATGACTCTGGAAGCGATCGAACGACAGGTCGCCTAACGTGCGACGAACGACCAAGCAAGCTCACCAACAACACGTACAGGTCAAGAAGGAGGACGGTAATGAACGTCACAGTTCTCGGTGCTGGCGGCATGGGTTCCGCGATGGCCGAACGGCTCTCGGAATCCGGCCACAGGGTGACCATCTGGGACCGAAACCCGGACCACCTCATGAGCGTCAGCGGCTCGGGCGTCACTGCAGCCGCTGAACCCGCGTCGGCGGTCACGGACGCGTCCGTCGTGATCACGATGGTGACGAACGGCGAAGCGGTCCATGCTGTCGCTGAGCGGATGCTGTCCGCGATGCGCCCTGACGCGGTGTGGGTGCAGGCGTCCACGGTCGGGGCCGAGTGGGCTGATCGACTTCGCGCGCTGGCTGACGCGAACGGTCGGACGATGCTCGACGCGCCAGTTTCCGGCAGTACCGGACCGGCGCGGAACGGAAAGCTGAGCTGGTTGGTCGCCGGTCCAACGAGCGCGGTCGAGGCGGCTCGACCGGTGCTTGACGCACTTGGCGAGCGAGTTCTCGTCGTTGGCAGCGGTCAAGAGGCGAACCGGCTCAAGCTCGTCGTCAACACCTGGATGACCGCAGCGACTGTAGCGATGGCCGATGCACTCGCTGCCTGTGACCGGCTCGGCATCACGCGGTCGTCGCTGCTCGAGGTGCTCGACGGCGGCCCCCTCGCGATGCCATACGCGCTGCAGAAAGCTCAGCTTATGACCGACGGCCAATTCGCCGCTGGGTTTCCGGTCGAGCTTGCACTCAAAGACATCCGGCTCACCGAACAGGCCGAGGGCCAGCAGCCACCGTTGGTGCACGCCGTTGAAGAGCGGTTGCAGCGGGCGGTCGACGCCGGTCATGCCCGAGACGACGTCGCTGCTGTGGCAGCTGTCGACTAGAAGACATTGGGAGAAGGAGAAGTCTCATGGATACGCCAACGACCTTCGTGGCTGACGGTGGCCGGTATACCGAGATGGCCTACCGGCGATCCGGGCGTAGTGGTGTGGAGCTGCCGTTGGTGTCGCTGGGTTTCTGGCAGAACTTCGGCGGTGACCGCCCGTTGGAACTTCAACGGGCGATCGTGCGGCGGGCGTTCGACCTCGGTGTGACGCACTTCGACCTGGCAAACAACTACGGCCCGCCGTACGGCGTCGCGGAGTCCAACCTCGGCCGGCTGCTGGCACAGGACTTCAGGCCCTACCGGGATGAGCTGATCATCAGTACCAAAGCAGGATGGGACATGTGGCCCGGCCCGTACGGCGATCACGGATCGCGCAAATACCTGCTGGCCAGCCTCGACCAGTCGCTAGCGCGGCTCGGGTTGGACTACGTCGACATCTTCTACTCGCATCGCCCGGACCCGGCGACACCGCTTGAGGAGACTATGGGCGCCCTGCACACCGCGGTACAGCAAGGCAAGGCGCTCTATGTCGGGATCTCGTCCTACGGTCCGGAGCGCACCCGGCAGGCCGCGGCGATCCTGCGCGACCTCGGCACGCCGCTGCTGATCCACCAGCCGTCGTACTCGATGCTCAACCGATGGGTCGAGAACGGCTTACTCGACGTCCTCGACGAGATCGGCGCTGGCGCCATCGCCTTCACCGCTCTCGCGCAAGGGCTACTCACGCCCAAATATCTCGACGGCATCCCGGAAGGCTCTCGCGCGGCATCGGACAACTCAACGCTGTCTCGAGCCGCGGTCTCCGCCCACCGAGACGGCTTGCGTGAACTCAACGAGATCGCCGCCAAACGCGGACAGACGCTCGCGCAGATGGCGCTGTCATGGGTGCTCCGCGACCCGCGGATCACATCCGTCGTGGTTGGCGCCAGCTCTGTGCAGCAACTCGAGGACAACATCGCGGCCATCGAACAACTCGAGTTCAGCACCGATGATCTCGCTGCGATCGACACAGCTGCTCCCGACGACCCCGACATCGACCTGTGGCGAGACCAGTCAGAAATTGGCCCCGACCGTCGGATCTGAGCCGATCAGCGAAGGAGCGCTGTTGGATCTTGTCATGGGCGTGGTGACGGCTGTGGTGTTAACCAGTGCGTCACCGTGGTCGGCCGGTTGGGGTCGGTCATTGCGCGGATTCGGTCGAAGCGCTGCTGGTCACGCCTGGTGACCCGTTCGTGTTGGCGAAGGTGCTCGGGCCAGGAGGCGACGACGAACTGCTCGATGAACCGGGTACCTTGCTCGGCGTCGCGCCAGACCCGCCAGGAGATCGCTCCGGTGCGGCGCCGGCTGAATCTTGACCCTGCGAGCGCGGCGTGCAGATCGTCCTCGCGCCCAGGGCGGGCCCAGTATTCGACGTTCACCATGATCGGCCCACGAGGCAAGTGATCAGTGGCCAACTGGGGCTGAGGCCAATCACCGGCGGGGAGGAGGTCCTCCGGGGGTAGCGGGATGAACCGATAGCGCAGCCCGGCGAGCGGGCCGAGCGCGAGGCCCGCGGCCGCCAGCAGCAACGCCGTCGACAGACCGAGCCGTTGGGCGCTGACGCCCAGCACAACACTGCCGACCGCCGCCCCGCCTTGGAACGCAATCAGGTAGAACGCCATGCCCCGTGCCTTGACCCATCCCGGCAAGCTCAGCTGGAAGGCCGAGTTCAGCGTCGAGAGCACCAGGATCCAAGCCAGCCCGGCGACGACCAACGCGACCGCGACGACCGGGCGGACCCGAACGTAGGCCAACACCAGGGTCACGCCGGCCAGTCCAAGCGAGCCGATGCTCACTAACCAGGCCGCGCTCGCCAGAGTACGCAGCCGGGGTAGCAACGCGCCGCCGCCGACTGCACCCAGGCCGACGCAGCCGAGGAGCAGCCCGTAGCCACCGGAGCCAAGATGCAGGTGCGACGTGGCCGTCAATGGCAGCAACGCCCAGATCGCACTCGCGAAGAAGGTGAACAGCACGGCCCGTGCAAGCACCGCGCGAAGCGCCGGACTCGCCGAGATGTAACGGGCGCCGGCGCGTGTGGCCTCACCGGCATGCTCTCGCGGCAGGACACCGGCTAGCCGCGTCTCCCGCCAGCGGGCCACCACGGCGATAACCGCGAGGAACGTCGCCGCGTTGATCAGGAACAGGGTGCCGGCATCGGTCGCCAGCAGCACGAGGCCACCAATCGCCGGGCCGATCGCCCGGGCGAGGTTCATGTTCACCGCGCCGAGCGAGATGGCCTGTTGGCGTTCGGCTGGCTCGACGAGCTCCGGCTGCAGGGTCTGCCAGGTCGGCGATGTGAACGCCTGCCCGGCACCGACCGCGAAAACCAACGCCAGCAAAACCCACGGCGTGACCAGGCCGCGCAGCGCGAGCACTCCAAGCGTGGCCGCCGCGACAAGCATGAAGGTCTCCGCCCCGATCAGCAACCGTCGTCGGTCGACGAGGTCGCTGACGACCCCGGCAGGCACGGAAAGCAGCAGCACCGGTAGCGCCGCGGCGGTCTGGATCAGCGCGATCAGAGTGGCCGAGCCGGTGAGGCTCAGCATCAACCACTGCGCACCGACGGTCTGCATCCAACTGCCGATGTTGCTGACGAACTGCGCGCTCCACATTGCGGCGAAGGTCGGGTGGCGCAGCGGCGCCCAGGCAGCCCCGGAAGCTCGCGGCACATGCACTCCAATCGCAATCAGTCCGTTGCGACCAATCAGATCGGGACGCGGCCGTCGAGTCAATGTCTGTCGTGGCAGGTCTAAGACCGCTCGTAGCGGTGACGGTTAGGCGGACATCGTCTACCGAGTCCGTCAAATCAGGGGATGAGCACGATCTTGCCGAGAGTGTGGCCCTGCTCGAGTTCTGCGAACGCCTCGCGGACCTCCTCAAGCGGGTACGTCGCCGCGATCGGCACCTCGATCTTGCCAGTCGCGGCGAGCTCGGCCATCTCCGCGAGGACGTCGGTTGTGGTGGCCGCACCGCTCCCTTCAGCTTTGACCCCGAGCTCTGTTGCTGTATCGAACGCCGCGATCGTGTTGATCCGGTCGCGGGCAACACCGAGCGCGACCGCCAGGTACACGTACTCCGGGCCGTACAGGTCGATGAACGCGGTTACCCCGTCAGGCGCTGCCGCGCGGATCCGCGCTTCGAGTCCGTCGCCGTAGTTGACGACGGTGGCGCCGTGCGCCTGTAGCCAGTCGGCGTGCCGGTCCGACGCGATCGCGATCACTCGCGCCCCACGCAGTCGCAGCAGTTGCACCACGATCGTCCCGACGCCGCCCGCAGCGCCGCTCACCGCCACGGTGTCGGCGTCGGTCGGGTCCACCGCGCGAACCGCAGCGTAGGCGGTGCAGCCCACGACGTAGAGCGAGCCTGCCGCCTCCCAGGACAGCCCTGCCGGCTTCGCAACCAACTGATCGGCAGGGACAACAACCTGCTCGGCGTGGCTGGAGCGCTCCCACGTCCAACCGAGCACATCGTCGCCGACCGCCCACTCGCTGACCTCAGCACCGATCGCGGCAACGGTGCCCGCGAGGTCGCTGCCCTCACCCGAAGGAAAAGTTGAGGGGAAGCGTTTGTGCAGCAGTCCCTGGCGGATTTTCGCCTCACCCGGGTTGATGCCAGCCGCACGGACCTGGACGACGACCTCGTTCGCCGCCGGCGAACGCATCTCGACCTCCGCCACCCGAAGGACGCTAATGTCTCCGTACTTGCTGAAGCGGACTGCCTTAATCATCGGGACTCCTGTTCTAGCTCGCGTCGATAGCGGCCCTGACAACCCAGAGGTCGTAGGTTCAAATCCCACCCTGCCACTAAGGCAAACCGCAGCTCAGGGCCATGATCAACGATCATGGCCCTGAGGCAGTTTCAAGATCATTCCCTGCGCGTTCCCCATAACCCAGGGGTCCAAGCATGTGTTCGTAACCTCCATCCATGCTGGTAGCCGCCTTCCACAATGGCATGTTGACCTCGTCGGCGAACCGAGCTGATGGCACTCCCGCTCGCTTCACCGTCGCTTGCTGGCGGGTTCACACCGGGCGGCTGGGGTGTCGTGCGCTGGCGCCCAGAACCCGTCAGCGGCCGGAGCCTCGAAGCAAGGACGCTCGCTGCTTTCGGTGCCTAGGGGTGTGCGCCGGGAATAGATGGAGATGATCTAGATCGTGAGGGTGCTGGTGGCAGGCGCGTCGGGGTTCGTGGGCAGTCGGCTGTGCTCGGCTCTGGTGGATGCCGGCCACGAGGTGCGGGCGATGACGCGTCGTCCTGGCGCTTATCGGGGTGCGGGGACTGCGGTGCGGGGCGATGTCGATGACGCTTCCTCCCTCCTAGCGGCAATGGAGGGATGTGAGTGTGCGTACTACCTCGTGCATTCCCTCGACGTCGCGAATTTCGCTGATCTCGATGCGGCCGGTGCGCGCGCATTTGGACGCTGCGCGGCGGAGGTTGGTGTGGATCGGATCGTCTACCTGGGTGGTCTCGGCGACGACAAGGACGCGTTGTCGGCCCATCTGCGTAGCCGGCGAGAGGTCGAGACACTTCTTGGGGCGGCGGGGGTTCCGGTCACCACGTTGCGCGCGGGCATCATCGTCGGGCACGGTGGGATCTCCTGGGAGATGACCCGACAGCTCGTTGAACATCTGCCTGCGATGATTACTCCGCGTTGGGTGCGAACCAAGACTCAGCCGATCGCTGTTGATGACGTGATCCGCTATCTGGTCGCTGTCCTGGAACTGCCGGAGGCGCGGGGACGGAGATTCGACATCGGCGGCCCAGAGGTTCTGGAGTACGTCGAGATGATGCGCCGCGTTGCCCTCATCGAGGGACGGCACACCGTCGTGATCCCGGTGCCCTTGCTCAGTCCATCACTGTCGTCGTGGTGGCTCTCGCTCGTGACCGACGTCGATGTTCAGACCGGCCGATCGCTGATCGACTCGATGAGCAACGAAGTTGTGGTCCGCGACGACAGTATCCGTGCGCTGGTGCCGTTCGAACCGATGGGTTATGACGCTGCGGTGCTGCTCGCATTGGGCGAGCGCGCGAGGGCGAGGCGCAAGTGACCGTCGGAACACTTCGGCACCGGCGCCGCAGAGTCGCCGCGGCTGGCGTCGCGGGTGTCGGTCTTCTCGGCCTGTCGTTGTCGACCGAGCCGGACTCGGTGGAGTTCTATGCCCTGACTCTCGGAGTCGCGTCGGTCTGGACGCTCGGCGGGCTGAGCTCGGGAGCCCCGCATTTCAGGCCCCAGTCGGAGGAT
>Ga0265338_10011389_pt1 | contig 10280 bp, 8 predicted proteins | sample 42126metaG_FD_193579 | JGI IMG/M metagenome (GOLD analysis project Ga0265338, IMG submission 193579) | Rhizosphere microbial communities from Carex aquatilis grown in University of Washington, Seatle, WA, United States - 4-21-26 metaG | ecosystem: Host-associated > Plants > Roots > Rhizosphere >... | reverse complement strand
TATTGCGGGCGATCATTAAAAGCTCTTTTTTCTCGGTAACACTTAAGGACTTAACCTGTTCATCCGGAGGGGCATCCCTGCCCAAAAGATCATCATAGAAAATAACCGATGAATATCCCACCACTTTGGTTTTGTCGCCGGAGGTGTCCCCGGAATTCGCATGCTTCAGCACTTCTACATGTTTGATGCCCCGCAAGCGGGCATACATCAAGGCCGTGGTCATGGGTACGAATCCGCACATCTCCATTTTGCGGCTCATATTGCCTTCAAAAAATCCCTGGGGGTCAATGTCCTGGATAGCTTTCAGGGTCAGGGCATCCATCTGGTTGGCTGTATCGTAGGTATAATAATGCGACATGTCTGAAGAGATCAGGATCAAAACATCCTTGCGCTGGCCTATCAATTTATCCAACGCAACGGCCAGGTCTTTGCAGACTTGGGGATCAGGTTCCCCCATGAGAATGGGAACTATACGTATGTTGCTGAAGGTTTTTTGGAGAAAAGGCAATTCCACCTCAAGGGAGTGTTCCCTATCAAAAACCTGAGGCAAAAAGTGGAACTCGGAGGTGTTTTCTTTCAATAAAGCGGCGGCAAAATCCTCATCCACCGCAACAAGACCCAACGGCGTTTTAAAACCGCCACGGGGCCAGACAGAGATCCCTGCGAAGGGGAAAAAATGGCTTGGGCCGATGACCACGATGGTTTTGTAATGATTGCCGGCAATGGCCTTGTAAGTAAAGGCCGCCACCGGCCCGGAATAAGGATAGCCGGCATGGGGCGCAAGGGCGATCTGAACCTGCCGGTCGGCAGGCACGGACACCGCGGAAGCTTCAAGATCATCGATCATCGTGGAAAGTTCCCGGGGATCATCCGGGTAAAAACCACCGGCCACATTGGGTTGTTTGATCATATCTTCCCCCCAACTTAATGCAGAAAAAGCCATGAATACCGTCAATAAAATAAAGGTCCGTCTCATGCTTTATCGAAATAATCATCCAGACTGAATTTTTTAAGCTCTTTGTGCCTGCGCAACAATGCCAGGGTGAGCCCCAAACTAATGCTGTCCAAGACGATGATCATCTGCGGTTTAAAATGGACCCACTCGCCAAAGCAACCGCAATTTTCAAGGGGAAGACCCCTTATTAAGGCCTGCCCCACCACCACCACGAAAACACCGAATAACACCGCCGCCGCTCTTAAACTCCAGGGCATCCAAAAGCCCAAAAGAACAAAAACCCCGATAATCAGTTCTGCCCATGGAAAGAACTGCGCCACCAACAACTCGGCCCACGAAGGCAACAACTGATAAGCCTGGATAACGTACATGAAATTCTGGTAAGGGCCCAACAGTTTTCCCAAGCCTGAGACCAGGAAAATGCTGCCGATGACAACGCGAAGGGCAATGTACATAAGATCAGCCGGCCGGAAAATAATTCTTAAGCTCGTCCTGTAAGGATTTTGTGCCTACCACCATCTTATTATTGATAAAATACGTCGGTGTTGAAGTGATCCCCAATGACTGGCCAACAGACTTCTCGTCATAGATCACCTTACGCGTATTTTCCGAAGCCAGGCAGGACCTTAACTGGTCCATATTCAGGCCCACTTGGGTGGCCATGGCATTAAATACCGGTTCCGGGTTTATCAATTCCGCCCATTGGGCCTGCTGGGGTATCATCAGGTCCTCCAGGGCCCAGAATTTCCCCTGCCGGGAAGCACATTCGCTGTAGGTGGCGCTGATCATGGCGTGATGATGCATGTTGGTCAATGGAAAATACCTTACCTGGACATAGAGGTCACTCGGATGCTGGTCCAAAAATGTTTTTAGATATTTCATGCCATAGGCGCAGGCCGGGCATTGGAAATCGATGTATTCAATGATCTTGACGCGGGCCTGGGGGTTGCCCTTGGCACGCTCATCTTGCCCATTGGCATGGGATTGGGAACGTATCAAAAAAACCTTAGCGCCGACAACCAGTCCGGCTAAGATCAACAAAAGAACCAAGGTCGACTGAAATTTGTTCATCCCTCCTCCTTGTCAAGGTTCCTAATAATTCGTTCTGTCTGTTTTTTTCACAAGACGCCCGATCTTTTTAGCCAGCGGCGGAGCCAGGCTTCCGGCCTTCAGCCGCCATCCCCAATTATTGACCTTGGTGGCCGGCGTATTCATGCGGCCCTCCTCACCTAATCCAAGAAAATCAGGCATAGGAATGATGACAACTTCCGCCCGGGAGCGCATCAGCACCTCGATCATGGTCCAGTGTAAATTCCGGGGAGTAAATTTTTTCTGCAGGACCCTGTACATATTGGCCTTCTCATGCGGCTTGGCCTCCTTGTTATACCAGCCCTGGATCGTATTGTTGTCATGGGTGCCGCTGTACGCCACGCAATGCACGGAATAATTCGCAGGCACATGTGGATTACCGTAAATATCACCGTTGAAAGCGAACAACAGGACCCGCATGCCGGGAAAACCGAATTTTCTCATAAGTTCCGGGACATCAGGCGTGATCTCGCCCAAATCCTCGGCAATGATGGGAAGCGGATCAAAACGCTTGGAAAGCATCCTGAAAAAATGCGCCCCCGGACCCTTGGCCCAGCGGCCGAAGACCGCCAGTTTTTCATGGGCCGGGATCTGCCAAAAACCGCAAAAGCCGCGGAAATGATCAATGCGCAGATGGTCGAACATCTCCAAATCGTGCGCAATGCGCTCGATCCACCAGCTGTAATTGACTTTTTTCAAATTCGCCCAATTATACACCGGATTGCCCCAGCGCTGGCCGGTCCTGGAAAAATAATCCGGAGGACATCCGCTGATGAATTTCAAATTCCCTTCGCCGTCGATCTGAAAAAAGGTCGGATGCCGCCAGACCTCAACACTGTCATAATTGACATAGATGGGGATATCCCCGATGATGTCAATGCCCTTGCTGTTGGCATAACTTTTAAGCTTACGCCATTGCCGGAAAAACATGTACTGGACGAACTTGACCTGCTCGATGGCGGCATGGTTGCGACGGGCAAAATCTTGCAAGGTGGAAGGCCGGCGGGTCTTCAGGGCCTTGGGCCATTCATTCCAGCTGCGGCCGCCCCGAAGGGCCTTGATGACCGTAAACAGGGCAAAATCTTCCAGCCAATAGTGCTCGGCCTTGATAAATTCCTCGAAAAGCTGACGGTCGCCCTCTTTTTGGAAACGCCGCCAGGCTGCATTATAGGTCCTTGCTTTAAACAGCTCCACCTTGGGATAATCCACCCTGTCTTCCGTTAAACCCGACGGTATTTTTATATCCGAGGCCTTCAGGAAACCTTCGATGACCATCATCTCCGGGCTGATCAAAAGTGGATTGCCGGCAAAAGCCGAGGAACAACTGTAAGGGGAATTACCGTTGATGCCGTCGGTTGGATTGATGGGCAGGATCTGCCAGTACTTTTGTCCGCTTGCAGCCAAAAAATCGACAAAAGCATAAGCAAAAGAACCCAAGTCCCCGATGCCATATTTGGAAGGAAGAGAGGTGATGTGTAATAAAATACCACTGTGGCGTTTAGACATTTTTACCTGCCGTAAGTGACGGAGCGACCTTGACCTCTAAGATCTCGCCCAAACGTTCAAAAAATTTCACCCAGCGTCCGGACAACTCATCGGTCCCTGCCTGGGCCGCGACATCAGGATAAATCCCCCGCCCCATGGCAAAATAAATATTCTGGGCCTTCCATAAGTCCAGATCCAAATTCAACTGCCCCAAAAGTTCCAAAATGATGATGATCTTTTCAATCAGATGAATATTATCGGGATATTCCGACAGGCGTTTCATCAGGCTGCTGATGCGCTGGGAGGCCAGGAATGCGAAATTGGCATGATCACGCTTGAACGACCAGCGTTTCATCTCCTCGACCAATTGCCTGAAACGTTTGATATCCACGTCCTCGGCTTCCAGCGCCAGGCTGATGTCACGGTTAAGCACAAATTCCACCACGGTCATGAGCATGCGCGGCAGGGGGAGGCTGATCTCGTTCTTTATCTGCATCAAGGGATAATGGTGGTCATAGATCTGCCTAAAACTCGTCTCGATATCCTCCATCGTGGAGGACAGCACCTGGTTGAGGATCTTCTGCTGCTCCTCTTTAAAGAGGTGCCATAACGAATAATTGTGATACTTAAAATAATCCTTGATGATCCCGATCACGCTGGGGATATCGCTTTCCAAAAAAGCATTCATCATCAGGGTGTGCATTTTGGTAAACTCTTCCGGGCCCAAATAATCAACTCCGCCGATGAAATTATGGTCCCCCAAATGCAGGACCGTAAAACATATCGAGGCCTGCTCCCAGGTGACTTTGGAACGCACCATGGCGCGTCCGACCACCAGCCTTAATCTTCCTGCTTCCTTAAGGTCATACTGGTCGCTTTTGACCGTATAGCTGTACATGTTGGTCTTGGGAGCGTATTGCTCGAAAAGGGAGGTCATCGCGTAATGGGCCCCTACGCGCAAAAGATCGACGACGGAAGGTTTGACCATGGCGCGGTAGATCTGTGCGCCGTCCTTTAATTCAGGGACATTGCTTTGCACGGAGGCCAACCGGGAAACAAACCCTTCTTCAAGGTTCACCGAAGAGACATCCTGGGCCAATTGGATGGCGCGCGCCGCATATTTCAGGACCTGCACGGTCTCGATACCGGATATTTCATTGAAAAACCAGCCGCAGGAAGTATACATCAGCATGGCATTGGTCTGCATTTCCAAAAGCTTGAGGATCTTGATCTTCTCCTCTTCCTTCAGAGGCCGTCCGGCCAGGCCCAACAAAAACTGCGCCATGTTCTCTTCGTTACGGTCCAAAATCACCTCGATGTACCTGTCGCGCGCGCCCCAGGGATCGTTGGTAAAAGAGCCCATCTGCTTTTCATAAAGCGGAATGATCTCATCCCGCAACCAGTCCAGGGACTGGCGCAAGCCGGCGCGCCACCGCTGGTTCCAACCAACCTGGCCTCCGGTCGAGCAACCGCAGTCGGAACGCCAGCGCTCGATGCCGTGCACGCAGCTCCAGGAGGAGTTTTCCACGATCTCAACTTCTCTAGTGGGAGGGAATTTTTTCATGAACTCGCCGTAAACAGTCAGGCGTGCCAGGTGGTGGCTTTCGATATAATGCAAGCCATAGGCCAGGGCCATGTCCCCGAATTTATGGTGATGACCATAGGACTCCCCATCGGTGGCGATATTGACCAGTTGGGCATTGGGGTTGCCCACGCTGAAAGTATCGGACAAACGCCGGGCAAATTGCTCGCCGTTATTCAGAAGCCCCTCAAAAGCGACTCCCAGGGCGGTCGGTCCGTCATAGAAAAAGATCGTGATCTGGCGACCCGACGGCAAATGACAGAGGTAAGGCACCCGCGAATCGACCTTGGCCGCGGAGACGTCCTGCCAGAGCATTTCCTGTCCGCCGTTCTTGATGCGCCTGGCTTGATGGGGCGCCAAAACCGTGAACTTGATGCCCTGCTCGGCCATGATGTCGAGCGACTCTAAGTCCACCGCGGTTTCCGCCAGCCACATGCCTTCGGGTTTCCGCTTAAAGCGTGACTCAAAATCCTTGATGCCCCAAATGATCTGGGTGCGCTTGTCCCTCGCATTGGCCAAAGGCATGACCACATGGTTATAGACCTGGGCCATCGCACTGCCGTGGCCGGAGAAATGTTGCTGGCTGATACGGTCAGCTTCGAGGATGGCCGCATAAATGTCCGGCTCCTTTTCCTGGATCCAGGATAAAAGGGTGGGCCCAAAATTGAAGCTGATCTTGGAATAATTATTGACGATATCGATGATCCGGTGGTTGTCATCTAAAATACGCGCGGCCGCATTGCGCGCGTAACATTCAGCCGTCACCCGCTCATTCCAATCATGATAAGGATAAGCAGAATCCTGCACTTCGACTTCATCCAGCCATGGATTTTCCCTGGGAGGCTGGTAAAAATGACCATGGATGCAGATGAACCTGTTCAACGTAGACACCCCACTCACTTGAAGTACTTAAATCCCTGACACGCTTTACTTTTTGGCCTTAGGCTTGCCGTTGTTAGAGCCGACCGAAGCCGGCTGGGCGATGTTATAAACTACCGCATTAAAAGCGCGCATTTCCGATTCCACCAAAGAAACAAAGGTACGCCGGTTCTTGATCGTATAATCGATCTTGTCTTCCCGGGCCAACCACCCCAGGGCCTGAAGCACGATCTCATCCTTTTCTTTCATGTCCTTGGCCAATTGGCTGACATTGGCCTGGCCGTTCTGGCCCAGAAAACGCCATGTTTTTCCAGCCGCTTCAATGACTTTCTCTTTCATGAAAACCCTCCTGTTTAAATAAGTATTCTAATCTTAAGAGTAATCCTCGTCAATAGAAGGTGGGAGATGTTAACGGTGTCCGCTGTTCTTGCGGGCCGGATAGTTTTGCATGTCTATCCAAATCTTCATTTGGTCCGGGGTAAGTACAGAGTTCAATTCCTCGTTCTCGATCTCGGTCAATTGCTGCCGTTGGCTGTTCATGGCGCTGCTGTCGATCTCGCCGTATTGCAGGCTCTGCTGGAGGTTCCTGACATCGGCGATGTTGTTGGCGATGATGGGCCGGACAGCGGTCATCTGATCCTGGGTCAATTTCATATTGGCCTTCAATTCGGAAATCAGCATGTTGGTGGCCTTGACCACGATCTCATCCGTAGGCGAGGCATATTTTTTAACCTGGTTCCTGGGTTGCCGTGAGGCGCCGGCCGCCTGATCGGACGGAACATTGGAGGCGTTGTTACTATCCGTATTGCCCGTAATAAGACCAGTGCCGATTTGCCGTGAAACCTGGCTGCCTACGGGCGGGGAAACAAGCACGCCATTGTCATTCTGGTTTTGGGCCAAGCCCGGAGGAATCAACATAAAAAAAGCGCTGAAAAGAAAATATCCGGTTGTTTTTTCCATTGCTCTTATTTTTTAAAAAAGTTCAGGGGATGGTTTGAGTCACCCGGGTTTTTATCCACCAGCCTGATGATGTCATTTTTACCGAAAGGCAGGCTTTCGTACTGGATGATGACAGGATCGCCTTTTTCAATTTCTATGGAGGTGATATGGTGGGCAAAACGCAACAAATCCGATTCGGCGGCGATCTGGAAAGCCATCAGGCCTTTTTTGGTCTTTATGCCCACGACTTGGGCCGCCACATCCACGTAAGTCACTGTCCCGGCGATGGTTTGCACCTGATTGTCCAGCTGCTGGCCATACCCCCTGGACGTTGCCACGAATGCTCCCGCTAAGATCAACAAAAACACTTTTGATAAGGACATGAGGAGCCTCCTTGAATAGCTATTTTACATACGCAGATAATAAAATGCAACCGGCAGCCCGTAATTTTAAAGACCCCCGGCCAAGCGGGCGGCACCCAGCATAACAGCATCGTCACCTAATGTTGAGGCTAGGACGCGGCAGGCATTGAACTTTTTAAAGAAAGGATCTGCTTTGATCTCTTTATCGACAATGGGAAGAATAAAGGAACCGCAAGCCTTGATAACGCCTCCGCCAAAAATAATGGCCTGCGGGTTGAAGATATGGTTTAAAGAAACGGATGCCCTGCCTAAGTTCACGGCAGCCTGGGTCATGATGGACCTGACCACCGGATCATTCTTGATCAAAGCCTCTTTTAAGATCCGGCTTTTGATCATGTTTAATTTTCCGTTGTTGAGCTTGAGGATGGCCGTCTTTCTCCCTGCCTTTACAGCCAGGCGGATATCACGCTCAATGGCCCAGCGGCTGGTCATGGCCTCCAGGCAGCCACGATTACCGCAATGGCACAGCGGCCCATCCACTTTCATGATCATATGGCCTAATTCCGTGGCGGCACCCTGAGAACCCAACAGCAGTTTCCCGTCGGTGATGACCGCTCCCCCCACCCCTGTGCCGGGGAAAAGCCCCACCACCTGCGAGAGGCCCTTAGCGGCCCCCAGCCAGGCCTCGCCTACAAGGCCGGCATTCACATCATTGGCCATGATCACCCGCTTGCGGTATTTGCGTTTTAAAAAAGGGCTTAATGGAAAACCGGTGAGGGCGATATTGGGAGCTGCCAAGATCTGGTGATGGCGGGTATCCACAATGCCCGGGACACCGACACCTATACCTTTTATGGAAGAAGACTTAACGCCGTCCTGGTGGATAAGATCATCAATGGTATCGGTCACACAGGTGTAGATCTCTTTGGGCTTGACCCTTTTGGGAGTGGCTGTCTTGTTGCGGCAGATGATCTTCCCCGATGCTGAGACCAATGCCCCGGAGATCTTGGTGCCCCCTATGTCAATGCCGATGTAGTAATCCAAAGGTTATCTCGTGTAATGATTGATGAAATATTCCTGCACGTCGAAGGTCTCGCCTTCTTTTTTAATATGGCTGTAATTGCGGCTGCTTCGAAGCATCCTGGCCTTACGGGTGTCCTTCAGATGATTTTCCAGAATAAACTGCAGATGGCTTTTGATCTCAGGCTTGGTGATCTCAAAAAGAAGCTCGATACGCCTATCCAGGTTGCGCGTCATCCAGTCTGCAGAGGACAAAAAGACCCGGGCAGAGCCGTTATTATTGAAATAAAAAATACGCGAATGCTCCAGAAAGCGCCCCACGATACTGCGCACTTCGATGTTCTCACTTAAAGACTCCACCCCCGGGACAAGGGAGCAAATGCCCCGCACCATCAGCCTGATTTTAACACCCGCCTGGGAAGCCGCATATAATTTTTCGATAATTTGGGTGTCTTCCAGGGCGTTCATCTTGGCGATGATCAGGCCGTTCTTGTGTTTTTGCTGGGCCTCGATCTCTTTATCGATCAGATCAAAAAAATATTTACGCAAATCATGGGGCGAGGAGATCACCCGTTTCCAGGGACTGGGCAGGGAATAACCGGTGATAACATTAAAGACGTCCGCAATATCCCGGGCGAAATCGTCATTGGCGGTAAAATAACCGATGTCCGTATAGATCCTGGCTGTCTTTTCATTGTAATTACCTGTTGCCAGATGCACATAACGGCGGATGCGGCCTTCTTCCTTACGCACGATCAGGGTCATCTTGGAATGGATCTTCAGGCCCGCGATCCCGTAGATCACGTGGCAGCCGGCCTGCTCCAGCTCACGCGACCACTGGATATTTTTCTCCTCTTCGAACCTGGCCTTGATCTCCACCACCACGGTGACCTGCTTGCGGTTTTTGGCCGCCTCCATCAAGGCCTTGATAATAGCGGAATCCTCATTGGTGCGGTATAGGGTCATCTTGATGGCCAACACATCCGGGTCCTTGGCCGCGGTGCTGATAAGGTCGCTGGTCGGCATAAAAGACTGGTAAGGCACGTGAATGATAAAATCTTCGTCCTTGATCTTATCGAAGATATTTTCATAGGCCGGTTTGGACGGCGTGAAAGTGGGATAGCGCAGATGCGGTTTATCATCCCAGGCATACAGGTCATAAAGAAAGGTAAGGTCCAGGTCGGAAGAAGCGAACACCACCTCTTCTTTAGGAAAATCGATGCCGCTGCAGAGCACTTCGAGAAGCTCCGGGGTGGTCCCTTTTTCCATCTGCAGGTACACGGTCTTGGCGCTGGGACGTTTTTTCAATTCCTTCTCCAGGGCCTTAAGCAGGTCCGGCGCAAAGCCTTCGTCCACTTCCAGCTCGCTGTCGCGCAAGACCCTGAAAAGCGAGGCGTCCTGGATCTTATAGCCTTTGAAAAATTGTTCCAGGTTTTCCTTGATGAGATAATCGATGAGCACATACACCGATTCATCGCCTTCCGCCGGGACCTTCAACAAACGGGACACGGCTTTGGGGATGGGGATGATGGCCAGATGGTTTTTGTCGCCGCGGATGATACTGACCGCAAAGGCAATGGTGCGCGAAGGCAAGACCGGGAAAGGATGACCTCCATCCACGGCCATGGGAGTGATGATGGGATAAAGGGTGGTCTCAAAGAAACGCTTCACATATTTCTGCTGTTCCTCATTGAGCTCCCCCGGCTTTTTGATGAAGATCTTCTCCGCCTCCAGCGCATCCCTGACCGAACCTTTGTAAATTTCGTAAAATTTTCCGACCAGGGCATCGGCCCGCGTCTTGATCTCCGTAAAAAGCTCCTGGGGATAAAGCCCGAACTGATCGCGCTTATTGTAACCGGAAGACAGGAGCTTTTTTACCCCGGACATCCGGACCATGAAGAATTCATCCAGATTGCTGGTAAAGATGGCCAGGAATTTGATGCGTTCCAGGAGCGGGTTACGCTCATCG
>Ga0265338_10011388_pt1 | contig 10281 bp, 9 predicted proteins | sample 42126metaG_FD_193579 | JGI IMG/M metagenome (GOLD analysis project Ga0265338, IMG submission 193579) | Rhizosphere microbial communities from Carex aquatilis grown in University of Washington, Seatle, WA, United States - 4-21-26 metaG | ecosystem: Host-associated > Plants > Roots > Rhizosphere >... | reverse complement strand
TTGGTTTTATTGCAATGAATCAAAAGCCAAAAACATACAAAATTTAGAATATTTAGTAGCCTATATGGAACTACCACCCGAATTTATTAACTCAAAAAAAGATTTTTCATCATCAGATTTATTCAGAAAGTTAATTGATAAAGCAGTGGGTGAATTTGGAAAAAAACTTACCGAAAAAGATATTGAATTAAAGGGATACCGTGGAAAAGAAATAAGTATGAAGTCAAAAAGTGGCAAAGTACTTACGACAATCAAAATTTATTTAGTTGAAAATAAAGTGTATATGATAGAAACAATGACAGATATTGATAATAATTTCAGAGTTTCAACTTCTAGATTTATGAACTCATTTGATTTAATCAACAATAACTAAATTACTGGTGCTAACAACCGCTCATGGCACAACTTGTCCCGACCCTTCGGGATGCGCCACAGCCTTTTAGCGAGTGAACGGCACATTGTGGTTGGCGTGGGACACCTACGGTGTCCGCACCGAGCGATCCCGATTCTCGGGACTGATGTCACACGATGCCATAGCGGCAAGCGTTAGGGTTAAGTGCGGACGACTACGGAAAATCGAATAATCTTTAAAAAAAAAAGATAAAATGAATACACCAAAAGGACTAATATTATTTCGATTTTTATTAGCTCCAATAATCTTATTGTTAGCTTATTATTTGGGAGAAAGTTCTAAAATGATAATTCTGATATTAATGTATTTAGGTTTAATTTCAGATATTTTAGATGGGATAATTGCCCGAAAACAAAATACATCAACGGAAAAATTAAGAAGATTAGATAGTCAAACAGATATGATATTTTGGCTATCAATAGGATTTGCAACGTGGATTTTATATCCTGAATTAATAAAGGAAAATTCAATTTCAATAAATATAATATTGACAATGGAGGTAATGGTTTATGTAATAAGTATAATAAAATTCAAAAAAGAAACATGTACACATGCATTTTTGTCAAAAATATGGGGAATAACATTATTAATAGCATTCACATCATTGATAGGTTTTAATCATGCAGGAATTCCATTTCTTATAGCAATAATAATGGGCATAATATCGCATATTGATAGAATATTAATAACTTTAATATTGCCTACATGGACACATGATATTCCAAGTACTTATCATGCATACTTGTATAAAAATGGAATTGAATTTAAAAAAAACAAATACTTTAATTAATTATTTGAAATAGTATAAAAAACAAAAAAATAGCCCACGCTCCCGCGCCATTACATCGCGTGGTAAATAAGTTAGGAAGGATAAAAGAAATTAATTAACTGTAATGCTAAGCCGTTAGCGCGGATTTGCAATTAAGAATCACGACCAAAGGCAGTAAATCTGCGTCAGGTGAAAGCATTTATTTGAGCTTGCTCTTGCGTTCTTTTTCATTTTTATTTAACTTTACATTTATTTTTGTTAGTTATGGAAACAAAAAAAGATGAATGGCCTGACTGGAGAAACATTATCCGCAACTACATTCAACCCAGCAAGTCTAAAAGCTGGTGGCAGGTAATCAATTCTTTTGTACCCTATATCTCCCTTTGGGTTTTAATGATTTATTCGCTCAACTATTCGTATTGGCTCACCTTGGCTATTTCTATTCTTGCGGCAGGTTTTCTTGTTCGTATCTTCATAATTTTTCATGACTGCGGTCATGGTTCATTTTTTAAATCAGACAGGTTAAATAAAGTAGTGGGAATTATTGCGGGGGGATTGGTATTTACTCCTTACCATAATTGGCATTTTGAACACAAAATACATCACCAGACAGTTTGTAATCTCGATAGACTTGGTATTGGCAATATTATGACCCTAACCGTTGAGGATTTCAAAACAAGCCCTAAAAAGAATCAGCTATTTTATCGATTGTATAGAAACCCAATTATTATGTTATTAATTGCCCCATTCTTCCTGTTTTCAGTAGGCTTTCGTTTTCCCAATAAAATCGCTCCTAAACGAATTAATTTATACATCCATCTAACAACCATAGCGCTAATTATTGCAATAACTATTATTTCATTCTTTATAGGATTTAAAACTTTTGTGCTCATACAAGTGCCTGTATTATTCTTTTCTTCAATTTTTGGCGTATGGCTTTTTTATATACAGCATCAATTTAAAGATGTGATTTGGGAGCGCACTGAGAATTGGGATTATACAACCATGTCCATGAAAGCATGTTCTTATTTAAAATTACCAAGAATAATGCAATGGTTTTCGGGAAATATCGGAATTCATCACATTCATCACCTTAACCCTAAAATACCCAATTATTATTTGGAAAAATGCCTCCGAGAAAATCCTATTTTCCAAAAAAAACCGATTACATTTATGTCGAGCTTCCAATGCTTAAAGTTAAGGTTGTGGGATGAAGATAAACATAAAATAGTCAGCTTTAAGGAAGCTATGGTGTGAAAATCACTAGTTGAATGTAGCGTGGTAAAATAACAAAGGTTCGAGGGTTAGGCGAAGCGTCTCGCTTATATATTAAGAAAGCAAAATATGTTATTCAAAAAAGACATTCATCTTTCTTCTGATTTAGCAATCGAAGATGTAATTAATAGAGTAAAATTAATTACTCGACAATATGGAAGTAAAAAGAAAAAATCATTTGTGTTCGAAGGTAAAATAAATGAAAATGATTTTGAGATTTATCCCATCTTTAATTTTGGATCTAGAGAACAATTAAGACCAAAAATAAATGGTTCTTTTTCATTGACAAACGAACAAACATGTCTAAAAATTAGATTTAGTCTACCTCAAACATTAAAATTCCTATTTATTATTTCCTTCTTGTTTAATTTACTACTAATAATTCTTTTAAAATACCTCTCATCAAATACTGATATACCATTCATAGATAAATGGTGGATATTAATTCCTTTCTTAATTATTACGATAATTATATTTGATGTTTATTTTAAATTTAAAGTCTCTCAATCAATAAGAATACTTGAGGATGTGACAAAAAATAAAAATACATAGCTTTACTTGTGCTAACATTACGCTACTTGGAAAGTGACACGAGGCACTCCCCTCGGATGGCCTTTCTCCCACTCTTGATTACATCAAATAGATATCAACATCAACCAAACTATTAACTAAACGAACTTCAAACTATGTCTGATTTAAAACGCGTTTACACATTCGGCAATAAACAAGCTGAAGGAAAAGCCGACATGAAAAATCTGCTTGGCGGAAAAGGTGCAAATCTCGCCGAAATGAATTTAATTGGAGTGCCGGTTCCTCCAGGCTTTACAATCACTACAGAAGTTTGTACAGAATACAACACATTAGGAAAAGACAAAGTGGTTGAGTTAATTAAAAAAGAAGTTGAAGCAGCCATGAGTTATGTAGAAAACATCATGGGAACAAAATTCGGCGACAAAGAGAATCCGTTATTAATGTCAGTTCGTTCAGGAGCTCGCATTTCGATGCCGGGAATGATGGACACAGTACTCAATCTGGGTATGAATGATGATGCTGTAATTGGCATCGCTAAAAAATCAGGCAACGAACATTTTGCTTGGGATTCTTATCGTCGCTTTGTTCAAATGTATGGTGATGTTGTATTGAATATGAAACCGGCTACCAAAGAAGATATCAATCCCTTTGAAGAAATAATGGAAGAAGTTAAACACAAAAGAGGCATTGAAAATGATGCTGCCCTTACTGTGGATGACTTAAAAGAATTAGTTGTGAAATTTAAAGCAGCTGTTAAAAAAGCTACAGGCAAAGATTTCCCTGTTGATCCATGGGAACAACTTTGGGGTGCCATATGTGCCGTATTCGATAGTTGGATGAACCCACGCGCAAAATACTACCGCACGATGAATGTTATTCCTGAAGAATGGGGAACTGCCGTAAGCGTTCAATCTATGGTATTTGGTAATATGGGCACAAACTCCGCTACCGGTGTTGCCTTTACACGCGATGCTGCCACTGGCGAAGACATTTTCAATGGTGAATATTTAATAGATGCACAAGGAGAAGATGTTGTTGCGGGTATTCGCACGCCTCAACAAATTACCAAAGAAGGTTCTATCCGTTGGGCAAAATTAGCAGGCAAATCAGAAGCAGAAAGAGCGGCTAAGTACCCTTCGTTAGAAGAATATATGCCCGCTGCCTTCAAAGAGCTGGATGAAACTCAGACTAAACTTGAAAACTACTTCAAAGATATGCAAGATCTGGAGTTTACCATCCAAGACGGTAAACTATGGATGTTACAAACTCGTAATGGCAAACGCACTGCTGCTGCCATGGTAAAAATTGCCATGGACTTACTTAAACAAGGTATGATTGACGAAAAAACCGCCATCCTTCGCCAAGAGCCAAACAAATTAGATGAATTATTACACCCTGTATTTGATAAAAGTGCTATTAATGCAGCAACTATAGTGGCAAAAGGTCTTCCTGCTTCTCCGGGTGCTGCATCAGGTCAAATTGTTTTCTTCGCTGACGAAGGGAAAAAGTATCCGGCATCCATTTTAATGCGTATAGAAACATCTCCTGAAGACCTTGAAGGTATAAATATAGCAAAAGGCATTCTTACCACTCGTGGAGGCATGACTTCTCACGCTGCGGTTGTTGCCCGTGGTATGGGTAAATGTTGTATTACAGGTGCAGGTGATTGTAAAATCGATGCTAAAGCCAGAACACTCACTGCTAACGGTCATATATTCAAAGAAGGTGACTGGATTTCATTGAACGGTTCTACCGGTGAAGTATATAAAGGCAAAATTGCCACTATCGATGCTGAATTAAGCGGTGACTTTGGTGAAATGATGCAATTGGCTGACAAATATCGTAAGATAGCCGTTCGTGCCAATGCAGAAACTGAAAGAGACTGCAAAGTGGCTCGGTCCTTTGGTGCACAAGGGATTGGTCTTTGCCGCACTGAACATATGTTCTTCGAAGGAGAACGTTTAATTCGTATGCGTGAAATGATACTCGCCAACGATGAAGCAGGTAGAAGAGTCGCTCTAGCAAAATTACTTCCTATCCAACGTCAAGACTTCACGGATATATTTAATGCAATGGCCGGCTTACCGGTTACTGTTCGTTTACTCGATCCACCTTTACATGAATTTGTTCCTCATGAAGAAGCCAACCAACAAGAGATGGCTGCTCAAATGGGAGTTTCGGTAGAATTAATCAAACAAAAAGTACACGAATTACACGAATTCAACCCCATGTTAGGCCACCGTGGCTGTCGTTTAGGCATTACTTACCCTGAAATCACTGAGATGCAAGCGCGTGCTATTATTGAAGCAGCACTTGACCTTAAGAAAAAAGGAATATCAACTTTTCCTGAAATCATGATTCCACTTATTGGCACAGTAAAAGAATACAAACATCAAGAAGCAATCGTTCGTTCCGTTGCAAACTTAGTTTTTGCTGAAAGAGCTGACAAAATTGATTATCTGGTTGGTACCATGATTGAAATTCCACGTGCAACATTAATCGCAGACCAAATTGCAGAAGTAGCTGAGTTCTTCTCATTCGGAACGAACGACTTAACACAAATGACATTTGGATACTCACGCGATGATGCCGGCAAATTTTTACCTATTTACATTAAAAATGGCATTTTGAAAACCGACCCATTCCAAGTATTGGATCAAGAAGGTGTTGGTCAATTAATAGAAATGGGTATCACAAGAGGAAGAAGTACAAACGCTAAACTTAAAGTAGGCATTTGCGGTGAACACGGTGGTGAGCCTTCATCAGTTGAGTTCTGTGTAAGAGCAGGAATGAACTATGTATCATGTTCTCCTTTCCGTGTGCCAATCGCACGCTTAGCAGCTGCTCAAGCTGAATTGAGAAAATAATCTTCTTATATATAAATAAATAGAAGGAGCTGTCCAAAAAGTATCGGACAGCCCCTTTATCTATTATCTAAGTAAACAATTATAACAATTAGAGAATATTACTTCGTATCGAGAATTACCGGAGTGTTCTTACCACCACCCATAATGATTAATTTTGCATTAGGAGATGTAGCAATGGCTTTAATCATTTCATATTGCAATTGTTTATCACTAAGACCCGTGCTTAATATCTTTTGATAATCAGCAATCCCCTGTGCTTCTACTCTTTTTCTTTCAGCTTCCTGTTTCTCTTTTTGAAGTACAAAGGTCATTTTCTGAGCATCTTGTTCCGCATTTATCTTGGATTCTATAGAGGTTTTCACTGATGCCGGAAGCGTAATATTCCGAACCAAGAGTTGCTCCAAAATCAAGCCTCTTTTCTTAAAATCTTTTTCAATAGTGCTGAAAATTCTAGCTTGAAACTCATCCCGTTTTGTAGAATACAAGGCTACAGCATCATAATAAACAGCGTTATCTCTTATTTTCGTGCGACAAATTGGACGAACAATTGTATTCATATAATCAGGTCCTATCTCTTGCAATATGCGAGGAGCTTCATTTGGAAGCACTCGATATAAAACTGTCAAATCAATCACTACTTCAAGACCATCAGCTGATAAAACACGAATGGCATCATCCCCTTTCTTTGCACCTTCGTCTTGCACTCCGGACATGGTATAATTTTGAGTACGAATGTCAAATTTAACCACCTCTACAAGTGGGTTAACCACATTCAAACCACTCTCCAGCGTATTTTCACTCACTCTTCCAAAAAGTTTCTGCACGCCTATTTCACCCGGATCAATTTGTACTATGGAAGCGAGAGCTCCCGCTAAAATGATTATCATGAGACCTACAATTTTAATAATACCTCCATGTAAGCTGATTGGCGAATTTGTTTTTTTCGCATTAAAACCAATAATCAGAACAATTACTCCTAATAAAATTAGATATAACATAGCTTTAAGTATTCGTTTGGTAAATTAATTTATTGTTTCCTTTGGTAAAAATAGCTAAATATATTGAAGAATACTATTATTTGTATCTATGTAAGTATCGCTAAAATTAGTAATCATTTATTACTAAAGACAATATAAATTTATGCCTCTATTATTTGTATTCCAATATCCTCTTTTTCAAGCAATCTTAAAGACTTAGAGCAGATATTAGAAGTACAAATCAACGAAACTTTTAAATTCGCATCCACGCTTTTAATTTGCTTGGCCATCTCCACTATCTTCACTGCATCCTTTTGGATAATACGACTCTTAATTAACTTTACAATAGCTATTTCCGTAGTGCTTATAGCTCGCAATTGTGTACGTGAAGGCAAATTATAGGTGATTGGGTTCAAGTTCATAAACAATGTATTTTTACGCTATGACGCAAAGTTAGAATTTTCTTTGCTTCATAGCGTCTTAGCGTTTATCTTTATTAAACTATTTATTTATAAAGTTTAACACAGATTAGATCGCACACGATATATTAATACGTACATTTGTATCGCACACGACATAAATACAATAACAACTAATACATATGCCTTATGAAATCAACATTCTATAGCTTTAAAGCAAGAAGCCTACAAGGCAAAGAAATTGAGATGCAAGAGTATGAAGGTAAAACCATCATCGTAGTAAATACAGCTAGTTTATGCGGATTCACACCACAATATGCAGGATTGGAAATGTTATATAAGAAATACAAAGACCAAGGATTGGTAATTCTCGGTTTTCCTTGTAACCAATTTGGTAAACAAGAACCGGGTACCGAAAAAGAAATAAGTGAAGGCTGTTTAATAAACTATGGTGTAACATTCCCTATGTTCTCCAAAATAGATGTGAACGGTAAAAATACAGATCCGATTTTTGTATATTTGAAAAATGCCATTCCAAACTTATTGGGAAAAAGAATCAAATGGAATTTCACCAAATTTGTGATAGACAAAACCGGTAAACCTGTGAAACGCTACGCTCCTATTGTTACACCGGAAGCAATGGAAAATGATATTAGAAAACTATTAGACTTAACATAATATGGAAACTTACGAACAACTCAAACTGGAAAATCAATTGTGTTTTCCGTTTTATGCAATATCAAGGCTGATAACAAGACAATATCAGCCTTATCTGGATGAACTTGGCATAACTTACCCACAGTATCTGGTGCTTTTAGTACTCTGGGAAACGGATAATTTGTCAGTAAATGACATTGCTCATAAATTGATATTGAATACAAACACCATCACGCCTTTACTAAAACGGATGGAAAGCATGAAACTCCTCACCCGAAAAAAAGATAAAATTGATGAACGAAAAGTGATAGTACAACTGACCGAAAACGCAAAAGCGATGCGCAAGAAAGCAGCTTGTATTCCATCAAAACTCATCGGAGGAGAAGACGCAACGAATGAAAAACAAGTAGAACAAACAAAAAAATTCCAACAACAACTACTCACATTATTAAACGCAATGCAGGAAGCTGAAAAAATAGAAGAATAGCTACTAGTTATCAGCTACAAGCTACAATATTTCTATTCATTATTCTTCATTCATCAATCTTAATTATAAGCTTGTGGATTTACCTTTATTAAAGTACTTTTGCAACTCTAAAAAACAAGCTTTTTTATATGTAGCTTGTAGCTAATTCCTATATACTAATTATGTCCTTACAAGAAGAAATACAACGCCGACGCACTTTCGCTATTATTAGTCACCCCGATGCGGGAAAAACAACCTTAACAGAAAAACTCTTACTCTTTGGTGGAGCCATACATGTGGCAGGTGCTGTAAAATCAAACAAGATAAAGAAGACCGCTACATCCGACTGGATGGAAATTGAAAAGCAACGCGGTATCTCCGTGGCTACTTCGGTAATGGGTTTCGATTATAAAAACTACAAAATAAATATCCTCGACACACCCGGTCACCAAGATTTTGCCGAAGACACTTTCCGGACACTTACCGCCGTAGATAGCGTAATCATTGTTATTGACACCGCAAAAGGTGTAGAATCACAAACACGTAAGTTGATGGAAGTTTGCCGTATGCGTAACACACCGGTAATTATCTTCGTCAATAAGACTGACCGAGAAGGAAAAAATCCTTTCGATTTATTAGATGAATTGGAAGCCGAACTTAAAATATCCGTACGCCCCTTAAGCTGGCCTATCAACCAAGGTCAACGATTTAAAGGCGTGTATAATATCTACGAAGAAACACTTGACCTCTATACACCAAGTAAACAAACCGTAACCGAATCGGTTGCTTTTAACGATATAAACAATCCAAAACTTGAAACCTATATTGGCGAAAGCGACGCAGCACAACTACGTGAAGATATGGAACTGATAAATGGTGTTTACAATCCATTTGACATCAACGAATATCTTTCAGGGGAACTGGCTCCTGTTTTCTTTGGTAGTGCTTTAAATAATTTCGGTGTAAAAGAATTGTTGGACTGTTTTGTACAAATAGCTCCAAGTCCTCGCCCTGTACAAACGCTTGAACGCAAAGTAAATCCAGACGAAGAAAGTTTCACAGGATTTATCTTTAAAATTCATGCCAACATGGATCCAAACCATAGAAGCTGTATTGCTTTTGTGAAGATCTGTTCAGGTAGATTTGAACGTAATGTGAATTACAAACACATGCGTCATAACAAAATGATGAAGTTCTCCAGTCCTACGGCTTTTATGGCTCAGAAAAAAGAAACTGTGGACGAAGCATTTGCCGGAGATATTGTTGGCTTACCGGATAGTGGCGGTACATTTAAAATAGGTGATACTCTCACTTCTGGCGAGAGTTTACACTTCAAAGGCATTCCAAGCTTCTCGCCTGAGATGTTTAAATACATCGAAAATGCCGACCCAATGAAATCAAAGCAATTGGAAAAGGGAGTAAATCAATTGATGGACGAAGGTGTAGCACAATTATTTACCAACCAATATAACGGAAGAAAAATTGTAGGAACTGTTGGTCAACTTCAGTTTGAGGTGATTCAATATCGCTTGGAACACGAATATAATGCACTTTGCCGTTGGGAGAATATCTCACTTTACAAAGCTTGTTGGATTGAAAGCGATGATAAAGCTGAATTGGAAAATTTCAAAAAACGCAAGTTTCAATATATGGCTACAGATAAACACGGACGGGATGTATTCCTTGCCGATTCGGGTTATGTATTACAAATGGCACAAAAAGACTTCCCAAAAATTAGATTTCATTTCACATCGGAATTCTAAGAGCCTCCCCCCAACCCCCTCCAATAGAGGGGGAGACTTATAGAAAAAACTTTGTCTTTTTGAAACGAATTGTATTTGATATTTTTTAATAAAACAATATATATAGTTATTACTTAATTTTGCCGATTCTATCTCCCCCTCTATT
>Ga0265338_10011387_pt1 | contig 10284 bp, 9 predicted proteins | sample 42126metaG_FD_193579 | JGI IMG/M metagenome (GOLD analysis project Ga0265338, IMG submission 193579) | Rhizosphere microbial communities from Carex aquatilis grown in University of Washington, Seatle, WA, United States - 4-21-26 metaG | ecosystem: Host-associated > Plants > Roots > Rhizosphere >... | reverse complement strand
CTATCCCGTGATCTCAGTACGAAGGACCAAGCGAACGAACTCGAGGCCTACTTCAAGGAAGTCTACGGCGACCTTCAAAAGGATCAGGCCGCCAAGCAAGCGGAAAATGCATCAGCGGCGCCGACCGTGCCTGCGCCAGCCACAACGCCTGCAGCGATCGCACCGCCGAGCAGCCCGTAAACCTGCGCCATTTTGAAATCAAAGGAGCGACTCAAATGCCCACAAAGGCCGAAATGGAAGCCCAGGGAACGTTCAACAAATGGCTCGCTGGTTATCAGAGTGCGCGACAGGCCGTCTCTGATTCGGTCCTTTATCTCAACGATCAGAAGCTCATCGCGTTGCCGGAAGACCAGGCGGATATCGCCTATGCAGTCACGCTGCAGCAGCAGAAGATCAATGATCTCGACAATCAGCGGCTGCTGTTCTATGCGGCGAAAATCACGATGACGCCGCCCGACGACGCAACGATCGCGCATATCAAGGCATTTTCCGACAAGGCCGACAAATTGATCGCTCAAGCAAAGGCAGCGGACCAGATCGTGAGCGTAGCCGATCAGGCGGTCACCGTGTTCGAAGCGGCGACGCAAAAGAAAACGACGTGAACACTTCGAACTTCAAATTCGAAGTTTCTTCTTCAAGTACGTCGATGCCTGAGACTCAATCAAAGCGGCCTGTATTTTACGCCTAACAGACGAAGTGGAAAGGGAGACCTGCGCCGGCCAGGATCGATCAAAGTCGACCTTTAGGTTCCGACCAGCATACAAAAAAATTTGATAAAATCAATAACTTATATATATGGCATCTGCCATGTGTGACCAAAGTTGTGTCCAAAACGGGGGGTGCCGTGTTTTCTTTAGGTCGGTGAGAATCCCAAAAAATCCCGTCTAGGTGACCGCAGTGGAAATTAGGCCCAGCGGGTCTACAACTTCTTACCTTCAACTAACTGGGCTCTAGATTGGAATGGCTATACGGCGTCGGCTCACAGGTGAAAAAGTTTCGCCTAGACGGTTTTACGCGTTTACGGATTCGGTGATCGATCCCGGCCACGACAACCCGCGCCTCCGACTTTCCTTAGAATTCGATGCGGTGGATGCTAGCCGGTTTGACGATCCCAATTTGGATGAATCTGATGATGACTTTGCCCTTATCCGGGTGATAACGACGCATAAGCGTCTCGGATTCTTCGGACTTGAAGCGCCGAAGGAAGGTGATTGGCTCCTAATTGAAGTCGGCAAAGAACGAAACACTCCACGGGCATGGGTCGCTCCGGCAATTGGGGGTTTTGTGCCGGAAGGGGCAACAAATGCCCCAATTTTACGATTCCTCTCAGGCGATGCTGATACTGCTGTCGTGGAGCGCATCGAAAAGGCCTGCTCTGCACCTGAGGCGAAACGCGTGAAGGCTGTGGAGGTTTTGAACCGCCTAAATTTGTCCAAGTACAAGAAACTAACAATCACGGCGCTTGATGTGGGACAGGCCGCCTGCGTTGCCTTTGCGGACAATTGTCAGGACATCGGTTACTTCGATATTGGGAAGCCGATCTCGTTCAATCGTCGGTCTTTCCCAAAAGGATTCATGCGTACGTATCCACTAGATGGGTTTGTGCTGTTGTCGCACTGGGATTTCGACCACTTTGCGCTGGCAATTAATAACCCATCGCTCATGGGAATGGATTGGTACGCACCGGATCAAAAGGTCGGTCCGTATACAGCACGGTTTCAAAGGCTGCTCGGACCGCGATTACATTTCATAACGGGCGATGCCAGCGTTTCCGGAGTACTCTTGAAGCGATGCATTGGCGTTGTTCCGACGGACAGAAACGCAACCGGCTATGTCGTGCGGTTCGAGCGCGACGGCGAAGTGGTCCTGCTGACCGGTGATGCTGACTATGTTTGGATTCCGCAGGAAGTTAAGGTGAAAGCAACCTCGCTCACCATGCCGCATCACGGTGGGAAGGGAACACAGCCGCCGAAGCCTGCGGTGTGCGGAACACCAATAGCTGTTGCGTCTTATGGGAAGCCCAATACCTATAAGCACCCCGACGATATCCAAGTGATGGCTCATCGCAAAAAGGGTTGGCGGATTCGTCGAACGGCGGCACACGGCTCCTCTCCCCGGATACCGCGCTCGGACCAGCAACTCTACCCTCTTGACCAAGAGGTAAAAGCGAGGCTCTAGGACCGACTGCTGGAGGCGCTCGTAGGCGGAGCGTTAAATCCCCATTTGAGGGGTTCGAGCGAAAGAGATCGTTATGGGTGAATCCAAAATTCCGCTGTACGCGTATGTCGATGAAACCGGAAACACCGGCCACAACCTTTTCGACGAAGTGCAGCCCGATTTCTACACCGCCGCTCTGATCACGCGCGGTGATTTCGATATCGCGTTCGCCGCAGAAGTGAAGGCCATCGCCGACAAGCTCGGCGTTACGGCGCTTCATGGCAAGGAACTCGGGGCAAAGCGCATTGCATTCGTGGCCCCCCATCTTATTCGCGTCCTGTCGCGCGCGAAGGCAAAATTATTTATCTCTCGTGTCGAAAAACGGTATCTACTGGCAACCAAGGTCTTCGATACGTTTTTCGACTCTGGTGAGAACGCCGCCGTTGCCTGGCATCACTATAATCTTAGACAGAACCGACTGACATTGACGTTCAAGCTGGCAACTTGCATCGATTTCGAGACGGCCCAGAACTTCTGGAAGTGCATCCTCGAACCGAACGAAAAGAAGTATATGGCGATGCTTCTAGATGTCTGCGCCGTTCTGCGCAAAAACCTCGAAAATCTGAAAGACGTATCCGCAAGTAAGATACTCGATGAAGGACTGGCGTGGGCCGAAAAGCATCCCGAATGTATTCAGGTCCATGTGGATCGCAGGAACGCTCGGAAGGGCCATTTTCCAAACATGGTGGCGTTTTCGAACCTACTCGAAGGGCTTGAAGAGCATTCCAAGCGCTTCAAAAGATCGGTTGCCCGGATAACGCATGATCGGCAGAGCGAATTCGAGCAGAATCTCGCAGCGATGCATGAGATGTATTCAAACGCGTCGTCGGAAGAGGTAAAATGGGCCGGAGAAACCTATTCGATGCAACGTGTCGTCGGCAGCACATTCGAAGTAAAGGAGGACGGTGCGAGCGCAGGAATCCAGATGACCGACGTTCTGCTCTGGCTCTATCATCAGATGTGGAAGGGCGTCGATCTTCCTGAACAATGCTACGAACTCGTCTACTACGCATATGAGAATGGATGGCACAGCGATTTTTCGTTTGACGGCGTGGGCAAAGCTTTGGATGAGCGGTATCGTGAGATGATGGAAGCGCCATTCCCACCTGAGCTAGAAGCTAAGGCTCGCGAGATGCTCGTCGAGGCGGAAAAGGCCCGGCAGCGGTCAATGGACCAATATGAAATAGACCTCCAACCCCCGTTCATGCGGTCCGGGCCGTAGAAACTGGTCCCTGAGGTGCAGGCAAATGGCTCGAATGCGGCAGGTAGAGTGACAGGCTGCGCCACGGTGCCCAACAAACCTCCAAACGGTTGCATCTGGCTGTTGAATTTCAGAAGGCAGGCCCGTTCTGCGAAGTCGCGCTCTAGATTCGAATCGACTGTGTCCCGATTCGTTTCAAGATACAGGTATGGGTCCCTTTGAGCTTTCGACCTTTTGGCATAACGCGTGGGTAGGGTTTGGAAACGCAGCCATTGCCGTGCGCTAAGCGGGCCTTTTTCCATGCGCAAGGGGTAACGCCTCTTAATATGAATCACAATAAGCGCAAATCAACATGCGGCTGCCACGCGACTCATTTTGAGTGTAGAGTCAATGCTATCAGCGATGGACGGGCGAGATGGCACATCCAAATCTTATGGCTTGGGCAGATAAGCAGCCGGACTGGGCACGTGATGCTTTGCGCCGCCACGCGCTTGCACAGAATTTTGAGCTGGGCGAAGACGACAAAAAGCAGGTGATGCGTCGCGTTCGCGCTGCTGTGGGCATCAGCGACGAAGACGTGTACGAAAACGCGCCATTCCAAAACGATCATCTTAAGGCCGGTGCAGCGGTCGGTCCGCGTACGCTCCTCACGTCACTTGGGCCGGTGAAATATTTGGCGCGCATAGCTCCGGGCCAGAAACTTCGGTTTGCACTGGATGGTATTACGCTCATCTACGGAGATAACGGCACCGGTAAGAGCGGCTATTGCCGCATCACGAAGAAAGTCTGCCGCAGCATCACGATCGAAGACTTGTTGGGCAACGTCTTCGAAAAAGGCGTGCACCAACCCGCCGAAATCGAAATCGGCCACATGCCGGACGGGACTAATGAGCCGATAGTCGGGCCATGGATCGACGGCACGGCGCCGCCTGCGGCGATTGCAAGCATATCGGTTTTCGACTCTCGAAACGCGCGCCTCTATGTCGATGCCGAAAACCGCATCGGCTTCTTGCCACATGAAGTCGCTTTATTGGAGCAATTTGCGAAGCACTGCATGGAAATGATCGGCAAGATTGAGACTGAGCATAAGGCACTTGGGGTGCGGCTCAAGGTGGCGTTGCCAGCGGGTTACGCGACGAACGGCGAGGTTGCGGCACTGTTCGCGCGCTTGCAGCCGAAAAAGATATTGCCAACAGAAGCAGATATTCGAGCCGCCGCTGCGTGGACCGAGAAGGACGCGCAGGAGCTTGACGCGCTCGAAAAACTATTGGCGCAGGACCCGAAGGCCTTAGCTGACAGCCATCGACGCGCCGCCGCTCTTCTCAAGGGCTACGCTACAGATTCGGATGCGATCGACGTAGCGCTATCCGACGACAGCGTGAAGAATCTTTCTGCGCTTTATATGAACGCAAAGGCCACCGCCGGCGCGGCACAGCTCGCGGCTACGGAACGATTCAAGGAAGAGCCCATGGCCGGTGTTGGCTTGGAGCCATGGCGACTGATGTACGACTACGCAGCAGCTTTCGCTAAATCTGTAGGCCTTGATGCACTGCCAGCAACAGAGGGATATCCGTGCGGCCTTTGCCAGCAGCCTCTCTCCGCTGATGGCGCTGCGCGAATGCAGAGGTTTGCGGCGTTTGTGAACGACGCTGCAAGCAAGGCGGCGGATGCCGCTCGCAACGCATTGGATGAGGCAACCGAGGCCTTCAAGAAAGTTACGATTCCAAGACACAAAGACCTTGAAAATGCGCTCGCGAACTATCGAAAGGTTGGCGACGACCAAGAAAAGCGCGCCGTCCGCATTATCAAGTATTTCGAAAGAGCCGAGGCTCGGCGCGCAGGTCTTATCGCGGCGGTGAGTACGGGCGTGTTCGGCGACGTGGGCGAGCTTCCGGATGCGATTAGCGCGGATGCCGTCGCGGAGTATGCGGCACTTCAGACGCGTGTGGCGGAATTGGAGAAAGATGGCAACGAGGGTGATGCGAAGCGCGTGCAGGACCGGGTGCGCCTCGCTGCAATGAAGGACCGCAAAAAGCTAGCGGATGATCTGGAAACCGTTTTAGCTCGGTTGGTTGACCTTGAGATGTCCGCGAAGCTCACGAAGTGTACCGATCTGTTGAATACGAAGGGAGTATCGACGCAGATAACGTCGCTGCGGCGCGAACTCGTTACCGCCGATCTTGAAAAGCGGATACAAAACGAGATCGAGGCGCTTGACCTCACGCATCTTCCATTCCGCGTGAATGACCGGAGCGCAGGCGGACAGAGCAACTTCCGGGTTGTGCTGGATACTCCGACAGGTGTTGCGAACGATAAGGTCCTGAGTGAAGGCGAGCAGAAGGCTCTGGCGCTCGCGTGTTTTCTCGGAGAGCTTGGCACTGATGAGGCGAAGCATGGCGTCGTTATCGATGATCCAGTTTCGTCGCTCGACCACATCCGTATCCGGCGCGTGGCACAGCGGATCGCAGATGAAGCCGCGAAGGGAAAACAGGTTATCATCTTCACGCACAATCTGCTGTTCTATAACGAGATACTCGAGGCAGCGGCGCGCGCGAATCCGCAAATCCCCGTGGCAAAGCGGGTGATCACCAAGTCTGAGGAGGCGGGATTTGGACTGATCTCCGAGACGGATGAGCCGTGGATCGCGCAGAAAGTGAACGATCGGATCACGCGCTTGCGCGAGAAACTAAAGAAGATTGAGGGGAGGACCGATTACGGGACAGACGCCTATCGCGGCGCGGCGAAAGATTTCTACACGGATTTGCGTGAGACGTGGGAGCGACTGGTCGAAGAGTTATTGTTGGGGCAGGTTGTCGAACGCTTCAACACGGACGTGAAGACTCAAAGTCTGAAAGGCGTGGTCGTCGAAGATGACGACTACGCGAAAATCTATTGGGCCATGAAGCGAGCGTCCGAGCGTTCGGGGCACGATATGGCGGCCGCGAAGAATGCGCCGCAGCCGAAACCGGAGGACATGAAGGCTGACCTCAAGGAGCTCGACGACTATCGCGTGGCGATTAAGAAGCGCCGCGAAGAAACGGACAAGCGCCGAAAAGTTAAGGAAAAACCGCCCGAAGCACAGGTTGCATAATTAGCTACTGCTGGTCACCTCTGTATCGCCGATGATGATCGCGCAATCCGAAAGAGAACCTGCAAGACGCCTCTGTTGCGAGTCTGCAAGAGACGGGCTGAATCAGCCTCTCAACGTGCTATGCGTGGGTATGGGCGAGAGTTGTCGCCGATTCCGACTCAGCATAAGCACTAAACTCTGCGATCTGCGTCAAATCGACTCTCAGGATTCAAATCAAACGTGCATAAGACGGTCTCCGACCGCTTCAAGCTAGACGAGAATGTGGTTGTCTATTACAACTGTTGAAGCGGGAGTTTTGCAGGAGTCATGTGATCATCCGCAAGAAGTAGCGAGATTGGGGGGAGCCAATGGGAACTAGTGGATCGGGGCGACTAACAGACTATCCAGGTTCGTCCAAGCCGAAAAGCAAAGGAGGAGATGGAGAAGGTAGCGGAGGAGTTCCTCCTGCAGATCGTTGCGCACGGGCGATCAGCGCTAGCCTAGAGGATGTCGAGCACTGTACCTATTTCAGAACTCACAAGATCAGTCCACCAGTTGGCACGCAACTCCATATTGCACACCAGAAGCGGTTGGTCGCCCAAACCGACGCGGGGGAAGTTGTTGGCAATCTTCCAACACGATTCAATTATTTGGCGGCCTGCATGGAGGATGGTTACACCTACGTTGGCAAGGTCCGTGACTCGAGCAATGGACCACCGATTGCCATCGTTGCCGCCGATTTTGCCGCTATGGCTCCGAAATGAGCGAAACGCCACTACCTCTGCTGGTTGGCGAAATCTTTGTCGATGTAACCATTACGCCGCCGGGCGAAGAAAACAAATTGAGATTGGGCGGTATCGCACATGCAGCCCGAGGATTTTGGGCTCAGGGTGTATCTTTCGCGGCCGCAGTGGTCGTGCCCGAGTATCTCGAAAAAAGCGCGGAAGACTATCTATCCAAATTCGGCTGCAAAAAGTGCATCACTCTGGGGCATGTCTCCGGCGCTCCGAATGTCATCTTGATCTTCGATGCTACAGAGGTTGATGATCAAAACTATGAGACTCTGCTTCGCGAAGAAAAGACGATTACTCTATCAAAAGAAATCGATGCAAATGAATTGGCTGAGTTCACGGACGCGCTTATATTTCCCGGTTCCTACGATTTAGCAGCAGTTTGTGATCGACTTCCGGCATCGCTGAGGCTCCATATCGATGCGGCCTACGACGTGCAGAGTGTCGGTAATTTGGGCAAGCTGCGTCAGAAAATCGAGACCATTTTTATATCGACCTCGTCCCAGCTTTTTAAGGAAACCGGTACGTTAGGAATAGAGGCGTTGGCGTCGAGTTTTGCAGAACTGAAACTCAATGTGCTTGTCTTGAAGGAAAACCGTGGCGGCTGCCGCCTTCACACTTCTCTGACCGGTGCAACTGAGGGAATCCCCGCCCAGCTCGGAGCCACGGTCAATTCAGTTGGCGTCGGTGATGTTTTCGACGCCACCTATCTAGCACACCTTGGGGAGGGGCCAGTGGAGGCAGCTTGGCGCGCTGCGTCGGCAAGTTCAGCCTATGCCCAGACCACCGAGCCTGACATATTCCAGACTTACGTTCGCCGAGACGCGAAGCTATCATTCCTGCAACTCAAGGAGTTAGGTGGAACATTTCTTCCTTGGGAGCAACGGAGAACCCTCCAGATTTATCTGGCGGCACCAGATTTCACGGGGAGCGACCGCCGCGCAATAGAGCGCGCCGTCTCGGCGCTCAAATACCATAATTTTCACGTTCATCGGCCGGTCACGGAAAATGGTGAACTTCCACGAGATTCCGACCACATCACACTAGCTATGACCTATCGTAAGGATGTGGACCTGTTGAAGGCCTGCAAGTTGGTATTTGCAGTTCCGACTGGCCGAGATCCAGGCACTCTTGTAGAGATCGGTCTTGCAATTGCACATGGCATCCCTGTCGTGGTCTACGATCCGGACGCGGAATGTACAAACACAATGGTCGTCGGTGGAAGCAACTGCTATTCGCGAAACTTGGACACCTGTCTGAATGCGACTTTCGATTGCCTCAGCCAATCGATAGGCAAAGCCCAATGAGTAAAGTGCTTCTTCTCGCATCGGGCGGACTGGACTCGACAACTGTAGCCTACTGGTTGCGCGAGAGGGGCGAAGCCATTGTTCCGATTTTCTTCGACTATGGGCAGCATTGCGTCGAGAAAGAATGGGATACGTTGCGAGATGTTCTGCCGAAGAGTGGGGTTGAGAGTCCAACCAGAGTCGACATCTCGGCAATCTTCCGGGGCTCACACTCCCGGCTCATTCAGGAACCTAATCTCTGGACGGACAAAGTCGTATCGGACGATCTCTACATTCCCTACAGAACACTCCTATTTTTCTCGGCTGGAGCAGCGCTGGCACAGACGCGCAATTTAACAGAGGTCTTTAGCGGTTTTATAAACAGCAACCATGCAAAGGAGCTGGATTGCTCGGCGGCCTTTTTGAATAGCCTAGATACTCTTTCGGCGAATGTTGGTCCTGTCCGTTTCAATATTCCGTTTCGCGATATGTCGAAGAAAGAGGTGGCTGCCCTTGCGAAACGCCTTTCCGTACCCATAGGGCGTACCTTCTCCTGCCAGGTCTATAGCGACGTGCCGTGTGGAGCCTGCCCTAATTGTGTTGACCGTCTTGATGCCCTTGCAGAATTGGACCTCGATAAATGAACGCCATGGACCGCTCCCTGTCAGCACTTAGCAGCCTCGCGTTGGCGCGGCAGGTTGCGGACTATGCCCAAAGCCTCGGCGTTAGTGACGCTGAACATAATAGTCGTGTTATCTTGAATCATCTCGGCGCAGTGTTGGCAGATTGCGTATTGCAGGCAGGGTTAAATTACCGTTCGGTCGTAAGAGCAAGAGTTGAACGCATCATTGTTTCATTTCCTGAAACCGCGACTTTGGTAGGCACAGCCGAGCTCGTCGAAAGAGGGGCCGTTGCGGACTTTTTGCAATGGAGGCATTCGGAGAAAATTGGACGATTTGTAAGCCTAGTGAGATTGCTTGAAAGTCATGGGGTCAAGGACACCGACAACCTCCTCACATGGCTTTATGAAGGTGAATGTCGGGATTGTCTTCTGGCGTTACCTGGCATAGGCCCAAAGACGGTTGATTATATGTGTTGTCTCGTCGGAATGGACTGCATCGCCGTCGATCGGCATGTAAGGGTCTTTGTGAAAGACGCAGGTGTAGAGCTCAATGGTTATGATGAATTAAAGCTGGTCGTTTCCTATGCCGCTGACCTTCTGGATGTTTCGCGCCGCGGGTTTGACTCTTGGATTTGGAACGTCACATCACGCAAAAACACCCGGTACGCTCAAGGCGATTTTTTCGATATTCAGTGAATAATCGTTGCCGCACGTCATCCGGAAACTCATCTCTTCTCCAACCCGAGCCTCGTCAGAATAGTCTCCATGTCGTTGGCCAATGGGTCGATACGGTCAATGTGCGCGCGCATCCATCTCAGCCACTTTACTAGCCTTCGCGCCTCATGAGGTTTCTGCGGCATGCGCTGCGCTAAGGCGTCTGTCACCTCACGTAGACGCTGCGCCTGCCATAGATCGTGAGCCATATCGCAGGCGGCTTCCCATCGGCTCTCTTCAATATCACGGGACCGTTGCTTCTAGGCGGCGCGCTCTTTCTGGCGCCGTTTCTATTCCTCATCACGGGTTCTTTGCGTGGAAACTTCCGCCGCGATCTTTTCCAACCCGAGAAGAATATCGTCGATCTGCTGTTCTAACAGATG
>Ga0265338_10011385_pt1 | contig 10285 bp, 11 predicted proteins | sample 42126metaG_FD_193579 | JGI IMG/M metagenome (GOLD analysis project Ga0265338, IMG submission 193579) | Rhizosphere microbial communities from Carex aquatilis grown in University of Washington, Seatle, WA, United States - 4-21-26 metaG | ecosystem: Host-associated > Plants > Roots > Rhizosphere... | reverse complement strand
GCTCGGCCGCTACCAGGACGCCGTTGAGACTTACAACCAAGCGCTGGCGATTGACCCCAAACAAGCCGCCTCATTGTATGTGCGTGGCTATGCCAAGAAAAAGCTGGGTGATGCTGCCGGTGGGGACGCGGACATTGTCTCCGCTAGGGCGCTCGACAGCGACATTGAAGGCATGTTCAGGGACGCCAATCTGACGGCGAACTGATCTCGCGCCCAGTCAAGATGATTTCCAGCATTTTGCCGTATCCAACCGAACCGGAACCTTGACGGATGCCTCAAGCTGCGGCATCCGAAGGCCATGACCACCCCCAAGCGCGATCCCCAGGCCATTCTTGCCACCCTGCTCGACGCAGCCAGGCGCGCCGGCGCCGATGCCGCCGACGCCCTTTATGTCGAAGGCGTCTCTTCCAGCGTCTCCTACCGGCTGGGTAAGCTGGAAGATGTGGAACGCGCCGAGAACTACGATCTGGGCCTGCGCGTCTTTGTCGGACAGAAAGTGGCCTTCGTCTCCTCGACCGATTTCTCGGCCGACGCGCTCAGCGCATTGCCGGGCCGCGCCGTGGCCATGGCGAAGCTGGCGCCCGAAGACCGTTTCGCCGGCCTGGCCCCTGAAGGCCGCCTGGCCAAGGCCGTTCCCGCGCTCGATCTGGAAGACGCCCAGGAGCCCAGCGCCGAAACTCTGATCGAACGGGCGCGCGCCGTCGAAGGCGCGGCGCTGGCCGTGAAAGGCATCACCAATTCCGAAGGCGGCGGCGCCTCCTTCTCGCGCAGCGCCGTGGCGCTGGCCACCTCCACGGGCTTTTACGGCCGCTATGCCGGCACCAGCCACAGTATCGGCGTCGCCGTGCTGGCCGGCGAAGGCACCGGCATGGAACGCGACTATGACCATGCCAGCGCCCGCCATGCGAGCGACCTGCGCGCCGCCGAAGAGATCGGCCGCGCCGCCGGCGAGAAAACGGTCAGGCGCCTGAACCCACGCTCCATGCCGTCACAAGCCCTTCCGGTGGTGTTTCATCCCGACGAGGCGGCTGGCCTTCTGGGCCATTTTGCCAGCGCCATTTCGGGCGCCGCCATCGCCCGCGGCGTTTCCTTCCTCAAGGACCGGCTGGACCAGCCCGTATTCGCCAGCGGCGTCAGGGTGATGGACGATCCGCACCGCCGGCGCGGCCTGCGCTCCAAGCCGTTCGATGGCGAAGGCGTCGCCAACCAGCGCATCGCCCTGATTGACGGCGGCCGGCTCACGACCTGGCTGCTGGACTGCGCCAGCGCGCGGCAGCTCGGCCTCCAGACCACCGGCCACGCCGCCCGCGGCACGGGCGGGCCGCCCTCGCCTTCCACCACCAATCTCTATCTGGAGGCGGGCAAGCTTTCGCCGGCGGAGCTGATGGCCGACATCAAACAGGGCTTCTATGTCACCGAGCTGATGGGCATGGGCGTCAATGGCGTGACCGGCGACTACAGCCGGGGCGCCGCCGGCTTCTGGATCGAGAATGGCCAGATCGCTTTCCCCGTTTCCGAAGTCACTATCGCCGGCAACCTTAAGGACATGTTCGCCAGTCTGACGCCGGCCAGCGACCTGGAATTCCGCCATGGCACGAACTCTCCTACTGTCCGCATCGAGGGCATGACACTTGCCGGCGCCTGATGCGTCCGATGACCTGAGATTGCTGGAAGACGTCGTGCGCGAGGCTGGCCGCATCGCGCTGCGCTTCTATGGCGGCGATTACAAGCGCTGGAACAAGGAAGGCGGCAGCCCCGTCACCGAGGCCGATCTGGCCGTCAACACATTCCTCCATGACCGGCTGACGGCGGCGCGCCCCGACTATGGCTGGCTGTCGGAAGAAAGCGCCGACGATCCGGCGCGGCTCGATCGCGACAAGGTCTTTGTCATCGATCCCATCGACGGCACCATCGCCTTTCTCAAGAACCGGCCGCATTTCACCATCTGCGCCGCGGTGGTGACCGAGGGCCGGCCCTGCTGCGGCGTGGTCCACAATCCCGCAAGCGACGAACTCTATGGCGCGTGCATCGGGGGCGGCGCCCATCGCAATGGCGCGGCGATTCATGTCGGCGCGCGCGAGGCGCTGGAAGGCTGCGCCATGCTGGGTCCGCGCAGCGAGCTCACCCAGGCCCCCTGGCCGCCCATGCATGTGCAGACCCGCAACTCCGTCGCCTATCGCATCGTCTTGGTGGCCGACGGCAGCGCCGACGCCACCGTCAGCCTCTCCTGCAAGCGGGACTGGGACCTGGCAGCGGCCGACATCATCCTGACCGAAGCCGGCGGCCGGTTGACGGACGCAGGTGGCGCCATACCGATCTACAACCGCCCCGCCACCCTCCAGCCCAGCCTGGCAGCAGCCAATCCCGCCCTTCATTCCGAGATCGTCGCATTGCTGCGACAATAAAAGGCTTAGCACCCTGCCCGCGCCTGCGTTTCAATGGCGGGACGCAAACGGGGGAGTCGCCATGGCGGAATCCAAACAGCTTCTGCATTTCGTCTTCGGCGGCGAACTCAAGAACACCGACGAGATCGAGTTCAAGGACCTGTCCAAGCTGGATTTTGTCGGCATGTACCCCAATTACGCCGAGGCCGAACGCGCCTGGCGCGCCCGGGCCCAGGCCACGGTGGACAATGCCCAGATGCGCTATTTCGTGGTTCACATGCACCGGCTGATGGAGCCGGACAAGGACCATCACCACTAGGCCCCAAGATTAAGTATCTGGCATGACGAGGCTTTTTGCCTCGAAGGCCCGTGCCATGCTACAGCACGGGCCATGAGTTCCCCAACCCTGCCCGCCGCCACGCTGCCGGTCGCCGAGCTGAAAACCGGCGCGGTGATGAAGCGCCTGCTGCGCGACTATGTCAGCGGCGAATGGGGCCTGACAGCGCTGGGCATCTTCTGCATGCTGATCGCCGCGGCCGCCACATTCGCGCTGCCACAGCTGGTGAACTGGGAAGTAAAATACATTTTCCAGCGCCATGACGCCGCCTGGCTGGTGCCTCTGGCGCTGGGCGGCTTTGTCCTGGCCATCCTGCGCGCCGTCGGCATGTTTCTGGGCCGGATGTGTATCGACACGGTGGGCGAGAAAAGCGCGGCGGCCGCGCAGCGCGACATGTTCGCCCGCCTGATCCACCGCGACCTCGCCGATCTGAATGCCGTGCATTCCGGTCAGTTCGTCGCCAACTTCCTTTACGACGCCACCTTGATGCGCGATGCGATCACGCAAGGCGTGGCCGCCATCTTCCTGGAATCGGTGACGCTCACCGGGCTGCTGGCCTATGCGCTGATCAGTGACTGGCAGCTTGGGCTTTTGATCCTGGTGATGCTGCCATCGGTGGCCTGGGCGATGGAACGGCTGGGTGGCTCCATGCGCCGCGCCGCCACCCGCGGCATGCGGGAAACCGGCGATCTCGCCATCGCCTTGACCGAAGCCATGGACGGAAGGCGCATCGTCAAGGCTTACGGTCTTGAGGGTCACAGCATCACGCGGGTGGATTCGCGCCTGAAGCAGCGGCTGCGCACTCTGCTGAAAGCGGTGCGTTTGCGCGCCGCCGCCGCGCCGGTCAGCGACATTTTCCTGGGCGCCACCGTGGCGCTGGTGCTGTTCGTGGCCGGCTGGCAGAACCTGCACAATCAACTTACCTTCAACACCTTCATGGCCTTCACCGTGGCGCTGCTGCTGATTCTGCAGCCGGTACGCAATCTGTCCCAGCTATGGCCCACCGTGTCCGCGGGTGTCGCCGCCGGCCAGCGCATCTTCGACGCCATCGACGCGCGCCCCGCCATCGTCAACCGGTCCGGCGCCCAACCGCTGATACCCAAAGGCGGCGCCGTCAGCTTCCGCGATGTCAGCTTTGCCTATCATACCGATGCCGGCGACATCCTCTCCGGCGTCACCCTGGACATTCCGGCCGGCCAGAAGATCGCCCTGGTGGGGCCGTCCGGCGCAGGCAAGAGCACCATCTTCAATCTTCTGCTGCGCTTTTATGAAAGTGACGGCGGCGCCATTGCCGTGGACGGCCAGGAGATCAAGTCTGTCACCCTGGAATCCCTGCGCGCCGCCATCAGCGTGGTGACCCAGGAAGCCGTCCTGTTCGACGAGACCGTCGCCGACAATATCGCACTGGGCAAACCCGGCGCGCTTCTGGGCGAGATCAAGGCCGCCGCGCGCAACGCCGCGGCCCATGATTTCATCGAGGCCATGCCGGAGGGCTATGACACCAAGGTCGGCGAAGGCGGGCTGAAGCTCTCGGGCGGCCAGCGCCAGCGCGTCGCCATCGCCCGCGCCATGCTGCGCAATGCCCCCATCCTTCTGCTGGACGAAGCCACCAGCGCGCTGGATTCGGAATCCGAACGCCAGGTGCAGGAATCGCTGTCGCGGCTGATGAAAGGCCGCACCACCATCGTCATCGCCCACCGGCTTTCCACCGTGGTGGATGCCGACCGCATCTATGTGCTGGAAAAGGGCCGGGTGGCGCAGTCCGGCACGCACGCCGAGCTGCTGGCGGCTGACGGGCTTTACGCCAGCCTCTACCGCCACGATCTGGAAGAGGTGCGATGAGCAGCTCTGCCGGCCTGATGGGGTGGCGGCTCGCCACCCGGCTGCTGACGCCCGTGGCGCCGCTGTTGCTGCGCCAGCGCGCCACCCGCGGCAAGGAAGACTGGACGCGCCTGAATGAACGGCTGGGTATCGCGGGCCTGCCCCGGCCCTCTGGCCGGTTGATCTGGCTGCATGGCGCCAGCGTGGGGGAGAGCCTGTCGGCGCTGCCCCTGATCGAAAAGCTCAAGCAGCACGCCACAGTGCTGGTGACCAGCGGTACCGTCACCAGCGCCGCGATGATGAGCCAGCGCCTGCCGGCCGGAGCGCTGCATCAATATGTACCGCTGGACACGCCGGGCGCGGTGGCGCGCTTCCTGGATCACTGGAAACCGGATGCCGGCCTTTTCATCGAATCCGATCTTTGGCCCAACCTGATCCTGGCGGCGCGAGCGCGCGGGATAAAACTGGCGCTGGTCAATGCCCGCATCTCCGCAGGTTCGGCCGAGCGCTGGATGTGGGCGCGGCGCACCGTGCGTATCCTGCTGTCGGCCTTCGACATGGTGCTGGCCCAGGATGAAGAGATCGCCGGGCGCTTCCGCGGGCTGGGCGCCCGCAATGTGGAAGTGGTCGGAAGCCTGAAGGCCGATGCGCCGCCGCTGGCGGTGGACGAAGACGCCCTGGCCGCCATGCGCCAGGCGATTGACGGCCGCCCCGTGCTGCTGGCGGCCCAGACCCATCCCGGCGAGGATGAGACCATCCTGCCCGCCCACGATCAGTTGCGGGCGCAATTTCCCGATCTGCTCACCATCCTGATCCCGCGCCACACCGCGCGCGGCGCCGATCTGGAGATGCTGTGCGGCGAGCGCGCCTGCCGGCGCCGCTCCGCCGGCGGCCGCATCACCAGCCAGACCGCCATCTATATCGCCGACACGATGGGGGAGATGGGTCTCTTCTATCGCCTCGCCCCTTTCTGCTTTCTGGGCGGCAGTCTGGTGCCGCTAGGCGGGCATAATCCGCTGGAGCCCGCGGTGCTGAAATGCGCGGTGCTGGCCGGGCCGCATACCGCCAGCGCGCCGACAGCGTATGACGCGATCTTCGCCGCCCAGGGCTTTGGCCGGGTCACCAGCAGCACAGATATCGCGCGCGAAGCAGCAAAGCTGCTTGCCGATGCCAAAGCCGCGGCGGCGGCAGGCATTGCCGCAGCGCAAGGCGCGGCAACCCTTTCGGGCGCGGTGGACCGTTCCGTGGCGCAGTTGAAACAGCTTCTCGATGCGCGCGCCTGATTTCTGGCGCCGGCGGAATGGAGCCGCCATCCTGCTGGCGCCGCTGGGCGCGCTCTATGGATTGAGCGTGGCGCTGAAGGCGAAGCTGGCCAGGCCCTTCGACGCCGGGCTGCCGGTGATCTGCGTCGGCAACCTGACGGCAGGCGGCAGCGGCAAGACGCCCGTCGCTATCGTCCTTGCCGAACGCCTGCGCGCCAAAGATCACAAGCCTTTCTTCCTCACCCGGGGTTATGGCGGCAGCGAACGCGGCCCAGCCATGGCGGTGCGCGGCCACAGCGCCGCGCAGATGGGCGACGAAGCCCTGCTGCTGGCGCGCGCCGCGCCAACCATCGTGTCGCGCGACCGAGCCGCCGGCGCACGGCTGGCGAAAGAGAAAGGCGCCACCGTGCTGGTGATGGATGACGGCCACCAGAATTTCGCTCTGCGCAAAGACCTATCGCTGGTGGTGGTTGATGCCGAGGCCGGTTTCGGTAACGGCTTTCAGATTCCGGCCGGCCCCCTGCGCGAGCCGGTGGCGCAAGGGCTGGCCCGAGCAGAGGCGGTCGTGTTGATGGGCGACGGGGCACCAAACTTGGGCGGCTTCTCCGGCCCGGTGCTGCGCGCGCATCTCAAGGTGGAAGGCGAGGCTTTCGCCGGCAAACCTGTCTTCGCCTTCGCCGGCATCGGACGGCCGGAGAAATTCGTCGCCTCGCTGGAAGACAGCGGCGCCGAGGTGGTGGGAAGCTGCTTCTTCGACGACCATCACCCCTATACCGAGGATGAGATCACCCAGCTCAAGATGATTGCCGGCCAGGCTCAGCTTGTCACAACCGAGAAGGATTTCGTGCGCCTCTCCGTGTCGCAGCGCGAAGGCATCCGCCTGCTCAAGGCCGCCGCCCTGTTCGACGATCCGGCCACACTGGACGGGTTGCTTGACAGGGCCCTGTCCGGGCGGTAGCGCCACCTGATGAGCCAGACCGGCGACAAACTCTCGTTGGGCGAGCGGCTGCGCTACAGCGCGGAGGCGGCGGTCTTCTTCGCCTTCATGGGCTTCTTCCTGCTGCTGGGCTTGGAGACTGCCAGCAGGGTCGGCGGCTGGATCGGGCGCAATCTTCTTTCCCTGCTGCCGCCCGATCGCGTCGCGCGCGCCAACCTAGCCGCGGCCTTTCCGGACATGCCGGCCGCCGAACGCAACGCCATCCGCCGCGCCATGTGGGACAATCTGGGCCGGGTGGTGGGCGAATATCCGCACCTGGCCCGCTTCTCGCCGCATGGCGAGGACCCGCGCATCACCTATGACCTGCCCATCGGCGTGACGGTCGAAGGCATGAAGAACCGGCCGCTGATGTTCCTCTCCGCGCATCTGGGCAACTGGGAAGTCATGCCCATCCTGGCCCATCAGGTGGGGCTGGAGGGCGCTGCCGTGGTGCGGCCGCCCAACAACCCCTTTGTCGCCGACTGGGTGGCGCGCCAGCGCCGCATCAAGGGTCCGGACACCCTGATCGCCAAGCACAATGCGGCACGCGGAATGCTGGCGCAGCTGCGCGCCGGCAGGATGCTCTGCATGCTGGTGGACCAGAAGCTGCGCGAAGGCGTCGCCGTGCCGTTTTTCGGCCGCGATGCCATGACCACGCCGGCGCCCGCCGTGCTGGCGCTGAAGACAGGATCGCATCTGCTTTTTGCCTCCAACAAACGGCTGCCCGGGCCACGCTTCCATGTCACGGTCTGGCCGGATATCGATTTTGCCCCGACCGGCAATGAAACCGAAGATTCCCATCGTCTGACCGCGGCAATCACCGCCCGCATCGAGGAAATGATCCGCGTCGACCCCAGCCAGTGGCTGTGGATTCACAATCGCTGGCCGACAGAGCGCGATCGCAGGATCATTGAGGGGCAAAAGCCGTGAGTACCCGCAAGCGCATTCTGGACACGCTGTTTTTCGGCCGCGACCCGCTGAAGGATTTTCCGGCGGAGCGTTTCGCCAGCGACCTGCAGGGCTGGCATTCCAACCACCCCTATCTCACCCGCGCGATCGAAGACGTGCGGCCCGCCATCGTGGTGGAAGTCGGCGTCTGGAAAGGCGCATCCGTCGTCACCATGGCCAAGGCGCTGCAGCGGCTGAAGCTGGACGCAGTCGTGATCGCGATCGACACCTGGCTGGGCTCTTCCGAACATTATCTCTGGGAGAAATTCATCCCCGACATGGATTTCGAGTTCGGCTATCCCCGCCTCTATCACAAGTTTGCCGCCAATATGTGCAAGGAAGGCGTGGCCGATACTGTCGTGCCGCTGCCGCTGGATTCCATCAACGCGTTCCAGCTTCTGAAGGAAAAGAGTATTCGCGCCGATGTGCTGCACATCGACGCCGGGCACGACTATCTGTCGGTGATGGCCGATCTGAAAGCCTGGTGGCCGCAGCTTAATGCGGGCGGCGTGCTGATCGGAGACGACTATTTCAAGAAGCCGCTGATCGGCCAGGGCAAATGGCCCGAAGTGCGCCAGGCCTTTGATGAATTCTTCGCCGCCACGCCGCATACCAAGTTCGAAAGCGGCGACGGCAAGTGTTATGTGGGAAAGCCGGCCTGACGATCCTCATGCTTCGACAAGCTCAGCATGAGGATGAGCACATATCCTCACCCTGAGCTTGTCGAAGGGTGAGACAGCTAAAGCGGATCCGGCTTTGGCTTGCGGGTCGACAGTGACGGATCCAGCCGCACCTCGAACCAGTTCATCGCCCAATGCAGATGCGGGCCGGTGGCCCGCCCCGTGGCTCCGATCAGGCCGATGCGCTGGCCGCGCTTGACCGCATCGCCCGCGCGCACCAGCCGCTTGCTCTGATGCAGATACGAGGTGGACACGCCCTGGCCGTGATCGATCAGGGTGAAGCCGCCATCCAGATAATAGTCACCAGAAATCACCACCGTCCCGTCGGCTGGCGCGTGGATCGGCGTGCCGGTGGGCGCGGCCATGTCCACGCCATAATGCGGCGCCATCGGCACGCCATTGTCGATCCGCCGGCTGCCAAAGATACCACTCTCGATGCCCGGCGCCGGCCAGTCGAAGCCGGAAAGGAAATCGCTGCCGGCGCTGTCGGTCAGCCGAGCCAGATAGATGTTTTCGGCTTCCCGTTCGATCCGCTCACGCACCTCCGGCGGCGGCGTCACCGTTTTCTGCGGCAGGCCATTGACCCGCTGCTCCTCATAGGTGCGCGGCGTGGGGGTGAAGCTGCGGCTGTCGCCGCCGCCATCGGGATAGCGCACCGTCACCAAAGCGGGTTTGGTCTGGTCGGGGCCGAAGCCGAAGGCAAAGCGTCCATCGTCGGTTACACGCAGCGGCCGGCCGTCCAGCGCCACATGCGAGCCGGGCGGCGCGCTGCCCAGAGCCAGGCTTCCTTGCGTCATCGCGCCGGTCACGGAAAACCGCACCGGTTTTTCCTGCGCGCTGGCGGCAGTGGCAGCAAAGGAAAGCGAAGCGCCGATAAAATACCGGCGCCGCATCATCTCGGGGCGAAACCTTTTTCCTGCGCCCGCGCCGTGGCGATATCGGGGCTGGCATAGGCTTCCTGCAGGTCCACGCTCCAGTAGCGCAGCGCATCCAGCGGAATATGCGCGCCGGTCACGGCGCAGACGACATAGCTGCCGGGGGTGACGATCTCATACTCGCCATCGAGAAAGTGAAGCTTCGCCTCACCCTGGTCGCGTTCCATGATATTCATGCTGCTAACTTATCCAATCTGGTGTCAGAAAAGCGAGCCCTGATCCGCGGGCTGTTTCTTGCGCGGGCTTTTTGTCTTGCCCTCGCCCTCCCCGGCCACAGCCCGGGCCTCCCCGTCGGCAAAGGTCAGCGTTAAGGATTCGCCACTCTGGATGGAACCCGCGCGGCGGCGCACCGCCCCGTCTTCGCCCCGCACCAGGGCAAAGCCCCGCTCCAGCACGGCGCGATAGGAAATCCCTTCCAGAACCCGCGACAGCCCGTCCAGGTGATGGCGCGCCTGTTTCAGCCGGGCAGTTTGCGCGCGGCCAGCCCGTGCACCCAACACATCCATCCGCTCGCCGAACAGGGCGATGCGATCCTTGAGCACCCGGTCCCGCAACTGGGCGCCGGCCTTGCTGAAACGAACCTGGTGAATCTGCAAGTTGCGGCCCAGGGCATGGCGCAACTTGTCGGACGCTGTATCCAGGCGCTGGCGGGGTCCCGCGAACAGGGCATCGGCGCGCGGCAGAACCCGCACCAGCTGCGCCAGATGACGCTTGCGGTCTTCCATGGCCTTGCCGAAACAGCGGACGAAGCGGCGCTCGAAATCCAGCACCTGGGCGATGAGTTCGCTACGCACCGGCACGGCCAGTTCGGCGGCGGCCGTCGGCGTGGGCGCGCGCATGTCGGCGGCAAAATCGATCAGGGTCGTGTCGGTCTCGTGACCTACCGCCGAGATCAGCGGGATCTTGCTGGCGGCGGCGGCGCGCACCACCGCCTAAGATCCC
>Ga0265338_10011383_pt1 | contig 10285 bp, 6 predicted proteins | sample 42126metaG_FD_193579 | JGI IMG/M metagenome (GOLD analysis project Ga0265338, IMG submission 193579) | Rhizosphere microbial communities from Carex aquatilis grown in University of Washington, Seatle, WA, United States - 4-21-26 metaG | ecosystem: Host-associated > Plants > Roots > Rhizosphere >... | reverse complement strand
CGGGCGTTGGTTACTGGTCTGGGGTGGAGTGCTGGTGTGGTCGGGGTGGCGCTGGTGCTGGTGCTGGCGGGGTCGCTGAGCACGCTGGGCACGGTGGTCCGGCCGTTGCGCGGGCTGGCCGTGACGGTGCGCAGGCTGACTTCGGGTGACTACGCGGTCCGGGCGGCGGTGGCCGGCTCGGCTGAGGTGCGTGAGGTGGCCCAGGTGGTGAACGCGCAGGCGGATGAGAGTGACCGGCTGCGTGAGCAGGAAGCGCAGAGCGACCGGCTGCGCGCGGTGGCCCGGGACGCGGGGCTGCGGATCCGTGCGCACCTGGCCGCCGGGGACGTCATCCGCGAGGCGCAGTCCGTCCTGCAGGGGAGCGTGGACGCCGACGTGGTCACCCTGATGCTGGTGACCGATGAATCGATCGAGCCCGCGGCGGACCAGCCGGATGCCGGGCGGCTCGCGGGCACCTTCACGGCCGCGCAGACCGCTGAATCCCTGACCACGCTGCGGAAGCTGTTCCGGAGCCACAGCAGCGAACTGGTGCAGGATATGGCGGCCCGGGCCGGCCCGCTCAAGCCGTGGGTGGCTGACGGGCTGCGGGCGGCGGGTGTCGGGTCCCATCTGCTGACCCCGTTCGGGGTGGGTGAGCAGATGCTCGGGTTCGTCACCGTCAAGCGGTTCGGCCCGGGGCGGCCGTGGAGCGCGGCGGAGGTCGGCGCGGTGGAGTCGATCGCGGCCGATATCGGCCGCGGGCTGCATCACGCCCGCCTGTATGAGGCGGAGAACCGCCTGGTCGGGGACCTGAAATCACTGGATCAGGCTAAATCGGACTTCTTCGCGACCGTCTCCCACGAGCTGCGCGCCCCGCTGACCAGCATCGAGGGATACGTGGAGATGCTCGCCGAAGGCGAAGGCGGCCCGGTCACCGGCGAGCAGCGCAAGATGCTGGAGGTGGTGGACCACAGCGCCGTCCGGCTGCGGAACCTGATCGACGACGTGTTCACCCTGTCCAAGCTCGAATCGGACGCGTTCAGCACGGTGATGCGGCCGGTGGAGGCAGCCGAGATCATCTCCGCCGCCGCCGACGAGCTGGCGCCCGAGGTGGCCCGGGCCGGGCTGACCCTGGCCACCGACTGCCCGCCCGGTGGCCTGGCCGTCGAGGGTGACGCCGGGCAGCTCGGCCGGGTCCTGGTCAACCTGCTGTCCAACGCGGTGAAATTCACCCCGCCCGGCGGCGCCATCACCATGACCGCTGCCGCCGCCGGCCCCGCGGCGGTCATCACCGTCAGCGACACCGGCATCGGCATCCCCGACCGCGACCAGCCGGAACTGTTCACCCGGTTCTTCCGCGCCAGCAACGCCATCGAGCAGTCCATCCCCGGCACCGGCCTCGGGCTGGCCATCGTGCGCACCATCATCACCAACCACCGCGGCGACATCACCCTCACCTCCCGCGAAGGCCAGGGAACCACCTTCACCATCCACATCCCCCTGGCCCGGGCGCCATCCTGACCAGGGGAAGCGGCACCTGACGGCCGAACCCGGCCGGTGGGTGTCAGACCTGGACGAATTCGATCCCGGCCAGCTGGCAGAAGACGCGCCAGCTCGCGGCGTGGTGGCCGAGGTTCATCACCTCGTGATGCGGGCCGCCCGCGGCCAGCCAGCCGTTGAGGCACGCGCGCAGCCCGGAGGCGGGCCGGAACTGGCCGTAAGGCATCTCCAGGGCCGGCAGTTCCTGGCTGTCGAGGTTCTCGCCTTCGGCGACGACCAGCCGGAACCGCTCTCCTTCCAGCGACACCAGGGTGGCCAGCGTCGCCGGGCCGGGCTGGTACTGGAACAGGAAGGTGGGCGGGTCGGCCAGCCGGCCGATGCCGAGCGGCCGCTTGATCAGCTTGACCGGCCGGTCGGTGCGCGCGATCTTCCAGTTGCCCTCGCCCATGTGACTCTGCAGGATCGAGTCGGACGGGAAGTCCATCGCGTACATCTCGGTGAAGTGCGCGTCCCCGATCAGCGTGTGCCCCGCGGCGACCAGGCAGGCGGTCAGCACGTCACCCTCGGCCGCGTAGCCGTAGCCCTTGGCCATCAGGCTGGACGCGGCGGCCAGCGGCAGCCGGCTGAACCGCCCGTCGTCGCCGATTGCGTCGAAGTGCGCGGTGTACGCGCCGAACCCGCGGTCGACGAGGATCCGCTCGATGGCGACCTGCATCCGGGCGTGGTCCTGGCGTTCCTCGGCGCTCAGCCGCGGGTCGATCTCGAAGGTCGCGTCCTCGAACGCGATGACGTCACCGGCCTCGTCGTCGGTGACAGCCAGCATCCCCCGGTACATGTCGCCGGGCGCGACCGCGAGGATCTCCGGGCCGAGCGACCTGATCAGCGCGCTCTCGTCGACCCTGATGTCACCCATGTCGTTCATGGCGTAGCCGAAGATCGCGGTCTTCAGCGACTTCCACCCGGTGACCGCCGCCGCGGCCCGGGCCCACCGGCCCACATCGGCGCGGAAACCGTCGCTCTTCCAGTCGTCGGTGAGCACGGTGAACCGCCGCCCGGCGCGGACCATCGCGTTCGCGGTGTCCTGGGCCCCGTGCACGCCCTGGTTGTAGGTCATGTCGGCCATGTCCCAGGCGGGCGTCACGTTCGGCTCCGGCTGGATGTTGGCCAGGCAGATGGGCAGCCGCGACTCAGCGAGCAGCCGGGCGACCCGCATCGCGGGGCCGTAGGTGAGCATCACGACCAGGACGCCGTCCAGATCGGCGTGCTCAAACTCGCGCATCTCGCGTTCCGCGTCCGCGCGGTACTTGATGGGCTTGCTCGGGATGAAATCCGCGACATCCGCGAGCTGCGCGGCGAGTTCCGCGGCGTACCCAGCCTGCCGCTGCGCGATGCCCGGAATCATGTCGTCGTAGAGGTCCTGCATGATGCCCAGGATCCCGATGCGCGGTTTACGTTCGGTCATCAGGCCTTTTCTCCTTAACGGATTCCCCTGTGTTACTGCCGGCCATCATCATCCGGCAGTCAGCGCTGGCCGTAATGGTTCTTGTACCGCTGGTGGAGCGCGTCCACCTGGTCACCGGTGAGCGGCGACAGGTCGCCGTAGGCCCGGGCGAGGTGCACGGTGCGGGCGACGTCCTCGCACATCACGGCGGCCTTAACCGCGTCGCGCCCGGTGCCGCCGATGGTGAACACGCCGTGGCTGGCCATCAGCACGGCGGGGGAGCGGTGGCCGGTGAGGGTGGCCACGATGCCGCGGCCGATCTCGTCGCTGCCGATCAGCGCGAACGGCCCCAGCGGGATCTCCCCGCCGAACTCGTCGGCCATCGCGGTGATCACGCACGGGATCGCCTCGCCGCGGGCGGCCCAGGCCGTCGCGTACGTCGAGTGGGTGTGCACCACGCCGCCGACCTCGGGCATGTGCCGGTAGACGTAGGCGTGCGTCGCGGTGTCGCTGGACGGGCTGTACTCGCCGTCGACCGGCGTGCCGGCGAGGTCACAGACGACCATCGACTCCGGCGTCAGGTCGGCGTAACTGACACCGCTCGGCTTGATCACCAGCAGGCCGCGGTCCGGGCTGGTGCCGGGGACCCGGGCGGACACATTGCCGGAGGTCCACGCGACCAGGTTGTTGCGAACGAGTGCCGCGTGCAGGTCGCAGACCTCGGCGCGGGTCCGCGCGACGGCCGCCGCCGTCGCCGGGTCCATAGTCATCATTGGCCACCTTTCAGCACCCGGTCGCGCAGGTCACGCAGCCGGTGCAGGACCTCGTTGGCGCCGCGCCCGAAGTAGTCGTGCAGCTCGGCGTATTCGGCGTACAGCTCGTCGTAGACGGCGGCGCTCGCCGGGTCGGGAGTGTAGACCGCCGTGCGCTTGCCGCCCATGGCGGCCGCCGCGGCCGGCACGTCCGGGTACGCGCCCGCGGCGACCGCGGCGTGGATGGCCGAGCCGAGGGCTGGCCCCTGGGCGGAGGAGATCAGGCTGAGCGGCCGGTGCAGCACGTCCGCGTACACCTGCATCACCAGCGCGTCCTTCAGCAGGCCGCCGGCTACGACAAACTCGGTCACCGGCACGCCGGACGCCTCGAACCCGTCGGTGATGACCCGCGCGCCGAACGCCGTCGACTCGATCAGCGCGCGATAGATGTCCGGCGGCCGGGTGGCGAGCGTCAGTCCCAGCACGGCACCGGACAGGTGATGATCGACCAGCACGGATCGGTTTCCGTTCAGCCAGTCCAGTGCGATAAGGCCGTGCGCCCCGGCGGGCTGCCGCGCCGCATCCTCCGACAGCAGGTCGAACAGGGAGATGCCGCGCCGCCTGGCCTCGCGGGCGTAGCTGTCGGGCACCGCCTGCTCGGTGAACCAGGCGAAGATGTCCCCGACGCCGCTCTGCCCAGCCTCATACCCCCACCGCCCGGCGACGATGCCGCCGTCCACCACCCCGCACATGCCGGGTACCTCGGCGAGCTGGGCTCCGTTCATCACGTGGCAGGTCGAGGTGCCCATGATGGCGACCATCTGGCCGGGCGCGATGGCGTCCGCGGCGGGCGGCGTGACGTGCGCGTCCACGTTGCCCACCGCGACCGCGATGCCCTCGGGCAGCCCGGTCCACCCGGCCGCCTGGGCGGTCAGCGACCCGGCGCGGGCGCCCAGCGGGGAGATGGGATGGGCCAGCTTGCCGACGGCGAAGCCGGCGAACCGCGGGTCAAGGGCGCCCAGAAAATCACCGGCTGGGTAGTGCCCGTTCTGCCAGATGCCCTTGTAGCCGGCGGTGCAGGCGTTCCGGGTTTCGGTCCCGCACAGTTGCCAGATGATCCAGTCGGCCGCTTCGATCCAGCGTTCGGTCTGCTGGTAGATCTCCGGGTCCTCATCCAGCAACTGGAGTGCCTTGGCGAACTGCCACTCCGAGGAGATCTTCCCGCCGTAGCGGGCGATCCACGGCTCGTTGCGCTCGTGGGCCAGCGCGTTGATCCGGTCCGCCTGCGGCTGGGCGGCGTGGTGCTTCCAGAGCTTGGGATAGCTGTGCGGCCGGCCGGCCATGCCGGGCAGCTGGCAGAGCGGGGTGCCACTGGCGGTCGTCGGCAGCACGGTGCAGGCGGTGAAGTCGGTCGCGATGCCGATGACCCGGGTGGCGTCGATTCCGGCCGCGGCCACCGCGGCCGGCACGGCCGTGCGCAGCACATCGCGGTAGTCCTCCGGGTCCTGCAGCGCCCAGTCCGGTGGCAGCGGCTCACCGGTCGCGGCCAGCCTGGCGTCCATGACCCCATGGGCGTACTCGTGGACGGCCGAGCCAAGTTCGGCGCCGTCGCTGACCCGCACCACCAGCGCGCGGCCGGACAACGTGCCGAAATCAACCCCGATGACGTAATTGTCCCCGCTGTGAGCGCTAACAGCCATAGTCAACCCGTTTCACCCTGTGTACTCCCTTTTCACTACCGACGCGGCGGGCCGGCGCTGGCTCGCACGACCAACTGCGGGATGACCGGCTCGGGCGACACGGCTGGGGCCCGCTCATAGATCATGTCCACGAGTGTGCCGAGGGCCCGCCGGCCGAGCTCGCCGAAATCCTGCCGCACGGTGGTGAGCGGCGGCAGGAAGTACGCGGACTCCGGGATGTCGTCGAATCCGACCACGCTGACGTCGCCCGGCACCCGGCGGCCGTGCTCGGCCAGTGCGCGCAGCAAGCCCAGGGCCATGTGATCGTTGGCGCACAGCACCGCGGTGACCTCGTCGTCCTCAGCGATCCGGTTGCCGATCTCGTAGCCCGAGGCCGAGGACCAGTCGCCGGCCAGGACGTCAGGCACCGGGGCCCCCGCCGCGTCCAGCGCCAGCCGCCAGCCGGCCGCGCGTTCCTGGGCATCGAGCCAGCTGGTGGGCCCGGCGACGTGGTGCACTGTCTGGTGGCCGAGCCCGAGCAGGTGCCGGGTGGCGCTGGCCGCGCCCTCGGTGTTGTCCACCGCGACGGACGTCAGCGGTGCGTGGGTGCCACAGCCCACGGCGATCAGCGGCACGTTACCCGGGCAGTGGCCGAGCGCGGCGACCGCGGAGGTCTGCGGCGCGATCACGATGATCCCCTCGACGCCCTGGCCGACGAACCGGTCCACCGCGTCGAGCACCGAACGCCGGTCGAGCGCGGGCAGGCTGGCGATGGCGACGAAGAAGGTGTCCTGCGCGGCTCGCTCGATGCCGTACAGCATCGAGGCCGGCCCGTAGAGCGTCGTGTCGAAGCTGATCACGCCGAGGGTATGGGTGCGCCTGGTGACCAGCGTGCGGGCGGCGGCATTCGGCCGGTACCCGAGCTGGCTGATCGCGGCGAGGACGTTTTCCCTGGTCCGCGGGCGGACATTGGGATGGTCGTTGAGTACCCGGGACACGGTCTGATGGGAGACTCCGGCCAGTTGCGCCACGTCGGTCATGACCGGCGGCCGCTCCTGCCGACGTTCGGCTGGCGTCACACCTGCCTCCTCGTCTCGCGGCCCGGGCGCGTCGCCTCGGCCGGTCCCTGCGTCTGATCTTGCCCTGCCTGCCCAGGCCGGTCGTGGCTGCCCCGTGGGTTACTTGGCTATCTTCCCAGATGCAAGGTCTGTGACCGCTAACATCCCGGCCCGGTTCACGGGTCGGGATGTGCCGCCACCGTGGAGCCCCGGACGACCAGGCGGCAGGGCACCGTGTGCACGCCGTGCGTCGGCTCGCCGTTGATGGCGGACAGCAGATGCTCCGCGGCGACCCGGCCGACATCCTCCAGGCACATGTCCACGCTGGTCAGCGGGGGCTCGGCGCCGAGCACCATCGGGTCCCAGTTGTCGAAGCCGATCACGGCGATGTCCTGGGGCATGCGGTATCCCGCCAGGCGCAAGCTGTCGGACACGCCGCGCGCGATCTGGTCGCTGCCGCAGAAGATCGCATCGACGCCACCCGGCGAGCGCATCAGCAGGCTGGCCCCCTGCCGCCCCCAGCGCTCGCTCCACTCGCCGTACAGGACGTCATTGGGCGAGAACTCCGCCCCCGACTCCGTGACGGCGTCGCAGAACCCGCGGGCGCGCTTGCGTGCGGCCAGGAAGCGCTCCGGGCCGGTGATGTGGCCGAACCGGCGCCGGCCGAGCGCGATCAGGTGCTCCGCGGCGAGGCGGCCGCCGCCCACGTCGTCCGGCAGGATGGCGGGCTCGTCGCTGTCGAGTGACTGGGTCATCGCGTACACCACGGGAACACCAGGGTCCATGCCGATGCTCGGCCGCGGCTCGATGCGCCGGCCAGCCACGATGAGCCCGTCTACCCGGCGGCTCACCAGCATCTCCAGGTACTGGCGCTCCCGGTCCGGGTCATCGCGGGTGTCGCACATGAACACCGAGATCTGCCCGGCGCCCAGCGCGTTCTCGGCGCCGAGCATCACCGGAATGCTGAACCGGCCGAAGCTGTCGGTGGTGATCACGCCCACGGTGTAGGTCCGCCCGGCGAGCAGCCCGCGGGCCAGCACGTTGGGCGCGAAGCCCAGTTCGCGGGCGGCCGCGGCGACCCGGTCCCTGGTCTCGGACCGGAGTTTGCCCTGGCCGTTGAGGGCTTTCGAGGCCGTCCCGACCGACACGCCGGCCAGCGCGGCGACATCGCGGATGGTCACCCGCCTGATCGGATCAGGTCCCCTGGAAGGCAAAGGGTTGCTCCATCATTTCTTGCGGCCCCGTGGCCGGAAATCTGTAATCAAAACGCGACTATACAGGCTTGACGCTCTTCACCACGAGCCCTATTTTGCTAGGGAAAACCGTTTCCTCAGGTCCAAACCACCCATCGCAGCCACGAGCCGGCCCGGCCGGATCGCCATCGGAAGGCGGAGCAGCCCAGGTGACCACGGTCCATGAAGGTCGAACCGCCCTCGGGCCGGTGCATCCCACCGCGGCCGCGGCGGTGGCGCACCGGCCCCTCGACGCCGGCCGCGTCAGCTTGACCGGCGGGTTGCTGCGCAGCTGGCAGCAGCGCAATCTCGTGGTGAGCCTGCCGCTGGCGCTGCGCCAGCTGGAGACTGCGGGCAACCTGGCCAATCTGCGCCTCGCGATCAGCGGTGCCACAGAGGGCTACCAGGGTCCGCAGTTCATGGATTCTGACCTGTACAAGACCCTGGAGGCGATCGGCTGGGAGCTGGCCCGCGCCACCAGCCCGAGTCTTACCGGGTTCCTCGCCGAGGCGACAGCGCTGCTGGAGAAGGCGCAGCAGCCCGACGGGTACCTGAACTCCTACGTGCAGGTCACCGGGGAGCCGCGGTACGGGAGGCTGGCCTCCAGCCATGAGCTGTACTGCGCCGGCCACCTCATCCAGGCCGCGGTGGCCTGCCACCGGGGCTCGGCCGAGGTCGGCCTGCTCGGCGTGGCCCGGCGGTTCGCTGACCATCTGGTCGAGACGTTCCTCGGGACGCACAGCGGTCTGGACGGCCACCCCATCGTCGAGACCGCACTGGTGGAGCTGTACCGGGAGACCGGGCATGCGCCGTACCTCCGGCTGGCCAGCCAGTTCATCGAGCAGCGCGGCCGCGGACTGATCGGCGATTCCGGGTTCGGGAGCCGGTACCTGCAGGACCATCTGCCGGTCCGCGAGTCGGTCACTGAAGAGGGCCACGTGGTGCGGGCCCTTTACCTGGAGGCCGGGATCGCCGACGTCGCGGCCGAGACCGGCGACGCGGCGCTGCTGGCTGCCTCGGTGGCCCGGTGGGCCGACATGGTCGCGGCCAAGACCTACCTGACCGGGGGCAACGGGTCGCGCCATTCCGGGGAGAGCTTCGGGGACCGCTACGAGCTGCCGCCGGATCGGGCCTATAACGAGACCTGCGCGGCCATCGCCAGCTTCCAGTGGAGCTGGCGGCTGCTGCTGGCGACCGGCGAGAGCAAGTACGCCGATCATATGGAGCGGGTGCTCTACAACACGTTCGCGGCCGCGACGTCCACGGACGGGCAGCGGTTCTTCTATGTCAACCCGCTGCAACGCCGGGCGGACCACTACGAGGAGGACGACCCCGGGCGCCGCCGCGAGTGGTTTTCCTGCGCCTGCTGCCCGCCCAACATCATGCGCACCGTCGCGTCGCTCGGGCACTACGTCGCGACGGTGGCCGGCGACGTGCTGCACCTGCACCAGTTCCCGGCGGCGACGATCGCCGCCCCGCTGGGCAACGGCATCCTCGAAGTGGAGGTGGAAAGCGACTACCCCTGGTCGGGTGCTGTCACCATGCATGTGCGGAGGGCCCCGGCCGCCAGCTGCGGGCTGGCGATCCGCATTCCCGGCTGGAGCACAGACGCCCGGCTCCGCCTCAACGGCCGAGCGGTCTTTCCCGATCCCGCCGACCACGGCTACCTGGTCCTGCGCCGGTGCTGGCAGCCAGGTGACGTTCTGGCCTGCGAACTGGATGTCAGGCCACGACTGACCTACCCCGCCCGGCGCATCGACGCCGCGCGCGGGACGGTCGCCATCGAGCGAGGCCCCCTCGTGTACTGCTTCGAGCAGGCCGACCAGCCCGGCGGGCGCAGTATCGAGGACCTCGCCATCGTTACCGGTGCCCTGCTCGAACGCGAGGACACGGTGCCCGGCATCGGGCCCACGGTCTTCATCGAGGTCAGTGCCGTTGCGCTGCCGCCCGTGCCGTCCGACGGGCTTCCCTATACCCCGCTACCGGGCACCGGCATACCTGACGACGGCACGACAGCTGATCACCTGACCGCGACCGCGGTCCCCTATCTGCAATGGGATAACCGCGACGGGCGGGCCATGCGGGTCTGGATGCAGGACTCCTCAATCCGGAGGTATTGATATGCAATGGCGCACTAGACGAACGAAGGTCCTGGCTTCCCTGGTGGTGGGGTCCCTGGCGGTGCTGTCCGCGGCGTGCGGCGGCTCGTCCGGATCCCCGGCCAGCTCATCGAAGAATTTTGGTGTCGGCGCCACTGGCACGGTGCATTTCTGGGCCCGCCAGGCGACCGATGGCCCGGCGAAGGCCCTGGTCGCGGCGTTTAACGCGTCGCACAAGAACCTGAAAGTAGTGCTGCACCTGACGCCGCCCAACGACGACACGAGCCAGCTCGCGACCGCGATCCGGGCCGGCTCAGTGCCCGACGTGGTCGGCTTGAATGACATTGACGTGCCCGCCTTCGCCCGCGAGAACGCGCTGATGGACATCACCAAGTACGTCAACGCGCTGCCGTACAAGAGCTCGCTCAGCCCGGGCCACCTGCAGCTCGCCACGAACAACGGCAAGTATTACGGGGTGCCCTACCTGGCCGACCTGTCTGTGCTCTGGTACAACAAGACTCTGTTCAAGAAGGCCGGGCTCAACC
>Ga0265338_10011382_pt1 | contig 10286 bp, 9 predicted proteins | sample 42126metaG_FD_193579 | JGI IMG/M metagenome (GOLD analysis project Ga0265338, IMG submission 193579) | Rhizosphere microbial communities from Carex aquatilis grown in University of Washington, Seatle, WA, United States - 4-21-26 metaG | ecosystem: Host-associated > Plants > Roots > Rhizosphere >... | reverse complement strand
CGTGGCGTCATACCCGCCGAAGGTGATGTCCATGGTGGTCCGGCCCGAGAGGCGGTAGAAGCTGGTGGAGGGGGTGAAGGTCACCCCGGCAACGGAATGGGACGATAGGAGCAGGAGGGCCAGGGCACCACAGATGAGTCCGCGTTTCATATCCGCCTTTCAGGATCTGGATTCATAGGGACTCACAGGATAGCCCCGGTTCGCGGATCAGTCCACCCCAACGCGGCCTGACAGGGTTGGACCGGACCGCCCATAAAAAAAGGGGCGGCCATTCGGCCGCCCCTTCGTTTGATCCCGGCCTTATCTCAGGACGCACACCTTCTCGGTGTAGCGCCTCACCTCGTTGTGGACCTGGGTCTCGATCACCGCGTAGTAGATGCCATTGCAGACCTGGGCCCGGTGGTCGTCCCTCAGGTCCCAGTCGATCTTGCACTCGTCCTGGCCGGTCCAGGGCAGGACCTTTCTGCAGATCTCGCGTCCCGACAGGGTGTGGAGGCTCAACACCACCCGGTCATAGGGCCCGCCATCCAGGCTGAAGCAGGCCCGGTCCCGGCAGGGGTTCGGATAGGGCTGGGGATGCCCACACCGGTGGCTCGGCGTGCAGGTGGGGACCGGAGTCCGGTTGCAGGTGGGGTGTGTCGACGTGGGCGTCGCGGTCGGAGGAACCGGGGTGGGGGTGGTCGACACCCTCGGGGTCGGGGTCCAGGTCAAGGTGGCGATCCCCACGGACGACGTGGAGGTCGGCGTCGGCGTGTAGGTCGGCGTCCCACTCGCCGTTGGGCTCGGGGTGGCCGTGGGCGGAACCGGCGTGGGAGTCTTCGTCACGGTCGATGTAACCGTCGGCGTTGGAGTAAAGGTGGAGGTGAAGGTCGCAGTCGCCTGGCCGCCTCCGCAGGTCTTCACCCGGAAGTACTGCAGGTTCACCCCGCCGCCCGTGGAACCCGTGAGGCCCCAGAGGACCTGGGGGTTGCCGCCGAAAATGGCGGAGACCATGTCCCGGTCGTATTCCATGATGAAACGGCCGTCCAGGTACACCTTCATCACCTTCGAGGCGGCGGACCAGACCACGTTCAGGTCGTGCTCATGGCCGTCTTTGATGGTGGCCTGTCCCGGCATGGCGGGTTGGACCCCCCCGAGGTTCGCGTAGGGGTTCTCCTCGATGCCGTTCTCCACCACGCCCATGTGGTCGTAGTTGGGGTCGGGGAATTCGATGTTGGGGTGCGTGTCGATCTCCACGGCCACCGAGGGGTGGATCGCGGTCGCGTGGTTCAAAGGCGGGAACCCGTTTAGGTCGCCGTAGCCGAGTCCACCACCCAAGCCTCCCAGGGCGTTGGCGCCCTGGCTTTGGAGCACGAAAGCGATGCCGTCGGAACCGTTGGGGTCATAGCCGAGGAACACCGTGAAGTCCATGTTGAAGTCCGCCGACAGGTCCACGGGGCTCTTGGCCCAGGCCGAACCCGCCACGCTCTGGACGGTGTTGCTGAACTGGATCTCGTTGCCGCCCACTGCCTGCGCGCTGCCGTTCAGGGTCCAGCCCGTGAGGTCGCACCCGGTTTGGGACACCGGCGCCGTCGTGATGGGCGTCGGGGTCCAGGTCGGGAAGGAAGGCGGCGTGGGGGTCGGGGTGTAGGTGGCCGTCAGGACAAAAGTAAGGGACGGTTCCACGCTGGCCCGCGGCGTCCAGGTCGGCGAATGGGTGGACGTCATCGTCACCGAGGGCGTGGACGTCGCCGATGGGGTGACGGTCCCCGTCGGGCCGGGGCTTCCGGCGCAGGAATAGGTCACGCACATCTCATACGAAAGCCCGTGGTAGGTCATCTGGTTCACGAGCCGGAAGACCAGGGCGTTGACCCCGGGCCTTAGGAACGAGGGGTCCACCGTCACGTCGACGCAACGGCCGTACAGGTGGCTGTCGCCCTCATAGGGGCCCTCGAAGAGGCCCAGGTAGTTGCCGTTCAGCCAGACCTCCGCCACGTTGTCGGCGCTGAGCGTGAGGGTGATCGGCCCCGTCACCGCCGCGCCGGGCGGCAGGGTGAAGGTGTTGCGGAAGAAGGCGTCCGTCAGGGTGGGGGGCAACGCATTGGCGCACGAGGATATCCAACGGCGCGGCGTGGCGCCGTTGCAGGGGAGGGCCCACTCACCCGGGGGCGAAGTGACCTCGACGGCGGGTGTCCAGCCGGCGCCCTCGCTGTAAAGAGGGTCCTTCCAGTCGCGGCCGGAGAGGTCCACCGTGGGCGCGGCGCCGGCCGGGTCGTAGAAGATCCGGTTTTGGGCCGAGAGGCTCACCCGGCACTGGGTGCCGCCGCAATACCCGACCGGGGTGAGGGTGGCGGTCGGCGTGGGACTCGGAAGGCCGCAGGCGTACTGGACGTCCAGGACGTAGGCCAGGCCCGTGACGGAATAATCGTCCGAGTTGAGGACCTTAAAGCCGAGGACGAAATCCGTCGTGCCGGGACTGAACAGCGCGGTCATGTCGAGGGGCCCCAGGGTGGAATCCCAGGACTGGCGCAGGCCCACCACGTCCAGGTCCACGCCGTTCAGGGAAGGCTGGGCCCAGTTGTCGGCGGAAAGCCTCAGCGTGGCCCGGGTCACGTACGAACCCGCCGGGATGCTGAAGGCGCGGCGCGTCCACCAAACGTCCCCGGCGTTGAAGCCCCCGACCGCGTTGAACGACCCGGTGAACTCGGGGCGGATCCAGTTGGCGGTGGTGGCTCCGCCCCCCGCGTAATCGGCGGCGCAATAGAGCGCCGCGGGGACCATCAGGGGGATGGCCGCCACGCCCTCGTTGATGTAGGTGCAGACCGGGTCGGTCCAGCCGGCGGAACGGGTGTCGTAACGGAATTCGGTCCAAGCCAAGCCGCCCGCGGCCGGGGGCGCGGTGTAATTGGGGGCGTCCAGGACGTTGTCGTAGAAGACCCGTTGGGTGCCGTCGAGGGCGTTGCTGGCCACTTCCAGCGTTCCGGAACAGCCCATGGTCTGCGGGGCGGATGGCGTCGGGGTGAGGGTCGTGGTCGTGGCGACGGCTTGGAACGGAAGCCCCAGCCCTCCCAGCAGGATTAAAGTCGCGATCAACCGGCGCTTCAGGACACAATGTGACGGACCCATGGACTCGCCCCCGATAAAGGTTGCTGCAGACCGCAAGAAAGGAGGATTCCCTCTTCTCCCTCTTCCTCAATACCTAGATAGAGAAGCTACCACTTTTATTCCGTCTTTTTGTCGAGGTCGATCAATACAAGCGTTTTACGGCATACCGGAATATGACCCCCAACAGGTTTTGGGCCTCCCGGGGACCGGTCTGGACACCCAGCCCCCCGGGAGTACAAACCCCAAACCCTTAGGGCAGTTCTTCCACCACCAGCCCCCCGAACACCGCGTGGGCCTCCACGATGACGCGGGGCTTGCCGTCCTGGCAGGCCGCGGAACGATAGAGGTGGTCGCCGAACCCCGGTAGGTTCCCCGAGGGGGTTTGAATGCCGCCGAAGGCCGCCGACCCTCGCACCTCGACCGGCTGCCCCGCCTTCAGGACGACCCGGCCCTCGCCGAAGACCACGTCCAACCGGACCGCCACGTCCTTCTCAGGCCTGCCCAGGCCGGTCACGTCCACCTGGCCTTGTCCGAAGACCACGTCGTATTTCCCGCCCTCGGGCCCGGGCGAAAAGGACGCGTTGTTGAACAACACACTGGGGTGGGACCCGCCCTCGCAACGTTGCGGCCGGCATGACGTCCCTAAGATCATGCGGACCCCGAACCCAACCAGCACCACCCCGAAGAACAGGCGGAACACCGGGATATCCCAGTGGAACAGTTCCTTGAGGATGATGGATAGTCCCAGCAGGACGACGAAGGAGCCCCAGAAGACACCCGAGCACAGGAAGTTCATTTTCAATGGATCCTCACCCTCTTGGATTTTGACCCGCGAACGGAAGGAGGATATCCCCGGCGGGTCCGGGCGTTTATGACCCGCGCCGGGTTCGAAACGCCGTATCCCCGGGAGACGGAAAGTTCCGGGGAATTCACCGACTTTTAATATTTGGGTTCGTAGGGGCGATCCGTAGGGTCGACCGTCAAGAATAACCAGGGCTTCCACGCCCGGGCGATCCACCGGATCGCGCCCCTACGAGCAAACCCAAACTCCGTGGTTCGATACGGCCTGATTTCAGGCCGACTCACCACTCCGGCGGGCCCTCCACCCGTGGATTTATTTAGGGCTCGCGCTTGGAACCTTTTCCTATCGCCGGTCTCTAACCATGCGAGGGATAAATTCTTGGGCGAGGTGTGGGACATGAGGATCGCCGTCGTTTCCATGGTGGCGCTGTTGGTCCTGGCCGGGTCGAGCGCCCTGGCCGCCGAGGTGAACTACGACGTGAGGGTGCGGAAGGCGATTTTGGAGGACGGCCGGCTGCGGCATGAGGTGACGCGGGTTCCCATGGGCTTCCGGATGGAGGTGGTGGACGATTCCGAGGCCGCCAAGGCCGAATCGTGGAAGGAAGGCCGCCCCTTCGTCACGGCCCACCCGCAGGAACGCTACTCGGTACGGCTCACCAACCCCCTTCCGGTGCGGGTGGCGGTCAACCTGACGGTGGACGGCCTCAACTCCATCTCCGGTAAGCCCAGCGGCATCTCGGACGGGCAGAAGTGGCTGATCGAGCCCTACGGCTCCGTCGTGATCCCCGGGTGGCAGGTCAGCGGCGGCGAGGCGCGGCGGTTCTTCTTCACGGACAAACCGAAGAGCTACGCGGAGTGGCGAGGCGAGGCCCTGGGACGCGACTTGGCGGCCAACTGCGGCGTGATCGGCGCGGCTTATTTCTGGAACCAGGGCGAGCTGGACCGATACTACGACGACCATCCGCAGGTGATCTACCGCCAAAGGCCCTATCCCTGCGTCAACGGAACGGAGAAGGCCATGAGCCGCTCGGCCCCCGCCCCCGCCGCCGGGTCCCTGGCGGAAGACTCCAACCGTCCTGAGGAATCGGGGCAACAGGCCGGGACCGGCATGGGGGAGCGGCAGGACCACCCCACCTACGAGGTGGACTTCAAGTTCGACACCGGGATGTACCGGCTTTCCCAGGCCCTGGTGCTGTACTACGATTTCGGGAAGGCCCAGTCCCCCAACCCGTTCCCGGCGCTGAGTTACGCCCCGGAGATGAATTAAAAGATCGAAGGGCCGGCGCCAGTTCGCGATTCTGTCATTCGTGGGGACGGCATTCTAAGGCGGTCGCCCACAAGGCGGCCTGCCAAGTGCCGAAGTCGAAGCGACTTCGGCCATGGCGCCTGAAACCATCGGGTTCGATGAATCGAACCCCTACCTCGATACGAAGGATGAACCGTTTGGGACAAACCGCCCCGGGAACATCGGGGCGGTTTTCTTTTGGTAGGATTACCCGGTGCCGGTGGAGAATACATATCAATCGAGGGCGGAACATGAAAGTGAAAAACGACGGCCTGGAATCTTTGGTCTACGTGATCCTTTGCGTTCTCTCCGTGGGGACGATCTGGTTGACCCGCATCGTCATCTCCACGGCGATCCGCAAGGCCCTGGAAGAATAGGAAGTCGTTTCCTCAGCCGAGGATCCTTAGGGCGCCTTCATCGACCGGGCCTGGTAGGCCGTGAAATACGTCGATTGATAGGTCGGCACCAAGCGCGCCTGGAGGCCGTACTTTTCCCTCAAATAGACCCCATAGACGTTGGCCTCCCAGGGCGTGCAGATCATCGTCACCTGGGGGTTGTCCACCATGTCGAGGAAGAGGTTCGGCACCCCGTGCTTCACCAGCATGGCCTTCGTGGTGGGCGTGCGCTGGTACCAGGCCAAGGTCGCCAGGTCCATCTTCTTGAAGAACCGGAAGTCCCCGAAGGCGTTCAGCCGTTCGTAGGGGAAGGCCGAGTCCCAAATCACGCAGAGCCCTCCTGGTGGCGGGGTGAAGCGGTCCATATCCGCCTGGAAAGCCGGGTCGGCGGCTTCAATGCGGCCCGCCAGGGTCTTTTCCCAAATCCCCAGCTTGAGGCTGAACAAAGCGAGGGCCCCCGCCGCCAGGATGAGGACCCAAAGGGCGTTCTTACGCACACCGAGTTCCGCCTCGGAAAGATTAAGGGTGAGCCCCAAGAGCAGCGCGGGAAAAACCACCCGCTCGGGGATCTTCAGGGTGAGCCACAGGCCGAACAGGACGCAGGCGATCCAGGCCGCCCGGACCAAGGCGAACCGGATCCGCGCCCGAGGCACCAGGAGGAGCGACAGCAACGCGGCCCAGAGGACGCACTTCACCGGTGTCTGGCCGAAGATCTGGGCGACCGTTTCGTTCGGGTGTTTGTTGGAGTCGAACCGGGGCAGGGTCTCCCGCACCTTTTCCATCTTGTCGATCGAATAGGTGGCATCGTCCAGGCAATACCAATTCACGAAAAGCCCCACGTCCATCTGGGACCAGCCCACCGAATCGAAGGTCCCCCGCGATAGCGCGTCATCCCTTAAGGAATACCCGTTGATCATTTCCGATTGGAGGTCAAAAAACTTCACGGCTTCGGCCCAGGCGGGATCGCGGGTGTAATAAAGCTTGTTCGCCCCCATCAGCGTAACCGCCGCCAGGCCGAAAACCCCCAACCAAAGGAGGACGGATTTCCGTTGGGGCGTGAGCTCGGCCTTCCAACCGGCCCGAACCAGGAGGGGCAGGGACAAGAGGAGGACGTATTCAAAGGCGGCGGGCCGGATCAGGACCGATGCGAGGAGCAGACCGAAGACCAAACCGAAGGCGACCCGAGGGGGCCTTCGATCCTTCTCCTCCCAGAGGGACTTCAGGAGGAGGACCGCCCCGATCGACGCCAGCGACGAGACCAGGGTCCATTGGAGAAGCGTCAAGAGGTAGAGGTAAAGGCCCAGGGTGGCGAGGTGCAGGATCGTACGCCGGACCGGATGGGGCCCCCAAAGCCCGGAAAGGAGGATCGCCCAGAGGGCCGTCGCCTCGACAGCGACGAGTAAAAGGCTGTACCACTGGACGGAGGGGAAATGGGCGTAAAGGGCGTTCAAACCCAGGGACAGGTACGCGTTGAGGAAAAGGTTATATGGCGTGGGGCCGGGGGACATCCCGGCGCCCTGCAGGAGAAGGGAGACGAAGGTGTCGTCACAGACCTGGAAGTAGAAGCGGAATAGGGAGGAGGCGGCCGCAAGGACCACCCCCGTCATCAGGAAGGACGCCAAGATGGGCCGTCCGGCCGAAAAACGGACCAAGCCGGGTGAACGCGTTTGGTCGCTTGGACGAGGGGCGGTTTCCACCGGGGCATTTCTCCAGGCCGTCTGACCGGATGATCGGCTTGGATTTTACCCCCAAAACCCCCGACCCGGTCCCCGCTCCCCCGCTTCGCGGGCCCGGAACGCGGTTTCCGGGAAACGACCGGCCGGCTTTATCCCTTTTTCCTCTTCAGTTTCCCGTAATGGTCCATCAGTGAAAAGTCCAGGCAACCCTTGCCAGTCTCCATCAGGCTCTTAAGGCCCGATAGGCAGGCGGGCCAGCCGTTGTTGATGCCCTTGAGGGTCATGGGATTGTCGTCGGTATCGGCCGGCATCAGGTGGTCGTGGGTGACCAACAGCTTCACTCCGCCCAGCATGGGAAGGATCTCGAACTTCACCTCGGTGGGCCGCTTGCGCTTGGTCTTGTCCTTCGGCCAACCGAAGGTGTAGGCCAGCACCTTGTTCGGCTGGAAACGCGTGACGTGGCCCCAGTCGCTGGAAGTGCCGTCGGGCCAGAGGAACTCGACCTTGGCGCCCTTCCTCCACTCGGACCGGATCTTGTACCCGAAGAAGTATTTCGGGATGAAACGGTTGTCGATGAGGGCCTGCCAGAGCTTTTGGGGGGTCGTCTTGATGTGGAGCGCGTAGATGAAAGGGGGCTTAGCCAATTTTCTTTCCCTCCGTCCTTTGGTTTTCGGCTTCCAGCCCCGCCTTGAGGTCTGTCAGGGCCTTCACCCGTCGTTTCTCGTATTTCTTGATCCAACGCTCATGGATCTCCTGGAGCGGGACCGGGTTGAGGTAATGGAGCTTCTCCCGGCCCAACCAGGTGGTGACCACCAGGTTGGCCTCCTCGAGCGCCAGCAGGTGCTTGGTGGCCGCCTGGCGGCTCATGCCCAGGCGGCGGCAGAGCGCCCCCAGGGTCTGGCCGTTCTCGGCGTAGAGCCGGTCCAGCAGTTCGCGGCGGCTCGGGTCCGCCAGGGCCTTGAAGATGTCGTCCATGGCCGGAGTATATGCAACCATTTAGTTGCATGTCAAGACGGGGCGAATGGATTTGATTAGGCGTTGGGATCAGGCCTTAAAGATGCCCTCGTACTTGTCCCAATGGGCCCAGGCCAGGAAGATCTCCAAGGCGATCAGGACGATGGCCAGTGGCAGGCCCGAGGGCATGAGGAAGCCGTGAAACAGGTTGATCTGAAGGATGATCGGCGCCAGGACGATCAGCGCAAGAGGGGTCGTGCGCTTGAAGAAAAGCAGGAACCCCATGACGGTCTCCGTGCCCTTCAAAAACGGGAGGAAGTACCCGGTGGCCAGCATGGCGGCGGTGAACTTGCCCGAGGGCGTGGTGAAGTCGACCCCCTTCATGTCCATGAGGAAATAGGACACGCCTCCCGCGAAGAAGACAAACCCCAGCAGGATCCGGGCCACGATGACGGTGATTCTCAATCCCTTGCCTTGTTGCATGGTGCGACTCCTTTTATCGGTTTCAACCCCAAGTCTTTAAACACAGGGAAAACTAAAATCCCGCCATTTCAAAACGAGAACACCAACTTGGTGAACTTGGATGTTCAAAAACCATTGCTTAGCAGGTGTTTTTTGCTTCTCTGCCTTCACAAAATCTTGCTTGGTGAACTTGGTGTTCTTGGTGGTGAAAAATCTTCGCCTTTTTTGCCTTTACCGTTTCTTTCACCCAAAAGCTTTTCTTTGTGACATTGGTGAACTTGGTGGTTAAAAATGTTGTCTTCGTCTTAGTTTTACCCAAAATCATTTCTTCGTGACCTTGGTGGTGAAAATTGCTTTCGGTGGTCCCATCAGCCCAGCTTCTTCATCCCCAGCGCCTTGAACATCATCCAATCGAGCGCCTTCTCCGGCAAGAGGTTGGGCAGGGTCCAGTTGGCGAACTTCTGCGCCACCGGCGCGTAGCGGACCTTCGGGTTCTCGGTTGCCATGATCTCCACCAAGAGCGCCGCGATCTCCTCGGGCATCATCCCCTTCTTCTCCCCCGCCAGCATGAACTTCACGAAGTTTTGGTAGACGGGCCCGTAGGCCGTGCGGTCATAGGCCGTCAGGTCCGGCATCTTGTTCCAAATGGGCGTCCGGACGTTACCGGGGCCGACCACCACTACTTGGATGCCCCAGGGCATGAGTTCCTTGCGGAGACTCCCGGACAGCCCCTCGAGGGCATGCTTGCTGGCCACGTAGGCGCCCAGGAAGGGGATGGTGAGCTTCCCCGCGCCCGAGCTGACGTTGAGGATCTTGCCGGGACGGCCCGGGTGACTTTCACGGGCGCCCAAAAGCGGCAGGCAGGCGCGGATGAGGTTCAGGGGCCCGGCCACGTTGACCTCGAACATCTTGTGGATCTCCGCCATCGGCTGTTCGGCCAAGGGGCCCGGCAGGGCCACCCCCGCGTTGTTGATGAGGCCGTCCAGCCCGGCGCCCTTCAGCGACTTCGCCAGGGACGCCACGCCCCGCTTGACCGCCGCCTCGCTCGTGACGTCCAGTTGGAGGGGATGGAAGTTCTTGCCCAGGGCCTTCGAGACCCGCTTGCCGTCGGCGGGTTTGCGCACCGTGCCGTAGGTTTCGTAGCCCGCCGCCGTGAAGGCCTGGGCGGCCGAGTAGCCGATGCCCGTCGAGGCGCCGGTAATCAGGATGTTTTTAAAGGAATTTGACAATGAAGACTCCTTTTGAAATATAGCGGTCGGCGGTCGGCGGTCAGCTCAACATCACTTGGTGAACTTGGTTTTTCTTTGTGGTTAAGAATCGTTGCTGATGTTTTGGCTTTTATGTTTCCTTTACCAAATAGCTTTTCTTAGTGACCTTGGTGAACTTGGTGGTGAAAAATCGTTTCTGTCGTTTTGGCTTTTCCGACTTCTTCACCAAATGAATATCACCGTGTTCTTGGTGGTTAATGCTGTTGGCTTATTCCTTTGGTTTCGGCATCGGGGGCCCTGAACCAGATTCCTTCGTTGCCGTCCGCCAACTCAGGACACGGTTCAGGGTAAACATCCCTTATTTCTTATCTGGGTTAGGGGCGGGAAGAGACTTCATCCGTTCCATCATCTCGTCGAACGA
>Ga0265338_10011381_pt1 | contig 10286 bp, 7 predicted proteins | sample 42126metaG_FD_193579 | JGI IMG/M metagenome (GOLD analysis project Ga0265338, IMG submission 193579) | Rhizosphere microbial communities from Carex aquatilis grown in University of Washington, Seatle, WA, United States - 4-21-26 metaG | ecosystem: Host-associated > Plants > Roots > Rhizosphere >... | reverse complement strand
CTGAGCATTGTCGTCTACTACTCTTTTACGAGTGGCTATCTCAATAAGGTGATTTGCTGGTGGTTCACCTTGCGGTACCCAAAGATATAGCTTACCGGTTGAGTTTTCTTGGTACCATTCCCCTTCTGTGTCCAAAAGCAAAAGGGAATCATAAATATAATAAAGATTACCCTCTTTCACCCTATAAGGCGGTTCCGACCCTATTGGACTGTCAAAACAAAAACTTCCATTTGCATAGTCTTTTATCCCTCTCGTATTGCTAACCCAGGCAGATCCAGGAATGATATGGACTCTGGCCCCGTTGAGGTTTCCTTGAGGAAGATTTGGATCCACAACTGTTTTATCAGTGGTTCCAATACCGGCAGTTGCGTAACCCGAAAAGTAATTGTCAGTAGGAGCATTGGGCCACCGTGCACCTTGCATCATGATCCCGTCTACGAAAACCGCCCAAGTTGGTTTTACACCGTCCGCCACATAAATCTTGTCATTATATTTAGACCATAGTCCCGTGACCAAATCGGTTCCACAAAGAATAGCGTTTTCTCCTTTATAACCCATGAAAATTATTGGTTTGTTTACTGTTCCGCTTCGGACTGGAATAATAGTTTCCCGGTAGATACCACCCCTTAAATATACAGTATCGCCAGCTTGAGCAACCGCGACTGCGTGATTTATGGTTTTAAAAGGTTTATCAATCTTACCTGAATTGGCATCTAGTCCGATAGGTGATACGAAATACTGTTTAGCATTGACGTAATTCTGAGATGAAATGCAGAATGTTGATAGAAACAGAAACAGTATTTTTGGTAATACGTTTTTAATTTTTGAGAGTCGGTTTCTCAAATAAATATCTCCCTTTTCACGATTAACTATATTGACATCTTCGTGGGTTTTTCAATGTTTTTGTCGCATTTTAAAATGTACGGCTTTTAACTGATAAGAATGGATCAAAATGATAGTCCAAATGATCGTCTCTAAAAAGACAGCTGAAAATTTCTTAAAAACCATCAACAAATGAGCGTGGCTTATTGGGCCCTCGGTTTCTCAACAACAATAATTTGATGTATCATTTTTCACTCATTCCTAATATTACTTTTAATGCTCTGTCCCATTTATCCATTACTGTTTTTTTTGAGAAATGCATATGATAGATCTCGTTGCAATGTTTAAACATGGTCTGCTTACGGGCTTCGTTCTTACCGAATGCTTCCAATTCAGAAGCTATTGAATCCAAACTATCGGCCCGCAAATGCCACCCAACCTTATATTCAGTAATCCATCGGGCAATGGAACACTCATTGGAACCCTCGAATAATACGGGTCTGCCAGCCGCAAGGGCCCCGAAGAACTTGGAGGGCACCACCGTACCGGACCATTGTGGACGGAGGCTCACGATGTGGATATCGGGGGCCGATAGGCGGGCGGATAACCGGTCCGGCGGCGCGAAATCGACGAATCGGACGTTGGTGTCGTTGGGGGTGACTTCCCTTTTCAGGTCCCCCAGGCGTGACCCGCGAGCGCTATATGAAACCACCCCACGGTCCTCCAAAAGCCTCGCCAATTTGAGGGTCAGTTCGTATTCATGGGCACGGCCAAAACTACCTGAATACATCAAGCATAATAGGGGTGCCATGTTGTGTTTTTCATTTTTCATGCCTGACCCCATTCCGTTGTTGGGGCCGAAGACGAGCGCGCGTTCGGCGGGGTCCGGGATGAGTGGGGCGGCGGGCTCTTCCAGGGCCCAGGGGGTCAAAGTGACGCGCTTGCCGCCGGGGTACCTGGAAAGCCGATCACGCATGCAGGGCCCTAGGTCAGCGATCAAATCGCATTTGCCGTAGGCCCAGCGGAGGAAAGGGCGGATCATCCGGTCCAGCAGCCCGTTTTCCGTGAGGATACCATCGGCGATGGCGACCTCCGGGTAAAGGTCAAAAGCCCAATGCACCATCTTGGCCTTAAGGCGGATGAGTTTGAAGAAAGGGGTGGCCAATATTAAGAAAAGGGGGTCAGTGCCAGTCAGAATGATATCGGGCTTAAGTGATGGTGTGAACAGGAGCTTCCAAAACCAGACTTTCTGGAGCCAGATAGAGTTAAGGATACGGCCAAAGAAGGAGTGTTGGTTGAAGGCCGGGCGCCAGAACCGGCGTACCTTGACACCTTTGATGGATTCCAATGCGGGACCGTAGGTGATAGAGGAATCATGGCAAGCCCTGTTACCTGCCCAAACCTCGACTTCATAACCGCGTTCAACCAATCCTTCGCTAAGGTCTGAGATTTCCAAGGCACTGACAACGTCGTCGGGATAATAAAAGTGATAAACAATAAGAACTTTATTCAAATTTTATTATTCTTTCCGTTGACAGCCTAAAATTAAGCAAAAATACGAAGTATTCAATAATTTTAGATTGCCAATTAGCAATATTAAAAATTACACCGTTTTCGATTCGGCAACAGTTACTTTTCATTAGTGTAGCCCCGTTTTGAGGTTTTATCAATGACAGCAATCTTATTTTGCTGAGAAAACACCAACTCGCGTATTTTAGATCTAAAAACATCAAAAGTAGCGTTCTTGAGTGCCCACCGCCTTCCACGCTCACCCATATTATGAAGTGTCTTCGTTTTAGAGTGCGCAAAAGATCGGATCGCTCGTACCGCCTCTTCTTTTGTATCCGTCTTCAATTCCCAAGAACATTTTTCACCAGAAATATCCATTGAAAGGTCATTGCCGGGAGACAATATTGTAGGTAAACCAGCGAACATCGCTTCCACTAGTGTATATCCAAAATTTTCACGCGCAGACATACTAATGTAGCCGTCAGCCGCACGGTACAATTTCCATTTTTCATTCCCAAACACCGGCCCAATGATGTGTACATTGCGTGTTCCGCAAAGCATTGCAAACGTTTGTAGTTCATGCACCGTATACTGCTCCTCAGGTCCAGCGATCACTAAATGCAACTTTTCCTGCGCTGCCAGCGCGAATGCCTCAATCATTTCCATCGGGCGTTTCATGGAATGAAGCCGTCCGAGAGCAATAAGCATCCTCGCATTTCTTGGTATTCCTAATTTATAACGGATCTGAGCCCGATCCGAACCATCGTGTGCTTTTACTTTTAAACCCCAACTTATTACTTTTCCATTATCTGATCCGTTGCCTCGGAACGCCTTCTCTTGTTCCCGTCGCGTTGCAAAAATGACTGCCTCAGCACGGCTGAAAAATCGAGAACCGATTGACAAGAGCCAGAGTTCCTTTTGGAGGCGGCGATAAGTAAAGACGTAAGGATCAAGCGAGCCATGTGGTACAACAAAATAAGGTTTATGCAAACCAGTAACCCAATAGTTGTGATAGCGAAATAACATGTGGCAAATGATCACATCATATTCATGAGCCAAATCAGTTGCCTGTCGCAAATTGTAAGCATTCGGGCGGCTATAAAGTCGCCCTGTCAATGAATTTGGTACTGGAATATGATAAACGCATTTTCCTTTCCGAGCTTTGGGGATAAGTCCCTCGAATGTAAATGAAAGAATATCGGCGTCCAACGCTTGGGCAAAATTCGTTACCGATAGTGTGGTGCCACCCCATGCGTCGGCGTAATTCAGCGTGACACAGAGTACTCGCATGCTGTAATTGTCCTTCCGTAATGCAAACATTACTTATTATCGACACCAAGTATCCAATATGACTGAACCATAACACCCATCATAAAGTACACCAATTTGTCTGATGCCCCCGGTATTTGTAGAAAAGTTAAAAACACCCCAAAACTTACCATATACTCTTTCCGAAACTGAATTGAAATCGTTGCTTTTCCATAACGATATAGCGCCATCAGCAATGCCACCATAGAGAACATACCTATCAAACCAACATCACACAACCTCGATATTACTTGAATATTTGACTTAATACTGTCGAGCCCCCTTTCCTCAAAATCTGAAAAATATATACGTACGAATTTGTAATCCCACGGACTTATGTAATATTGCCAAAGACCAGGACCTGAACCGATTACAAGTTGCCATGGATTCTTTGACAAAACTGTGAGTCCAGCCGCATCCTGCCATTCTATTGGAATCCGAAACCCGCTTACCGCAAGGCTCATTTCGCCTGATCCATCGTAATTTGAATTCGAAAGGTCATTGCGATTCCCAAATGAGCCCAACCGCTCTGTTATCAACACGGAGAAAACCAAACCAACAAATAAACCAGTCATTAGCAAAGGCAGAATAATACGTAATCGACCTGTATAATACGCAATTATTCCAGCTACTAAACCAACCAATGCTAATATTAAAAGACCCGACCGTGAACCGCTTAAAATTAATGAAAGAAGGAATATCCCAGATATAAAATACTTATTCCTTGCCGTGAACCCCATTCGTTTACCTAGGATCAAGATGATTAAAAACCATAAACTACAATACGCTGAAAAGTATCGAGGTTCCCCGCAGATACTGGTAATTCTACTATCGAGCCCAAAAGACATCGTTGATTGGCTTACCAGACCAACACCCTCAACTGCTTCCCTAACCATAGGAAATAAATCATAATTAAATACTCGATTCACACCAAACTGGATCAAACCAAGTGCACAGTAGAAAAGTCCGGCGTAAATGGTATGTTTAAGAAGTTTTTGAAGCAGCCTTTCTTTTCTCGCTAATACTATTGGGGCGAAAAGCAATAACCAACGTAACACTTCGGAACCAAGTCCTCGTATTACTCTTTCCATCGGTGTCTGACGCCATTGGTCAATATATTCCGAAGATAAATAAACCGCACCAATCCCAACAACTGTGGCCAACACACAAATCTTCAAGTATGAATAAATACGCCTTCGCAGATTGTACGTATCTACCCGATCAATAATCCTATCCGTCAAAGCCAAATATGCAATACCAAAACCTACTGCATTGACTGGGGCAAATGACAAATCGATACCTCCAATCAAATTTCCGCCGATATACGGGGCTACCCATACAAAGACAATCAACGGAACCCGGGGTCGGCGGCGTCCAATCTTTATCGCCCAATAAAAAACAAGTAAATTGAATAAAACGTGGGATAACCATATTAAACTCACCTTGGATACCTCCGGGCAATACAATTGAAATAGGTATGTTGTTCAAAGTTTTGATATGTTATTTTCATAAATAGCCCTGCCTTATATTCGGGGTTTGTTTTCGATTAGATTTGGCTTCATAAATCCGTTTAAAGACTTTTTTCCACTGTCCCGGACCAAAACCACCTGCTAAACGCAGGCTCTCTTGTCGACATCCAATGAGCCAATCATCATTCGCATCCAAAGCCCGACGCATTTCCCGTTCAGGCAAATTTGGTTCGCAAAGGAACCCGTTTCGTATTGTCAAAAGATCCAATTGGCTACCAACAGTTCTACTCAAAATCAATCCACATCCGCTCAAAGCAGCTTCATGAACTACCACACCCCAATGGTCTTCGGTGCTCGGCAAAATCAGGAATCGTGCGTCTCGCATTATTTTAGCCACATTGTCAGCACCCGCAAATGGCTGTGTTTCTATATTTGCCGATTCCAGATCCTTCAGCATGGGTCCCTCCCCAATCGCGGATATCTTGAATTTCTTTTTATCACTACGCATCTTTAGAACTGCACGGATCAGGCCCTTAATCCCTTTGCGTTCTATAAATTGACCACAAAACAGGAAATCATACCGTCTTTCCACGAGCGGCGGACCCGACCGAAATATCTGTGGGTCAGCCCCATACATGCCCGTATATACTGAATTATCAGGCATTTCAAAATATTTCATCAATTCCCTCCCGCTTTCACCGGGCACTATAACCACGTCGATATTAGGTCGATATACCCAGCGAAATAACAACTTTCCTATAAATTGCCGCAGGTTATATTTTCGCGAATTGTCCACCATGCAAACTACCATACCATTATGAAATTTCACTTCATGGGCCAACGAACGAAAACTCGCATATGCCCAGCCTGTATGTAAAAACAAATCTGGCACCTGCATTCCTAGTTGGGTCCAGGTTAGGTGGCCATTCGCCGTAATCATCCGGATTTTCGCGCCCAATTCCCGTTCAATTACCCCCTGGGTTTGAGGTCCTTTCGTCGCAAGAATCATAATGTTCGACCCCAACTCCCTTATTAAAGGCCGTAATAATCTTGCGCCATAAAAAGGTAAGCCGTGCCATGCAATTGCAACTTTCAACGTAGCCTTCTGCGACCGAGTATTTCTTCAATCCATTCTAAATAAAGGTGAACACGAGCCGTCCATGAATGCTCTTCTAAATTGTATTCCTGTCGACCACTTTCCAATGCCCGTTCCATTGCCGTTTCCATTGAAATTGCATCCTCTGGTTCATAATAGAAACCAAATTCACCCAGATGATGACCATTCTCCCCAATACGACATGTCACAATCGGTCGCTTTGTCACCATGTACTCATATAATTTACTCGGGCAACGTGCCCGGTCAGCTATAGTATCCTGTAGTGGCGAGATTAGAACGTCTGCCGCCGACAAGTAGTCCATCAATTCTGATTCTGGCACATAACCCGGCATCTTTATCCTATCAGCCAGACCATTTAGCATTATATAGTCTTGAGCCGCCCCGTATTCTGGACCTCGGCCACATAAAACAGCCACAACATCATTTCGTTTTTTCATCAATAGCTCTAGTGCGTTCAGCATTTCGTAGCATCCATATGCGCGGTGAAAACCGCCCATGTAAAATAATATCTTTTTTCCTGGAAAGTGCGCCCGCGTCATTTCGCCCGTAGAATTTTCTAACCGATTTCGCCATTGATGATCAAAAGCGAAAGGCAAATACAACATTTCCCTGTTGATTTTCCATTGAGCACAACGCGTTTTCCACAAATCCTGAAGATATGAACTTGCCAATACATGGGCTTCATAATATAACAAGCTCCAAATTTCAAGAGCATATTGTGCTATTCGCCGTTTCTTGGGAGCGTTCACTAAAGACGATTCTAGTTCCACGTGGTCCATAATAGTCACACCTGAAGAATTCTTATCTTTCCAGATTGAATTTCGAAAACCCAAACCACAGATATGGACCACGTCAAATCTATTATTCGCTATCAACACTGACTTTTGCATACGTTCTGCTTTGAGGCTCCCGGGCTTATACCATAATGCCGTAACACCATTTAATCGAGCGATGGTTTCTCGGTTTGAATCATTCTCCTCAAGACATATAAAGACCCTATGACCCAATAAAGTCAGCGGCCCAGCCATTCCAAAGGCGCGTTTAATCGTCGCGTGGCGTTCCAAGCTCGCATGGGTTACGAAACAAATGCTATATTTCATGTAACCTCCATCTATTTACACATTTAAGTTAATCGATGCCTTGCAATTCACCCAAAGTAACAACTTTGAATCATAGCATATGTCATAATACCTTGAGACAAATTGCCGCCCATCGTTTTTTGCCAATTATTGAATCACGACCTGATTTCTTAGTTTTTGTATAAACATCTTATTATTTTAACTGGATGAAATTCACACCGCTCCAAGTGTTTGAAGTTTTCTTCATAATGTCTATTAGCATTCGGAAAATCCTTTTAGCAACTTAGGAAATATAATTAGGAATGGCAAATAAAAGACTACCAACTGAGCCAATAATGTGCCAAATACAGGCCCTGCCACCCCAATATGCCTTGTAAAGATAATAGAAAGGCATACATTCGCAATAGATGCTAAAGGAACTAAGATTGCAGTTGCCTTCATTTTTCCAATTCCATTTGTAAAAACAGCAATAGGGGCATCAAAACTTTGCATTATCAACCAAAGAGAAAATCCAAAAACCAAAACTGTTGACGGAATTAAATCTTCGCCAACCCAAATCCTGATTATAGTTTTTACAAAGAAAAACAAGAACAAAGCTGCTGAAGTATTTAGAATAAAGGCAAGTCGAATACTCCTTTTAAAAGTTCTTAAAACCCAATCTTGATCACCTCGCGCCACGGCTTCACCATAAGCTGGCCTCATTGGCACTAAAAGCAGACTCATAACCACCGGCATCAGCATAAATAAACGTTGCGTCAGAACATAACTTGGAACAGAACCTGGGCCCAGAATACGCGTCAAAACCAGATTATCAATCTGATTAGCCATCAACCACGACAACTGTAATATCGCAAAGAGTAGTCCTAATTTCAATAAGGCTTTTGCATCTTTTTTTTGTGCCAATCGAATTTCTGGTTTCAGCCATTTTTTATCGTATCCAAATAAATAAAAGGTATTACTCAACTGAGCCAAAATCGGCGCCCCGGCAATAGATAGCATTAAAACTGAAAGGCTAGCCTTGTTATAAATGGCCACTATTACCAAACCAAGGCTTAGTAAACTTCCTACAATAGACCATAAACTCGTTTTCCACCCGTCCTGATGCCCCTGTTGAATTTGATTTGACACAGTCAATGGGAGACCCATAAGGAAACAACCTATGAGTATTGCAAAAGCTGGGCTCGCTTCCTTTCTCACTGCCAATGTGTCGATGTTAAATATGCTACCGACATTTATATAAGGCCAAATAATATATATCAATAAGCCTATTATGCAAGCCAAACTCAGAAGCATGTAAAACGCACTAGATACAGCTCGATGCATACCATCTCTGTCATCTTGCCCTTTAGCTTTTGCCACAAAATTGAGCAAGCCATTTCCAAGACCAAGATCAGCCACCGACATCATGGCAACGGTAGAGGACATTACCATCCAAATGCCGTACCTCTCCTTCCCCAGATAATGCAGAGTCATAGGAGCAGTAATAATTAGTACAAACAGATTAGTCATTTTGGCAAACACAGATGCCAAAGCGGCCATTACCATCCGACGGTGCCGTTCTTGTGCCCTGCCTTCTGGCAGACTTGTGTCGAATGGCGTTATGCGGAGATAGCGTAATTGGGACTTTATGTTCACGTATTTCTCACAAAACCATAATAGATAAATCATTAAAAGAAATGCACATAAAAATCATGGTTAATATTTGAAGAAATGTTTCTTTTGACGTTTTCAATTAACTCACTTTTTGCTCTTTAGAATGCGCTTTTTAAATCATTTTTCTAACGCTCTTCACTTTTGACCATTAATCATTAACTGTACCAACATTTTGGCAAGTATAAAGTCTTTTTGTTTGTAACATTATCTCTGTCCAACGGATGAGGAAAAACACAATCTGTATTTTTAGTGTCGAAAACCCTGTTTTTGTTATAAAAAGTTAACTCTAAAAGTCTTGGTACTTCTATCGAGCCTAATTTGCAACAGCCGCCACTGTTATTAGGATGAATATGAGCCACATGAAACCCTTTTAATATCTTTTCAAAACATCTTTTAAATACAAATGAAAACGCAAACTTATCAAACAACCGATCCAGGTAATGAAACTCAATTACCATAATTCTGAATTTATTAAGTTCATCCATTGGTGTATTAAAAATCACTTCATACTCAAATCCTTCTATGTCCATTTGCAAAAGCAGATCCCCCTTATAATTATTTAGATATTTGTCTTTCCAGGATTTTAAAGTAAAAAATGTTTCCGTGTCATCTGCTCCCAAAAATCTTTTGTCAAAAGTGAACTTATCGTTTTTAGTGGGTGGTGAATCGACTGAATAGTCGGCGAGAAATGATCTTATATTTAAACTTGCGAGATGGTTCTCGAAATCAGAGACAGTATTCACGCCTGGCGAAAAGCAATATTCAATCCCTTCTAGATCATTAGGAATTAAATATCCACCATCCGCATTTCCACCAATTCGTATTAGATCTTTCCCGCAATCTAATGGTTTTAATTTTTTAATAAGTTCTATAATGTCAGACTCATTCGTATGTTTTGTAATATTTAAACCTAGTGAATATCCGACATTTGTAATTAATTGTTTCATCGCTTACCCTTTAAAAGAAACACTGTATCCTCCGCACCAGAAGAAACATGTGAAGGGGTCAGGTCCCGTCTCCGCTATGCTTCGCCTGGGCAAGCTTGACATTTAACAATCGCCCTTTTCAAAAGCCTCGGTTGCCCTGACCGCCACTGACCACCTTCCGCTTCCGGCCCTTGGGCCCCCCCGAAGAATGGGGTCAGGTCTTGGGATTGCTGTTAAGGAAATCAATCGAAAAGGTCCGAATGGGTCCCTGTCCTCTCAAACACGATCCACTCTCCGGAAAAAAGGGGTCAGGCCTCACTATTCACTATTGAAGGCCGACGCTGGTATTACAACGTCTTGAGCAGGTTTTCCAGTTTTCGTTTCAGGTCCGGCAGGTCGTTTT
>Ga0265338_10011380_pt1 | contig 10287 bp, 15 predicted proteins | sample 42126metaG_FD_193579 | JGI IMG/M metagenome (GOLD analysis project Ga0265338, IMG submission 193579) | Rhizosphere microbial communities from Carex aquatilis grown in University of Washington, Seatle, WA, United States - 4-21-26 metaG | ecosystem: Host-associated > Plants > Roots > Rhizosphere... | reverse complement strand
GTCCTCCCATCCTAAAGGCGGACATAACTTCAAGGATTGAGTCTAGCTTTTCATTTATCTCTTTGAAGCGTACATCGTCATCAAGCCCGTGCTGGTGTTGCCAGTTTCGTATTTCGGCTAAATCTTCCCTAAAGTCAGTTTGCATATATTTCAACCCTGCGACCACGACACCGTAATATCTTGTGCGGCTGTAGCGGTAACAATCGTAAGACCTATAGCAAACACCATGTCAAAAGTAAGCGTCACGGGCTGTGGAGAGGCGGGAGTTGTTATAGTAGCCAGTTTCGTACCCGACCCGGCCGTGTTGTTGTAGATGGTTATTACACCAGTGGCTGTGGGGTTATTAAGTGTAATCGTATGTAGAACGCCGTTGCCTGTGGCAATGGTAGTAGTAGTCGGAGCTGCGAGTGTGATATTCGTGCTTTTGTATTGAGATTTATAGTCCATAAATTATCCCTGCGCGTACATAATAGTAATATCCTGGTCTGCTCCAGCCGTCACAACGCACAAGCCTACTCCGAACGCAATATCGTAGGTGAGTGTTAAAGGCTTAGGGCTCGCAGGTATCGTAATCGTCGCCAGTAGAACTCCGGTGTTATCAATCCCGTTATAGATGGCAACTGTGCCACTCTGCGCTGGCTTATTGAATGTAATGGTATGCAAAACTCCATTCCCGGTTGCCACGAGCGTGGTTGTCTGAGAAGTAATGTTTACACTTGTATATTGATTTTTGTAGTCCATGTTCTTAATGTGCCCATCCCAGCCCCGGAGGGCTGAGGGGAAACACTAATTGGAGGCTATATACGATGCAGTACCGGTCGCTGTGAGCGATGTGGGCCACGTGTAGGTAGTTCCAGTAAGGTTTTCGATTATGAGCTGGATGTGGCCTGGAGTTGTCGATGCGCTGGCGCCAGTTATGACGATGCCACCATACGTGACACCTGCGGTCGTAGTAGAGAGAGTCGCTTGTACGAAATCTCCCTTAACAATTCCCGTGAGGGCAGACGTGCCACTTGCACTCCACGCTGCTGTTCCTTGGCAATCAACTGCAGCGGATGTGGTAGCCGCGATAGTCGTTGCGTAAGGAGCGATATAACACGTACCAGCGTCGATGCGATTCAGCGACGTTCCGTTAGCGCCGATTTTAACCGTGCTTCCGAAAAGTGCCGCAACATCAGACTCAAAGTCTCCACCTGCGTCTGCGACAAGCCTGAGGCCCCCAGAGATACAAGTGATGTTTGAACATGCTGTAGAGCTGAAGAGTGCTTTAGAACCTACTCCTCCGAAGTAGAGCAGCCCGGCGATTACCAACGCAACCACCGATACTACCAGAGCTATGTTTATCTTAGTCATGGCTTAATTTTGTTAGGCTTATAAAGTTTTGCGAAGTCCCGTTGTTCCATAAGTTTGTAGAGTGCGATGGCAAGGCTTGCAAACCGTTTGCCCATTTTTAGTATCCCACAGTTCATCACATTTTCTCGCATCTTCTGGTGTGTATATCTTGTACTCGTTTGCGATGAAGAGAAAGCGTTTGATATGGTCTACTTCTAGCGGTGTTTTCTTGGAATGTTTTGCGCCACATTTTACACATTTGTAGCCGTCTCGTTTTAGGACAGTTGCATGCCACTCTCGGTATTCGGGCATTTGAGCAACCCTATTACGAAGTCGTCTTGCAGACTTTTCTCCCTTGTAAACTGGAGAGCCTTTACCGCGAGTTCCTAACGCCCAACAAGTTCTGTTACAGAAGTTTCGTACTCTATTTTTGACTTGATGGGGGGCTAGTGCAAGTTCTTTTGTGCAGTACTCACAAGGGCGTTTTAACTTTGGTTGCCATTTATGATTATTCTCACCTCTCATATCAAGACGCACCCTCCCAAGATTTACAGAATTATCCTTTCTAAACTCTGACTTTTTAGATAAGTGAATGCCTTTCTTGTTTTTATTCCATGGGGTATGCCCTTTTGGAAGTGAATAAGAGTTGCCGAGTACATGGACAGAAGTATTTTTTAGGCTACATTCTTTTGAGCAGTATTTTATAGCTCCGCGTTTGCAGGGCTTAACACCGCACTCTACGCACATTATGGTGGTTTTCATTTTTCAATGATAACCAATTTCAAGGAACAATGCAAGACCCGTTAAACCGTATTAAGCCACACCTGTGCTACCATAACTTCCGGCGTAATCTGCGCAGAAGTAAGCCTCGCGGTAGTTCGCTTGGTAGCGATACGTGAGGTTGTTGCTGTAGCGCCAATCAGTGAGCGCGGTCTCCATACCCTGGCGAATCAGGCGGGTAAAGCCGTGATTCTTAGCCAAGAGGAACCATGCCGTGTCAGAACCGCCAGCAACCACACCGAGGAAGTGGGAAGTCCACACTGTGATGCCGAGAGCCGAGCGGTAGACGTTGATGTTGTTGTTAGCCAAGTCAGCAATGAGTGCCGAGTCGGTGATTTCACGAGCGTGCTTCCAAAGCACCGGAGGTACCAAGAGTACGGCCGGGCTCGAACCCATAATGACACCGGCCTGGTTTTTCATTTCTACCAAGGTCGTGATGCCGGTATTGAGCGAGGTCGGAGAGAGCGCGGCCGTGCCGGTGTTACTCTGTGTGCCGCCGCCAATGAGCGTGTGCGTCGAGAAGATGGCCGAGCCGTCAGCAGTCAGGGCAGTCGTAAAGCCGAGGCGGAAGAGCGCAAAGGCGTTGTAGTCCTGCGTCTGCTTTGCAACGTCTGCGAAGTCGCGTACATCCTCTGCCCATACGCCGTGCATGTTGTCGTCGAAGAGCTGCTTTGAGATGTCGATGCCCTGTGCAAAGGTGAGAATCTGCGTGGTCTGCTTGTTGGTAACGTGAGGCGTCGAGAGCGGGACAGTCTGCGTCTCGCCAATGGCCGGGAAGTATCCCGAACCCTTGTTGATGGACTGTATCCAAGCCGCGTGAGTCGTCTCCTGGGGCTTGAAGATTTCCGCAGTCGTAGCATGTGCTACGCCAGGGAACGTGTCATTGTAATCAAACCGCTGGAAGAACACCTTGTCCAACTCGGTCTGTACAATGCTAAAGTTTTGGGCTTCAGTAAACATTTTATGTTAATACTAATGGGTAATGCCCGTGTTTATAGGGACATTACGAGAGGTACGAGCAACCACCGCGGAACGCGAAGGCTACTTTGCCAGGAACCAGGAACACATCAAGCGGAAGAACGACACAACCATTGTTGGTCGAGTCGCTTGCGAGGATAGTGTACGTGCCGGAAGTCGGCGTGGACGTTACTGATACGCTGTTCTTCAAGAGCACACGGGCACCAACAAGAGCGTTGTACTCCGACTGAGTATCCCATGATGCTGCAACGTCAGGATTCGCATACCACGTATCCTGAGAAGTGAGAGGAGTGACCGTCACTGTACCTGCTGCGCTGGATGTGTTAGTCGAGCTAGTCTCCGCAATACCTACGTAGAGGTGCGCAGAGGCATCAGGGGTGTTGGTGAGAGCAGGCATGACGACAGTTGCGCCAGCGATGCCCGCACCATTGCCGAGAGCGCCAATCTGGACAGGCTCACCCGCATAAATCGGGGTGCCAGATGCCACATTGTACAAACGGCCTCCGCGACCACCGGTCGCCGAGCTATTTTCTTTGAGAATTATGTCTCCGAGAGCCATTGTGAGTAAGGTTAATTTTATAACCTAGCTCACCAAATTATTTACGCTCCGTATCGCTTTAAATTCTTTTTGTAGCGTTCAATGTCTTTGTCTGTCCAACCGCGTGCTTTGAAAGCTGCGATCTGGTCAGGAGTAACACTGGTATCTGTTACAGATTGGCCTTCAGAATGAACGCCAACTGCCGCAGGAGGAGCTGTATTCTTATTTGATTGAGCTAGTTTGAGTTCCCGATTCTCTTTGAGGGCTTTTTGGATGATGGTGTCTTGCTCGCGGGCAATCTCTGCCAAGCGTGAGTCAGCCAGCACCCTTGACGCAATACGCGCCATCTTCTCCTCATCAGATTCGTCAAGGTTCTCGTTCTTCTTAGCCTCTTTGAGATACGCTACTTTGTAATTCGCGTTCGCCTCAATGAGTTTTGCTTTCTCAGCTTCGAGAGCCGCAATCTTGGCTTCTGCGTCATCAGTGGGCGCAATCACTTTTTCCTCTGGTGCAATGGCCGGAGCGTTTGTTTCAGTTGCGGTTACTTTTTCTTCCATAGTGTTTCAAATCGTTTTATGGGGCTTGTAGCCTTCGGTTCGATTAACCTATAGGGAATAAAAATTGCTTCGCTGAAGTAGCGAGTAGATACCTGGTGCATGAAAGTAAACACGGGCGTGAAAACTCCACTCACCAGACATCTGTTCGATACTTCAGCCTAGCGGTGCCCGTGTTTCTTTCAAGGAACTTATCATGAGTATAGCATTAATTTAATGCCTAGGGACTTTATCCACAGGCTTAAAGCTTTTAAATGTATCGACGATTCTCTTTTGGGTTGACAAAGTGTACAAAACACTGCGTCCTTTACGCATCGTATCGATGTTCTCGCCGTCAATGAACATGGCCCGCTCAGCTAGAGCTTTGATGCTTTCATAGATGATGCTCCATAGCTGGAAGCTTGAAAGAGCTTCTGCCTCCGCTTTGAGATTCGCCAATTGGCCTTCAGATGCGAGTTCATTACCTATAAATACCTGCTTGGTCTTCGCATCGAATGTGACAACCATTTTAGGGTCTACCACTGTCAGCATCTCATTGAGCCGGGCCTCCACTTGTGCTTCGATGTTCAGTGGCTGTGGGTCCGGGGAATACAGTTCTTTCTGCCGCGCATAAGACATGCGCTCTGACTCTATGCCATTCTTTACACCGTCAGAGAAACCTTTGGTATATTGCTCGCTTTTGAGGTCATCAAAGTCTTGAGGATAAAAGACATGGTTTGTCCGTAAGAACAGCCAGTTGCGGGTTTTCTCCCACCATGTGAGCAATTCGGCGTCTTTATCCCGGCATGTTTGACACTTAGCCATGATAGCGAAGATAGCCCATAAAAAGCCCTATCGCAAAGATTGCGAGTCCAATCTTAATGTACTGGATTATAATTTCGTGCTTGCTCATTCGACTTGTCCCTTAACTACTTTTCCCATAGCGGCTTTAGCTTGTGCGTCGAGGATAGATGCTTCGTCGGCCACCACAGGCGGTTTATTAGGAGCTGGCACAGCATGAGCTAGAGGATTAGACACTTTAGCTGGTGAAGTATCTTGCATCTCGACTAACGTCTCCAACATGCCACGCACATAAGATAGGTCTGGCTTATCAGACTTCAGTTGTTCTATGCACTTAGTGAGTATGTTGGTGTTCATTGTGGTTTTGCTTCAGCGGGGCGGAGAATATAACGCGAGCCGTCTTCACGGGTGAGCACCCACCTAAAATGCCCATCAATTCCTGCTAGCTCGGCCTTGTCTCCTTGTGCTTTCACAAACAATACAAAGTCGGTCTCATTGCCATCAAAGTATTCAACGGGGAATTCGCCTTCTTTATAAGTCGGTATCGAACCACCATTTGTGTCATAAATATTCATTAGAGTTCGTCAATCCACTTAGTTTTTAAATCAGAAAGTTTGCGCGACTTATCCTCATCTTGCTTAAAAAGTGCAATTTCGTTTCGCATACCTTCGATAGCGTCCTTAGCTGAGAACACATCCATTTCATCGAATAACTCGATAACATCCCTATACTTCGTGTAATCGTCAGCCATAACATCAAGTTTGGAAGCAACTGCCATTTCCTTCATCGATACTGTCTTCATACGGGAAAGAAACTCTTGCATGAGCATGGTGTTAAAGTTTGAAAGCCAAATAGAGGCGTCCTCAATACTCATTCCAACATTGCAAAGTGCAGGCCAAAACTTCTCCCGAGTAAACGCCATCCTCCGCTGGAAGTCTGCGTTGTTCTTGAGGTCAGCGATAATCTCCTCCTTGGACTTGTTATGTGCCCGTGTTTTCTTTGCCATATTATTTGGTGCGCTTTTTGTAGACTCGTTTTACTTTCGGCTCTGTAGAGGTTATAGAGCCATCAGCATGTATAGTTCCACTTCCTTCAAGCTCAGTAAACTCAATTTCCTTTGCGGGAACAATACCATTTACCTTATCAACTGCCATTTTAAATAACGCGGGATAATCAGTCTCGTCAGAATCTACAAATTGCTGGAGCGCTTCTTTCGTTATGGTTGACTCGACTTCTTGAAACTTGTAACCGTCCTGTTCAACGACATTATTAACCACATGCGTCGAACCTACTTTTGCAATACCAAACTGCTTAGCGAGTAAAACGCGAGTTGTTATGGGCAACGAGTGCCAAACACTAAAGGATAACATCCTGTAAGTATACCCTAGCTTGTAAGAGTCGGGAGTTGAGGGGCTGTGGATACTGAAAGGGGTGATTTCTGACCTAGAGCTTGAAGGGGTGAATTACCAGCTTGTGGCATAGGGCCACCTTGAGGCGGTTGTCCTGCCGCCATTTGCGCCTGGTCCTGCGGAGAGGGCTGTTTTGCAAGATATTTGTCAGGGTCTTTGCGGGTGAGAGGGTTGTTAGACAACAAGAACTTGGCTGTCTCTTCGGGGTCAAACATCCCAGGAGGTGCAGCGACCATGCGGTCATAGTCTTCCAGGGCGTATGCACGTTCGAGGTCTTGGCTCTTAGGACTCATAACATCGGGAGAAATGGTAATCATGTATTTAAGGTCGCGGAATAGGCCTGGATTAACTTTGGCAATAGCCATATCATCATTGTCTTCTTCTTCAGCCACTCCATAAGAGTGAGCCATATACTCATCCTCGTTCATCTCATCCGGCAACTCCAAATCAAACTCGATGCGCTTGTTCTGCTGTGAGTTCTTTCCCGCTTTAAGGAAGAACGTCTTATATACCAAGTCAGCGTCTTCTTCGCCTTCCAACTGCAACACTTCGGGAACAGTCAGATACTGCACAATGTCTCCCAAACGTAGGCGGCCATAATCCTTCACGTGCTTTGCAATCATCTGTAAGAACAAACCCAGGACCGTATTAGCGTTTTGTTCAATGCGAGAGATTTCATATGCCGTCTGCGTGCCTCCTTGGTCGTTGCCTTCCTGCAAAGGCTCTTGAGAGCTTTCGTTTATGGACTTCTCTACTTGCGCCAGCATTTCAAGACCGGCCTTTAAGTCGGAACCGACGTTAATAGCTCGCAAGTCTGCATTAGGGTCGGAGAGCGTCGTCACGGCACCTGGCACGATGACATCAGAGGCGATAATCTCACCACCCACATTCACCATCGGCTTGAAGATAGACAGATAGGAGCCGTCTATCGTCATCTGGTAGAGCGTGTTGATTATCTCTGCGTCATGCTGGAGCTTAAAGGCCAGAGACTTACCGTAAAAGAAACGGTTAGTTATCGGCTCGTAAAAGAACTTGTCGAATGGATAGAGTTTATCATTGCGAGGATTGGGATTGTTTGGCTCGGTCAACATCACGCCATTAACCAATATGATTTTAAGGTCGAGATTCTTGTTCCAATAGATAATCTCTTCGACATCATATTGGCGCATGTTCGGGTCATAAACCCAGTAAAATGTCCGGTTGGCATCATCGTAGATAGTCTGCACGCCTGGTTGAACGTACTTAAAATTCTCATACACGCCATTGTATTTAGCCTGCGCTTCGGAGTAGGAATAGACTTTGCGCCAGATAACAAAGCCTTGTTTCTGTACGTCAGGTTCGTAGAAGTTCTCGATATAAAACTGGTCGCACGGTACCACGGCGTCCATGAAACACGGATAGGCTTCATCACGGATGCGCTGTTCGACCCAGTTTCCTTGCTCGTCTTTATGCGTTTTAACCGTGCGCATTACCTCACCATATTCGGTAAAGCCTATCGAGGCTGGACTTGAGAGTGCTGTAATAGTCCGTAGGAGAGCTACGTACGGATAGTTCGAGGTATCGCCTGACCACTCCATCAAATCCTCCATTACCATCGCGGCATCTTGCTGTTCTTTGGAATCTTTGTTAAAAGCAAACACCTTAGGGAAGATAAGGCGGGCTGTGGCGTGGGCCGCAATACTCATGCACTTGTTGCGCACAATAGGACGCATCGCCCTTGAGCGCCATGCAGCTTGTGGAGCACCCTCCCACGCCTCACCATTGTTCGGCTGGTACGTGTTGAAGGTCATTTGGTCATATTGGTCACGTGTCACCAACGACAAGTCATTGAACTCCACACGCGGCGTATAGGCATTGGTTGTGCCAAGAACAAAATGCCTCAAAATCATCGAGCGTACTTGAGTGGTGGCATCGTCAGGTGTGTAATTAGAAATTTCAGCTTGAATCTCTCCCTTGGCGTTTACAGGCGCACGCATCAAAACCGCTTCGACTCGCTTAGAGCCATCAGTAGCGATTATTTCAGAGTGGGAGACTATGCTCATTCAAGACCGCCCGTATTTATTGTTAGTATAGCACTTTTAAAAGGCAAGGATTAGTTGTTCACAGCTTTGGAACATGGGTATACGCCTTCTTAGGCTCTTTATCCTTAGCCCACAAGTCTACGGGAGCACCGGCAGTCATTATGGCTGCACCTTGAGGCAGGTTGTTTCGTGGACTATTCGATTGAGGATAGTAAACAGCCGCATTTCCATGTCGTTTAGCTCGCATAAAGACTGGATAGCGGATGGCATCCATCATGTGATTATTCTCGTCTATGGGCACTTCCTGCTCGTTGTGGTCAGGCTTTTTATCAGGATATGAGTACGTCTCAAACTCCATTATCGTATTGACGCAGGAGCTGTGGACTTTCAGCTTTCCAGCCTTGAGACGCTCACGCACCGCATCGATGCCGTTCTTGATTGAGTCTTTACCCTTTACCACGTCACGGATATTGATACCTCGCTTGCGCATCTCAGCGATTGCTGCGGGAGCTTCGGGGTCAGGATATACCTGGTTATAACTCTTCGCGGCGACATATTCAGCAACCTGTACATCAGTGCGTCCCGTCTCATAAAACTCACTGGTAATCCACCAACAATCAGCTGCATCTATCTCGATGTTTGGAATGGCACACGGATTAGTAAACCCAAAGTCTACACCAGCAATCTTTTCTCGCGGCATTTCTTCCATGAGATTAAATACGTGTTTCTCCCGGTCAAACTCTTTGTAAACTAACCCTTCAGTCTTCTTAAAGTTCGCCATATACTCCTGCTCAAAGCGCTCTACAGAAAGCTCTTGTTTTGCCTTATCTATTTCCTCAGGAGGAATGTGGTCATTATCATAAGTGGAAAAGTGAAAGCTCTTGAAGTCCTTATCTTCCTCTTGAAGATTAAACAGGTCGTAGAAGTGATTAAAACCTTTAGGAGTAGAGATAAAAAGCCCTTCGCCTTTAGTATCGGTAAGAGTCGGGCGTATAACCTCCTGCCAGTTGAGCCAGAAATTGCGGAACATGGCCACTTCGTCCAACACAATCAGGTCGAACTTCTGACCGCGCAGAGTTTCAATGGCCTCCCAACCCTTGAGTTGTATGAGGGAGCCGTTTACTAACTTGATTTCAAGCCTGGATTCGTTGATGGATTCAGCCGCTTGCTTGCAATCATTCTTAAGTTGTGCCCAAGCAATATCTCGTGCCTGCTGATACGTTGGGGCTACATAGACAATACGACTATTGGGAATAGAGGCACGACCTTTGATTTGGTCTATGGCGAGCGTTGTTTTGCCGAAACGGCGACCACAACAAAGAACTCTGAAGCGATGTGGGTCAAGTGCTATTTCAGCTTGTGCTCTTGTTAGTTGCATCTTTAGTTACAAATTCGCTTAACAAAAGCCCACAGCCCAAACAGGGACGATTAAATTCTTTTAGCACAAAATCCGTGGGAACACGTGCCTCTTGTACCAACGACTTTAATTCCTCTGGTCTACAAAGAAATCTAAACTCTTTTTTGTTCTGGGAAGATTCCATATCTCGAAGCGGTCTCGCCGGTTATATTGATAATGAGAGTTCTGTCACCTCCGCGTTCGTGTTCAGTCATCCCCAAGATTGCCGCACCTAACTCAAGTTCCTTGATGCGCCGTTTAGGTTTCTGCTCAATGTCATAAACAAGTGCTTCAGTAATCAATTCTTTAGTCAAACCTGACTTAGAAAGTGTTTCCTGTACTCCCTTTGATTCTATTATTTCCTTTGCCTTGACACTTGCAGTATTTGGGGCATAACCAACCGAAACTAACAAGTCCTTCTTATTTTTACGCTTATATTTTGGGAGGCTCTGATTCTTTACGATTGCCTCCGCTAAATCCTCTTGGAGGAGAGTAGCCA
>Ga0265338_10011378_pt1 | contig 10287 bp, 10 predicted proteins | sample 42126metaG_FD_193579 | JGI IMG/M metagenome (GOLD analysis project Ga0265338, IMG submission 193579) | Rhizosphere microbial communities from Carex aquatilis grown in University of Washington, Seatle, WA, United States - 4-21-26 metaG | ecosystem: Host-associated > Plants > Roots > Rhizosphere... | reverse complement strand
CGGCTGGCTCTGTCGCACGGCGCGCTACGCGAGCGCCAATGCGCTGACGATTCAACGGCGGCGACAACACCGCGAACAGGAGGCGCACATGCAATCCATCTTGAACGAAGCTGCGAACGAACCGACAGAAAGCTGGAATCAAATCGCCCCGCTGCTGGACGGCGCGATGGAACAACTCGGGCAAAAAGATCACGACGCCCTCGTGCTGCGATTTTTTGCAGGCCGGAATTTCAAGGAAGTCGGCGCGGCGCTGGGTGCGAGCGAGGACGCGGCAAAGATGCGCGTGAACCGCGCGCTGGAAAAGCTCCGGAAGTTTTTTGCGAAACGCGGTGTGAGTTCGACCACGGCTATCATTGCCGGAACGATTTCCGCCAATTCCGTTCAAGCTGCGCCCATGGCGCTGGCCAAAGCCGTGACGGCCATCGCGGTGGCCAAAGGCGCGGCGGCGACGATTTCAACTTTAATCCTTGTGAAAGGAGCGTTGAATCTTATGGCGTGGGCAAAAGCAAAAGCAACAATCATGGGAATAAGTTTGCTGCTTGCAGCCGTAACGACAACGGCTTTAGCAATCAATTGGGAGTTAAACTCTGAAGCGTTGGATAAAAATCCACCCATAATTATTCTGCAACCAACTCAATTCAAATCCATCATAACCGGCGGAGCCCAGTCAGGAGATAAAATTGTGTTTAAGAATGTTTCGCTACCGTTGTTGCTGGCAACGGCTTACCATCACACCACCCTTGAATTTCGGATGGTTCTTCCAAGCAAACGCCCCACAGAGAATTTTGATTTCATGTTCACCCTGTCTGGCGACTGGACGGAAGCGCTAAAAAGTGAAATCCAAAAACAGTTTGGCCTCGTGGCGCACGTCGAAACCCGTCAAGCCGATGTCCTGCTGGCAAAAGCCATAAACTCAAATGCTCCGGGTCTCAAAATCGTCAGCACTAATGAAAATCAGCAAATAGGAAATTTTCGAGATGTTGTCTTCAAAGGAGTGCCAATTGATTGGCTGACCAGCTGGCTTGAAGCTGTTACGAAAATGCCAGTTATTAATCAAACCGGTTTGACAAACTACTACGACATCACCGTGCAATGGAAACCACAGGCAGGTCAATCCGAAGCAGACGCGATTCGACAAATTCTGCCCGACCAATTTGGCATTCGACTCGTTCCGACAAATATGCCAATTGAAATGCTAGTTGTTGAGAAAGTGAAATAGGTAATTCAATTTTCAATCATCCAAATATATGAACACTCAAGTTACAGTTACAACGCTGTTGGTGGCAGCCGCCTTTTTTGCTGGCGGTTGCTCGAAGCAGTCAGCGCATGGTTCCTGGTCATCAAGCGAGTCTATCGTCGTTGAGCCGGGAGTCGCCATTGGTTCCGTGCGTTCAGGTATGACGACTCAGCAGGTTATAGCCGAGCTTGGTCAGCCGGATCAGACGGTAGTTTCAGCGTCTCCAGAAATAAATGGAGCTTTGGATTATACAAACATTGGGCTTTCCGTTATCCCCGGTGGTGGAGTCGTTCGTAGTGTTGGTGTCAGACCACCATTTGCCGGACACACCAAAGAAGGCATTGGCATGGGAGCTAGTCGCTCTGATGTTATCAAAGCGTATGGAGAGCCGACGGCTGCGAAGCTGATACAGCCCGATTTAGAGGTTTTGAGATATGATTCGCTCGGAGTCAGATTTCAGTTGCAAGACGGCAAGGTGGATTTGATTGTTGTAACTTTGAAGGATACCAAATGACGCCTTTTGAGAAACAAGACGCAGGAGACGCCGGTGGCGGTTATTCATTTTCACATTCGCGCAAACCATTTTACACGCCGCCTGCGCCTGGTATAATGTCCCACTGTGAATTCGCAAAAGCGCCAGCGCGTCGTCTGCGGCATGAGCGGAGGAGTTGATTCCTCCGCCACGGCGGCGCTGTTGCTGGAGCAGGGCTACGAGGTCATTGGCATCACGCTCAAGCTCTGGCCGCAGGATTGCGTGAACCGCGCGGAGGACAAGTGTTGCGGCCCGCAGGCCGTCACCGACGCGCGCTCGGTCTGCCACAAGCTGGGCATCCCATATTATCTGATTGATGAGGCGGCGGAATTTCAGAAGCACGTCATCAATTATTTCGCCGACGAATACAAGGCCGGTCGCACGCCGAATCCGTGCGTAATGTGCAACCAGAATTTGAAGTTCGGCCGGCTCATTGACCGGGCGGATCAGCTCGGCGCGGATTACATCGCCACCGGTCATTTCGCGCGCATCGAGAAGAACACAGACGGATCACGTCATCTGCTCAAGCGCGGGCGCGATTTGAAAAAGGATCAAAGTTATTTTCTGTTCTCGCTGCGACAGGACCAGCTCGCGCGCGCGATTTTTCCATTGGGCGAGAAGACCAAGAGCGACACGCGCGAGGTGGCGCGGCATTGCCAGCTCAAGACCGCCGACAAGGAGGAGAGCATGGAAATCTGCTTCGTGCCGGACAAGGATTACGGAAAATTTCTCCAGGAGGCGAACCTCGCGCAAAAGCATCAGGGCGAGATCGTGGATTTGCATGGGCAGGTTCTCGGCCACCATGACGGCATTGAATTTTACACCATCGGCCAGCGGAAGGGTCTGGGCCTCACGACGCCGAAGCCGGTTTACGTGATCGAGCTGGACGTGGAAAACAACCGGGTCATTGTCGGCGACGATTCCGCGCTCGACCGTGATGAATTTGTCGTGGAGCGTTGCAACTGGCATCCGTTCGATGAGTTGACCGGGCCGGCGGAAGTGACGGCGAAGATCCGCTACAATCATCCCGGAACGGCGGCGACTGTGACGCCGCTGGGGCAGGGCCGGGCCAGGGTTAAGCTGCGCGAACCCCAACGCGCCGTCACGCCCGGCCAGGCATCGGTCTTTTATCAGGACGATTTGGTGGTCGGCGGCGGGTGGATAGTCAGGTAGGGCAGTCCTTTCAGTCTGTCCCGACTTTTAAATAATGGAGATGATCCATTGGTCTGGCGTTTGTCCTGTCGAACCGGCAGGTTGCGGAACTTGATCAAGAAACTTTCCCGGAATTGGTTTTTGATTCGCCAGAGTCATGGCGGTTAACCACCTGTTTTTAAATTCATCGCCGGATTTTCGGGTGTGCGATTTGGAATGATAAATGCTCGTTTTCAAGACAACTCCTGTCTTGAAGACCTTTTGTTGGAGCCGGCGGGACTGCCGTTAATTGAGGCACGACATTCAATATAAATTCGGGCGTCCCGCTTCCACGCTGAAATCACTGGATTCTGTAACAACCTTCCCGATGCCTTTTGTCCAAAAGTTTGTCACACGATTCCAGAAAAATTTCAGGCGCTTACAGCGGCAGGTTGGCAAGGCTTATGCGTAAGAACCGTTGTGATGTACAAGGAAGTAGTATTTTTCAGGCCGGGGCGCATTCTCTTGGGCTCCTTCATTTTCAGCATTCTAATTTCCTTCCTGCAGCTTTCAACCTGTGCTGCCGCCAGTGTGACGCTGGCGTGGAGCGCGAGCACGGATTCCATCGTCGCGGGTTACAACATGTATTATGGCGGCGCCAGCGGCACCTACACCAACGAGATCCCGGTGGGCAGCGCCACCAGTGTCACTGTGACCGGTCTGGTCCAGGGCGCCACCTACTATTTTGCCGCGACCACCTATTCGGCTGCCGGCGTGGAAAGTTCCTACTCAAGCGAAGTGTCCTACACCGTTCCGGCGGTCGTCAGTGTCGGAAACGTGCCACCGACGTTGAATGCCATCGGCAATCTGAGCATCAATGAGAATGCCGGGCTGCAGACGGTGAATTTGTCCGGCATCACCTCCGGTGCCACGAACCAAAATCAGACGCTGACCGTCAGTGCTGTTTCCGGCAACACCGGATTGATCCCCAATCCGACGGTCAGCTACACCAGCGCGAGCACCACCGGTTCCCTGAGCTTCACGCCCGTCGCCAATGGCAGCGGCACCGCCACCGTGACGGTCACCGTCAACAATGGCGGGACGAGCAACAACATCGTCACGCAAACCTTTACCGTCACCGTCAATGCCGTGAATCAAGCCCCGACGTTGAATGCCATCGGCAATCTGAGCATCAATGAGAATGCCGGGCTACAGACGGTGAATTTGTCCGGCATCACCTCCGGCGCGGCAAATGAAAATCAAAAGCTCACGGTCAGTGCCGTTTCCAGCAACACTGGATTGATCCCCAATCCGGCGGTCAGCTATACCAGCGCGAACACCACCGGTTCCCTGAGCTTCACGCCCGTCGCCAATGGCAGTGGGACAGCTACCGTCTCAGTCACCGTCAATGACGGCGGGACGAGCAATAATATTGTTACCCGCACCTTCACGGTTGTCGTCAATGCCGTGAGCACAGGCTCCACGAATGCGGCACCGACCTTGGATCCGATCAAGAATGTCACGGTCACTGCCAATGCCGGGGAGCAAACCATCGCGTTGACGGGCATCGGCACCTCGAGTTCGCTCGTTGCTGGAGCGCTTACTCCGAGTGCTGCCACCGCTGGCAGTGCCCGGCCACGGCTCACAATTACCGCGACGACCAGCAACCGGTCCGTCTCCTCGGATCCCAGGATCCATTTTGATTATGCGAGTGCGACCGGTGGATTGACCATCAAACCACGCAATGTGGCCGGGACTGCCACCATCAGCGTGACCGTCTGCAATGGCGCTGGTCGAAGCAACGCCGTGACTCGCACATTTACTGTCACCGTTCTGCCCAATACCAACCTGGTGGCCGGGGTGGCGAGTTCCAATTCGTCTGAGTTGACCAAAAACATCACCACGGTCGGGTCGGTGGCGACCGCCAGCCTGCAATCGGCAGCCTATGCCAATGGCCACTACGCCTTTACGGTTTCGAGCGGCACTGGCAACACTCCCAGCGTGGTGGGGCAACAATTTGTGGTTGAGGCCTCCACCAATCTGGTGGATTGGACGCCGATCCAGACCAATGCCGCGCCATTCACCTTTGTGGATGCCAATGCGAGCCGCTTCAGCCAGCGGTTCTATCGTGCGATTCCGGCTCCTTGAGCCGGCGAAGCCCGGTTGCGCCTTGTCTCGGGATCGTTTGCCGGCGGCTGTGCCGGTAATAATTCCCAATTTCCACTTGCGCCGGGTTCGTTCGTTGTTAAAGTCCTTTCGCAAATTCAATCCGCCGGCAGCGGCGGTTTTTCCGTTTTAACCAGAAATACAATTACAATCAGCCCGTGAAAATTTTCAGCGGCACAGCGAATCAACCTTTGGCCCGCGCCATCTGCAAATCCATCAATTGCGAACTCGGCAAATGCTCCGTCCAGCCGTTCCCCGATGGCGAGACGTTTGTGAAGATTGATGAAAACGTGCGCGGCGAGGACGTGTTCATCGTCCAGCCGACGTCGCCGCCGACGAACCACAATCTGATGGAGATGTTCATCATGATTGACGCGGTGCGCCGGGCCAGCGCGACGCGCATCACGGCGGTGCTGCCCTTTTACGGATACGCCCGCCAGGATCGCAAGGACCAGCCGCGCGTCCCGATCACGGCCAAGCTCGTGGCCAACCTGCTGGTGGCCGCCGGCGCCAGCCGCATTCTCACCATGGATTTGCACGCGCAGCAGATCCAGGGATTTTTCGACATTCCGGTGGATCATCTCTACGCCGCGCCGGTGATGTACGAGTATTTGAAGAAGAAAAACCTCACCGACCTGGTCATCGTCAGTCCGGATGTGGGCGGATTGAAAATGGCGCATGCCTATTCGCAGGTCCTAGGAGGCGGCCTGGCCATCGTGGCCAAACGCCGCAAGAGCGCCTCGGAAGTCGAGTCCATGGCCGTCATCGGTGAGATCAAGGGCAAAAACGTGCTGCTGGTGGATGATTTGACGGAAACCGCGGGCACCTTGACCCAGGCGGCGGCATTGCTGAAAAAGAAGGGCGCCCGGAAGATACTGGCCTGCGTATCCCATGCCATTTTGAACGACATGGGCATCGAAAGATTGCGAAAATCGGTGATTGACGAATTGATTACAACTGATACAGTCCAACGCCCTGCAATTGACGGCGTGAAGATTACCACGCTGTCCGTGGCAGGACTGTTGGGCGAAGCCATCAAGCGAATCCACAATAATTCGTCGGTGAATTCGCTGTTTGAATTCAAAGGCGGGCGCACCAGTTGACGCGCCCCGGTAACAAAATAATTTATTTAACGATGAAATCAGTGCCGTTGAAAGCATATCCCCGGACGCAGTCGCGTCGGAACGGAGCCAGGAAATTGCGGGCTGCCGGGCGCGTGCCCGCCGTGGTTTACGGGCGTCAGGCCAAGCCGCAAAACCTCGAGGTCAGCGCCAAGGAATTTGGCGACCTCATTCACCATTCCGTTTCCGAGAATGTGCTGGTGGATTTGTCCGTCGAGAACGACGCCCGCGCCAGGCGCCTCGTGCTGGTGCAGGAAATCCAGCACCATCCACTGGAAGGCGACGTTCTGCACGTGGATTTCCATGAAGTGACCGAAACTGAAAAGGTGACCATCATGGTGCCGCTGGAAACCTCCGGCGAGGCAGCGGGCGTCAAGAACGCCGGCGGCGTGCTCGAACACGTGGTGTTCAAGCTGAAAGTGCGCGCCCTGCCCAAGGATTTGCCCGAGCAGATAGTCGTGGATGTCAGCGGACTCGAACTGGGCAAGTCCATCCACCTGGGCGACATCAAGCCACCCGAGGGTGTCGAAATTCTCGGAGACAAACATATTTCCGTCATCTCCGTCGCCATGCCGCGCACGGAAGAGGAGGAAGTGGCCGCGACCGCAGAAGGCGAAGCCGCAACCGCCGGCGATGTCGAGATGATCAAGGAAAAGAAGGAAGGCGAGGAAGGGGCTGCGCCGGCCAAGGGCGAAAAAGGCGCTGCCAAGCCCGGCGAAAAAGCGCCGGCCAAGGGTGCCGAGAAGGGCGCCGCCGCTCCGGAGAAGGGCGCCGACAAAAAGGCCGAGAAGCCGGCCGAGAAGAAACCGGCGGAGAAAAAGAAGTAATTTTGCCGGCGGTCCGCAAGGGTCGCCGCGCCCGCGCCGCGCATGGAGAATTTGCATCTCATCGTGGGTTTGGGCAATCCCGGCGCGGAGTATGCGCAGACGCGCCACAATGCCGGTTTTACGCTGGTCGAAAAACTGGCGGTCCGCTGGAAGGCGGACTGGACGAACGAGCGAAAGTTCAGCGCGCGCATGGCTCGGGGCGAATGCAACGGCGTCCGGTTCATGCTGTGCCAGCCGCAGACGTTCATGAATTTGAGTGGTGAAGCGGTGGGCGCGGTGAAGGATTTTTATCAGTTGCCGCTGGAACGGCTGCTGGTGGCGGTGGACGACGCGGATTTGCCGCTGGGCGAGATTCGCCTGCGGGCGGGCGGCGGCAACGGCGGCCACCATGGGCTCGAGTCCATCGAGCAGCATCTGGGGACGCATGAATTTGCCCGGTTGCGGCTCGGCATCGGCCGGGCGGACGGCGCCCGGGAAATCACGGGCTACGTGCTCGGGCGCTTTGATGCGGGCGAGGTTGCGCTGATGGAAAAAGTTTTTGGCCGTGCCGCCGACCAGGCGGAATGCTGGTTGGCTGACGGGATTGGAAAAGCAATGAACCGGTTTAATGGAGTCGTGGACTCCGCGAACGAAGAGAAAAAACAGTGAAACGATACGAAGGTCTGTTCATCCTGAATCTGGCGGGCAGGGAAGAGGGCGTCAAAGACGCGCTCGATAAAATTTCCGCGGAAATCGAGTCGGCGGGCGGCAAGGTTGAAACCGTGCAGAAAATGGATAAAAAAGCCTTTTCGCGCGTGGCGGACAAGAAGCACACCGCCGGCTTTTACGCGAACGTGATTTTCACCGGCCCCTCGGCCATCATCGCGCAATTGCGCACCAAGTTTGCCTTGAACGAGGAAGTGTTCCGGGTGCTGTTCAGCAAATCACCGGAACCGAAACCCGCCAAGTAGAGAAAGGTTCCGCCATGGCCAACTTCAACAAAGTCATCATTGCCGGGAATTTGACCCGCGATCCGGAGTTGCGTTACACCCCCAAGGGCACGGCGGTGGCCCGCATCACACTGGCGGTCAACCGCACTTACACCAGCAGTGAAGGTGGCGAGAAAAAAGAGGAAGTGAGCTTTGTGGATGTGGACATCTGGGGGCGTCAGGCGGAAGTGATTTCCCAATACATGAAGAAAGGGCGTCCGTTGCTGGTGGAAGGCCGTCTGAAGCAGGACACGTGGGAGGACAAGAACACCAAGCAAAAACAAAGCAAACTGAAGGTCGTGCTCGAAAGTTTTTCGTTCATTGACTCGAATCGCGGCGACGGTGGCGGCGGCGCCCCCGAAGCTCCCCGTTCGCGCCCGGCGGCAACCTCCACGGCGCCTGCGCCCGAAGGCGGCGAGGCCGACGGCCCTCCGGAAGGAGACGACGTTCCCTTTTGACCCGGTGAAGGGACGGTTTGTCTCTCAACCTTCAACTCTCAACTCTCAACCATTTTCATATGCCAAAGACTGAAGCTTTTGTCACGACTTCAATAAAATAATTTCACAGGGTCTTCTTTGAAACCGGCACTTTAAAACAGTGCCGGTTTTGCTTTTTATTGCCCAGTGTCTTCCGAGCCTGCTTCCGAGTGTGCCTGAAAATATCTGTCCGCGAAACCCCACGCATTCAGTTCTTACGTGATGAAGGCGTAGTTATCAACGGTGCGCCGTCGCCTTCAGGTTGATGAAAACCTGTAAACTGAATAAAGTAATCTTGACCGTGCTCGTTGGGCATCCCTCACGGGAGTGGCGAGTTCAGCGCCTAATTTCATCTGTTCACGGGCACGGTCATTACCACTTCCGGCATTTGGCCCTTCTGAAATTCACCCACATCACCGTCACGACCTCCAATATGAATAAATCACGTGATAGTGGAGGGGTGGAGCACGAAGTGAAGCACCACGGTTGGATTGCCCGCCAAAGGTCTGTGTGCAGCCCACAAAATGAACGATCAAGCGTGTCTGAACCACAGTGATCTTGATGAACTTGAAAAATACGATCATCTACTTGACCCCGACCAGCAGGATCGCTTGAGCGCTATCCGGTACCGGATCAAGAACTACCCGGATCGTTTTGACCGGCCACGCCAGAATTACCGGCTGTACGCCGGGATATTGGCGATGGCTGAATTTAAACCATCACAGCGACTGTGCTCATGTGCGATCAATAACCACGGATGCAGGGTCTGGAAGTTTTGCCCCTATTGCGCGTGGCGTATGAAGATGGAACTGCTCAAGAAGTTTCTGACCAAGTATGGTCAGCACAAATGGTACTTCATGACGTTGGCTTTTGAGGGTTTTCTGTCACTGTATCCCGGTCTTGGCGACAATCTTGCCCTGTACTGGGATGCCTGTGTCTACGCGATCAAGCGCATGGTACAGGAGGGATATTTTAAAGGCGCGGTCTGGTCGGAGGAATTGCACATTCAATCTTTTTTAAACTACGAAGGACAACCCCATGTCCACGTGGTTATCATGGCTGATGCGCTCCCAATGGCTAACATCGAACTGCTCAAGACCTATGTGTGCGAATATCGAGGTCAGACCTACGATCCTCAACAGGGTGTCTTCGTTCCCGACGACGACTCAAAGGTGACCCACACCGTCAGTACGCGTACACGCCCGGTAAAAACTCGGTTCTATTTCGCGAACGTGCTCTCCTACTTGGCCAAGGCTAGTGACCTGTCAAAGCCGTACCAGCGGGACTTTAAGGACGCGATGCGGCGCGGACGTGGGGCAGTGGCGGAGTTGAACCAAAACGTCACAGAGATTCTAAATGGTTTTGCAGACCAAGCACGTAACCGCCGTCAGATTGATTACAAGGGCCAACTGGATGCCCGCAGCAGCACGAAGTTTGTTGGCGTTAAAAAGGCCGCTCGTAGCCTAAAATCACACTACGCCAATGTTCAGAACATCTTGAAGGTTGAAAACCTTGAACACGGAGGACTGGACAACCCAGATGATCCAGAAACGTACGGCTCGGCCATCGAGCAAGAGGCACAAGCTTCGGTGGAAAGTACCGTATACGGTGCCTAGCTGCCCGCAGGCGAGGCCGGAGGCCGGTTCTTGGGGATAGGCGTCCCCAGCCCACAAAGATGGCCCAGCAGCCAGCATGGCAAGCGGGGGCTAGCCCGTATGGCTGAACACGCACATCACCGTTGCAAGCTGGGGCCTTGAGGCCGGGGCCGGGGCTGTAGCGGTGCTGGTGCCACCATGATCGACGTCACCGGTACCATCCCGCCCGACATG
>Ga0265338_10011377_pt1 | contig 10287 bp, 8 predicted proteins | sample 42126metaG_FD_193579 | JGI IMG/M metagenome (GOLD analysis project Ga0265338, IMG submission 193579) | Rhizosphere microbial communities from Carex aquatilis grown in University of Washington, Seatle, WA, United States - 4-21-26 metaG | ecosystem: Host-associated > Plants > Roots > Rhizosphere >... | reverse complement strand
GACGCTGGAGGGGATCCCGAGGCGTTTGCGAGCTGGCGGAGGCTTTTCGACGCCAAGTTTTTTGCGGCCGGCGCGACGGGCTACCTTAAGCCGATGCCGCATCATCTGCCGCCGTTTTGTTTGCGCCCAGGAGGCCGCGGCGTGTTCCTCGATTGCCTGATTTCAATCAACAGCCGCGGTTTTCGCGGGCGCGAAATTGAAGTCCCCAAGCCCAATGTGTATCGTATCGTCTGCCTCGGGGAGTCGACGACCTTTGGCATGACCTTCCGGAAGGACGACAAGCCGTGGCCTGAAGTATTGGAGAAAATGATCAATGACCGGCTCAAGCCAGGACGGCCGGTCGAAGTGATAAACGCCGGCATTCCGGCTTGGAGTCTGGAGCAGAATGTGGAGCGGTTGGTTCCCGAGATTCTGCCGCTGCAGCCGGACATGATTATTTCGTATCACGGGTACAATGGACTGGCGATGATCGACGACACGTTGCCGCCGGTGTTCGGACCGCCATTGCCGATGTATCCGGATCGCCCTCTTCGGCTGGCATCCGACATCGAGTACCGGTTCAAGGTGGCGTCCTTCATTGCCAAGAATCGAACCAACGACGCGCGCCAGTCGGGCCCGCCGTTGCCGCCGCTCAAGACGCGCTATGCGGCATGTTATCGGCGGTTGATCGAGTTTGCGCAAACCAACCACATTCGGCTGGCGCTCGGGAATTTTAGCATGGCGTTTGACGAACACAGCAGCCATGAGCTGCTGAACTTCTACGACGCTTTTGGGTCCGGGGTGTTGTACGTGAGGGCCAACGCCATTCACTCGGGAATTGTGCGCCAGCTTGCGGAGCAGAACCCGGGGGTGATTTTTATTGACACGCATCCCGGGTTGCATTGCGTGCACAGCAAATTCACGGACGGCGTTCATCTGACGCAGGAGGGGCGGCAGCAAATGGCGGAGAACATGTTTGCTGGAATACGGGCGCAGTTGGAACGGGATCTGGGACGGGCAGGCAACGGGTCCGGCCCGGCGCCACCCCCCGCCACATTCAATCCTTAAGTTGAGTTTTGTCCGTGAATCCGTCGCCGCGAGCGGGCACACTTCCGGGGATGAGAGTTTCGGTGGTCGTTCCGGCCTTTAATGAGGAAAAGCTTTTGCCCGCGACGCTGGCGAGCATTCACGCGGCTTTGCGCAGCTTTGAGTCGCGCGGCTGGGCGTGGGAACTGATCGTGTGCGACAATAATTCGACCGACGGGACGGCGGAAGCCGCCCGGAAAGCGGGGGCGCGGGTGGTGTTCGAGCCTGTCAATCAAATCGCGCGCTCGCGCAACACGGGCGCCGCCGCCGCGACGGGCGATTGGCTGATTTTTGTGGACGCCGATTCGCAGCCGTCGCCGGAGCTTTTTGCGGAGGTCGCCGATTGCATCCAGTCCGGCCGCTACGTTGCGGGCGGCTGCATCGTGCGGATGGATGAGCGGCGCTGGATCGCCGACTTCCTGACGGGGCTGTGGAATTTTCTGAGCCGGCTGCGGCTTTGCACGTGGTTCGCCGGCTCGTTCAGCTTTTGCGAGGCGCGGGCGTTTCGGGAGGTTGGCGGGTTCAACCAGGAGCTTTACGCGTCGGAGGAAATCGACCTGAGCAAGCGGCTCAACAAGCTGGCGCGACGGGAAGGCAAACGGATGATCATTCTGCACCGGCATCCGTTGATCACGTCGGCGCGTAAACTGCGGCTTTACAGCGGGGCGGAGTTGCTTGGTTTCATGCGCCGCGCCGTTTTCAGTCCTCGTGCGACGGTGACGAGCCGGGAGGCGTGCTCGCCGTGGTATGACGGGAGGCGGTGAGCCGGGGCGTTATTGTTTTTTGCCTTCCTGGCGTTTGAGATCGTCTGCCAGGAATTGGGCGACGTCCTTGAACTTGCGTTCGTTTTCGGGGTTGATGGCCATGAGGGTTTTGTGCGCCTCGAGGCAGTTGCGGGTGACGTCGGTTTGGGTGGCGCCGGGAGCGCGTGCCAGCGGCTCAAATCCATCGGCAATGGGCTCGGAGGATTGGCGGATGTTGAAGAGGTGGGCGACGCCGAGGTTGTCGAGGACTTCGGCGATGCGCGGGTTAGGGTTGCATAATTCGAGGGCGGAATTGCCGCCGTTGCTGGTGGCGCAGAATTTGAGGCCGATGCCGGAGAGCACGCCGAGGAAGGTGCTGTCCATCATCATGCAGTCGGCGAGTTCAAAAACGAACTTATGATAGCCGCGTTCCCAGAGTTCGTTGATGAGTTTCTTGAGATCGAGGCTGGAAGTGAAGTCAGCCCGGCCGTTGATCTTGACACACACGACCTGCTCAAAGACGGCGACCATTAAATTAGCGTGGGGCTGGTTCATAACGCCTTATATGGAATATTCGACGGCAATGGGTGGAGAGTCAAGCTGCGGCGCGCAGAGATTTGGAGGCGGGGCTTTCGCCGGGACGCCCAACTATTTGGATGAGAGCCTGCTGCAGCACCAGGGAGGGGTCGAGGCTGCGTGAGATGAGTTTCTGGTTGCATTCGAGAAGCCGGGCCATGGCGTCGATCAATTCCTGCTGGGTGTAATTGCGGGCCTGGGGAAGGGCGCGGAACAGGACATAGGGATTGATCGCAAGGGGGTTGAATTTCCTGTCCTCGGGCAGTTGATCGGCGGGGACGCGTTCGAGCTGCGCCTTGAAGCGGGAGAAGTCGGATTCCGGCTTGATCCACTTTTGGGCGAGCATTTCTTTGACGAAAATCAGGGTGCGGATTTTAGAAACCAGGCCGTAGAGGAGGCCGATTTCGCTGCGCTGCGGATCGCGGCGGGCTTCCCACAATTCCTCGTCCAGGCATTTGAGCAGGCGCGGCAGGTTGCGATCGCCAAGGGCGTCGCCTAGGGCGAAGGCGCGGGCCTGTTTGTTGCGGGTGACGATGGCCTCGATGTCCTGGATGGTGATGCGCGAACGGCCGCCGACATAGAGCGCGAGCTTTTCGACTTCGCTATTGAGTTGACGAATATGGGGGCCGACGTTGGCGACGAGATCGCCGAGAGCTTCGTCGGAGATTTCTTTGTGGCGTTCGCGAAGGGCGCGTTCAGCGTAAACGGAGGCCTGGCTGGCCCAATCGCGGTCGTCAGCGGACCATCCTGTAAAGGTTTCGACGGAGCCCAGTTTATCGATGGTCTTGTAGAAGGTTTTTCGTTTGTCCACTTTGCCGGCGCTGATGAGCAGGCGGACGTTTTGCCAGGCGAAGGTTTTCAGCTCCTGCGCGAGGTCCGAAAGGCTTTCGGTGACAGCCTGGGCGGACGCGGCGCGTTCTTCGCCGAGGAAATTGCAGTTTTGGAGCCAGACGACTTTGCCATCGCCGAAAAAGGGGAGCGTTTGGAGCGCGGCGCGCAATTTGGCAAGAGCGTCGAGGGCTTCGCCGGAGTTGATGACTGAGGCGTCGATGATTTCGTGGTCGGTTCCGCCGATTTCGGCGCTCCATTTTTGAAAGACTTCGCGGGCGCGTTGCTTGACGCCAAAATCGTCATCGCCACAGATCATGAGCAGGGGAGCTTTGGGGGCAGCGGCGGGCATGAAAGGAGGGCGGGAGGGGCGGATTATTCCTGTTCGTCGGACTCGCCACCGGCGTTTTCGTTGATGCGGTCGAGGAAGGAACTCATGTCCTCGACCTGCTCGAAAAGCGACGTGGAGACGTAAATGGGGCGTTTCTGGGCGGTGGCGAGCGCAAGGCAGTCGCTGGGGCGGGCGTCAATTTCGACGATTTTGCGGCCCAGCTCGTTTTCCTGCTGCAAAATCAGGCGGGCGTAGTAGGTGGAGTTCTTCAATTCGGTGATGACGACGCGCTCGACGCTGACGTTGAGGCCCTTGAAGATGTTGTTGATCAGGTCATGGGTCAGCGGGCGTTCCTTGGGGACATCGCGAAGGAACTGGCCAATGACGGTGCCCATGTGATGCTCGACCTGGATGATAAAACATTTCTGGTTGGTGCCGACGAAAATGGCGCACCCATTGCCCGTGGGCAGAATGCCCCGAATGTCAATGGGCAATACGTCGCTCTTCATGGTTGAAGAATAGGCTTTGCCCGAAAAAATACAAGTAGGCGTAAAGGGCCATGCGCGATGCGTGACAGGCGCCGCCTTACGCCAACCGACTGTGTTGCACTTACGAGCCGCGAATCACGCATCAACTTGCCAAGCGCGCCGGCTCGGGCGCGTCGGACGGAACGGGCGATCTGGATTCGACCTTCACGGATATGACCGCAGCCGCCGTCACGCCGGCAACCGCGCCGGCCGCCCACAACAGCGCCGGGGCGATGCCAAACAGACGCATCCCAATAACAGGCGCCAGCGTCATGGAGATTGCCCATGTCAGGCCGAACGCGCCCATATAGCGACCGCGCATTTCGGGCGGACAAAGGTCGGCGGTGTAGGCGATGGAGACGGGCATGGCGATCATTTCGCCGAGCGTGAACAGGGCCATGCACAACCGCAATTCGCCAGCGGTGCGCGCAAATGCATTCAAACTGAAACCGAGCGCGATGAGGATAAATCCGACCGCCATCACGCGGCGCGCCGGGAAGCGGCGGGTGAACGTGATCGTTGGAAGCTCAAATAGGACAATCAACACGCCGTTGAGAGACAGCACGGCGCCGTAAGTCGACGGCGAAAAGCCGCGGTTTGTCATCGCCAGGCCGAGCGTCGTCGCTATTTGGAAAAACACAAAGCCCGTGGCGAGCGATGCAAGGAGCGTTTGCTGGAATGGCGCATCGCGACGCAATGCGCGCAGCGCCGGACCCCAGCCGCTTTCGTTCCGCCGCGCGCGGACGCCATGCGGCAGCAGCGCCAGCGCAACAACGCCGTACAGCGCCGACGTGAGCGCGTTGCCCCAAAACAGCCACGAATAGCTGTGCGCCGCGAGGAATCCGGCGGTCGCCGGGCCGAACGCCCATCCCGCGTTGAAGGCGACGCGATAGGCGGAAAAAGCGGTCAACCTCTGGCCCGGCGGCGTCAGATCGCCAAGCAAAGCGCTGCTGGCCGGGCGGTACAGCTCGCTGGTCAGCCCCGCCAGGAATGTCAGCCCGACCAACGCCGGGAACGTGCGAGCCTGTGACAGCAGCAGCATTGCCCCCGCGCCCGAGAACATCGAGAGCGCAATGGTGTTGCGCCGTCCGATCCGGTCGGAGAGGTAGCCGCCCAAGAACGAAGCGACAAAGTAACCCGCGCCGTACGCGCCGACCGCCGTTCCCGTCTGCGCGAGGGAGAAGCCGCGTCCAGTCAAATAAAGCGTCAGGAATGGCATAACGAACGTCCCGAACTTGTTCAGGAACGTGCCGAAAAACAAAATCCAGGCGGTGCGCGGAAGCGCCCGCAGGCTTTGCAACAAGGATGGATGCGGCGGGTTCATGGAAATAAAAAACCCTGCTCGCCACTCGGCAAGCAGGGTTGGAAATTTTTCTTTTGGTTAGTCTAGGTAATTGCCTCCTGCCGGCCGAATTTGTGCGACGCATCAACGCGGCGCCAATTCATGCGACGAGTCGTGTGCAGAGAAATGGGCTTCCCCGCGCGACAGCGCATCTGGCGATTAAACTTAGCGGCGTTGATCATTGACGCGGCAAACCATGCGGCATGGCGCGGCGCATGTCAAGGACAACGTCTGTTTGTGCGCGATCAGAGCGAGCATGACGGGGAATTCTGAAACTGAATTCGATAACACCACGCTACGTATTCTTACGTAGGGAGGGGCGCCAATCATTCGGATACACGATCAGGAGGCGACGTGATTGACTCACGGCGTGCGTCTCCTGATCGTTGATGACAATGCTGAGAGCCGACGTCTGGTGCGGGCTCTGTGCGGTCCATTAGCCAGGGAAGTGTCGGAAGCGTCTGACGGCGAGGCGGCGATCCTCGCCTGTGCTGAGGAAGGACCGGACTGCGTGGTGATGGATGTTCGCATGCGGCCGATGAATGGTTTGGCGGCAACACGCGAGATCCTACGTCGCTGGCCCAACATCTGTGTGGTCATCATGACCAATCATCCGGACGACGAAACGCGCCAAGCCGCGTCTGAGGCCGGAGCTCGGGCGTTTCTATCCAAGGAACGCCTGGTTGATTTGCCTGAATTGCTGTCCAAACACTCCAAGGAATCCAGTTTATGAAAATCCGTTTCACGTCCACGTGGATGTTGTGCCTTCTTGCCGGGACGCTGGCGGCGCCAATGAGCGGCCGGGCCGACGATGGTAGGAAACGCTGTCAGGGGAAGTCGAGCCATCGGCGCCTTCAAGTGTTTACTTCGACTACGGCGCTGACACGAATCTCGTCAGCGTCTCCAGCGCGGTCTTGCTCACGCCCAGTTCGACACTCATCCCGGTGAGCCTTCCGATTTCCGTCGCGGGCTCCTACAACAAGATAATCTATTGCCGTGTCGACGTGGCGAACAAGTTCGGAACATCGTGCGCGGCCAGGGCGACACATTGGTCAGCGCGGATATCGGGCCGCTGGCGGTTCACCCAGGAATGGTGCATCCGGCAGGACTTGAACCTGCAACCTTCTGATCCGAAGTTGGCCTAATACAGTTTCACCGCATTTCAGAACCTTTCAATTCACCTACTTAAATCACGCACCACCAGCATGATACGGAACAAATGAAACTTGCTGCACGCTCCTGATGTGGGCGGCGGCCTGAAAGTGGCGGAAAAGCGCCGGTTTGAAAATCCGGGAGCAGTCAAGCAATAGGACAACAAAAAAGCCGGCGCAGGGAAAGCGTTGGCGTGGGTGATGGCTTGCTTCAGGCTGGGGCTTGGTCCTTCATGCGGAAGCTTGGGCCTTCAATGACCACCGTTTCGGCGTGGTGGAGAAGGCGGTCCAGGACGGCGGAGGCGACGGTGCTGTCGTTGTTGAAAATGCTGGCCCATTGTTTGAAGGGTTTATTGGTGGTCAGCACGATGGAGCCCCGCTCGTAGCGCTGGCTGATGATCTGGAAGAGCAGGTCGGCGCCGTGCTGATCTATGGGAAGATATCCGACCTCGTCCAGGATTAAAATTTCCGGGCGCAGATATCTTTTGAGTTCGGTTTTAAGGGCGCTCTTTTTCTGGGCGGCGCTGAGGTGGTTGATCGCATCAATGGCGTTGGTGAAGAGAACGCTGTGACATTCCAAACAGGCGGCGTAGCCCAGCGCGACGGCGAGGTGCGACTTTCCAAGGCCCACGTTCCCCAGGAAAATCGCGTTCGCCTTCTGATTCAGGAACTCCAGGCGGAAGAGGTCTTGGACTTGCAGCCGGTTGATTTTCTTGGGCCAGTCCCATTGGAACTGCTCCAAGGTTTTCAGGACGGGAAAGCGCGCCGACTTGACGCGGTGCTGGATGGTGCGCTGGAGCCGTTGTTGATACTGGGCGTCAATCAGGCGACCGAGGTATTCGACGTGGCTCCAGGATTGTTGGGCGGCCCGCTGGGCCAGCTCGTTGTATTCGTCTTTGATCAGGGGCAGCTTGAGGGAGTCCAGTTGGTGGTGGAGCAGCGTGGATAGAGCGCTCATGGCGATTTGTTTTCGTAGAGGTTGAGGTCGGCCGGAGGCAGGTCCAGATCCAACAGGTCCTGGCGCCGGGTCAGGTGCAACGGGGACGCGGCGGGCGACTGGCGTTGCCTCTGTTCCAGGAGGTTGGCGATGTATTCGCAGCCGTAAGCTTCATAGGCCAGCGCGTCGTCCAAAGCCCGGGCCGTTTTGTCCGAGCCGTGGATTTGGCTCAGGGCGACGATTTTCTGGATGTGATGCGGGGCGTTGAGGCGTTTTTCCTGGAGCCGCCGCGCGTAGATCTCGGCCTGCGGCCCCAAGCTCAGGAAAGCCTGGAGATCGGTTTGCTGGCGGGCGCGCTGGCGGTGGACCAGCAAGTCCTGAATGTGGTCGGGATTGCGGATGTCCTGCCGGCGATCGTAACAGCGGAGGTGGGTGGCGATGAGTTTTTCGTGGTGATAGATCAGCAGTTGCTCGGGATAGAGTTTCAAGGTCAGCTTCTGTGAGGCGTAGAGATGGGGCACGGTGTAGCGGTTGGTGTCCAGCACGACCCGGCAACAGGCGTTGGCGGGGACGGAACGGATAACGGCGCCGTCATAGGGCCGGGCCGGCAGCGGGCGCAGCAAAGGTTTTTCCTGGGCGAAGCGGTCGAGGGGTTTGCAGTGGGTTTCGCCGTGCTGGCGGACATTGGCCACCGTGTCGAGCCAAAGGCGGGCGGCAGGATTGACGGCGGTGAAGGCGGGGATATCCAGGCCGTTGAGGAAGTTCTTCTTCACATAGCCCACTCCATTCTCGACCCGGCCTTTTTCATTGCCTTTGGCCACCTGGCAGGCGACCGGGCTGAAGCCGTAATGGGCGGCGAAGTCCAGATAGCGCGGATTAAAACGCGCCGCCTCGCCCGGCGGATGATCCAGGACGCCGACCTTCAGGTTGTCAATCATCACTTTCGCGGGCGACCCGTGGAAAAACTCCAGCGCGTGGCGATGGCAGGAGAGAAAGTGCTCCATGCCCTCCATCAGGCTGAACTCCACATACATCATCCGGCTGTGGCACAGGACCATGACGAAAAAGCTCAACCGCCTGCGGGTCGAGCCCACCTGGACAAAGCCGAAACTGCCCCAATCGACCTGGGCGCATTCGCCGGGAGCAAACTCCAACATGAGGAAGGCGGGCTGGCGCACGGGGCGCACCAGGCGGACGAACTCTTTCAAGATGGTGTAGCCGCCGGCGTAGCCCTGCGTCCGGAGTTGCTGCAACAGTTGCTGGGCGGTGTAAGGATGGCGCTCCAACTGCGCGACGATCTGGCCTTTGAAGGAATCCAGTTTGCTGGAACGCGGAGCGCTTTGGCGGGCCTGGTAAACCCGGCGCTCCACCCATTTGGCGACGGTTTTGGGGTCCAGCGCCAGCGCGTCCGCGATCTGCGGAACGGTCAGATGTTTTTGCTCATGCAGTTCCCGTATTTGACAGAAAACCGGATAGCTGATCATGCCGCCCCTCCTCCCAACACCCGGCGCAAAATGTCGCCGGCCGATTGAGGCGGCCCGGTCCGCGGCCCCGCGGCCGTCGGCCCCGCCGGTTCCGGCAACGAGAGCACTTGATAGAGCGGCTTGCGATAAGCAATCAGGTCGGCCTGTTGCAACTGCTGCCGCGCCGCGGCCAGGCGCAAGGGCTCCAGGTTCAAATGCCGGCCGATGGCGGCGTCGGAGTAGTAGCTCAGTCCCTGGACATCGCCGACGGTGACCAGGAACAGATACAACGCCCAGGCGCCATGATCGCACTGGCTTAAAGAGCGCTGGCGGATCAGCCGATGGTCCACCCAACTAAAGCTGGGCGGGATTTGCCGCTGGCGATCCGCCCGCAGCAGATGTTTGCAAATCATAAGACGATGGCCTTTTTCCGGGAAGGTTCAGTCCCAGAATATGGCGCCCTCGTTCTACAACCCGGCGGGCGGTGACGGCGATGTCCTCTTGCAACGTGGCACCCGTGATCATGGCCACCAGCCCGATAAAACCGGGGTCTTGGGGCAGGCAGGAATCTTGTAACGCACTGAGAGGGCTGGATGGTGCGTTACAAGAGACCTGCTTTGGGTTAACCTGCTGCGAATCAGGAGTTTGAGCCTTTCCAGACCGAGATGTCTTCTTCTTCCAATAGCCCGGATGGGCCTGGCGCCAGTCCCGCACTCGCTGCACATTCTGCGGGCCGCGGAAGTAATCGCGGTTGGCCGGTTGGCGCAACCAACGCTGCTGGCTGGCCCGTTTGCTGGTTTGGCGGCACTCCGGTTTGGAACAATAATGCTGACGGTCCTGATTGCGAAAATCGGGGAAAAAGAAACCGCTGCAACCACGGCACTTGCGTCGCTGGGGCCTGACATTCATCGTCCCCGAAACCACCACCAAGGCCGCCCCCGAGCAAAGCAAAACCACCCACACGGAAGAAGAACCAAAAGGGAAGAAGGAAGAAGAGCTGTCAACCGAATAGCGGGAAGAAAATCCCGTCCGAAGAAAACGGATTTTCAAACCGGCGAATAAAATCCAATTTCATTCCGCCGCTGACACCGTGCACAGATACGGAAATAATGGCCCCGTCTCGGGTCGCCGTTCAATAATCTCCCACGCTTTGGCCCCGATCTTGGTCCCTCCGAGGTTATGCGTCTTGTGACGAGCGTAGCCCACCCACTGCTGCCACTGGGGCAATTGGGTTTCCGCTTGTAATTGCAGCAAGCTGGGAAGGTGAACCACTTCGCCCAGGACCAAACTCAATCCGACGGCACGGGAGGGAATGTCCGGCTGG
>Ga0265338_10011376_pt1 | contig 10287 bp, 9 predicted proteins | sample 42126metaG_FD_193579 | JGI IMG/M metagenome (GOLD analysis project Ga0265338, IMG submission 193579) | Rhizosphere microbial communities from Carex aquatilis grown in University of Washington, Seatle, WA, United States - 4-21-26 metaG | ecosystem: Host-associated > Plants > Roots > Rhizosphere >... | reverse complement strand
TCGAAGTCGTTGACCTGCTCGGGCCGCAGGCCGCGGACAATCCTCATGACGGCGATCCCCTGGTCCATCGTGGTGTTGTAGGCCGCCTGGGAGGGGGCCTGCGTGGTGATGTTGACCGTGTACCGCTCGGCTCCAAAGTCCATGAGGTAGCGGGAGATCGGGATCATGATGATCTGATCCTCGCTCTGCCCGAACATGGTCCCCTTCGGCGCGAAGGTGCCGATCACCATGTAGGTCCGCCCGTTGGCCTTGATGGTCTTCTCCAGGGGGCTCTCCGAGGGAAAGAGCTTGGAGACAACGTCCTTGCCCAGGATGCAGACAGGGCGGACCAGGTCGACGTCACCCTGCGTGAAATTGCGGCCCGTCTCGATCGAGAACTGGTTGGCCATCAGGAAATACTCGTTGGTTCCCCCAAAGGTGATCCCCGGCGTCGTCTTGTGGCCGTTGGCGGTCGCCTGCACCATGGTCTCGTTGTTGAAGACCTTGAAGCAGACCTGCTCTGTCGTGCCCTTCATGAGCTCGGCGTACCGCTCGGCCTGCTGAAGGGTGATCTTCTTGCGGGCCATGATCTTTTGCCAGTCGGTGCCGCTTCCCGTGATCCCCGTGGGCCACTTTGAGAACTGGAAGGTGTTTGAGCCGAGGAAGCTCAGGCCGGTCTCGATCGACCCGCGAAGCGCCGAGACCGCGGTCATGACTCCGATGACGGAGAACACCCCGATCGTGATCCCGGACATCGTCAGGAACGATCGGAGCTTGTTGACGCCCAGGGCCCCGAAGGCCATCCGCATGATTTCACTCATAGCGGAGCGCGACGACGGGATCCAGGCGCGAGGCGCCGAGAGCCGGGACAAAGCCGGAGATGATACCGGTGGCGATCGCGACGAACATCGAGGTCGCGACTAGTCCCACCGAGAACTCCAGCGGGAAGTTGGGCATGGCCGTCTTCACCGCCAGGCAGAGGCCGTAGGTGACGCCGAGGCCGACCACGCCGCCCACGAAGCAGATGGACACGGCCTCGATCAGGAATTGCAGGAGGATCGTGCGCCGACGGGCGCCGAGCGCCTTGCGCGTCCCGATCTCCTTCGTGCGCTCCCGGACGCTGACGAACGTGATGTTCATGATCCCGATGGCGCCGACGAAGAGCGAGAGGCCGGTGATGAAGAGTCCGGCGAAGGCGATTCCCTGCTTTATCGGGTCGAGCTGCTTCTTGAACCCATCGCCGCCGTTCAGGGAGAAGTTGTCGCGCTCCCCGGGTGCCAGGCCGCGCACGCGCCTCATGGCGCCGGTGAGCTCCTCGCGGGCCTCGTCGAGCCGTTTCTTATCCCTCACCTTGACCTGGATCTCCGTGTTGTCGTCGCGGATGCCGAAGTATTTCCGGTAGGCCCCGAGGGGGAGCATCATCTGGTTGTCCATGCTGAACAGGCCGAGGAACGAACCCTGCTTCACGAGGACGCCGACGACCGTGAAGGGCTGGCCCTGGACGATGACGGTCTGCCCGATCGACGACCGGCCGGGGAACAGCGCCTGGGCCACGTCATAGCCCAGGACGCACACCTGGCGCGCCCCGTCGCTCTCGGTCGCGCTGTAGAGGCGGCCCTCCTGGAAATCCGCCACGAGGAGGCGGCCGAAGTCGGCATTGGCGCCGAAAGTGTAGACCCCGTTTACGCTCTCGCCCCCGGCCTTGACCGTGGACTGCCGTGCGTCGGTGAAGACCGCGAGTTCCAGCTGCGAATTCGCCGTCGCCTCAAAGATCCTGTTCAGGGCGATCGCGTCCGCGGGCTTAAGCGGCGGCCGGTTGACGTAATTCCACCAGTCCTCCACGTCTCCCCAGGGCCACTTCTGGACGTAGAGGATGTCGTCGCCGAGCATCGCCAGGCTCTTGTTGAAGCCGATGTCGATGCCGCGGATCGCCGTCCCCATGAGGGTCACCGCCACGATGCCGATGATGACGCCGAGCGCGGTGAGCGCCGAGCGCATCTTGTTCGCCCGCACCTGCGCCATCGCGATGCGGACGGACTCGGTCAATTCGTAGAGGATTCTGTCCATGGCCGTTGCCTTCCTATTCGGCGGGGCCGTCGCTCTCGATCAGCCCGTCGCGCAGGCGGATGATGCGGCGGGCGTGGCGGGCGACCGACTCCTCGTGCGTCACGACGATCAGCGTGTTGCCCTTCTCGTAGAGCTCCTCGAAGAGGTCCATGATCTCGACGCCCGTCTTCGAATCGAGGTTTCCGGTAGGCTCGTCGGCGAGGATGATCGAGGGGCGGTTGACAAGGGCGCGGGCAATGGAGACGCGCTGGCGCTGGCCGCCCGAGAGTTCGTTGGGCTTGTGGTGGATCCGGTTGCCCAGGCCCACGCTGACGAGGGCGGCCGTCGCCCGCTCGTGGCGCTCGTGCGGCGCCGCGCCGGCGTAGATGAGCGGGAGTTCGACGTTGCGGAGCGCGTCCGAACGCGCGAGCAGGTTGAAGGTCTGGAAGACGAACCCGATCTCACGGTTACGGATGTCGGCAAGCTCGTCGTCCACCATCGAGGCGACGTCCTGCCCGCTGAACTCGTACTTGCCGGCCGTCGGCGTGTCCAGGCAGCCCAGCATGTTCATGAGCGTCGACTTGCCCGACCCCGAGGGCCCCATGATCGCGAGGTACTCGTTTCGGCGTATCTCCAGCGAGACGCCCCTCAGTGCATGGATGGTCTCGTCGCCCATGTGGTAGAGCTTCGTCACCCCCTCGATGGAGATGACCAGCGGCCCCACAGGGCGCAGGACGCGGGATTCGACGGGTGCCGGAGGCGTCATGTTCGGGGTGCGCCTACTTGGCTTCGGGCGTCTCCGGCTTCGGCTTCTCGACCTTTATGGCCGCGCCGTCCTTTAGCATCCGGCTGATCGCGGCGTAGGAGCCGGAGACAACCTCGTCGCCCGCCTTCAGGCCCGACTTGACCTCGATCAGCGAGTTGTCGGCGATGCCGGTCTCGACCTTCACGGCCTTCGCCTTGTCGCCGTTGCGCACGAACACGATTCGCTGGAGCTTCTCGCGGTCCCTGCGGGCGTCCTCCTTCTCGGTGGCCACATCCAGGTCGTTGCCCGAGCGCTCGTGGGCCTCCTTGGCCTTCTTCTTCTCAAGCTCGTCCGCGGTGAGGCCGCCCTCGGCCCTGACCGTGACACTCTGGATCGGAACCGCGACCACATCCTTGACGGTCTGGGTTTCGATGTCCGCGGTGGCGCTCATGCCCGGGCGAAGCATCAGGTCCTTGTCCGCGACCCGGATCTTCACGATGAAGTTGGTGACCTGGTCGGAGACCGATCCCGACGCCTGGCCGGAGGAGCCGCTGCCCGAGCCCCCGTTGTTGTCGGCGGAAGCCGCGATCTCGCGGACCGTGCCGTTGAACTTGCGGTCGGGATAGGCGTCGATGCTGATCTTCACCGGATCGCCCACCTTGACGTTCACGATGTCGTTCTCGTTAACCTTCACGCGAACCTCCATCTTGCTCAGGTCGGCCACCCGCATGATCTCGGTCCCCGCGAACGAGGTCGACGCCTGGACCCGCTCGCCCACCTCGGACGAGCGCGAGCTAACGGTTCCGTCCATCGGCGAGTAGATCTCGGTCTTGGAAAGCTGATCCTTGGCCTGCTTGAGGAGGCCCTCGGCCTCGTCCGCCTGCGCCAGGGCGGACTCCCGGTTGGCCTTGGCGCCGTCGTAGGCCGTCTTGTAGCTCAGGTAGTCGAAATCCGAGACTAGCTTCCGGTCGTAGAGGTCCTGGTACTTCTTCAGGTCGGCATCGGCCTTCATGAGCTGCACGAGGCTGTTCACGGCTCCCGAGCGGGCGGCAGCCACCGCTGCGACCTGCTGGTCGACCTGGGCCTGGTAGAAGTCGGGCTTAATCTTGACGATTACCTCGCCCTTCCTGACCGTCGCGCCCTCGCGGAACGGCAGCGCGGTGATCTCGCCGAAGACCTCGGGCGAGATCTTGACCTCGACCTCGGGCTGGACCTTCCCGGTTGCCGTGACGGTCTGGACGATGGTCTTCACAACGGCCTTCTCGGTCGTGACCGAGATGCCGTTGTTGGCGCCGCGCTTTTTGATGATGCCGACGGTTGCGATGGCGACGAGAAGCACGGTAGCGCCTATCAAATACCACTTTAGCTTCGATTTCTTCCGCGGCTTGGCCACGGCGGGAGCAGTCGCGGTTCCGGACGAGAGGGGGGCGGTCATGGAAGTAGCATTCACGGGTAGTTTTGATTACGGGTCAAACGTTCAAGCCGCCAATCCCCGGTTCCCGCCCAAAAAAACAGCGTGGAGGGGTCGTTTCCGGCCCCTCCACGCTAACACAACTAACAACGAGCAAGGGGGGACGAAACAGGAACCCCCGGAAAGGGGAACCCATTTGCGCCCAAAGGTTGCCAAAATGCGTCGAACCGCCGTTTCGACGGGGTCGAACGGCGGGTACGCGTCCAGGCGGAAGGTCGGCATCCCCCCACAACACCCCCCGCAGGGGAAAAGTTACACCAATCTTTGATGAGCGGATTCCCCGAGGGATAGGCGGGTCCCCCCGGGGGGGCCTACCCCTCCTGCCCGGCCCGGGGCCCGATCGCGGCCCACCCTCTCGGGGGCGCCTTCCTCGGAACCGAGATCGGCAGTGCCCTCACGGACGAGACCGGACCGTTCCTGAGGTATTCGGCGATCGAGCGCAGGTCGGAGCCGAGGTAGGAGGGGATCCGAATGACCTCGTCGGACTGCGTGGCGTCGATCACCGACAGGGCCCCGCCGGCGCGGAAGAGCAGGACCGTGTGGCCCAGCCTGCCGATCCGTGTGTTCAGGTAGTAAAGCAGGAGCTGCGGCGAGTCAGCCTCGCCGCCGACGGCCCGCCTTTGGTCAAGGGCCCTCAGGCTGTCGATGAAGCAGACCCTGGGCGGCCGGCGGGACGCCGGCCCCTTGGGGCCGGGCACGTCGTCGACCCACTGCCACGACGAGATTCCGGGCTCGATGTCCCGAAAGAGCGGCCCGGGGTCCGCCTTGTCCCGGTCCAGGGTCCCCAGCGTGCGCGAAAGGCTCTGCGTGCCGTCCTCGTCGGCGTAGAACCAGAGGGCGCCCGAGAACTCGAACACCAGTCCGTATACAATCCTCGGATACATCTGGCCCCTCCACGCCCCCCTCGGGTGGCTGTTGTCGAGGCGGACGACACGCGCCCAGGTGTCGGGGCTGAGCATCGCCCGCGCTGCAAAGGCGTCCGACATGTCCGCGGGGACCGGGGTGACCTTTGCCTGGGCGGCCGCCGCGGCCGCAACGAGTGCCAGGAGGAATTTGAGGGCTCGCATAGCCCTGTAAACCCAAAGAAGGCGCTTCTAGATCCAGTTTTGCGACGGCCCGCCGCAACTATGCGGCAAACCGACCGGCGGACGCGCCGGACGCCTAGTCAACCCTGCCGAGGAGCGCCTTGATGCGGTCCTGATAGCCGCGGCTAAGCCGGAGCTTGGTCCCGTCCTGAAGCACGACGGCATACTCGCCCTCGAACGATGGGCTCAGCTTCCGGAGGCGGTCGGCGTTGACGATCGTCGAGCGGTGGATCCGGATGAACCGCGCCGGGTCGAGACGCTCCTCGAGGGCCGCCATGGTGCCCCGCATCAGGTGCGAGCGGCCCCCGACGTGGAACTTTACGTAGTCGCCCTCCGCCTCAATCCAGTCGATCTCGCTTGTCTTCAGGAAGATGATCTCGCCGGAGGACTTCAGGAGTATCCGGTCCCTGCTCTCGCCCTCGAGGTGCTCGATCAGCCGGGTGAGCCGGGTGTCGACGTTGTCGTTGCGCTTTCGGATGACCAGGTCCCGGGCGCGGCTCAATGCGGCGTTGAACCGCGCGTCGTCGTAGGGCTTGAGCAGGTAGTCCACCGCGTTGAATTCAAAGGCTCTAAGGGCGTACTCGTCGTAGGCCGTGACAAACACGACCACGGGGGCCGCCTCGGGGCCCACCCGGATCAGGGTCTCGAACCCGTCGCAGCCGACCATCTGCACATCGAGAAAGACGAGGTCGGGCCGCAGCCGCTTGATCAGGTCGGCCGCCTCGAGCCCTCCGGTGGCCTCGCCGACGATCTCGATGCCCGACTGGCGCTCCAGGAGGATCCGGATACCCCGCCGGGCCAGAGGCTCGTCGTCGGCAATCAGGGTGCGGATCCGGTTCTCGGTGGCGGCCATTCTCTGGGGGGTCATGGGTGGCAGGGCAGCACGATCTCGACCGAGATTCCGCCGGTCGGGCGGCTTGTAAGGGTCATACTGCTCTCAGTGCCGTACATCCTCGCAAGGCGCTCCCTCGTGTTGGTGAGTCCCGTGCCCTCCACCACGCGGCGGTTCTCCGGGATCCCGGGTCCGTCGTCCCGCACCTCTAGGTGCAGGGATTTCCCCTCGACGTGGCCGAAGACCTCCACCCTTCCGGGGCCGGCCTTGGGCGCGACGCCGTGCAGGATCGCGTTCTCGACGATAGGCTGAAGCAGCAGCCAGGGCACGGGCATGCCGAGGGCCTCCTCCTCCACCGCGACTTCGACGGTGAGGCGGTCTGGGAACCGGGCCTTTTGAATCTCTATGTAGCGATCCAGAAAATCCATTTGCACCCGCAGTGTGGTCTCATCGTTTTGGCTCCCGTCCAGGGACATCCGCAGAAGAGAACCCAGGCGGGCGAGCAAAGTTACAGCCATTTCGTTCTTACCGTCCCTGACCAGGACCGAGACCGTGTTGAGGGTGTTGAACAGAAAATGGGGCCTGAGCTGCTCGCGCAGGGCCTTGAGCTCGGCCTCGATCAGCCGCGACTCCAGCTGCACGGCCCGCAGCTCCTCGTTCTTGAACCGGCGCTGGAGCTCCCCCCCGTAGCCGTAGGCGATCACGCCCCAGTAATACACCATGTCCACCAGGTTGTGGCCGTAGAAGCTCCTGTAGGCCGTTACCCAGAAACCCATGGGATCCGCACCGAAGAAGATGGCGTAGCTCTCGATCCTGCCCAGGTAGAAGGTGGCCATCACCAGGAAGCTCAGGCCGAGGTGGAAGAGGATGCCGCCAGCCCAGCGTCCCGAGCTGAGCGGCACCCGCTCGCGCAGCATGAGGATGAAGGGGGCGAGGCACCCCCACATTGCGGCGCGCACGAACTGCGGGATCGCGATGCCGACGAAGTCCGCCCAGTTCATCTCGGCCCGCATGTTGAAGTAGAGCTCGGTGGAAAGGACCATCCCAAGCGCGGCCCAGCCTGCAGTCGCTGCGGCAATCCTCAGCCATCGATTGTTCATTGATTCGGAACGCTTCATTCCGGCGGCAATCGGCCCGGATCAAGCCGATACCCCCCGTTTTGCGACGAATCGACGAAAAAGCGCGACGGACCGCCGCAATCCTGGGTCCGGTTTCCTGGGGGCCCGCGACTGGCCCAGGGGTCAGCGGTTGCGCTCCCGCTCCGCCCAGAGCGCCGCCCCGACGATCCCGGCCTCGTTCAGGAACTCGGCAGGCACCATCCTCGCCCGCGGCCTCACGTACTTGAAGAACTTGTCGTGCTTTGCGCTCACGCCGCCGCCGATGATGATCAGCTCCGGCCACAGGATGTCCTCGAGGGCGCGGATATAGTGGCCCAGGCGCTCCCCCCATTGCTTCCACGACAGGTCCTTCTTGTGCCTGATCGACGCCGCCACGCGCTTCTCGGCGTCGCGCCCGTCGAGCTGAAGGTGGCCGAGCTCGCAGGGGAAAAGGCAGCCGCGGAAGAAGAGCGCCGATCCCACGCCCGTACCCAGGGTCAGCATGAGCGCCTTTCCCCCGAAGTCCTTGCCCGTGCCGAAGGTCATCTCCGCAAGCCCCGCCGCCGCCGCGTCGTTGGTGAGGGCGACGGGCCGGCCCGTCGCACGGCTGAAGAGCTTGATCCCGTCGCACCCGATGAACTTCTTGTCGAGGTTGGCGGACGTGAGGATCGTTCCCCCGTGGATGACGCCCGGGAAGCCGACGCCGACCGGGCCCCGCCACCGGAAGTGCGCCGCGATCATCCCCGCGGCGTCGGCCATCTCCCCCGGGGAGAGCAGCAGGGGCGTCTCGATCTTGAAGCGCCCGGCCAGGAGGCGGCCGGTGGAGGTGTCGACCGGGGCCCCCTTTATCGCGGAGCCGCCAATGTCGATTCCGAGTACCTTCATGGGCCGGACATAGACAGCCCCGGCCGCCCTTTTCAATGCCGTGTTTCGGGAGCCCGGACTCCCGGGCGGGGCGGCTGTTTTTGGGTCAGTCCCCTTGACGCCGGGCCGGCGTCGCGCTCCTCTTTCCGCAAATGAAGGTCACCTACTACCTCGAGGTTCTTTCGTCTTGGTGCCACTGGGTGGAGCCAGCCTGGGCCGAGCTGAAGGCCCGCTACGCCGGACGCGCGGATTTTGAGTGGCGGATCGCCCTCATGCGCCAGGAGGACTTCCCCGTCTCCCGCGACCAGTGCGACTGGTTCTACCGGCGCAGCGGGGGCACGGTGATGCACTCGCCCTACAAGCTCAACTCGGGCTGGTTCGAGGCGGGCCGCACCGACGCGTTCCAAAACCCGAGCCTCGTGGCCGAGGCCGGCAAGGACTTTGGATTCAGCGACGACAGGATCCGCCTCGCCCTGTCACGGGCCGCGGTCATCGACGGCCGGAAGGTCGGGCGCATGGAGGAGGCGGTCGCCGTGGCGGCGAAGGCATCGGGTATCCCCGCCAGGAAGCTCAGGGCGCGGGCCGAGTCGGCCGCCGTGAAGGCCCGGGTCGAGGGAAGCACCGCCGAGTTCTTCTCGCACCGGATATCGCAGCGCCCGGCGTTTGTCCTGGAGGACGCCATCGGGGACAAGGCCGTCTTCTCGGGACTGGTCCGAATCGAGCCGCTCGCGGCGGCGATCGACGCGATGCTTGCGGACACGGCGGCCTACTCGGCGCACGCCGCACACCACGGCACTGTGCCAAAGGCGTAGCCCTCCCCGCCATGGACTTCACCAATCTGGGGGCGACGGGACTGAAGGTGTCGCGCATCTGCCTAGGGACCATGACCTATGGCAGCAGGAAGTGGCGGCCCTGGGTCCTCGATGAGGAGGAGGCCAGGCCGTTCATCCGGCGCGCGATCGAGCTTGGCATCAACTTCTTCGACACGGCGGACATGTACTCGCTCGGGGCGAGCGAGGAGGTCCTCGGACGCGCGCTCAGGGACTTCGGGCCCGGGCGGGACCGGGTCGTCGTCGCGACGAAGGTCTTCAACGCGATGGGGGACGATCCCAACCAGAGGGGCCTCTCGAGGAAGCACATCCGCCACGCGATCGACGCCAGCTTGAGGCGCCTCGGCACCGACTACGTCGACCTCTACCAGATCCACCGATTCGACCCGGGCACCCCCATCGAGGAGACCATGGAGGCCCTCAACGACCTCGTGAGGGCGGGAAAGGTCCTGCACCTGGGGGCGTCGTCCATGTTCGCCTGGCAGCTCGCGAAGATGCTGCACGCGAGCGAGGCCCGCGGATGGACACCGTTCGTGACCATGCAGAACCACTACAACCTCCTCTATCGCGAGGAGGAGCGAGAGATGGTTCCGTTCTGCGCCGACCGCTCGATAGGACTGCTGCCGTGGAGCCCGCTAGCGCGGGGTCTCCTGGCGCGCGCCCTCGTGGCGTCCACCGTCCGGGCGACGACCGACGAGTACGCACGCAACCTCTACGGCGGCGACCTGTCCGATGCCGACCGCGCGATCCACGCAGCGGTCCAGGGCGTCGCCGCGAAGCGCGGGGTGCCCCCTGCGCAGGTCGCCCTTGCCTGGCTTTGCCAGAAGCCGGGCGTCGTGGCCCCCATTGTCGGCGCCTCCAAGCCCCACCACCTGGAGGATGCCGTCGCCGCCCTCTCGCTCAGGCTGACCGCGCAGGAGATATCGGCCCTCGAGGCGCCCTACCTCCCGCGCCCCGTGGCCGGACACCAATGAGCCTGCGCCCGCGAATCGCGAGACTGGGCCTTCTTACGGCAGCGCTCGCCGCGTCGGGCGCCCGCGCGTCGACGGGTGTGGTCTACGAGGACGCAAACGGAAACGGGCGCCGCGATCCCGGCGAGGCGGGCCTGGCGGCCGTCGAGGTGTCGAACGGCGTGGACGTGGTGAGGACGGACGCGTCCGGCGGCTTCAGCATCGCCGACCGCCCCGGCTCCCGCGTCTTCGTGATCAAGCCCCGGGGCTGGCGCCCGCCCGCCGACGGGGAGAACCTCCCGCTGTTCTATGCGACCGCCGGAAAGCCGGCCGACTTCCCCCTCCATCGAGCGGACGAGCCCGACGACTTGAGGGCCCTCATCCTCAC